>ENA-UOWK01000254-UOWK01000254.1-bioreactor-metagenome-genome-assembly--contig:-NODE-254-length-47215-cov-26.594254_pt1 | contig 47215 bp, 35 predicted proteins | sample MGYA00238157_ERZ761612 | MGnify/ENA primary metagenome ERZ761612 (study PRJEB28901, sample SAMN06268035) | bioreactor metagenome | isolation source: Joint BioEnergy Institute, California, USA... | reverse complement strand
TCAAGATAAACCAACGACCCCTTTAGGTCTAGTTATCTAGGCCTGTCGTTACACTGCCACACCGTCAGGGTCGTAATCCCCCCCCCCTCCCCCCTCCGCGGAGGGGGCTAAAGCCCCGAAAAAAAGTATTTCTTTGTCCCTGACGGTCTAGAGAGAGAGCTTTGCTCCCCCGCCGTCAGGGCTTCACTTGTAAAATAGGTACCCTGACGCGGGAGCGAAGCTCCCGCCCAAAATCCTTTATATCTAATAAATGTCTTGACCAATGAATATCTCTGCAATTATAACTATAGCTTATATAGTCATCGAAGAAATCTATGATAAATAAGAAAATATAAGATAGAGAATGTTTTATACGCTTATAAAACTCATTATATAGTGAAAAAAAGGCAGTATAAAAACAGCTCATATTCATATAATAAGCTTATAATAAGCTATATATATGTTATGGACTTTGCCAAACAAAGGCCGGATAATTAAAGGACCGAGGGAAGTAACTGATTGGCATGTAACTGATCTGATCACCATGATCACCTTGATCACCTTGATCACCATGATCAGCTCGATCACCTTGATCACCATGATCACCAAAAGACTGGGAGACAAGCATGTATATAATGACATTCCTTTCAGACAGAATCAGACCCTTGTGGTCAACTCACATAGCAACTTGTCATATAGGCATTGCTAGTAACACAGGTCTATTCTTGCTCTTATATTGCTCACCCCCTTGTTTCTTGTCTTCAAGATAAACCAACAACCCCTTAGGTCTAGTTATCTAGGCCTGTCGTTACAATATAATAAAGCTAAAAAAGCTTAAAATTATATATTTGAGGTTATAAATTTTTTTAAAAAAAATATATATATATATAATGATTTTCCTAGATACATAAAATAATATAGAGAGCCGTTAGATTGCATAAATATCATTGTGTGTGGTTAAATTCAACTTTTTCATGAAATTGACGTTGAGGTGGCAGGCACGCCGAAGGCGTGCACCCGGATCGCGAAAGCAAGGAGGGCGGCTAAACCCGTATGGGTTGAGACCCTGGGCCGGATACGGCCTGTGGTTAGGAAAGAAAAAAATTGTCTAAATATTTTATGGGTAAAGATTAAAACGGGCAAAAATATATACATACATGCATATATATGTACAGTACTACTGGCTCTATGTAAGCGTGGGCCAGGCTTTGGAAGAGAGATGACTTGGGAACTTAATAGCAATAGTAATAGGAGCTCCTACTGTAGTACTCGCTATGGTCAGCAGGGATCATCATGCTGAGTGAGTGATCAGTTCAACTCCATAGGCCATGAACCTTGGAAGTCCCAAATAAAAAGACTGCCGGTTTGGTTCTTTCCTCTTCTCCCTTTTCTTTCCTTTCTCCATATGAATATGGGTATGAATCCGAGTCAGAGTCCGGCAGGACGCTCGATGAACAGAACCTGTGTAGAAGGGAGAAAGGGCAGAATGGATCTGGATGGGAGATTGGGATAAGCCTGTATAAGCTTTGCCTTAGGAGCAGAAGGAGAGGGTTTTTACTGAAGCGGGGAAGGGGGGGGGGGGGGGGAAAGTTGGGCAGCGGGTGCTTGAAGTATGTACCCATGTCAGTCAGGAGACAGACATCAAAGAGAGACATTTGTGTGTGGAACTAGCCAGGTATCTGTCTACTGCAGGTGGAATCAGCAAAACACCAATGGACACGTGAGAAATATATTATATCCCGGCAACACATTGACCTCACCAGAAGACTTGAAAATCCGAGATTTTGACGAGTTCATGATATGATGTGGTATGGTACTCGTGGGAGATGCGATGTATTGTGATAATGTACAAGCACATACATACACTTCCCGTCAGGCGATGGCAGTGCTGTCTGTTTGCTGACTGCAACTGGGGCCTGACCGCTTTACATGGAACGATCTACGGGGAGCTGTCTTTCCCTCCTGGGTTGATGTAACCCATATTTGGCTTGATCTGAGCAGTCTGCATAGCAGCCTGTATAGCCACTGACAGCAGCCCATGTTGCAGGCCACATTCAAGCTCACGATGGGGGGAATCCTGCTCTTTGCATGTGCCAGCGGTTGACAAAGGATCTCTGGGTTTCAGGTCTGAGAAAGGGGGGGAGGGGAGTGTTTGGCAATGACCTCTAAAGGGATATGTTGGACCATGCTGTTTTGGTCAGTTGAAGTGACTAAACCGCACCATTATTGGATGCAGGATTTGCCATGCAAAACTGCTTACCTATCCTCAAATGCAAAGAAAACACCATCTGAGAAATTCAGATTCAGAACCGTGGCATCGGAGCCATTGGGCGCTACTATTGTTATGATCACGATCGGTAAACAGACTGATCGACCGGCACCCTCGCCGGCGCCGACGCCGAGCCACGTGCAGATAGGCGAGCCCCTCGGCCCACCCGGTCGGCAGTTGATGATGCTCACTACCTCCCGAGTCTCGACAGTGACATGTTTTCTTGTCTCTCCGCTGGCGACCGTTCTCCCCTGATTTCTCCTCTCCTTGTGCGTGCACACCCGGATGGTGTCTGCTCTCTCTCCCGACAGCTGTCTGCCGCACGAGATCGGCGTCGAAACGCCCGGTGCAAGGCGTGAGTGGCGCCAAGACGGGAGCTTGGCTGATGAAAGGACCCGAGCTCCGAGCAAGCGGATCCCGGCCATCTGCCACCATCCGAAAACACTTAGGGTTTACTCCGTACGGTATGTCCTCCGTCCAGTGGGGGGTCTCGTCTTCAGCGCGTCCAAGCGGCCATGGGCGACCGGCCTGTCGAAATGTCCGTTGGTCCGCGTGCCATCCGCCACCCCGTCCAGATGTTCTCTCTACACTCGGGGTGGTAGCAGTCGATACCCGTCGCTCCCATGGAGAACCGGAGTGGCCAGGTGCTGGCGGTCGCCATCCTCTTCTTCATCCTCTCATGGCTGGCGGTTGCGCTGCGTGTCTACGTGCGCGCCGGCATGCTGAAGGCTTTCGGTCTCGATGACTGGCTGATGCTCCTTACGCAGGTACGTGGCCATTGGTGGCCCCTTATATTGCACGGAAAGAAGGAGAGGAGAAGAGAAGAGAAGAGAAGGAGAAAAAAAGGAAGAAGATGCTGATGGGATTTATGTCTTCCAGCTCGTATTCACCGCTTACCTTGTCTGCCAACTCGGAGGAGTCATCTACGGCACCGGTCGTCATATCTGGGATCTGACGCCGGAGAACGCCGTGAAGGCACTGCGATATTGGTTCTTCTGCGAGGTGTTCTATGTTCTCGGCTGCTGCGTGCTCAAGGTGTCGATCGGCGTCTTCCTGCTCCGGATCGCGGTCCAGAGACTGCACATCTGGATCATCAGGATCTTCATTGTTGGCACCATCATCTTTGGGGCAGTTTATGATGGGATTATCCTGTTCCAGTGCAACCCCATCTCGGCCTGGTGGACTCTTGACAGACATGGCTGTATCGACCCTCAGATTGTGGTGGATGCCACATATGCAGCCTCTGCCATCAATGCTGTTGCGGACTGGACCTTTGGCACACTGCCCATCTTCATGGTGCGGGGTCTGAATATGAGCAAGAGGACCAAGACAATTGTCATCTGTATCTTGAGCTTTGCAGCCATGTGTGTTTTTTTTATTTCTTTGAGCAGCAATATACAGAATTGTGAATGCTAACAACCCTGCAGTGGAAGCACAGCAACCTGCGTTCGCATACAGTATGTTGCTGCCCTGGGCGATGTGCACGACTTTTTATGTATGCCCTCCACCCACCCGCATGTTTTTCAAGAGGTAGTGCTTACATGTGCACGATATAGGGCGAACGACGGACATCGCAATCTGGTCAACAGTGGAAGTGGGCGTGGGAATCGTCGCGGGCTGCGCGGCAACCCTGCGGCCGCTCCTCAAACTCGTGCTGACGAAAGTCGGCCTCAGCGCCTCATCCGGACAAGGTTCCAACATGCCCTGGAGCCAGTCGAATCCCCACCAGCGCTCCCGATATCAACACAACATTGGCCTGGATGACATGAGGCGGGACGCCGTCACCACCACCACCATCGTCGCGGAGGGGTCGTCGAAGCCGCCGAAGCACTCGATCAGGACCTTGCGAGGCCAGGGCAGCGACGAGGAGCTCATCGGCATCAACAAGAGCGTCGTGGTCACGTATTCGGAGGCAGAGGTGGAGCCTACTACTAGCAGTAAGCGGGACCGGGACAGCATCACGGGGATGAGCGACTAGAGGCAGGATTCTCTTTGATCGTGACCCATCCTGGGATGGACATTAACCCATATGACATTGCAACTTATAGCTCTGTATGAGGTATATATAATAATATGTAATCGATACAGTACAAGAAGCGTCGGGCTACCCACTCCATTTCTGTTGGCTCTAGCTAGCTAAAGCGAGGTCGTGGCTCTATCTATCTATCTATCTACGGATTAGACTTGCAAGAAAACAGGGACAGACAGACAGACAGATGGACCAGCCAGACACCTGGGATGATCAGTTGAGGCTAGGCTGTGCTCGACAGAATCATCATGCGGTCCAAGTGAGAAGAAAGGGCCAGGCTTACTTGGGCAGCCGCACTGTGGGCTTGTCTATGTAATGTACAGTACATAATGTAGAAACCACTTTTCAAGATCCCCATGCTGTATACAGATATATTATCTTATATCAATGATGATGAACATTCAATTCAATTCAATAATATCATGACCCTGCCGCTGCAGACGCAGACACTGACACTGACACTTGGGGGTGAGGTATGAGGTGAGGTGAGAGCCGGGCGCGCTCGCTGTGCTGTGCTGTGCTAGACTGAAGAAAATTATTGATTATCAATAAGACAAGTAGAACAGACTAATAGACTTCACATTAAACGGATCGATCAGTTAGAGGCTAGCTATCTGGTTCACCCAGAATGAAAAAGAAAAAAAAGCGATAGAAGAATGATATAAATAGACATCTGGAGCTACAAAGGGCAGTTGTTCCTTATTCATTGCTCGAAAAAGCCCTCCTCTTGTTTGGCTTGCCTGTCTGTCTCTCGCTCGACCTTGGCTTGGCCCGCAGGCAAAACAGACTTGAAGGAACCGAGATTGCTTTTGAAAATTCATGGTATGATATAATTATGATATGGTACTCGTGAGAGAGATGCGATGCGATGCATATTATTGTACTCTACATTACACACACTTCCCGAAAGACATTGACGCTCATTATTATTACTACCATCATCATCATCATAATCGTCGGTAAACAAATGAAAAGTAATGCACGTTCCAACCATTCTATCTCTTCCGCCGGAACCGGAACCGGAGCTCGTCCTCGCTGTCGGAATCGGGGACTTCTTCGCGGGTCCTTCTCTGCGTCCGTTGAGTTCTTGTCGTCGTCGTCGCCGCCGCCGACGGCGGAGGTGTTTCCTCCCGCGCTGGCGCTGAGGGCTGGGAAACGGTTTCTGCGATGGTGGTGTCTGCTTGACTGGCGCTGAGTTGACTGACCTGGCCTTCTCTTTCTCGATTGCTCTCCCTGTCTCTGGACCTGTCCCTGTCCCTGGACCCGGACCGGTCGACGGAATGACTGTGACTGTGACTCCCACCCCAATACCTGTCCCCGATCCCAAAGTCCTTGCGCTTGAACTCCTCCAGCGGCACGATGACGCTCTGCACCCGCACGCGCGGCGCGTTCTGGTCGCCCTTGCGCCGGAACTTCTTGAAGTTCTTCCGCCCATTCCAGCGGTCGTCCCAGCGGCGGTCGCGCTCCGCGTCCTGCGGCGGCCGGGGCGCCCGTTCCGGAACCTCCATCTCCTCGACGACGGCGAGGCTCTGCATCTCCGCGAGCGTCATGCCCTGCAGGGATTCCTGCAGCGAGGCTTCCTCCTCCTGCCGGCGCTGGCGCGCCGCGCGGTCCTCGGCCTCGCGGTGCTGCCGCGCGGCTTCGAGGACGTCGAGTTTCTGGCGCTTAGGTCTCGGGGGTGTTGTCTCCTGAGGGGTTACAGGCTTGGATTCGGGGTGCTGGCGCATCTCTGCGCGGCGGCGCTTCATGGCATTGGCGCCGGGGAGGAGGCTGGCCATGATCTCGTCTTCGTCGGGTGCGCGGTCCGCGGGCTGCGGTTCGGGTCGAGGATCCACGTCTATGGACTGTTGATCCCGGTCAGTTTAAGCCCGAAGAAACCGGTGAACACGTCTTACCTGGGGCGCTGGTTGAGCGCCTTCGTCTTCCAGCGTGTAGGCGGGAATCGATTCCATGTCGAAGCCGTCGTCGAAGGTCTTGACCTTGCTGACGAAGCTGCGGACCCGAGGCCGCTTCGCAGGCCGTTCGGCGGGTTGGCTGGCTTCCACATCAGGCTGAGTGGCGGGTTGAATGGCAGGCTGAGAGGGCGGCTCCGCGGTCGACGGAGCAGGTTCCGGCGCGGACGGTCCTCTGGGAGCGCTCTCCTGGCTCGGGGTGGGTTCTCTGGGCAGGGGGCGACAGAGAACAGAAGCGTCGTTGCTGAGGATGGCGTCCAGGAACTCGCTCTGCTCGATGACCCGCTGGTCCGTCATGAGGGCGACCTGGTTTCCCAGCTCGATGGACCATTCCTCGAACTGGCCCTTGGCGCGGAAGCGGACGAGCACGACGCCCCCTGGGCCGTCACGCTGGCTGCCAAAGCCCCTGTGGCCCGCTGCGTTGCGCATGAACTGGACGATCTCCTCTGCTGTCGTCCGCCCATTCTCGATCCGGTAGAGCAAGGCCTTTCCATGCCCGTTTGTAATCGGAGGCTGCAGGTTCTCGAACTGCGCCACGTCGCAGAAGACAAAGGTATACCCCTCGAAGACGTTGATCCTGTCCGGGTTCGGGGCGAACGCCGCCGCGGGACGCTGCACGGGCTCCCTCCCCGGCGGCGGGAGATGCTCGGAGGGATCTGGCCAGGCGGCGTCGAAGTCCTCTTCCAGCGGCGACAGCGACTCCACGTTCTCCAGGTCCCCCGGCGTGGCCGCGTACACCAGCGCGTCGATGTACGAGTCCTGGACGATGTGCTTGGCGTTGATCAGCGCCTGCAGGCCCTTGGCCGTGTTGCGCTTGCTCTGGACGACGTAGGTGGTCTTGCCGACGACGTAGGGGATGATGGTCTTGATGTCGAGCTCCTCGAGGCGGGCGCGGACGGGGGCGAGGGGGTCCTTGGCTTTGAGCTCCTTGGACGAGAAGGAGAAGCTGAGCACGATGTCAACCCATCTGATTCTGCTGAACGTCAGTCTCCAGTCGTACTACTGCTGCCCTGCTCGGGATCGCACCTCAGCGCATGCTGGTATCGTCCCAGCTTGATAGTGTGCTCGTCGCCCTTGAGCCGCCTGGTCTGGCCCTTGATCTGCTCTCCATCGACGAGCGTGCCGCACTTGGAGTCCTGGTCGCTCAGGATGATCTCGGAGCGTGCGTGGATGTGGGACTGTTGCGGTCAGTAACCTCCGGAGCATGCGGTGGCTGGGAGTCGTACGCCGTCGCCCGGCTTGACCGGGGATATCTCGATGACCAGGTGCTTCCTCGAGATCGACGCATGTTGGATCGCATGGCGGACTGCAAAACAAGGCAATATCAGTCTCTGTCGTTCGTCAAGATGAGGCACCTCAGGCAGACTCACCTCCGTCCTGCTTGATGCGGCCAAACAGATACTTCCGGCCGGGGCGCAGCCACACGCGCTTCCCTGGGAGAGTCAGCAGGTAGCAAGCTATGAGGCTGCAGCGACATACCGCCCAACAGGTCGCCGTCCGAGTCGAGAATCCACATGGCTGTCGAGATGTCGGTCTTCTCTGCTGTCCTGCTGCTCCGCACGTGCAGGCCGCGCGACGCGTCGTCACGTGACCGGCGTGCTGCCTGCGAGAGATGCAGAGCGTCTCAGCATCTCAACGTCCAAACTCGCCATGGCGACGACTGGCGGCCAGACGGCCGTTTCAGAGCCCGCGCAGGGCCACGACACGCTCAAGTACCAGCTCCTGGGCCCGTCGCTGACCAAGGCCGGCCAGGACGACGTCGACCAGCGCAAGGTGAGCCGTGCCCGCCCGCCCCGGCGCCCCGCGACCACACGCTGAGAGAAGCAGGTGTCGGAGATCATCTACCAAGCGTCCAAGGGCTCCAAGTTCTTCGCGCGCGAGGAGGAGCGCGACCGCATCCTGACGGCCAAGATCGAGCGCCTGCGCGCGGAGAAGACGCGCCTCGAGCGCCAGGACCTGTCCGCCGAGCTGCGGCGCGCGGACGAGTACATCGCGGAGCTGGAGCGCAGCCGCGACCTGTCGCAGATCGTCGTGCACGTCGACTGCGACGCCTTCTTCGCCGCGGTCGAGGAGCTGGAGCGCCCCGAGCTGCGCGACGTGCCCATGGCCGTCGGCGACCGCGTGCTCACGACCTGCAACTACCACGCGCGCCGGTTCGGATGCCGCAGCGGCATGGCGGCCTTCGTGGCCAAGAAGCTGTGTCCGCAGCTGGTCTGCATCCGGCCCAACTTCGACCGGTACCGGGCCAAGGCGCGCGAGGTCCGCGCCGTCCTCGCGCAGTACGACCCGTGCTTCGAGAGCGCCAGCATCGACGAGGCCTACCTCAACATCACCGCCTACTGCGCGGAGCACGGGATCGGGCCCGAGGAGGCCGTCCAGCGCATGCGCGACGAGATCCGCGAGAAGACCCAGATCACCGTCTCCGCGGGCATCGCGGCCAACGCGAAGCTCGCCAAGATCGCCTCCAACCGCAACAAGCCCAACGGCCAGTTCTACGTGCCCCCCGACCGCGCCGCGATCCTGGAGTTCATGGCAGATCTACCGGTCCGCAAGGTCAACGGCATCGGGCGCGTCTTCGAGCGCGAGCTGGACGCCATCGGCATCAAGACGTGCGGCGACATCTACCCGCAGCGGGCGTACCTGGCGAGGCTGTTTGGGCACAAGGCGTTCCAGTTCCTGATCCAGTGCTACCTGGGCCTGGGGCGGACGAGGATCCAGCCCGCGGAGGAGTACGAGCGCAAGAGCGTGGGCACGGAGAGCACCTTCGCGGAGACGGGGGACCGGCAGGAGCTGCGAGACAGGCTGCGGCGGACGGCGGAGGAGCTGGAGAGGGACCTGGCCCGCGCGCAGGTCAAGGGGCGCACGCTGGTGCTCAAGGTGAAGCTGCACACCTTCGAGGTGCTGACGCGCCAGACGGTGCCGCCGCGGCCCGTCTGCGCGGCGCAGGATCTCTACACGCTCGCGCTGCCGATGCTGGCCCGGCTGGAGAGGGAGATCCCGGACCTGCGGGTGCGGCTGCTGGGGCTGCGCTGCAGCAACCTGGTCAGCACGAAGAAGGTGGACATCAGCCGGTTCTTCGGGATCCGGAGGCCGCCTCCGCCGGCCGCTGGCGAGCTGGACGTGGACGCGGAGTTCGAAGAGGCGGCGCGCCGGGAGCGGCAGGAGGATCTGGACGCGCTGGAGCGCCTCAGCCAGGAGATCTCGGACCGCCGCGAGCAGAAGGATCCCGGCGGCGGCGGCTTCTGGGACTGCCCCGTGTGCCAGCGGCCGCAGGCGGCGGACGACCGCAGCTTCAACGCGCACATCGACTTCTGTCTGTCGCGCGACACGATCAAGGAGGCGGTCAGGGCGGTGGAGGAGCCCTCGCAGCCCCGGAAGCGAAAGGCCCCGTCGCAGACAGCGGCGGACGCGCGCCAGAGGCGCCTCTTCTTCCGCTGACCGCGATCTCGAGATCTAGATCTCACCGCTGGTATCCTCCGGGCCAGGGCCGGCTCGCCCGGCGCGGCGGACGCGCTCGTGCACGGCGCTCGGATCGCAGGCCGGCTCGCGCGCAGAGCTTCTGGAATCTCGAGCGAGCGAGCAGGCCGTCGTGGCCGGCGGCGGACGGCGCGTCGTCCAGGGGCAGCTGGCAGCTCCGTGGCAGGCCGTTGGACGGCCTCTGCCGCCCGCGCAGACGAGCAGCGGGACGGACAGCGCTGGTATAAACGGCGGCAGGCAGATCTCCGGCTGCTCGACGGGTGTTGTCGCCGATCTCTCTCTTCCGACATCTATATATCTATCTATATCGACGGCTCGCCCGAGGTGTCTGGCGGTGGAGCCGCGCTAGGCCGCTTCGGGCCGTGCAGCCCCGACCTCCATCCCTGTCTCCCTATATCCTCTGTCCTCCATCATCTCCATCATCTCGACCACCTCCCCCGCGTCCTCTGCTGCTGCTGCTGCTGCTGCTGCTGCTGCTTGCGGGACTCCTGGCCCCGTGCCATCATGCTTGCCGCTGCCCCGCGGGTCTCGCTGTGCCATCATGCGCGATCACCTCAGCTCGAGACCCTTGCCCGCAGCCATGGCCGCCGATAAACAGAAACCCGTCACTCCGACCCTCAGCGCCGCCTTCAGCCGGACGAACAAGACGCCTCTGGCCCCCAAGCTCGCCAGCTCGGCCTCCCAGCACGCCCCCAGGCGCCTCGCGCCCGCCGACGCCGCCTCGACCGTCTCCTCCCGCGACGACGCCTCCACCGTGTCCTCGTCCTCCTACCTCAGCGCCAGCGTCACCCCGCGCTCCGCCCGCAGCTCCAGGCGCGATGGCGCCGCTTCTCCGCCGTCCAGCACGCACTCGGGCGCTCACGACGGCCAGAGGCCTGCCCGTCCGATGTCCCTGGCCATGGCGTCCCCTGGATACCGGGAGCGCAGCCCGGCCCGCCGGGCAGATCCCGCCAGGCTGGCCCGCGCCAAGAGCGTCATCGTCGACAACCACCACCGCCCCGCGACCTCGCGCCCGGGCTCGTCGTGCGGCAGCGCCGCCGTCGGGTCGCCCATGTTCTTCCACGCGGACGACGCCCGCTCGACCGTCTCCGCGGGCGACCACGATGCCCGGCCGCGCGCCTACGTGAGGTCGACGCCCTCGTCGCCCTTCGTCTACGCCAATGGCCAGGAGGAACGGCCCTCGCCGCCAGACGACGCCCGATCGACCGTGTCCGTCTCCAAACGGCGCTCGACCGGTCCGCCACGGCCGACGGCGCCCGTCAAACCGCACGCCCCCGTCTCTTCTCCGCGACTCAAGTCTCCCCCGCTGGCCGATGTGGAAAACCGACCTCCCGAGGCACCGACAGAGGGGTCCGTCGATGCGAGATTACAATCAACGTCCCCGAAGAATCCGGGGCGAAGGCGTTCCAACCCCATCGACCGGCTGCCGACCTCGCACGTCAAGTCCTGCAGCGCCGATTCGACGCACCACATCGCCGGTCTGCGAGAGACCCTTCACGCATACCACCCCACCGTGTCGCCCGACCGGCTGGCCCCCGACGCGGCCGGTGCCACCGCCGCCGCCGCCGCCGAAACGACCCCGGAGCACAGCCCGGGGGCTGCCAGCAACGGGTCCGCCTATGCCGCGGAGCTACATCATGCCTTCCCGCTGCACAGCCCGGCCCGGGCGGATGGAAGCAGTGAGCAGGCGCTCAATGCGCGGGTCGAGCGCAAGGTGCTGGACCTGGAGATCAGCAATTCGTCGCTGCTGGCGATCAACCGCACCCTGGAGCGCGAGCTGCGGAGGCAGACCGCGGAGCTGCGCCGCTACCAGCGCCTGACGCGCGCCGGGCGGCTGTCGCTGTCCACTCCGCCGCTCCCCGCGTCCGGGGCCGGGCTGGATGCCGTCAGCGACGCCGAGGGCGCAGATGGCGCGGATGGCACCACCAAACACATCGATGATGGTGATGGTGATGATGATGATGATGACGACGACGACGACGCCGACGACGGCTCCAGCGACGAGTCGGATGTGGACGAGGAGCTCTCCGAGTCGGGCGGCGACGACGACGAGTCCGTCGACGAGAACACGCTCAGCGCCTCCGCTCTCGCCGAGCGCGCCGCCCGCCAGCGCGAGCGCGACGAGAAGAAGTTCCAGCTGGACCTGTCGAAGCACCAGCGGCTGCTGATCAACCACCAGAAGATGAACCAGAGCATCAAGCGCTGCCTCGGATGGACCGAGGAGCTGATCCGCGAGGGCAAGCGGGCTCTCGAGTACAGCGTGAGCGACGTCCAGCTGGGCGGCCGCGTGCTGGCGCCGGACGAGATGAGCGAAGTCGGCGAAAGCGCACGCGCGCTGCTGGCCCCGGCCGCCGGGATCCCCAGCGACCTGCTGCCCTCGTGCTAGCTGCCCCTCCTACTCCTGGAGATGTTGGCGTTGGCGATTTTGCTCTCTGAACCGTTGACGAGGCAGGACCAGTCGTTCTTATTCCTTGGCGATCGCCATCCCATCTTTACCATCGCTCTGTTTCTTATCGTCGCCCGTTCTACTTTCGCTGTTTCCACGGTCGCTCCGTTTTCTTTGCTGTCATACCCGCTCCGCAATGTCTAGTCTATTCGCTCACGGCCATTCCTAGTGCATATCACATCATACCCACGGCGCATTGAGGTGGCTGCTTGCCGCTCGAGGCTCTGTTTGACGGCGTTCGTTTCCGGTCATATATCATGGGGACAGTTACAACTTTCTTCTCTCGATATCCCGTTTCGGTCTGGTCTGGTCTGGTCCATCTTTCGGTTTCCATCTTCGTTTCTGGTTTGATTCGACACCTGCATACAGATGCTCTGGGACGGATCGTACATAGTGCTGCTTTTTATTTTGAACAGACCCATCTCCGGTGATACCCGAGGCGTCGCGTCGTGTCTATCCTGCCGTATTGTGCTGTGCTGCGTTGTAGTTGTCAGTGGATGAGGGGATCATCAGAAGGAAGATGCAAGATTCAGGATAGCATGCATGCACGGATACGCTTGCTGGTGCTGGTTTTTCCTACCATTTGGCATTGTTGAGATATCTTGTTTGTTCGTTCTCGTGGCATACACACATACATACGTACCGTGGTTAAAAGCAGTAATACATCGAATAACATGGTGATCTCGGGCCCGGGCCTGATCTGTTCCGTTCCGGAATCTTTTATGCATCGAGTATCCTGTAGAGCTACTTAAGTGTAAGATTTTTTTGTTGGCACTGAGGTAGATAGATGGATGGATCTCTCTCCTTGCTCGGCAGATTCAGGACGAAAATAAGTGAAACAGAAGAAAACGAACGATGACGCGCCGTTATTCATCGAGTAATTCGATCAGCCATGCTGTCTGCAGGTGGTATGCCGAATGAAGTAGATAGATAGATAGATAGATGGATGGATGGATGGAATGAGACGCTGATTAATAGCAGTGAATTCAGCATTCGGGTGTTCTGCTGAGTAGGCAGGTCCTCTGGATCCCACCCCACCAGAGAGACTGATCCTTGGCATACTTGTCGTTCTTTACGTTTCTCAACATGATGTGTGTGTGTCTGTGTGTGCCTGTCTTGTGTCGTTTTCTTTTAGGAGGGTAGGTAGTATTTGACAAGTCAGGTTCTTGAGACTAGAGCTGCCAGGTGGTCGGTACAGTATATGTGACATGACAGCCCCAGGTGATCCTTGGACAATGCCTTCTCTCTCTTATATATATACATCGAGTTGATTTCATAAACCCCATTACAAGCTCCATGTCTCTGGTTCCGTGGCTGTATTCCCGAGGGACGTCTGGGAATTCCATTCCTGCCCTTCAGCTAGCCTCCCTTCACCCGGAGCAGAGCAGAGGCTGGGAGACGGGCCGGAGCCTATTTGATACTGTTGGAACTAGACTATCTACGACATGAGAATTATATTCCTCGGATCTTCGGTTCCTTGCGGGTATGGGTAGGGCATAATGACTTGGTTGAATCGTTGATGTTATTGTTTCTCTCTCTCTCTCTCTCCTTGATTTTGGGTGAGATAGATATATTATTTGGTCTGCCCTCGGTCCTCAATTGAGCTTTTTTCCCCTGCTGGTTGTTTTTGATAGGTATCAGGTTTTTTAGAGCCCCGGCTCTGATACATCATTTGAAGTAGGTTTCTCTCTCTGTCTCTCTACACTGTGTCGACCCTTGCAGGGTACACGTACACATCTAGTCTACTCTAAGTGAGATTGGGTTAAGCAAAGTATTTCTGTCCATCTATCTGATCTATGCTCGCTTCCTTGCTGGCTTGCTGGCTTGCATCTGGGCCAAGCAGATGATCTCTCAGATGCACCTGGCCTGGCCTGAGCTGGGTTACTAATTAGTTAGTTGTTATTATTGATGTTTTATTTACCATGTACATTACTACATGTAACATGATGTAGATATCTCCGCCCGTCAGTTGAACGTGGACAATGAAGGAAAGAAAAAAATATTGCTCTAACATACTAATCTTATATCATTCCGTCTATCTAGCCGCTCTACTCTATACTCGTCTATACTCGTCTGCGAAGCTGGGATCGTGTCTCATCACATCAGATCAAAACTGACTTATCAATTCCGGAGAAAAAGTCCCGCGGTTATAGTCACATCTTCGTTTTCGACACTGGAGTCGCAGACTCCGCGATCCGACCGACGTCCGCGACGATGATCCCGAGGATCCACACGTTCACTGCGAAAAAGAGAAGCGACGACACCCACAGCCCCGGGGTAAAGGTCGACAGGCCGAGGAATTCGAGGTTGTAGGCTTGCTGCAGCCAGAGGGCCTGTCACCCACATTCTCTACGTCAGTCTGATGTCCTGTGATGTACACGGTACTCTGAAGTGGATTAGGGTGAAGGGGCTCACCTGCGCTAGAACCCACAACACCGCAGCCGCGACGCCGAGACCCGGCCGCCGGATGAACGACGACCCCGGCAGATACAGCGGCAGGAACACCAGGTACCACAGGAAGTACTGGCTCGTGCAGACCTTGTTGAACGCGACGAAGGCGAACGTCTGCGCGAGCATCGTGCCTGGTAAGTTCTTCTTACCGAGGACTAGAGGGATCGCGACCGCGGAGAGGAGCAGCTGCGGGAGGAAGGCGAGGGATTCGAAGGTGAAGTTGCTGTGGCTGCCGCCGGCGGCGGAGAGGTAGAGCAGGGTGTTGTAGGGCGAGAAGTTGTGCCGGTGGTCGATTCGCGTGAGGTGGTGGAGGTAGGTGTGTTGCAGGAAGGGGAGGCCGTAGAGGCCGTACATGGCGATGTTCAGCAGGAGGAATGTTGCGAGGGCTGTCATCGTCAGAAGTATGCGCGAGGGCGTGATGAACCCGACGACCTTTGACAGCAGGCTTTCGCTCTTATCCGGCTTCGACGTCCCCTCACGCTCCCGATCCAACCACCACGCCACCGACGGCCCGTAGATGAACGGGTAGATCTTGAAATGCACCCCGAACCCCAGCAGCACGCCCGCCAGCAAGATCCGCCGCCGCAGCGCCGCCCACAGCAGTGCGACCACGATCACGCCCAGCAGGCCCTCGGAGCTGCCGCGCGTGCTGATCGTCGCGACCATTGGGTTGAGCAGCCAGATGCTGGCGTACTTGAGCGCCCTCGAGACGTCCATCTGGTGCTCGGTCCGCAGGACCTGCAGGAGCAACCACCCCGCCAGCAGGTCCGCGAGCGCGAAGAGCACCTTGCCGAAGGAGAACCATCCCACGCCCTGCCAGGTGGTCGGGAGAAGGACCCACGCCAGCAGCGGCGTGTAACGGTACGTGGCACGCTCATAGGGCGGCGAGCCGCGCGAGACGAAGCGTGCCGCGTCCGTGAAGACGAGGTAGTCGATGTCGGTGTACTTGACGGGGGAGTGGGCGTCCTGGTACAGGCCGTAGAGGAGGAGGGTGAGGCGGAGCAGGGCGGCGAGGGAGAAGACGAGGGCGGGGGAGGAGAAGGGGGATGTCTGCTTCTTCTGTGATTTTGTGGTATCCATGGCTGGACAACAGATATCTAGGGGCAAAAAATAAAAGCAGAAAGAAAATTGAACAGAGATGAGAGCAGAAGACAGCTGGGTAATCGAGATCAGATCAACATTGCATCTGAAAAGAACACTTCATCAAACAGAAAAACCAAACAGAGCAGCAGTCAATTGTGACATAGGCTATGCTCTACTTAATGCGTAAACTTCATAATACAGGCGCATACACATGGCCATGGATACATGAGTGGAAAGTTGGACGGAGAGACGTCCTGGACATATACAGATGGATGAAGTCGACGAAGGAATCGCCGGCTCGGCCGCCCGCGCCAAGCCCCGGCCAGCGGTGCTGAGTCAGCAGGTACACAAGCGACTACGACTACGCGATTTATACATGAAGCTATCTGATATAACAGAGATAGATTAGTGATTAGGTCAGTGATTCCCCGTCGTCGTGGAAATGTGGACTTTTTCTGGTTTTTTTTTCTGGGCAAAGAACTTCTGCACCAAACCTAAGTACCGAAATTATATACATCATGAATGGAGACAAATCAACGTCCAGCTACATCTCTGATCTCTTTCCTAATATCGACATGGGATGACGAGACTGGTGGCATCCCCAACTGGCACATACTCCCGGACGGGAGTTTCTGGGAGGTCCGGTCTCCGTTGATTTGATTCGTGAGTCAAAGAGTACTCCTTGGAGAAAGTATCCACTTATACACGCACGGAAATATTCTTTTCCTCAGGTTCGTAACCGGCGCCCTCTCGAAGAGTATATTAGATACAAACGGCGCGCTCTTATGTACGGTACAGTACAGCAGAAACCTATTCCAAGACCGGTCAATGTGAAATCGAGATCAAAGGTGAAAGGTAAGAACCATTGGCTCAAAAAGTCACTGCTGAAAGGGTATCGAATAATCAAAATAGCTACTATCAGACATGCCCAGGCCCGGACCCGGGAATGCCCCCGGGTTCTCCGACTTGGAATTAGGATCCTCAGAGACAGCAACAGAACGGAACAGGTCCATCCAGTTCCCAAACTCGTACTCGGGCAGCCCAGGGCGTAGGTTGTGGTCACTCCACATGATATAGTCCCACATGTTCATGCCGGTCGACCCGTCGGGGAACTGCGGCGCGAGGTCGGGGATGGTGCTGTCAACAGCATGGTCCGGGTCCTGCTGCGACGGAAGCACAGTTGGCATGTTCTCGCTGTGCGCCTGGCACTGTACGTCACCGCTCGCGCCGGAGTGGCCGTGTCCGCTGTCCTTGGAACGCTTGCTGGCTTCGAAGATCCGGGCCACCACGTCGAGAGTTCGCTTCGCTGTCGGACTCCACGGCTCCATCCGCGCCAGCGTCTCCATGGTCATTTCGACCTGCGCCCGGCAGGCGTCCGGACGCGCCCGCGGGTCCTCCGCCGTATCGTCGGCGATGAAGAGCCCCAGCAGCGGGACCATCGCGGCCTGGAAGATGAGCCAGACCGCGTTCCAGCCCACCATCTGGCACTGCGGGCTGGGCGACGAGATGTCCCGGATCGCCTCGTCCGCGACGGCGCGGCACTTCTCGATCGCCGTGCGCTCCTCGGGGCGGAGGGCCGCGTACGGGGTGCGACGCATGGCGTAGCTCAGCAGGACGGGCCGGTGCAGTAGCATACGCTGGTTCTGGAACCGCCAGCGCATGATGGCTCGGACGATGGAGATGGTCTCGGAGCACGGCTTGTGGTCTTTTAACAGCGGCGGCAGGTGGTCATACCACTCGACCAGCTGGTTGTCCAGTCTGACCATCTCGGGGTAGTTCACCAGCGGAGACACGGCCAGCGCCTCTTGCACCTGCGTCGCGATGCTGCAGAAGCGGATGTTCTCCACGAGCGGCAGGATTCTGGGGTCGTTTTCCTAAAAGCTGTTGTAAGCATTCGACGTCTCCATACGCTATCGCAAAGGAGACAAAGGACCAACCCGCTCCATGCTGTACTGAGGCGCCTTGGCCGTGATGGCCGGCCCCCATCGGCCCATGCTCGGACGACCCAGCGTCATGCAGCCCCAGGTATCCAGGCAGACCAGAGACCACCAGACGCGCCGTCGCAGATCGACGAAAGCGAGCTTCTGCTTCGCAACGCCGTCGCCGCTGTCAACGAATTCCCTGTGCATGCCCAGGGCCACCGCCATCCGCAGCGCCGCTCCCACGAGAGCATACGCCAGGCCCGGCTGGTTGACGTAGTGCAGGTAGAAGCCGCCCATCAGGCCCAGCGTCTGGACCGTCTCCAGATGGGCGCTCCCCAGTGAATCCAGGTCCAGGCGGCTCTTCGCACGGCGGTAGTAGATCTGGTGCGTCGTGTCGTCGGCCGTGCCCGCAGCGACGCTGCCCAGGGCGAGGACGATGTTCAACAGCGCGAGCCAGCGCGAGTCCTCCCGTCGTCCAGACAGAAGGGTCTCCCGGAACGAGGATTCATCGATCAAGGGGGCGAGGGTGTGAAAGCAGCCGAAGTAGGCATCGATGAGCTGGTTGTCCGTCTGAAGCTGCGGTGGTGGGCGTTGTGAGTTCTTCCTCTGCAGATTGTGGCCATTTCGGGCCGCATCAGAGGGAGTGCGTGAGAAGTAGGAAAGGGACCCGGGGTTGATCCAGATGATGACCCTCAGGACGGCATAGACGGACGACACGCCCAGATACGACGACGGCTGCTTGGTCGACAGGGACAGGGCGTTGACTTCGTCCGAGACACCAGCCATGACGTCTGAGGTCTCCGACTCGCGGCTGTCACCCGACTCCTCCGGCATGGTCTGCAGTGACTCGAGGTTCTTATCGTCCGGCGACAACGGGGAGACGTGCGATCCAAGGGGAGGGGAGGTGACAGGCGAGACGGGCCGCTGCGGATGACGCTGTCCGTCGACGGCGAGCTGCAGCAGCTCCTCGCGCGAGAGCTGGACGAGTGACTGGGGGGAGGTGTCGGGGAGGAGCTTGTCGACGATGGCTTTGTACTCAGCCACCATGGCAGACAGCTTCTCCACATGTCTGCGCCTTCAGCGTGTGGCCGGACGGGGAAACAGAAACGAGAGACACCCACCTCCGGGACGGCCGGGGGTCCGAGTAGTGGCAGAGTTCGGCCTTCTTGTACCAGCGGCAGGCCTCGCAGGGCCGCTCGCCGTCGCAGCGGATCTTGCGGCGGCGGCACTGCTCGCAGGCCTGGGCGGTGGCCCTGCGGACGGGGTGGCCATCGCCGCTGCGGTCGTTGGTGCGGGCGGGGGTTCCAAAGCCCTCGAAGGTGTGGAACATGCTGGACGAGCTCGACGGAATCTCAGTCAGACGTCAGCGGATGGGGACGGGACCGTCGGACGGATCAGGCACATGGTGAGATCTGGCGGGATGGTCCTCTGTCCGTGGAAGCGGGTGCAAGACGGTAGAGGAGCGACCCAAGGCGCTTCACGGCGTCTGCGCTGCAGGTATATCCAACGAAGAAGAGGCTGAGGAAGAAGAAGATGATAATTGATGGAAGTAAAGACGAGGAGGACGAAGATGGCGATCGGCGCTGGCTTCTCCGGACTTCCCCACACGCGGCACGTGGCCCGCGTGGAGCCTCAGACGCGGGGAAGCCCGAAGCGGCATCTGGGGTCACCGGGTAGCGACGACGGGATATCGAGGATATGCAGACAGGGGGACTTATGGGTCGTCTGTATATGCATGTGTACAGCAACACCCATCATCCTCCGACGTCGCATACAGTCCAATGGGTACCACCCCTCCAAGGTGGCTGGCGCCGCAGCTGCATGGTCGTACTTGTAAGATACTCCTGGTACAAAACTACGCAGTCTGCACCTCGGTCTCGGCTTGTTCGCTGTTCTTGCTGACCACGTCAGCAGCGACTCCAGCGTGTCGACGACCAAGACGTAGAACCAGTACCCAATCCGCAGGAGTCGGTGCAGGTAGCCCAGGGGCTGGGTTTGGCACTGGTGGGGTTGCCAGAGACTTCCAGCGGACAACGCTGATGGTCGCATCGTGCTCGACGGACTGCTTTCCATGGCAGCAGGGGGAGGACAGAAGGCCACTCGGGCTTAGGATGGGAGAGGAGAGATAGGATCGAGAGGTGGGTATCAGCGGTGGTCGTCCGTTCATGGACCTCCATGCCTCTGATCTGCAGATGTCCAGGCACATGCTGTATAGTCTCTGCCTCTGTCTCTCCAGACACTCTCCATGGTGCCCAGTGTTGTGACGGGTCCACCAACCTTGCGGCGGAACAGAGGACATGACAGGATATAAAACCCGGTGCCTGGCTGTCGTCAGCAGAGATCTTTCTCTCAACAACAAACGGAGCACTGAACTAGATACCTAGCAGGTCCGTGGCATCACGCATGATAGAGGTGGAGCGCATGGTCCCGACGCGCACCGCTCTCTCTGGCGGAACAGAGGCAACAGAACGGCGCTGAGGACCGCCCTGATACGCCAGGACCTCGTAGAGGGCCACCCCAGGCAGCTTGGTCTGCTAAGAGTGGTGAAGGAGCAGGCGTCTTCATCGTGGAGACACGGCCAACCCGCGCTAGCCGCATCGGGAACGGGCCGCTCCCCGCCATCTCCGCGCGGAGAAGACTGATATATCACGTATATAGCCGGCAGCGTCTCTGCTCTGCCTCCACCATGACCTTCATGGACCTCCTCTGTCGTCTGGTCTGTCTCGAGGACAGACATCGCGTGCGTCACCATGAGACTCTTCTCCCGGCCCCTCTCCGCGGGCTGGAGCTTTAAGCAGGCCGACGACCCCGACGACGCCTGGATGCCGGTGCCTGCGGTGCCCTCGGTCGTGCACACTGATCTCCTGGCAAATAACAAGTACGCCTCTCTTGAGCAGCTCGACAGCTGACAGACCTCTAACCAGTCCAGGCTCAAGGACCCATTCGTCGGGTTCAACGAACTCCAGGCGCAGTGGGTGGGCGAACGCGCCTGGACCTACCGCACCAACTTCCACACACCCCATGTCCCCGAGGGCGCGTCCGTCGTGCTGGCCTTTGACGGGCTGGACACCCTTGGTAACGTCCGGCTCGACGGCACCCTCATCCTCGAGAGCGACAACATGTTCCTGCCGCATCGCGTCGACGTCACCCGTCTGGTCCAGGCCGAGGGCGAGCACCGCCTGGAGATCGAGTTCGACTCCGCCCTGCTACGCGGCCGCGAGATCCAGAAGAGCCATCCGGACCACAAGTGGATCACCTGGAACGGGGAGCCGGGGCGTCTCGGGGTGCGCAAGGCGCAGTACCACTGGGGATGGGATTGGGGTCCGGTGCTGATGACCGCGGGCATCTGGCGCGAGGTCCGGCTCGAGGTGTTCGCCGCGCGCGTCGCAGACCTCTGGACTGATATTCAGCTTGCCCGGGACCATCAGTCTGCGCAAATTACGGCTTTTGCGCAGGTGGAAGCTCCCAATCCCACCTCGTACAAAGTCACCTTCACGTTGCGTCTCGACGGCAAGGAGATTGCTCGAGAGAGTGCTGCTGTAAGGGACAACGGGATCGCTATTGCGGTCATCACTGTGGACAAGCCAGCTCTCTGGTGGCCCCGCGGCTACGGGGCGCAGAGACTCTACGAGCTGTCCGTCTCGATTGCGGACGGCGGCGACGAGCTGCACCAGCTCTCGAAACGCATCGGTATCCGGATGGTGGAGGTCGTCCAGCAGCCCGACAAGTACGGCAAGTCCTTCTTCTTCCGCATCAACGGGGTGGATATCTTCTGCGGCGGCTCGTGCTGGATCCCCGCCGACAACTTCCTGCCCTCCGTCACTCGGGAAAGATACCGGAGGTGGATCGAGCTGATGGCAGCGGGCCACCAAGTGATGGTCAGGTTGGTCCCTTTCCCCTCTGCTTCTTGACCCACAATCTTACGCTCACGCTGACTACAGAGTCTGGGGCGGAGGCATCTACGAGGATGACGCCTTCTACGACGCGTGCGACGAGCTCGGGATCATGGTCTGGCAGGACTTCATGTTTGCCTGCGGCAACTACCCGACGTTCCCTGCCCTCCTCGAGTCCATCCGCAAGGAGGCCGTCGCTAACGTGCGCAGACTGCGTCACCACCCATCCATCGTCCTCTACGTGGGGAACAACGAAGACTACCAGGTCCGGGAGTCGTCCGGGTTGACCTACAACTACGAGGATAAGAACCGGGAGGACTGGCTGAGAACAAACTTCCCCGCGCGGTACATCTACGAAGAGATCCTCCCATCCGTGATCGAGGAGGAGTCTCCAGGGGTCTTCTACCATCCAGGGAGTCCGTGGGGCGATGGAAGGCCCACGACGGACCCTACCGTAGGTGATATTCACCTGTGGAACGGTATGTCTCTGCCTTGTCTCGATATGAGTGCTATGCTGACTTCAACAAGTCTGGCACGGACCGCAGGAGAAGTACCAGATCTACGACTCGCTGGGCGGCCGGTTCAACAGCGAGTTCGGCATGGAGGCGTTCCCGCACATCCAGACCATCGACTACTTTGTCGAGAACGAGGCGGACCGGTTTCCGCAGTCGCGCGTGCTCGACTTCCACAACAAGGCAGACGGCCACGAGCGGAGGCTGGCGACGTATCTGGTCGAGAACGTGCGGACCGCCACGGACCTTGAGGTACGCCAGTCGACATCCAACCTTTGTTGTCTTCTCACCGCCCAACTCTTACTTCTGAGCAATGCTAACAGATGCAGACATACGCCTACCTCACGCAGGTCATCCAGGCCGAGGCGATGATGTTCGGCTACCGCGGCTGGCGGCGCCAATGGGACGACCGGCGCTGCGGCGGCGCGCTGCTCTGGCAGCTCAACGACTGCTGGCCGGCCATCTCGTGGGCCATCGTCGACTACTTCCTGCGCCGCAAGCCCGCCTACTACGCCGTGGCACGCGTGCTCAGCCCTATCGCTGTGGGCGTGCGCCGCCAGCACCACGACTGGAGCATCAGCCACGCGCGGCCTCCCAAGACGAGCTCGTTTGAGGTCTGGGCCGTCAGCAGCCGGCTGGACGAGGTTGTGGCCTCTGTCGAGCTGCGCTTCATCTCTGTCCGCACGGGAAGGGAGGTCCGCGAGAGGATCCTCCATGAGAATGTCCGCGTGAAGCCCAACGGCACGACGGACATCATCCTCGACGGCGTCATCGACCACACGGTCCACCCGGAGCCGCACGTCCTGGCCGCCCGGCTGTTCATCGACGGGCAGGTCGTCGCGCGCGACGTCGACTGGCCGCAGCCGTTGAAATACCTGGACCTGAGCGAGCGGGGGCTCGAAGTGCGGACGGTGGAGACAACGGCAGAAGGAGAGCAGACACTGGTGGTCACCGCGGAGAAGCCGGTCAAGTGTCTCGTCTTTGAGGAGCGTGACGGCGTCGAGATCAGCGACAGCGCGATGGATATCGTGCCCGGCGACGAGCAGCGGGTGACGGTCAAGGGGCTAAAGCCGGCTGATAAACCTTTGACTTGGCGGTTCTTGGGGCAGTAGCCTCGACATCCAAATGAGTAAAATAAAGCAGTGTGACTTGGATACCCCAGTGGATGGTACCGTAGATACAAAAAAAGTAGCCCAGGAAGATCAGAATTATAAAGTGTCTTCTACATATACATACATCCTCCTCAGCCTCTCACATAGGTCAGTCGGTGGCTAATACCAATACACCCCATCCTCCCCGCCATCCAGCTTTCCCTGCTTCTGTAAATCCGCCATCAGCTCCTTGATCCGCACGACAAGCGCCTTCCCATACTCCGGCCCTAACGGCGGCGCCGGCTTGCTCGTGTCTGGCCTCAGCCACGGCACTTTCTTCACCTTCGTCCCCACGGCCTCTGCCTCCGCGACGGCCTTCCGCATCCTCTCTGCCGCCTCGTCGTCGTAGCCCGCACCGAGAATGATCGCGCCGGGCAGGCGCGAGAAGTTCTTGCTGCCCAGCTGGGACGAGCTGGATGCCGGGGCGGAACCGGAGAGGAGGAGGGGAATGTTGGTGATTCCTGCTTCGGGGGTCATGATGAATTCGATGACTGGTTTATGATATTCATATTAGCAAGAATACGCACTTTTTTTTTAAAAAAAAGGGGGGAAGGGAAGGGTACCTTCATATTCCGGCTGCAGCTCCCGGATCACGCCCTCGCCGATGCGCTCGGTCTTGCCGCAGAGGATGACGGGGATAGGAGTAGTAGTAGCCATTATTTTTTTTTTTGATATTCCCCCTATTTATTCTATTCCGGTAGTTAGCGAGGACAAAAGTAAACGCAACGCAATTCTTTAAGTTCCCGGTGGCTGTTCTCTAGATGGACAATGGATATTTTATATTAAAAGGTGCTCTTGATCGAAGTGCTGGATCTAGTAGACTAAATAATAATAAACAAAGCCCCTCCGCTCTTGGATCAAGTACTGTAGATATATGTCAAGGTAGCGGTTAAGGCGTCCCGCGCCCCGCGATTATCATGACTATGTATCCAGTGTGGCTGAGCTTGACGGCCTTAACCACCAACTTTATCGACGGAGACCAGCATCCACATACATACATACAGTTGGATGGAAGTACTCAGATTAGTGGAGAGATTGTTATTATTATCCAAGAGGGAAGTTCCAACTTCTAACTAAACTGGGCACGGAACTTGGACTGTTCAACATGTTAGTGGCTGGTGCGGAATTATGATTATATCATAGTAGTGTGGTATGTGATTTCTAAATAATGTAAAGAAAGAGGCTGCGGCTGTTACCCCACCCCACCCCACTTCATGTAACATTATTATTGTTATGATATGCAGTAGTAGCATGACACAGCTGATACCCGCTCGCTTCTTGCTGATCAATCATAGATAATCACAGACATAAAAGAAAGAACCTCAAATGATCGGAACAAGCCCCTTCAGTTCCGCGCAGGCAGCTGAAGACGCGCATCCCAACATAATATAATATACGAAGAGAAGCTTTCTCCTACGTAGACTGACTAGGCTAAGCAAGGAGATGAAAAATAAGAGGACACATGCGTGTATGCAGTATCTAATCTAATAATAATTCGGAATACAGGCTACCACAGGGAACTATTTACACCTGATCTGACTAGATAGTGAGTGCATTATGCTATGTCTGGGTTATCGGTAGAAAATGTAGCATAGGGATTATTGGAGGCTGGAGAAGTCCTAATGTAATCACTATGTTGGAACCGCTTGATGAGATATCGGGGGCGGTATATGTGTCCGGGGAGAATAAAAGGGGATAATATCATAATCAACCAGTCATATCATATCGTATCGTAATATCATAACTTCCTAGGTATCTAGGTAGGTATGTAGGCATCAAATCAACAACGCATCCGGCTACACCCGACTACTATCCCCCTGGACTTCGACATGCTCCGCCGTCCCAACCTCCGCCTCGACCTGCTTCCCCGCCGCGGCGTCGAGGACGAGATCGCGCTCTGCGGCGTCCCTGTTCCCGTACAGCCCGATGCGGTACCACGGCAGCGCGAACAGCCGGTCCATGCTCTCGAGCGTGCGGCCCGCCGTCTCCGGCACCGACACCCACACCCACAGCCCGCCGATGACCGTCACCACGGCGAAGAACCAGAACGTGCCTTTCGGCGAGATCCCGCCGTCGCCGGTGGGGAGGAGCATGTTGGGCACGGCGCGCGAGTTGCCGTACTGGTTCGCGAAATGGAAGGTCATGGCGAGGGACGTAGCCAGGGCGCGGATGCGTAGCGGGAAGAGTTCTGCAGTGAGTAAGTACTGCATCGAGTTCCAGCCCAGGGCCCAGCCGAAGCCCGAGATGTAGATCATGGCGATGGCGCCGCGGCTCGCGCCCTTTTTGGACTGCAGGAGGTGGTAGTCGTCCACGACGCCGAGTTCCGGTACCGCGGTCAGGAAGCCCGCGACGTAGATCATGCTGATGGCTTGCAGGGATATGCCGATGAGGAGGGACCGCTTGCGCCCGATGACGTCAACGAGGAAGAGGGCGCAGATGATGGCCGCCACCAGCTTGACGATGCCAAAGATGGCCGTCACGAGGAGGGACTCCTCGTCGCCGGTGATGCCCAGCAGGCTGAAGAGATCCGGGGCGTACAAGGTGATGGAGCCGGCGCCGGACCACTGCGAGAGGATTTGGGCCATCAGGGTGAGGTAGAGACGGTAGAGGTTGCTAGGGATGAGGAACATCTCCTTGAGGATTCCGATGGGCCCCGCGCCCATGGTGGCTTCGAGTTCTTCCTGGTGCGCGGCCTGGATCGCGGTGATCTCGCGCACGACGTACTCGTGGTCCATGGGGAGGTTGCGGATGTGGGACATGACGCGGGTTGCCTTTTCATCCTGGCCGCGTTTGATGAGGTAGCGGGGGGACTCGTATTGGAAGAGGGTGAGGATCATGATGAGGCCGGCGAACATGATGTGCAGGCTGGTCGGGACTTGCTGCGTGGCCAGTCAGTAGATGCATTGATACCGATCTTTTGTTACCGGAGGATGTAATAAACCGGTGGACCATGCGATGAAGAGATACATACCCATCTTTTATGGCTCGTATCCCCCAGGTTGACCTCGCATCCGTAGTTCGTAAAGTACGCCAGTACAATACCGAGATAGACAAACCCTGTGAAGATGCAGGTGCACAGCCCGCGGATCGATGCCGGCGCGATCTCGGCCAGGTAGACGGGCCCGACGACAGTGGTCTGGCCGACGCCGAGGCCGGCGATGAAGCGGCCGGCGTAGATGGCGCCCAGGTTGCCGTTGGCGCCCATGAAGATGGCGATGCCGACGATCCAGAGGGCGCAGAGCAGGCGGGTGGCCCAGATACGGCCGATGCGGTCGCAGACGAGGAAGGCACTGGTCATCGTCAGTTTGATCCTTTACAGGGACATACCGTGTAGATAGACCGGGGAGACGACGTACAACAGGGCACCCCCCACGCTGCCGATCTGCACCATGGCGGACACGTTGCCCTTGACGTTGGTCTGCTGGACCTTGGAGTACGAGTCATAGTTGATCGTCCGCTGGAAGTCGCGCGAGTTGAAGGCGCCCGAGATCAGGCCCTCGTCGATGCCGCGAGCGGCGCCCATGAGCCCGAAGGAGACGACGGCGAACCAGAGGCGCCAGTTGAAGACCTCCTTGGGCTCCGGGAGGTTCTTGAGCCGGAAGACGTTGACCGGCTTCTTGACTCCGCCGGCCATTTTGTTTTACCTAGAATCTAGTTTCTCTGCAGCAGACGAGGGCTGGTCAGCTTGAACTGTGGTTTGGTACAGGCACCTGTCTACAATCCCTCAGACCGCATCCGAGAGACCCTATATATACCCGCGTAACGGCATGGCAGACGATACTACCCCAGACCCCGCATGGATCCCCGTGGAGGTGGTCTGGAGAGCCGGGGATATCGTCTGTACGACCGCCAAGACCGACTCGGGCATGCTCCGAAGGCTTGACAGCGAGACTTTCGAGTCTGACAGCATACGCTTTGCCGCCCGAAGCTTAGCCGCGCCGAGGCCTCCGGTGGTCTTCTCTTTTCGTCTCTTGGCGGGCGGCTTGTCGGGTGGAGGAGGAAGCCATGTCACTATCAGCGGAGATAGCCTGAGAAGCTATCGGGCTCGCTTGTCCGGGGTGTGCGGCGGAAGCTTGGCTAGGGATACAAGGCACGTCGGCCTTTGACATCCTCCTGCCAGACCGCTTTGCTCGATCAGCTTGACATCCACGGACAGAACCGGAGGCACCCTGGCTCATCAGGCCGCCAAGCAGGACATCACACGACTTGCGTTGAATTTACTTCCGGTCAAGTTCTTCAGCGAGTTCCTCCGGAGGATGTGTGCCTTTGCGGCGTGACAATCCAGCACGAGCCTTTGTGGGGGATGATGTAGGTGGCTTGCTGTCGATGATCACGAGGCCGCTATCAGGTGTTGAAGTGTCTGACCAGGTGTATAGAGGTTCGATATGTGGATCGATATAGGTATTCAACTCCTGGGTACACAGGTCGGAGCTGCCGTGTGCTGATCCTTCACACAGGAGTCGAGAGAGCAAAGGAGAAACAGAGGACTTGCTAGACATGATTTCTGAGGTTGCCCAGGAATATCCGACATGGCTCTTCTAAGGAAGACCATCGTATGCCGAGTGGGAGCGGACAGCATCATCGAGTTAGTTCGACTGTTCCAGAGATCCGCCCGGTACATCATCCACGGAGTTCTCCGTCAGATGGAGCGGACGGGTTTTATTAATCTCCCGCGCTCTGGAGGCCATCCGAAGCATGCCACTGGTTCCAAGATGGACGGGATCCTTCCACTTGACCACTTTCAGGACGCAAGAATTTCTTCCAGGGTGGAGCTCGATCCACGGAGATACTCCGCAGATAGCAAGAGACGGCTGCTTCAGCCTTCTTGGCCACTCCGGAGAGACAGACGCTCCATCCCTCGGCTTCTTGGCTGACCGGCTGCGGATGAGCCGCGCAGTTAGTTCTGCCCGTGGGGGCCACGAGTTGGGAGTCCCCGTGGGGAGGGGATAGCGTTGTCCAGTTTCGCACCGTATGAAGTCCACCGGCAGATTCGATGGAGGGTGAATTATAATTATACTGCAGTCGAAATATACGACAAGTATAGGCATCTCCTTGGTCGGTCGTAAGGATGTGCCAAGGAGGTACAGCAGCTGTATGTGGTCGGAGGTGCAGATCGGCCCGGCCGCTCCGCCTAGGGCTTAGGGCTCAGGGCTAGGGCTGTGGCCTCGCCCTCCGTCCATCACCATCCGACGCCTCAGTCAGCCTCCTCCAACATCTAAAATGCCATACTGAATTCCCACATCGAACTCCCTGACATATGTTGTTTGCTCTCGTTGAAAAGGGATATCCGCTCAAGAATTCTCACACTTGCTCCTCAAGAGTCAGGCGTCTATTTATTCCTGAATGGATTAGACATGATCATCGGTAGGAAGCAGTACATGCACAAGTGCTGAAAATGATTGTAAGGACACAATCTACTCATCAAAGTGTAGAGGTACACTTACAGAGCTCCCTAGGAAAAAAAATAAAGTATCTACTCCCCGCTTTTATCTATATCCCGGATCCGTAACGGACCGGTAGTATATAAATATACTCAGATTCCCGGTGGCCAGATGGGAGCTTTGCAAAGTTATTCTCCTTCAAGAGATATCGGCTATTCATAAATCCAACAGAGATTCCACGTCCCAGGAAGCCGATCCTTGGCTTCCCACGGGTTCCAGACCCATCAGCACGGCATCATGACCTCAGCCGGAACCACGCGAACATCTCTACCATGGATCGTCCGGGTCGTCAGGAACATTGACAGACTTGCGGAAATAGCATCCGCATGAGATGCAGCAGACGAAGTGCCGTCTCTGCATCCTGATCAACACGTTTGATGAACTGTCTGCTGATGCCAAGTGGGATGGGCGAGTTGCTGACATTTTAAGATAGGATGAGTACATCTCTCTGGGCTGTTTGATAGTACGATTTCCAACAACTCTCGTGGAGAAATGGAGTTGTGTATCGATCACGTCATAGGTATTTCGCTTCGAACGTGTCTCCCAACCCCGTTTAAAACCAGGATATGGAAACATGATGCTCCTTTCTTGCATGAACAATAATTTATCATATCATACACTTCGAAAATCTGGGCCGTGTACCCGGCCTTTTGGTAATGGATCAAGTCGAACTGCACTCCTGTTTCTTCTAGCATCCACCAGTCTCAGTTTTAATCTTCGAATCCGACGAAACTCAAGCACTCAATATCGCGCCATCGAGTATGGCCAGGAAACAACCTTCGATTACTAAATAGAACATTATCGTTGGAGCACTGTGTGAGGAGAACTTCTGCATGACATGCTTGCCCTCCGGAATTACGCCCCGACGACGTCAGTCCCCCAGCCCGCGAGTCCACCAGTCCGTCGTATAATCATGAGGATTTGATGGGCTGCTGTCACAGCTTGTTCATACCGAATTATCCCCAGAAGTTCCAGCAAAGCGGATTCAGAGAGCCGTGATGCGCTCGGTTTCGACGGAAGAACAGGGGGCTCATGCTCACATCACCGGTGCATATTCTAGAAGTCCTGTTCGATACTATTTATACAGACTCGACTGGATGCCTCCTTTTTCGCCTTCCTGCTCTCCAACATCCTCGGGGCTACTCGTCTGAGATCTCTCGTCCCGCATTACATGATTTCCCGAACGCTCTCGCGAGCTCTGCCTCCGTACCAGGCTCTTCGACCCCAAGGATCCCGGATCTCCAAAGCGATCTTCCACCCCCGGAATCTCAACCTCAGCAATAGAAACCAGGCGTCCGGAACCACCAGAAACATGTCTCTCCTCCCGCGCTTCCCGACCGGAGAGTTTACCTCCCTGTTCCGGCTGCTGGACGACTACAACGACCACCTTGCGAACCGCAACGCGGGGCTGGCGGTGCGCTCGTTCGCCCCGCGCTTTGACGTCCGCGAGACGAAGGACGCGTACCACCTGGAGGGCGAGCTGCCGGGCATCGACCAGAAGGACATCGACATCGAGTTCACGGACCCGCACACGCTGGTCGTCAAGGGCAAGTCCGAGCGCGAGTACGCCGTCCGCGAGGGCGAGCCGGGCAAGACCGTCGACGGGCGGTACTGGGTCACCGAGCGCTCCATCGGCGAGTTCAACCGCACGTTCAGCTTCCCGGCGCGCATCGATCAGGACCGCGTCAAGGCCAGTCTGAGGAATGGCATCTTGGACATCAACGTGCCCAAGACGACGGGGCCGACGGCCAGGAGGATAACCATCGAGTAGATAGTGACACTTTTATTTACCTTGCATAGCGGGAAGGTAGTTGCAATCGATATACACTTTCCTCCTTTCTGTTTGTGGAGTACGTATGTTAGCTGAACAGACTTGTATTAGACCTACTATTTTCTGTGTGATGTCTTGAAACAGGAAGTGGTAGTAGTATTACAGTGGAAATCCGTATACATCATGATAACATTGCCTCAATTCCGGGCAACTATCCCATCGCCCCAAGTCAGCATACCAACTTTCGAACAGAAATCAGAATAAAATAAAAGGGAATATGGACATGACTTACTACACGGGATCCTGCCCGAATATTATATGCCAAAGGTACTCCATCACCCGGCCGCTCACATCGTCCGTCAGCTCCGTCTCCATGATCCACTTGTGGAACCAGACATAGTGGCTCAGCGGACGTTCCCGCACTCGCGCTCTCGACACTGCGAACTGCGAACAGCACGGCGTGGCAATCACCTCCGGGATGTCTGAATTGTTGAACAGAATCGGCCACGCATCCAGCATGGCATGCTCCGTCGTCCGCCCTTCGTCTCGCGGGTTCCGGAACGGCTGGATCTCATCCGGACAGCCGGGGATGAAGTTGCAACGGAGATTGGCGTAGCCGTTTCTTTGGACGAAGTCGATCTGCAACAATCTGACTGAATTCACGTTGCTGTAGTCTGCAGCGTCGGTGTGCCAGGCCCGTGGATAGCCGTCCCGATGGCTGTGGAGGAAGACGATTGTCGAGGGCAGGCGGTCGTAGTTGTCGATGATATATTGCAGATAGACGTTGCTTTCTCGTCCTTTGTTCTTTTTTGGATGTAAAGGTGCTCCCGGATCATCGACGACGTATATCGCATTTTGCCATCTGACAGCAGTTGTTGTATTAAGCATCAACAATGCCCCGACAAAGTGAAAGGGAAACTCACTCTGGCAATTCGTTCACCACCCAATCGGTGTCTTCTTCTTTTAATTTCGCCACTACGATGACCCCGTCAACTGGCCTTACGGTCTGCTGGGCCGTCAACGCGGTAGCGGTGGAAATGGTCTGCGTGGAAGCCGTGGGGGTAGGAGCTATTGATGAGTCTGCTGAAGAAGCGTTTCGCGCGCTGTCAATTCTGTGAACGCCATTGTCGTTTGGTTTTCCAGAGGTCTGCGCTCCCTTGAGTTCCTCGACTTGGTTCGGGAACGAGTCGCGGAGATTCTGCCATCGAACTGGGATCAGATCGAGGTGCGACTTAATCCAGAATACAGCGACAAGCAGCAACGCAGCTATAGCAATGCGTGCAGGCGTTCTCATCGTTCAAGATCGAGGGGAGTCGTCCATGACAGTTGAGCCGTGCCGGGCAGCTTCTAAAGTAAGGTCGCGCAAGAATCATATTATCGAGACTTCAGGGAGGCTCGAATCTGACCAGGGTCAAGCGTGTCGCACGAACAGTAGGCTGCCGAAATTTTGGTTACGCCTACATCCCTGCCTAGCGGCCTGGTAAGATTGTTCTTCTATACCAATGTGATCTGGAGGCTCTCTGACCGACAGTCAGCATTATGATAGGTTAACAGAGCCTAAGCGAACAAAGCAAAGTCAGCCCGGTTCATGATTTACTCAGAGTGGCGACACATGTGGCTTGGACAGGGACGTAGGTGTAACCAACCTGCTATCTAAAGAGAGGTCCTTTTGTTATCGCGGCGCATCCTGGCGCTTGTCGCGCGGCGCTGAGTGGAGGGCGTCTCCTCAGGCCGCCCGTCCATGTCCTGTACAGTTCTTCCTTGCCCCCCGCATTGGTGAGATATATTATTTATGGTTTCTCGCGAGTCAGGAATCACAGTTGTGCTCTAGCGCGCTTTTTCCCAAATGTTTTAGCCGAGTTTCAGCCGTGTCTTTTCCATGGAGCGCTTTTGCCGTCCTAAGATTAGACAGGGCTGGATGATGGATTTCTGCACAATCAGTAGGGGAGCCTACGTGCCTTGACGCCAGAGAGATTCGCTGCCGGCGAGGTAACAACCCTCTTTTTCCGGTTATTATTATGATTTCGTGCCATCCGCCCGGTTCTTTGTCTCTGGCTGCTCCAACACCCATTTGTATCCGCTATGTTTGTCCAAACGTTCAGCTCTCGCCTCTAGCCCGCAATGGCATTGCGTCGTTGTCCTGCCTTTGCAGACGGCTCTTCCTTTGTTTCTTCGATCCTACTTCTGTTGCCCTTGCTACCTTTGCTTGTTGCAATAACTTCGGCCGACTGCGCTCCATATCCTATCTCAGCACCTATCAAAGATGTCGTCCTATCTAATAATCAGAAAGTGCGAGGCGTTGCCATGGCTGTTGGCACCCCGCCCCAGAATTTTGCTTTTCTGCCTCAGTGGTAATATCTTGAGCGGCACTAAACACTTTCCCGTTCTATCAGGACTAATGACGAGGACGCAGGCCTCTGAACAACACGTATGTATATGATCGGGAAGGCCAATGCGACAGTGGCTGGCCGGAAAATACATGTATCACCTTCCGCGGCGGACAATATAACGAAAATGCCTCCAAAACGTACGCTGCAGCGGATAGTACAATTGCGGCAATGGACAGCACCCCCAACATAACCACGCAAAGCCTCTGGGCAAGGGATAGCTTCACGCTGAACTCGAATCTGACCTTGGAGGGCTTCCCTCTTGGAATCACAAGGACCGACTGGAAAAGCTCTTATACTCCTCAGATGGCGTTCGGCCTGGGCCACAATTCGACAATACTATCCGTCCTCAAAGCGGCCGGGAAAGTGAGCTCCAGAACGTGGTCATTCTTCTGGGGACTGACGGGACCAACGCAAAACGTCCAGATGGATGGCAGTTTCGTGTTCGGAGGCTATGACCGAGCCAAGGTGAAAGGGAAGAATTACACGCGACCTCTCAGCACTCTGAAGCCGACATGCACGACCGGAATGCTTGTTACTATCGTCGACATTCGACTGAACTTTCCCAACGGCTCTAGTCCCAGTCTTTTTACTGGGCCTCAGTCAGCAGCCATGTCGGCATGTATTGAACCAGACTTTCCTGTCCTTATGACCATGCCCTATGACCCATATTACAAATACTTCAGCACTCTTATCGGAGGAACATATATCGGACGCTCCTTCGGAATCAATTTCTATGGGATGCTCTATGCGCCACAGAATGTGTATGTATATCTCCACTACCTATACGTCCATCGAGTCCCCGAGAATCGCAGCTGAAGCTTAGGACAGGTACGACGGTGATTTGACCATTGTATTCGACACAGGACTGTCGGTGCGCATTCCAAACAGTGTCCTCGTCAATCCAGACCTGGTTATTGACAAGGAAACCGGGATTCCTTACACAAACAACTCCGCACTCGAGATCTTGATCAACTCAGCCCAAGACGTCAACGCAAACGATCTCCCAATTCTCGGCCGGCAGTTCTTGTCATCCGCATACGTCATGCTCAACCAAGATAGCGGCCAGTTCACGCTGTGGGAGGCAAATCCCACAACAAACGAAGATCTTGTCGCTGTTGACGTCAACAATCGAGTCGTGGAGAAGTTTTGTACTCCATCTTTGAGCAATACTACTGAGATGCCTTCGAATATAACTAGCACACAGCCAACAACTGCCAGTTCATCCAGTCACTCTGCTTCCGCGCACGGAATTTCTCGGGGTGCTATTGCTGGCATTGTTGTTGGCTCCATAGCAGGTATAGCTGGCACTGCTGGTTTGATTTACTATTATTGCATACGGTCCCGTCGAAACGCAGCGGCAAGAGTTCCCAACACGCCTGGCCCGCCTTCATATTCTCCCATTCTACAGCTGGAATTGAACAACAAATCATATCAGTTGTACTCAGAACCGCAAGAGATGTTCGCGCCTGGCCCTCCACGTCGACCTGGTAGTAGCAGGCCTCGTTCAAGGAGAGCTGTTCCGGAAACGTATGAATTAGACGGTTCAGAGAGGTGGATGTAACAGGATGTTTAAAGTGGGTTCCTGAGAGTTATGATGCATCCAGTACATATTGACCGTATATGTATGATATACCCGAACTTGCCATTTTTATTCTTCCTGGGATGAGTATCCCTTTTATATACCCCTTTCTGTGTGCATATTTTTGTCAAGTCATTGTTATGCACTCAAATGACATTTGCAAAGAGAAGTCCTGGAGATAGCATATTTAATGCATATTAGAACATGAAGACACGAACCAGTAATGATGTCAGCAAGACCCTGGATGCAAGGGTTACGTGGACGCAAGGAATAAAGATAATCCAATCTGGTCAAATCACCTGGGATGACGACATATCAAGGGATTGGATCATATCAAGAGATTGGATCATATCAAGGGATTGGATCATATCAGGGGATTAGAAAGCAAAGAATATGATATGATGGAATAAGTGTGACGGCGCTCAGTCATAGTATTATCAGCTAGAACTATGGTAGCTAGTCATACAGAATCGAAAGCATGAGGGGAGAGGAAAGAATCTGCAGGGCTTTGTGTTGTGTGATATATGTAGGCGAGTAGGACCGGCAGTATCCCAGAGACAAAGGAATGCTCAACACTGCCTACCTTACTGCCTAGGTGTGCTGTGCCATCACATCACCTCTCCCCCCTTTCAGAAGAATGCCTGCCCACAGGTGTATAGGGTCAATTATACTGGTTTATCATCATCTGGATGATCATCTGGTTCTTCTCCATTATCCCAGCATCTCAGCCACATCATTAGGCATTGTGGTGGGCCTGGCAGGTCTGGATATCTCATGGAAACTGCACAGTTGGTGGGGGGATCCTTTAAAGTTCCTTGCTAAATATCAGGCTGGATCATGGTTGTAGCCCACTTATTTGACTCTATATTGAAGCTTCCCTCAACAAAGGTGTGCTGCTAGAATCTCCTCCACTTCCCATTTCTGCTCCCTATTAACCTTAATGGGGGGAGAGGGGTCCTCAATCTGGCTTAAAAGAAGATTTGTAGCAGCCCTCTGCAACTTGTCTGAGGAGAATACTGGGTGTATATAGATGGAACTAGAGAGATCAAGCTGATAAGTATTGCCAACTTTCTTAATAATACAGTATGGCCCTGCCATTTGGAAGGCTTGATTGATCTGTCCTCCAGTTCTTTATTGATACCCACACTGAATCTCCCACTTTAAAGTCTGCTGTTCTTCTATGCCAGTCTGCCTGTCACTGTTGGGAGTTCTAGGCCTTTTTAATTAGTTTTCTGACAAAGTTCCAAGTGGCCTCCAGCCTCTTGACCCATCTATGTGTGTCTGTTTGGTTCAGCTGTTTTATAGCAGATTGATCTGCCGGCTGGGGGTGCTGCCAGTCAAAGAAGATCTAGAGAATAACATTATGATCCAATAAGAAGAGGGAAACCTCTGTTGAATCATGAGATAGAACTACTACTGCAAAATTCAAGATTGAGAGCTATTCAGACTAGTCATCCTAATAATAGTTGACAAAGAGGTGGAGGCACTATGCAATATACTGATTAATAATTTTAGTCTGCCCATCAGTCTGTAGGTGGTCAGCAGTTGACAATTTCAATTTGATGCTTAGTATCTGACAGAATTCATCCTAAAAGTCTGAAATAAATTAGAAGCTGTAGTCTGAGACAATAGTGTCTGAGGGTTCTGTTCATTAATAGATATATAGAACAAAGAGCCTTGCCATATTCTGTGCTGTAGTAGTCTTGTGACATAGTATGGATATGGGTCTTTTGCCTAGGCAATTTACTACTACAAGAGCAGCATCATAACTGTGCTTGTCCTTGGGGAAACTTCAGAAGTTTATTAATATATATTTTCAGGGCTGCTCAGGGATAGGCAGTGGCTGCAGTAGTTCTAGAGGCTTGTCCTGTGAGTTCTGGCTTTATCAGCAGATGTAGTAATTGGCTACATATCAGTCAACATCTCTAGTTATGTTAGGCCAATAGTATCTTTCAGCAACCAATCTCCACATCTTATTCTGTCTGGGGTGAGCTGTGAAAGGTTAGCAATATATTTTATTCAGTAGTTGGACCTGTAGGTCCCTGTCCTCTGGGACTACTAATCAGTTTAAGCTGTATAGCAAGAGGCCTTTTTTTAAGAGCTATAGAGCTTGACCTTCTCTAGCTGTTGCACATCAATTCTCCAAGGACTTGTGAGTCTGGTTAGTCTGCAATAGATGGTCTAACAGGTGTAAGTTTTTATTAATTAGAGCTAGTTCAGCCCTAGAGAATCCCATCTCCTTAATAATTTAAGGGTCTAGCTGTTACAGATTAGAATGGATTAGAAAGGAGGTCACGTGATAGATTATATATAATCTATTTCTATGATCCAACTTCATGATCTATTTCTATAATCCAACTTTATGATCCATTTTTATGATCCAACTTCATGATCTATTTCTATGATCCAACTTTATGATTTATTTCCATGATTCAACTTCATGATCTATTTCTATAATTTCAGGAAACAGCATGTATATAATAATGTTCCCTTCAGACAGAATCCGACCCTCGTGGTCAACTCACATAGCAACCTGTTATATAGATATTGCTAGTAACACAGGCTATTCTTACTATTCTATTACTCACCCCCTTGTTTCTTGTCCTCAAGATAAACCCAACAGCCCTATTTGGTCTAGTCATCTAGGCCTGTTGTTACACTAGCCACTCTGTCTTCAGAAGCTGCTGTATCCAGTGTTCTTTCTTCAGGCTGTTCTGGGCTTCTACTATTGCTGGCTGTTGGGACAAGGTGTCTGCTAAGGGGTTCTACTTACCTGGGCAGTATCAGATGAGGAAGTAGAATTTTGTTAAATATTCAGCCCACTTAGCCTATCTGGAGGTTAGGACCTGTGACAGTGCAGCACATCTAGGTGGTAAGGTAGGCGGTGTTGAGCATTTCTTTGTCTCTGGGATACTGCCAGTCCTACTTGCCTACATATATTATATAACACAAAGCCCTGCAGATTCTTTCCTCTCCCCTCATGCTTTCGATTCTGTATGACTAGCTACCATAGTTCTAGCTGATAATACTATGACTGAGCGCCGTCACAGAACCTTGATCTTTATAAAGTACTCTAGAGTTTGGTGGTTTGTCAGGATGTTAAATAGCTCCTTATTCTGAAGACCCTCTAGCTCTAGATGCTATTTCTGTGACGGCGCCCAGTTATAGTATTATTAGCTAAAACTATAGTAGCTTGTCATACAGAATCAAAAGCATGGAGAAGAAAAAGAGAGAAATTATAGCATTGTGAGGTGGTTAATATTGCCAAGTAGTCTCAGCAGTATCTCCCACTGCCTACTTGTTTGCTATACTGTCATATCACCCCCCCCTTTAAAAAACACCTGCCTGCAGGTGTTCAGGGTCTAAGTAACTAGCTTGTTGTTATCTTTATACTTCTCTGGGTCCTCACCATCCTCCCAGCATCTTAACCACTCTTTTAGCTGCTTTGAGGGTTCAGGCAGGTCTAGGTAGTGCTTATGGAAGCTTTGTAAGCAGTGCAGTGAGCCTATAAAATTTGCTGCCAGGTACCATGTTGGGTTATTGTTATAGTCTACTTACTTGACCTTATACTGCAGCTTTCTCTGATGCAGATAGACTGCTAAAATTTTTTCTACCTCCCATTCATATTCTTTATTAACCTCTATAGCTGGGGGAGGATCCTCAATCTGGCTTGGAAGAAAATTAATAACTGCCTTCTGAAGCTTATCTGGTGAGAACACTGAATGCATATGGATTAAGGCTGGTAAGTCCAGCTTATAAGCATTATTAATCTGTTCAACAATGCAGTAAGGGCCTGCCATCTGGTAGTCTAGCTTGCAGCTAGAATGGTCTGTCTTCTAGATATAGGCTAACACCTATATTATATCTTCTACCTTAAAATCAACAACTCTCTGGTGCTGATCTGCCTGTTGCTGCTGGGAGTTCTGAGCCTTCTCAATAAGCTTCCAGATATAGTTCTAGGTGGCTTTTAGGTGCTGGATCCATTTTCAGGCATTATTCTGGTTCAAACACTCCATGGCAGATTGGTCTAGAAGTCAGGGCTGTTGCCAGTTAAAGAAGATCTGCAGTGTCACACCTCAGTTGATCAAGAATAGTGGGACCCCAGTTGACTCATAAAGCAGAACTGCTGCTGCAAAATCCATTATTAGTAGCCAATCTGACTAGTCATCCTGGTAATAATTAACAAAGGGTCTAAGGTGCTGTGCTATATACTGGTTTATTATCTCTGTTTGGCCATCTGTTTGAGCATGATTTGCAGTGGAGAGCCTCAGCTTCACACCTAGAATCTAACAGAATTTATTCCAGAAGTCTGAGATGAATTGGGGTCCCCAGTCTGATACAATAATGTCTGGGGGTCTGGTCTACTGATAGATATACATTATAAAAAGCCTTGCCATGTTTCAGGCTGTGATAGTTTTGTGGTATGGAATAGATATTGGCCTTTTCTCTAAGCAGTCTACTACTGCAAAGACAGTATTGTAACCATGTTGGTTCTTAGAAAAGCTTCAGAAGTCCATTAAGATATGTTTCCATAGCTGGTCTGGTATGGGCAGCAACTGCAACAGTCTAAGAAGCTTATCACACAGGTTCTGAATTCACTAGCACATGTGGCAGTTAGCAACATATCAATCAATATTCTGGATTATTTCTGGCCAGTAGTATCTTTCTGCTAGCAGTTTCCTCATCTTATTTCTTTCTTTATTCAGGAGCTGTATTTGAAGGTTTCCCTTATCCAGCACCATCAGCTAATTCTGGCTATATAATAACAGATTTTTTTCTAGGGACCATGAAGCCTTTCCTTCAGCAGCTGCCATCTGAAGGTTTATCAGAGATTCATGAGTACAGTTAGCTTGTAGTAGGCAGTCTGCTAGATGTAACTTCTCCTGAATTGGTGCTAGCTCTGCATGAGGGTTTTCCATCTCTTGTATAATATGAGGGTCAAGCTATTCTGTCTTTAGAAGCTGCTAGGTTTAGTATTTCTTTTTTAGGCTATTCTGGGCTTCCACTATTGCTGGCTACTAGAATAGAGTATCTGCTAATGAGTTCTGTTTCCCTGAGTAGTATTAAATCATGAAGTAGAACTGGGTGAGATACTCAGCCCACTTCACCTGCTGCAAGGTCAGGACCTTAGTTGTCATAAATATTCTAAAGCTTAGTAATTAATTAGAATATTAAAGAGGTCCTCCTGCTGCAAGCTTTCCAGCTTCAGTTACTATTTCTTTAAAGCCTGTATGATGGCTAAAAGCTCCTTATTATAGATTGCATAGTTGCACTCTGCCAGTGCTATAGTTTTTGAGAAATAGGCCACTAAGTGCTATTGTCTGTCCCCATTTATATTCAACTGAGAGAGTACTCCAGCAACCACCTCATTCAAAGCATCAGTCTCCAGCTTGGTTAGTTGATAGAGGTTATAATAGATCAGTACCAGAGTAAATATTAGCTGTTCCTTAAGCAACTTAAAGGCCTGAAAACACTGGGAGTTGAAGTTAAAGGGCATGTTCTTTTTTGTAAGGTTAAACAGGAGTCTCACAATGCAGCTATAGTTCTTAATAAACTGCCAGTAGAAATTGCAAAAGCCTAGAAAGAATTGCACTCTCTTAACTGTGGTTAGAGGCTTTCAGTTCTGGATTACTGCCACCTTCTCTGGATTGATCTCTATTCTATTAGTGCCAACAATGAAGCCTAAATACTTGGTCTAGATAATATGAAATTCACATTTTCTAATGTCTGCTTGAAGCCCTGCCTCTTGGAGTCAATTTAGCACTCTGATAACATGCTCCTGGTGCTCTAGTTCATTCTAGAAATAGACTAGTATATCATTGATAAAGATGGTTATAAACTGGTTCAGATAATCCAAGAAGAGGTTGTTCACATATCTCTAAAAAGTGGCTAATCTGTTGGTGAGCTCAAAAAACATTACCTGATATTTGTAGGCTCCATAGTAAGTCCAGAATGTTGTTAAGTCTTCTGACTCAGAATCTATCCAGATCTTATAAAATATCTGCCAGATGTCAAGTTTAGTGAAGATCTTTGCTCAACTTAAATGTTCTAGAGTCTCATCAATCAATGGCAAAAAGTAGCAGTTCTTTTTTGAGATAGCATTTAGCTTTTAATAGTCCACACAGAGACACAACCCTTCATTAGCCTTGTGAACAAAGAGAATTGGAGAAGCAAAGAAAGCCCTACTAGAAACTATAAAACTCTTGCTTAGGTTCTTCATCAAGTATTTCTTGATAGCTTTCAGTTTCTCAGCAGATTGCTTGTATAAGAGGCTATAGCCTAGAGAGTTCTTCTCAGTGAGCTCAATGTGGTGATTATAGGAACAGTGTGATGATAGCTAATTAAAAACTTTTTTAGAGAATACATTCTGCCAGAGATAGTAGCATGCCAGAAAATGTTTGTCTAGATAAGCCTCTTCATTCTCTTCTGTTAATAGAGGTTGAGTTTTTTTCTTAATGATCTAGTCAATCTTATGGAGACTGATAATGAAGGTTTTACTCTCTTAAGCCTGAGTAGAGTAGTAGAAGCCTGCAGCCCCAATTAAGGTAATGTCAATCTCCAGAGGTTTCTTTGAGGGTTTCTTTAAAGGCTGTAAATAGTGCTGTTTTACAATAGGTTCTATTCCTTGAAGGGCTTAGTTTATCTTGGCTAGGTCTAAATACCTATTTATAGCAGCAGTTTGGGGCAGTTGATACCTAGCAGATTCAGCATCTGGAACTTGCTGCTAGGTATTTGCCTTATCTTCTGCAGCTATAAGCTCATTGAGCTCTGGGCACTGGTCTGGCCAAATCAAGCACTTATTCTGTATATTTAACCAAACATCTTGCTCCTCACATCACTTCTGGCCTAGAATCATGTTATGATGCTCAAGGTTGGCTATAAGCATAGGTACATCAGCCTGCCAATGCCTATTAACTGCCAGATGCAATATAATTGTATGGGTGATTTGTTCTTCAGTCTGGCCATTATAATCTCAGATGCAGCAATCAGAGTTTAGGGGCACCACTAATGTTTGGAAGTATTTAGCCACATCTCTTGCATAAGAAGTATTAATAAATATAGATCTGTTAGCTCTAGAGTCAACCAATGCCTTCAGTTCCACACTTAGTCCATTTCTTGATATATAACTAAGTACAACAAAGTGATTGCTGCCAAGCAACTTGCTTATATTCAGCAAAGACAGGTCAACCTTATAGCTTTTCTCTAGAAAGGAGACTTTCTCTAGGGTAGAGCTTTTTCTGAATCCTGATTCTTATCTAATACTTTCTTCTTCTCTTCTAGGGTTTTAATCTCCAAGGCCTTCTTGTGAGGGCAGTATGAGGTAATATAGCTAATCTTCTTGTAGTAGAAGCACTTTTCTTTCTACATCAGTTTTGCTCTTTGTTTATCATCTAGTCTGCTAGCCTTGGAAGCTGCAGGTGCAGCAGTTCTAGTAGTATGCTTGTCACAGGGTTTAGCAGCAGGAGCAGTCCCAGCAGGTTTGTAGAACTTGTTCTGAGCCTTGAACTTTTCAGCATTGATCTGCAGAGTGTATGCTGCCTGAGAACAGGCAGTAGAGAATTCATTGAAGGTTCTGGAGGCATGGTAGTCTCAGGTGGTCAGGTTCCAAAGTTTGTCTGTGAGCTTGTCAAAAAGCTCCTCCTTGTAGTCTTCTAAGTGCAGCTGGGATTCACCTGCCAGATGCATGAATTCTGCTAGAAAGTCATGGTATTTCTGGTGTGATTCCATCTGGAGATAGTGCAGTTGGTGTTTAGCTGTCATATAATAGTTTGGATTGAAGAAGATTGATTTCAGGTGCTTAAAGACCTCATCAGCAGTCTGATACTGGTTCACTGAGTCTTCTTGGAATTGGGGAGCTGCATATCTGGTGGTGCACCCACCAAGGCAACTCTACACATATGCAACTTAGAGCAGATTGCTAAAGTAATGATCAGCATTGGCATTCAATTTGCCTTTTATTTAGGCTATTTAATTATTGAACTTGGGTTCCTTTCTGTCAGTTAGGATGAGTGGGTCTGGGAGCTTAACAGTGCACCTAAGTTAATCAGAAACAGAGGTAGTTCTATAATCTCTATAAGTTCTCACAGCCATCTCTGCAAAGGCATCTTGATATTTGTCTCATTTAGTAATAAGTTTAATAATCTGACTTTCTTAGGCATTAAGTTGCTGGCAGAGGTTCTTAATGCAACATTCTGCATAATTAATTTGATGCTCTTTGTTCTTCTGATTAGCTTCCCACATGCAAAGAAGGCCTTCAAAGAGTTTTTCTGAATCATTTTGACATTTGGCAAGGAATTCAGTCTTGATAATTATTTCTGGCTCATTAATTTCTTAAGGGAGAATGGAAATGTGTTAAGATTCTTCTGGTTTAAGAGATTTCTCAACTGCACTAATTAAGTTAGAACTCATAGACTTGTTAGTAGTTCAAGCTATCTTATTATTCTTCTGGGTTCTGGGTTCTGGAGGTCCTTGATCTAGGCTGCAAGATTCTGGAGTCTTAAAAATTAAAAGAAAAAAAGGTTTGTCTACCCTCAAACATGTGTAGGGTTGCTTATCACTCTAGATCACACATAATATATAACTAGGGTAAACAAGAGGGTTTGGTAAAATAAGAAGTTTAGAATTAATGCTTTTGATTATGTGATAGCACCCAGTCATAGTATTATTAGCTAAAACTATAGTAGCTTGTCATACAGAATCAAAAGCATGGAGAAGAAAAAGAGAGAAATTATAGCATTATAAGGTGGTTAATATCACCAAGTAGTCCCAGCAGTATCTCTCACCGCCTACTTGTCCGCCACACTGTTACAATTTCTGCAGAGCTTGAATAATAGCCAAAAGTTCCTTGTCATAGATTGTGTAGTTATATTTGGCTGGGGTCATAGATTTTGAGAAGTATACTACTGAGTGCTATTATTAATCTTTATTAACATCTTGCTGGAAGAGCACTTCTGTTATTACTTTATCAGAGGCATCTGTCTCTACCCTTATAAATTAATGAGAACTATAATAAATTAAGACTAAAGCAAATATTAGCTTCTTCTTGAGCTCTTTAAAGACCTGTAGGCATTGAGAGTTGAAGTTGAAGAGCAAGTTCTTTCAGATCAGATTATAGAGAAAATAGGCAATACAACTATAGTTTCTAATAAACTGTTAATAGAAATTGCAAAAGCCTAGAAAGAATTGAACTCTTTTAATTGTTGAAGAAGGCTCTCAATTCTTGATTATTATTATCTTAGCAGGATCCACCTCAATTCTGTTCACACCTACTATAAACTCTAGATATTTGGTTTGTGTAATATAGAATTCACACTTCCTGATATCTGCTTGCAATTCTGCTTTTCTTAGTCTGTTTAGGACCTTAATAATGTGCTTCTTGTGCTCCAGTTCATTCTCTGAATAGACTAGTATGTCATCAATAAACACTGTCATAAACTGGTTCAGGTAATCAAGGAAGAGGTTATTCACATAGCACTAGAAAATAATAAATCTATTAATAAGTTCAAAGAGCATCATCTTATACTTATAGACACCATAATAGATCTGAAAGATGGTTAAATCTTCTGACTCTGAGTTCATCTATATCTTGTAAAAAGCTTGTTAAATATTCAGCTTGGTAAACATTCTTGCCCAGCTTAGGTGTTTCAAGGTCTCATCAATTAATGGCAGGGGATATCAGTTTTTCTTGATAATATTATTCAGCTTTCAGTAATTCACACAGAGGTGTAGGCCTCTATTAGCCTTTCTGATAAACAGTATAGGTGATGCAAAAAGTGCTTCACTAAAAACTATAAAGCCCTTGTCCAGATTCTCTATTAAGTACTTCTTGGTGGCTTCCAATTCTTCTGCAGACTGCTTGTATAGGGGACTATATCCCAGGGTATTTTCATCAGTTAGTTTAATTTTATAATTATACAGTTAGTGAGGTGATAGCTTGTTGAAAGCCTTCTTAGAAACAATATTTCTTTATAGTCTATATTGGGCTGGCAGATTTGAATCAATTAAATCCTCCTCATTATTGTCACTGCTTGCAGGGTTTGTTTTTTCTTGAATAATTTAATCAATCTCATAAAGACTTGTAAGAAAGATCTTACTTTTATGCTGCTAAACATTTCAGTAAAAACCTGCAGCTTCAATTAGAGCAATGTTGATTCTAGGCAGCTCTTTCAGGGGCTCTTTAAATAGTAGAAATTGGTGTTACTCCACAATTAAACTTTTGCCTTAAATTGCATAGTTTATTTTTACTATATCTGACTGCCTATCCCTGTTGAAACTGCACAGGGGTTAATATCTAGATTCTGGTATTAAAGTTCTTTTTTGAGGAGTTGCCTTATTCTCTATTGCTATTAGTCTATCCCAACAGTCTGCATCCTGCTGGTGCCAGAGGTTAGGTTTTGGTTGTTTTAAAATCACCTGAAGTATAATTTTTTCACAGGCTAGGTGAGTTCTCTCAATCTTTAAGTACTAGTCTAGCTAAACCAGGCATCTATTATGCATATCTAGCTATATATTATGCTTCTCACACCACTTCTGTTCTAGTATCATGTTATGCTGACCTAAATTGGTAATTAGCATGGGCACATTGACTTAGCAGTGCCCATCCACTGCTAGATGCAATATAATAGCATGTGTGATTTGTTCTTCAGTCTTGCCATCATAACCACAGATGCAACAGTCAGAGTTGAGGGAAACCACTATTGTTCAAAAAAACTTGGCTGCATTGATAGCAACTGAGATGTTGATAAATATAGATTCATTTGCTTCAGAATCAATTAATGCTTTAAGCATAATGCTCAATCCATTTCTTGAAACTTGATTAGATACTGTAAAGTGTTCCCTGCCTAATAGTCAGCTTAAATCTAATGAAGAAAGGTCAATTTAATACTTATACTTTAAAAAGAAGACTTTTTCTAGAGTTTCTCTTTTCTCTCCTGGTTAGTGATTATATTAGAAAATTCTTCAATTATCTTCAGCACTTTCTGGTCTGCTGCTGCTGACTTCTTAATAAAATAGTTAGCAGCTCTATACTCTCTTCTTTTATAATGAAAGCAGTGTTCTTCCTTTATAAGCTTATTCTTGTGTTTGTCACCAGTGGTCTTTCTTGTGGCACTCTAAAGGTTTAAGGTAGCAGGAGTCATTCTGCACTCTTTAGAAGTTGACTAATTCTTGATAGTATTATAGTCAGGGTTCTTTGGTTTCCACTCTATTATTTGCTGCAGGCTACTAGCAATCTGCAAACAGCAGGTTAAGTATGCTTTAAAGGAGACTGTGTCCTCAATTCAATAAATCACTATTATTTTCTGCAGCTTCTGGGTCAATCAGTGGAACAGCTCTTTCTTGTATTTAGATTCAGGGATCTGAGCCTCACCTGCCAGATGCAGAAACTTAGTCAAGAAGTTATAGTAAGAGTCAGTGATGTTCATCTTCAACTGGTAGAACTGGAATTTTGCATTATTAAGTCAATTTGGGTCCTGAAAGATGCTTTTAAGATAGCAGAACATCTTATTTGCAGTCTTAAAGCAGTTAATCACCTCTCTGCAAATTTGAGGAATAAAATAGTCAGCTATAGTGCCTCCCACACAGTTCTGAACATATGCCATATGTATAGCTTCATTTGGATAGTGGTTTTCATTTGCAAGCAGTTTGTTTTTTATTTTTAAAAGCTAGTTATCAAACTTTGGGTCCTTTCCATCAGTCAGGATGGGTAGGTCTGGCAGCTTGATAAACTTATAAAAAGCTTCTGATGCAGGGGTTCTATAGACTGAGCCAGCTTTTTATTGTATAACTATCTGAATAATCTGTTTCTTGTAGTTCTTGTATTTTGCTATAAGCTAACTAATTTGTTCATCTTTTTCTGCAATCTTCTTATTTGTATTATTCTTTAGAGTGCTAAGTTTAAGTTCTAGTTCATTGACCTTCTTCTGCAGTTCATTATGGTCATCAAGTACTGTGTTGAAGGTATGTAAAATAGCCTTATAAAGAGCTTTTCAGTCTTGTTCAATAAGTTTATTAAATTGCTTATATATTATCTCCTATTCTTCTGGGAATTTGCCATCTTGATTCTGAGAGTCTCAAAGAATTGAGATATATTATCTCTGCCTAAATAGGTCTTTTTCAGTGGTGGTTAACTCACACATTATTCTTGTTTAATTCAGTTCAAATTCAGGTTCTGTAATCAAGTCTAGAGGCTGTCTTTGAAGTTTATTCAGGTTAAATTAAAGTTATTCTGTTATTCTGTTAAAGGAAAAGATGAGGAGGCAAAACAGAGATGTTAGCAACACTATTATTATTAGCTCTTTGTGCTCCTAAAGAATGATAATATTAATAGAACAAAGTAAAATTGATGCTTTTGATTATGTGACAGCGCTCAGTCATAGTATTATCAGCTAGAATTATGGTAGCTAGTCATACAGAATCAAAAGCATAAGGGGAGAGGAAAGAATCTGCAGAGCTTTATATAATATATATAGATGAGTAGGACCAGCAGTATTCCAGAGATAAAAAAATGCTCAACACTATCTATTTTACTGCCTAGGTGTGCTACACTATCACAAGAGTGAGCAATATAATAGTAAGAATAAGCCTGTGTTACTAGCAATATCTATATAACAGGTTGCTATATAAGTCAACCACAAGAATCTGATTCTGTCTGAAAAAAGCATTATTATATACATGTTTTTTTCCTGAGTCTTGGTGATTATAGTGATCATGGTGATCAAGGTGATCAAGATGATCACAATTGGTTATATACTAATTAGTTACTACTCTCAGTTCTATAATTATTTAGTTTAGGGTTTAGGGTTTAGGGTTTAGGGTTTAGGGTTTTAGGGTTTTAGGGTTTAGGGTTTAGGGTTTTAGGGTTTTAGGGTT
>ENA-UOWK01000244-UOWK01000244.1-bioreactor-metagenome-genome-assembly--contig:-NODE-244-length-50835-cov-26.561757_pt1 | contig 50835 bp, 39 predicted proteins | sample MGYA00238157_ERZ761612 | MGnify/ENA primary metagenome ERZ761612 (study PRJEB28901, sample SAMN06268035) | bioreactor metagenome | isolation source: Joint BioEnergy Institute, California, USA... | reverse complement strand
TGTCGGACTGCGCGAACCTAGTAATCCGAAGATACGATGATGAAAGCTCTGATCATTCCAATCTACCTAACTATCTGACCACTATTTATGGACTTAGGGGTTAAGACCTTCCGAATACTTCTTTGTTTAATGATCCCGAGACATTTTCGTGAAATAACAAAGGAAAATAGGTGTTTCGGGTATAGACAGTATGATCCCTTTATTGCAGGGATTATAACCTTCGAGATGCCTGGATCGGCGTGTGCTGAATAGGCTGATAGGTCTCTTGGTATACCACTAGGGTATAGTGGTAATATTCGGCTGACACCAGGTTAAGAAATATTCATTTGACCACATTGTGTTGGATAGGCTAAAGTAGTAGCGTTTGTATCGATAATTTAGCATCTAGGTTAAAGAGGAAGTTGTCAGAACGTCAATTTTACTTCATATGTTCTCTAATTCTCACCCTCCCCGCAGCGTCAGCGTGCTCGCTGGGAGTGTCGGCATCCTGATGAGGCTATATGAGCACGGGTGATCTCTCCGAAGCCCTAAAAAGCTTCGCGACCGGACTCCTGAGTTCCTCCGTCTTACTCTTACTTGACCAGAGTAACTCCCCCCTCACCGCCTTCATTTCCGCCCACATCTCCGCGGTCCCTGGCTTACGACCGCGAGAATCCGAGATAATATCTCTCCAAGATCGCATAGCCCTTCGACCCCTTGAAAATGGATTCCCAGCCCACGGTCAGATCTTTACATAGTGAGTGCTTCCAGAGAAAAACGGAGGGGACACCGCGACATCGCTAACAGCGACAGACCGCATCAACGCCAACATCTCGCAGCTGCTGCAGCGGTTCGAGAACATCATGGCGACGGCCACGGTACGATTTGTTTCTTTAAAATCCACGATTTATCTTGAGCATTCTCCTGCTATATAATGAGAAAAAAAATAGAACTTCAAGGCTATGCACACTGACACAACTCGCCCGTCCATTTATCTCTCCATCCAGGTCGAAAACACAAGCCACACCTCCACCGCCGTCGAGACGTACCAGCTAGACGTCGAGTCCACTGCCTTGGTTAGTTACGTTTCGTTTTTGCATTTCCCTATTACCCCGGCAAACTCCGCTCTGAACCTTTCATCCTCTATCGCGCACTTAACTAACACCCGTGTTCGTCATCTTCTAGATCCGCGCCGCGGAAGACATCCTCTCCCTGACGCGCACGATGAAAGAAACCTGGCTCTTCGGCAAGCTGAACACGCTGGGCGAGGACGAACGAGACGTGAAGAGGAGGGAGGAGCTGGAGAGGGACGCGCTGGCCGTGAAGAAAGCGGTCGAGGAGGGCGGGTTGCTCAAGGTTACATAGTACTGCGAAATGATCTAGCGGTACTGTCTGCATCGAGGGCTGGGTTTTCTAGGATTTTGAGCTTGTGTTGGGACAAATCAGCTTGTCTAAGAGGCGTTTTGGGTGTTTTGTTGGCGTTTCAAGGGGTTCGTATTATATGTAGAGGGGTATCTATTCTCGACGCGGGGTACAGGATACGTCTGGGCCCTCTCGCTGCGACATACATGATAGTATCAAGATACCCAATTAAATGAATATTGCACGATCAGTTCAACATTTCATTTGAATATCTTACAATAATAGTAATTCGAAAACTGGATTTGAAAAAGCGGGTTTTCGAGCTCCCGCATATTTGGACTCCGATACTTCACGATAAACTTTCTGCAGCTCCCATTGCAGAGCTTCTCTCTCCGCATAACAACTTCACTTCACCTCCCACCCCCCACAATCCTCGACAAGGACAAAAACAACAAGGCATTGACCTGCCTTGACTACACCAAAGTTAACTAAAAATTAAAAAAAAATGACCGTTCTTTCTCCCTTCTCCATACACCATCCAACAACCAACGAACACACAACTCAACCACCACCATCATTCCCATCCACCCGCACAACCACAACCGCAACAATGCCACCACCGACACCAACCCACCCCCTCACCCTCACCCTCATCGTCGCCACAACCCCCGTCCGCACCAGCACCAGCACCACCACGCGACTCGGCATCGGCCATGCCGGCACCCTCCCCTGGCCGCGGATCAAATCCGACATGAGCTTCTTCGCGCGCGTGACGACGCGCCCGCCGCGCGCGGGCACGACCAACGCGATCATCATGGGGCGGCGGACGTACGACTCGCTCCCGCGGCACCTGCGGCCGCTACGGGAGCGGATCAACGTCGTGGTGAGCCGGGACGCGACGGGGGTCGTGCGGAGCGGGGTCGTGGCGGAGTTGGAGGCGCAGAGGGAGAAGAGGCGGAAGATGGCTGCCGCAGCAGCTGGAGAGACGAAGAGGGTAGAGGAGGTTCAGGAGGAGGAACAGGAACCAGTCACAGACGCGATCGTGTGCAGGAGCTTCGAGGACGCGCTGGACACGCTGTGCCGGGATTTCGATGCCAGGGGGAAGCTGGGGAAGGTGTTTGTCATTGGAGGGGCGGAGATATACGCTGCTGCGCTGCAGCTCTCGTCTCCCGATGCTACTACTACTACGGGTGCTGCTTCTAGTCGGAAATTGAGGATCGTCATGACGAAAGTGAGACGGAAGGGGGTCGCGGAGGATGAGACGACGTTCGAGTGCGACACGTTCTTCCCCGTCGATGATCTCACCCCGGAGAACGGGTGGAGGGAGGCCTCGTCGGAGGAGGTCACGGAGTGGGTGGGGGAGAGGGTCTCTCCGGAGTGGAAGGAGGATGGGGATGTCGCTATCCAGATTGTTGGGTATGAGAGGATGTCTTAGGACTCGTCTCTTTTATTTTTTCGATGGACAGGGTGTATCCCGGAAGCAGAGGTTTCGTCCGCGCCTGCGTGGCCTTGAGCGTCCCCATACTAGACGGTCGTGAAACCCTCATGGGGATGGAGTTCAGATGGCTCAAGGGGCTTCATCCTGTGTCCATGGACTCTCCCGTCGGGTTCAGGACGTGTCATGGGAACTCGCGATCTTCAGTCGTCAACCGAGGCTGTTTCCGCAGTCTCCGTGCTTGACTGACATTTAACAGATTTCAAGATGGGAACTCCTGTTCCATCAAGGTCCGGACCATAATTCTGCGATTTGGACAAGATCCAGTAGAAAGCGCAGTAGTCTGCGCTGGAATCGAAGATGCAGGGACTGAATTAACAATATTCCAACCAATTGATGGCCCAATCGCATCATCCTTAACCATGCACATTCTACGCTATGCTATGCTATGCTAGACAATTGATATGAATGGAAAACATGGACGCTCATAACACTCGGTCCTCGATACCCAATCCCGTCCGAACTGAGCCGATCAGTTCTATGTACTCAATCCTGAATTCATCATATAGATCCTTTAGAGTACATCATAAACAAAAAAAAAGTAACTTAAATACATGGTGAAAAATGGCATGATGGAAGGAACTATGTCCGAGAAGGTTGGAGTGTTTGGACCCAATCCAAATGTCGAGAACCAAGTCGCCTGGAATCGAACGCCAGACGCCAAAAAGTCATGCGTATGTCTATCGTGTAAGCGATCAGAAAGATGCAGTCGTCATGTGCAACTCTCAAATCATATACACTTTTCTGGTTGCAAGAAAAGCTTCAGTGGTGCTCGTTCTCCTTCATAAATTTGACGAAGGATTTCTTGTGTACAAGGCCCGCGTATTGTCCGTCGCGGAGCACACAGATGTATCGCAAGCCCAGCTTAACGAAGCACTGGTAGACCAAGTCAATCGGTGAGTGGATGTCGAGGGCAACGGGAGCCTATCCGCATACGTCAGCATCGCTCAACAGTAATGCAACCAGTGTGAAGCAGGACACGGAGAGCATCATACTGGATCAATATAAGGCGTGAAGTCTGCGACAGCAGACTCGTCCTCACTGTCGATTCCCGCCCAAGGCGTATCCATCGACATGACACACAGTGCATTTTCCTCGTCTTTCAGTTTGTCCAGAGCGAATTCCAGATCAGGGGCGGGTATCAACCCAACCAGGATGTTGTTGCACAGTATCGGTAAACCGCTATCGAGCTCACCAGCCATTAACAGGCGGTCCAGCTTGTCACGCAGTTCTCTGGCAGGCACCAATGGTGAGCTAGTAATGTCGATAACACGGTGCTTTCGCACGGGTGGGACGATGTCGCCTAATTGCGCATCACTCAGAGGTTGTATCTTGTTATCGAGGAATGGATACGAGTTCATGTCCGTCAATAAATCCTAGCTGAGATTAGTCTAAGTCCAAATGCACCACTAGGACTTGTGCTTACATAGATGCTGCGAGGCTCGATCGCATCAGCTGTCCATTTGGCACAGAGGACAGCCAGCGAGAAGGGAAGCACATGGTTCAGACTTCCGGTGAGCTCGAACAGGATGATGGCCAGGGTCACTGACAATCGCGTCACACCGCACATGGTTGCACCCGCAGCAACCATGGCGTAAACTCCTGGCGTCACACAAGATTCCATTCCAGGAGACGCCGAGCACTCTCCCCAAAGGAAGAAATTGGGATGGTTGACAACGACGTATTGAGCAAGATGTCCTACTATCCGGCCCATAAGACCACCAACGACCATTGACGGAACATAGATACCTGCCGGAAGCTTGATGCCGAACGTAACCGTTGTCAATATGCTCTTTATGATAAAGGCAGCCAAAAGATAGCGCACCACTTCTAGAATTTCATCCTTCTCTGGGCACAGGCCAGTCTTCGGCTCGTCGGTCGTGTCACATGGGCTGGCGAGTTCGAGAAGCAGCTCGGACACTGGCAGCTTCGTGTACCGATTCCAAAAGCTGACGAGACCGGTCACCAAGGCAACAAGAATAACCTCAAGCATCGGCCAACGCTTGATGACCGGTATCCGTCTGAAAGAACGCGCCCACAGGCTTGAGGCTTTGATGAAGAGAGCACCAGCGGCACCGCCGAGAACGCCGAGAAGGACGAAAAGGATCATCTCGAAGATTTCCCAATCCGATAGATACCTGACTTCGAATAGGACGATCTTACCAGTCCCATATGGGTTGAGGAACTTCAAGGAGAGTGCTGCAGCCTACGTGCCATCGTTAATGACAAGCACTGGAAAATTTGGGCAGAATACAACTTACAATGCAGCAGAAAAATGTTCTAAAAAGCGTCTTCGGCGGGAAGTAATAACTAGGATTGTGAGCTCGCCACCATCTGTTAAAATGATGCAGGGATAAATCACCTACCTGACTTCTTCCAAACTGAACAAGACACCACCAATAGGGGCACCAAAGGCAACAGCAACGCCGCTGGCAGCACTTGCACTCAGAACCTCGCGCCTTTTACCATCATTGTGGTGATACTTGGAAAACATTCGACAACAGATATTTCCAACGCAGGTAGCAATATGGACGTAGGGACCTTCTTTTCCTATGCTAAGGCCAGATGCAACACTCAAGATGAGAGCTAGTGTCTTGACAACCAAAGTCTTCAGGCCTAAGTAACCATGCAAAACAAAGCCGCTCAGTATAACTTTCACTTCTGCAACCCCACTTCCAGCTGCAGAATAGTAAGTCATTGCTGGACGACTTTGAATGGCTGCTAAGGCAGAATATGACCCTGTCGGGCTGGCACTTGATTTCGGGTCGTCACTGTCGCCATGCTTTGTTCCATGTGATTCAGCACCTAGATTCTCATCCAGCGTTGACAATGAAATGGTGGAAGGAACAACAGTCTTAGTGAGCAGAGTCAAAGAACACGAAGCCGTCGCAAGGAGGACTGCCCAAAAGACAAACATGATGAAGTCTACCCATTCATCATCCACGGCAGCCGGCTTTAAGATTTGCGACCATGAACGCCATGCAGGGCATTCATCCTCATCGACACAGCACTTCTTCCTACTGAGGTACCATGCTGTGGTGCAGATGCCGTCCTTCAGATCAAAGATCGCGTTCTCTGTGACATCCACAAAGTAGGCAATTAGAGCAGTGATACATCCGATGACTGCGACCAGAATCCATCCCTGAGCACCGTCGAACAATGCCAGTAACCGCCCGCGGATATCCTTCCTGCTCTTTAATGCTCTGAGGCGCATTCCATCTGCAATGCTGTCATGGACCCAGTCCGTGGACGTAAACTGGTCATACCACACTCGTTCATCCAAAAAGGAGGGACCGAAAACTTCGTCCTTTGCAGGAAGCGAAGTGCTATCGCGTCTCCTGACCTCCGGACTGCCGCTGCGGCTGAAGCGTACAGCTTGGGAATTCGCGCGGCTGTGGTTCCTAAATGGACGATGGCTACCCGTAACATTGTGGTGTCTGGAGAAGGCATCCGGACGAGGAGACGCTGGAAGGCCGGTATACGATCGCTGGGGATGGCTCCGGGCATTGCCCTGGGCACTTCCCAGAAGAGCGGTCGTCTCGTTGACGTCTTGTCGAGGACCTGAGGAGCGATTTCCAAGATCCAGCTCTGAGAATCGGCTGCGGCCTCTTCGGTAGGCAGAAGGAGAGGGAGGGGCCGTTGTCGGTGCGGTCCGCTCGGGATCACGGCCATCGCCTTCATTCCCTTCTTGGGGGACGGGAAGATGAAGGGATGCGACGGAACGGGGCATCTTCAAGTCCTTCCACTATCCAAGCTGATCTTTGTATCCGGGTATCCTAGAAGACTGGGACGAGTCAGCAGTTGCACGTCGAGGTCGATGTCCGTCACAAGAGATGCGCGGTCGAAGGGATGTCAGACAACCAGGAGCTCCAGACCGACACAATACTACAGTGTTCTCTGGACTCTCCTCGACGCAGGGTCTGAGGACGTCCGTGAGAGGCAAAGTGATGAACAGGAGGCCGCATTGACTGCTATACAGCATGTCACGGCGCCCTTCTGTTTTCTTCCACCTCCTCCCTAAGGTCCACGGGAGCAGGGAAACGAGAAGCGGAGGGGTCGTGGAAAGGCAGGAAGAAAAGGAACGTCTCTTTACCTTGCCGGGTGACCATCACAGCCCTGCGCACCTGGAGCAACAAGTGCGCACTCGCATCATCTGCCAGCGATGGATCGGACAGTGCTTCACGAGGTCGCGGTGCACCTGGCTCCGGCCTGGAGATAACATGCGGAGAGGCTGGGCGGTCCGGTGAGGTTACCTAATGCCCCAAGGGAACGCGAAGCTTCCCGCCCGGGCGCAACCCTGGGAGTGTTATGCCCCGCAGCCGCCTTTCTTGCCACCAGTCCTTGCATCTACACCGTATACCGTCCCCCGTACTGTGTGGACGGCGTACACAGGGACTGGACGTCATCATGTCCTACTCCCGTCTGGGGATACCGTCCACGCCAGCGCGATGATCACACGCGCGAGATCTCGTAAGCTTCCTTGCTTCTTTGCTCAGCAATCGCCGCCTGAACGAGGCGCGCTGCGGAGGGTCCGCTCCCAGCCTCCCGCTCTTTAAGACACGAGCCGTAGCCTCAAGAGACCGCGCAGAGCCTCAGTCCACCATGTCGTCATCGGGCATCCCGGTGTCTCGAGCGCCGATCCTCTAACTCTACCGAGTAAAGGCTGCAAGGCTGCCTGGTCGTTGCTCATGAAGAAAGTGGTCCGCGAGCTTGTCTATGATTATGATTATGATTATTATTATTATTATTTTCTTCTGCCAGCATCTCATCAGGATGAACGGACCCGCATCAATCCGGATCTCTTGAAGTCTGCAACTAGACTACTGTCGAGCATCACTGTTAACCGGTTCAGGAAATTGCTGGGAGATCCATCCATCAGTCTCAATCTGGGGTCCGACCCAAAGCCGAGGATACAGCGATCGTCCCATGTACGGAGTTTGTCCGGGCGTACAGTACTGCCAGTACACTGGCCTGATCGGCTACGTGCACGGACTACAGAATTAGCACCAGTAATCAAAAAGTTTACATTATCTACATCGTCTCTCATGTGTGGTTGGCGATCGCTGGCTGTTGCAACTCCCCATGAACAACCCATGTCGCCACCCCGAGTGGCGTCGCCTTCATCTTGTACCGCCGAAACACCATCAACCTTGGATCACGCCCCGCCCTAACGTTCCACACCCGCGACGTTCAGGTCGCTCGCAATTTCGCAACCCAACGGATGGACTTCGGGGCTCCAGTTGATCATTGCCTTGTTCTTCATATTATTCTGGCAGGCAGCATTATTGAGATAATTTCCCCTCATCATGTCGACTGACGAATTGGTCATGTCTGAATCTGTAGACGCCGTCTCGTTTCAGCCGTACGATCAGTTCATCCTCTTTGGCGACTCCATCACCCAGTTCTCCGTCAGTCAAGAAGGGGAATTCGGGTTCAACTCAGCGCTACAAGATGGTCAGTAGTATTGACAATGTCTATTCCTGCTGTTTCTAGTATATGTCTTGATTCCGATTGGTGCACATAAGTTCCCCGCACCCTGCCATGACTTCTGAAACTGTCAGAGATACTGGCAAATTAGTGCGCTTTTTATTTGATGCATTTCGAATATACATATCTATATCCCCCTTTTTACCGGATACTAATATCTCCGCAGCGTATATCAGACGTCTCGATGTCATCAATCGAGGGTTTGGGTGGGTTTCCACAAGTGCCTCCAAGTCTCATTGAGGCTGACCCCTTCAAAGCGGTTATAATACCGCACATGCCGTTAAAGTCTTCCCGAAATTCTTTCCAGCACCCCAAATAGCGCGGGTCCGGTTTTTGGTTCGTAGCCCCGTTCCTGCTTCAGAGCTTGGCTCATGGTTGACAACTTCAGATGATCTTTTTCGGCGCAAACGACGCAGTCTTGCCGGGGTTTGATCAACATGTCCCGCTGAACGAGTACGAAGAAAACTTGAAAGCAATCGTGAAGCACCCAGCGATGCTGGCTCAGAATCCCAGGATCCTGTTGCTCACTCCACCGCCTGTCAACGAGTATCAGCTGGCAACTTTAGATGCGCAGAAGGGATTCCCGACCCCTAGCAGGACCGCAAGCAACACAAAGCTATACGCGGATGCGTGTCGCGAGGTTGCTGCCTCACTTGGCGTCCAGGTGGTAGACATCTGGACGGCGTTTATGAAGGCTGCTGGCTGGCAGGAAGGACAACCCTTGCCTGGCTCTAAGGACATACCGAACAATGAGGTTCTGGAGAGCTTGCTTTCAGATGGTTCGTTCGACTTTTCTTTTCAAACCCTGAAACTCTTCTGAGGCTATGATCCCACTGACTGGCATGCCATGGCAGGTTTGCATTTTACCCCGGAAGGGTACAAGATCATGTACACCGAGGTCATGAAAGTGATTCGAGCAACCTGGCCCGATCAAGCGCCAGAAAATTTGCCCATGATCTTCCCACGCTGGCAGGAGGCACCGAAATAATATATATACCTACCTATTAGTAGAAAGTAGTATGTGCAGTGAGGGTTTTAAAGATTTCGCGAAGAGGCTGTTAAGAGAATCCGGGCTGAGGAAATTGGTAGCTCGGCTGTAGGGTCCCAATGGGAAAATTACAGACACTGCACAGAATTTCCCACAGACCAATTTTCAATGCAAATGGGTACAGTAACGTGGTTGTGGAGCTTGCATCGTAGATGAGGTTGGCCTTGTAGTCGTATTAGTTCGGTCTAGATCCAGATGCGACAAAGACGTCCGAGCTCAAACTCTACTTGGGGCCCCTCCGCAACCCCAGCCCGGCCGATGACCAGACGCTCCGAAATCCAACATTCCACATCGCAGCAAACCCTCGTCGCAGGGATCCAAACAAGTGCCATTATTGTCTGTGTCCGACAGCTCTGTTCCATCCCTACGAACACTTCTCACACGCACAGAGTTTAAAACCAGCCTTTTCGCCCGCAGCTGTTCTCACGACTCGGTCGGTCGCCACATCCCGTCCTGCAATCCAACCTGTACCTCTCTTATCCCTACAACGCCTCTTATTGCCTTGATATCTCCCCTACGGCTAGCGGTCGCGCAATTCCTGAAGTTGTGTTATTGTGTTAGTTACCGTGAGTGATATTTTGCAGAAGCATTTCAGAACGCTCCAAAGCAATCTAATCGACCGGCGAAACTCCGACGAGAATTAGTCCCTTCTCCGGCCTCTTCTTTTTCGGTCAACACTCTCTGCCCGACGGCTATTTGATGTCATCAGCATCACATAGGACATCGATATATGTTTTGATACGTGCTCGGATATTTGGATACTAGTGCACACTGGGTGGACGGCCTTTACGGCCGTCTCGCAGAGCAGCGGGCGGAGGAGTGTGTGCGTGTGAGGACAACGCACAGAATTACCAGGATAGGAAAAAGGAGAGGACATCTTTCTAGGACACGCCAGAAAAGCTGTTCCAACGAAGGAAAGGCAGTGGCCTAATCTAACAGTCTGCTCCTCAGTTTTCTGGAGGGGCAGCTGGAAAAGGTCTGCATTCAACTTCAACACGCACATCCGTGTTACCGATCGGCCAAGCCATACGGATTCCTGCTTCCCAAATTGGCGGTGGTGGTTATGGATGCCCAGTACCCATTTGCGTCGCGGGAAGACATCTGGCGCGTGCTTGAGGAGGTGAAAGATCTTCAGGCCACTCAGATCGAACACGGGGAGCGGATTGCAAGGTTGGAACGTCGCAGGGACGATGACGCCAGGCTGAAGAGTGTTTGGGGCCCTCTATCTCCTTTCCCAGGCACCCTGAGTGGTGCGATACCGACAGGCAAGTGCATATTCGGTTCCATGTGGTGAAATTCTAGACTAATATCTATGGGGGCGTACAGAACCGTCCTACACACCCACTGTTGACGCTTTCAAAGGATTCGACCAGGGACAGCAACACGGACTCGTCAATACCATGGGGCTGGACGGTGAAGAAGAACCAAGGCGGGGAGCCTCGAGGGCGAACAGTGTTCGGTTCGACGAGAGCGCCATTCACGGATACTACGGACAGGCCAACCGGTCAAGCACCGATCTCCCACTCAGAACAGGCAGTGGCATGGGCAGCCATCCTCTGACCGAACGTTCTCTCTCCCACAGATCTGACGGGAGACAGAGTTCTTCAGGGCACTCCCACCACTCCGCTAGAACCAACAGCCTTGGCCTCGACACTAGCAGGCTGATAGGGTCCGTTGGCGGGTCTCCTCTGAATGTCACGATGCCTCCTCCCGGGCTTTTCATCCTGGGCCCTGTGCCCTGTATCATCCGCTGCTGGCTGACGACTAGTTTTTCCAACGATTCTCTGTTGTACGCCGCGGTCTGCTCGGGATCCTATGCGTCATTCATCGGCTATCCAATGGTTGAAAAACTCGGCCTGGAGGACCGCATCCTCCAGGAGGAGGGCGTGCGATACCTAAAGCTCCCTCTATATCTTCCTGAGGCCAGTCTACATCAGACATCCTCCCGTGCAGGCAGTCCGACGCCCCAGCTCCCGGCGTTAACCATCCGGTTTCTAGTCCGTGATACAGACCCCGACGACAAGTCTATCCAGATCTTCCTGGGAAGTGATGTCCTTCGTTCTCACAACGCGGATATCTTGTTCTCCCAGGACAAGATCATCATGGTCGATGACGAAAGGAACAAGATCTCCATCCCTATCGTTCGACCTGAAAATGACGCTGCGTTCAAGTTCCTATCCACTGCCTCGGACTTGTCTCGTCCCGTGTATACTGCAGGACGTAATGGGCAGCCTCAGGCTAACGGTCACGCTGATGTTGGAGTAATTGGGCCTCCCGCTGGTCTTCGATCACAGGGAACTTCGTCAACATCAGCGACAGTGGGACCTGCAGGACAATGTCATGACGACGATCGCAAGAATCGGTCTGCGCATCCCGGGCCTGAAGAGGCGAGCCTGCAGCAGACACAAACCAAGCCGACGACGGGTGGCGTGTCCTCGCCGAGCATCCAGGCCAAAACAGAGCCTACCGGCGTGTGGGGTTCATGGAGACGTGACCCGAAGCCGGATTCCGGCGCTGTCGGGATGTCGAAGTCGACACGCGGCCGTGCGATGAAGGTCCTGAGACCATCCAAATCGTCCTCCCGTGCAGTCTCCCGCAGCGCCTCGCAGAACGCGAGCTCGAGTGCTGCCGAGACGACTGCGTCCGTCCCCGCCAACGCTGCTGCTGTCCGGCGGCCGAGCCAGCCGTCTTCTGCTGCTTCGCCGGAGATCTTACACCCGACGCCCAGCCGATCGACGAGCGGCGGCTACTGGGGCAAACCGCGGTCCGAGAATCCTGTCGGGGGTGCTTCCGCGTTTGGATGGCTGAATTCGTCCCAGCAGTCTAAACGTACTGCGGCGAACCCTGAGTAAAAGGCAGGGCAGAAGAAAGGGAGGAGGTGTATGAGGATAAGGCTCCAGCGCAGTATCTATGTATGTAACTAGTGCTTGGTGTGTATGCCTTGTCCCTGTTCTTGCTGTTGGCTTTGCATGTTTGTTTCGATATGTGGCGCGTGAAAGCTCTGTATCGAACCGTGGTCGACATCTGGGTATGTATACATTGGGAGGTGGACAGGCTTATCATTATCAAACCTATCTTATCTGCCCAGAAAAGGGTCACCACGGGTGCAACCAGCCAGCAAAGATGTTCTTCTTCTCTCTTGAGACATGCCGCTCGGCTCGGACTAAGGGACCAGGATGGTCTTAGACAGGTTCCAGCGAAGAGACGTGTATAAACAGTCTCTCACGATCGACGTTATGTTATGAATGATAACGCTGTGCTATGCTATGATATGTCTTTCGTAGGGATTGAGATGGACTTGGATGTCTTGTAGACCCCGTTTCCACTATGTCTATATGTATACCTACCTGAAGAGGGGAATGATTTTCCAAATAATCCTAACGTCCCTGGCCCAGCGGAGTGTCGAGAGTGGGGACTCAAGTCGGCTATGCTTTGTAGATGTAGGTGTCTTATTTATATAGATTCCTTAATGATGTCAATTCGAAACGCCCAATGACCACCTTCTTCTCATTATATTATAATAATAAAGTCAATTCCTTTCAGCGTAGAATGAGGAGGTCTTTCATCTACGTCTCGGGGCCTAAATCGGGACCACGGGAAGAGCAAGATACCCCCCTCCTACCTCAACGACGCCGCGAACCACGAGATAGATAAGAAGTGATTCTGAAACCAGCAAATTTGAAAGATTTTTTTCGCCTTGGATTATAATAATAAATGTTCCTCACTCCCGCAGTCTAAGACAACTGTAATCGCTTGGCACTTATATCGATCGTTGCGCAGCGGTCGAAGACCGCCTTTCCCCGCACGAACGACCCGGCTACGGCCACCTCCTCTCCTCCTCCCCCGCCCCGACCCGACTTCCTCCGCACCTAGCGCCCGCAACATAGTTGATTCCTCCGAGAGACCAAGACCTTGCTCCGTTGCGCCGCTAGCAGCTAGCTACACCACGCCAGTAATAATACGATGTTCTCTTCCTCCTCCAGGATACTCTCCCGCTTCCCTGCTGCTACTACTAGAACTGCCGCAACTACTACTACTCCTTTCCTGCGCTCCGGCATCACCCATCCTTTCGGGCAGAGGTCCATACATGGTACTGCCGTGAACACGAACGCGATGGCGGCCAACGCGAAGGCTAGTCGAATCAGTGAGGAACCCCTTTTCTCTCTTTCTTTCTTTGTTTGTCTGTTTCTTTGTGGACAATTGATCAGGATTGATCGAGATCCGTGGGCTAACGCGCCTTGTGCGATTATAGGGAATCCGGCGCTTTTGTATGTCCACCACCTTTTCTTCCCCACTTTCCCTCTGAGGCTGTGTTTGATGCGAGACGAGAGCAATTGATTGATTGATTTGGATCGTGTCAGACGAGGAGGAGGAAGAGGAAGCTGGTGCTGACCACTAACTAACGGTCTTAATAATGCAGTGTCTGCGACATCCAGGAGAAGTTCCGGCCGGCGATCTATGAGTTTGGGAAGCTGTGAGTTTTTCTCCTTTCTTCCTTTTCTTTGCTTTCTTGAGCCAACACTCGGGTTTGATCGAAGCTAACGCAATGCAATGCGATTTTAATACAACGTCCACAGGATCCAAACCACCCAGAAAATGCTCAAGGCCGCCGCCCCGCTCAAGATCCCCGTCTACGTGACGACCCAGTCCCGCGCCCGGCTGGGAGAGACCGTCTCCGAGCTGGGCCCTTACCTCGCGGCGGTCAATGTCCGCGCCGACGTCGACAAGACCCTCTTCTCCATGATCACGCCCGAGATCCGCGCCCTGCTGCCTGAGCCCGAGACCAGTAGTAACGCGCAGAGTGCGGAACAACAACAACAACCCGGACCCCTCGACGCCATCCTCGTCGGGATCGAGACGCACATCTGCATCACGCAGACGACGCTGGACCTGCTGGCGCTGGGACACCGCGTGTACGTGCTCGCGGACGGCGTGAGCAGCGTCAACCCCGAGGAGAGGGGGGTCGCGCTGGCGCGGCTGCGGGACGCGGGCGCCATCGTGACGACGAGCGAGAGCATCCTGTTTGAGATCCTGGGGGATGCGAAGCACGAGGCATTCAAGGCCATCAGTGGGCTGGTGAAGGAGACGAAGGAGGAGACGAGGGGGGCGCTGGGGGCGTTTTGTGCTAGTAAGATCTGATTTGGTTTGAGGACCTCAACCAGTGCTTGGGTCTTGGGTGGACTGGACTGGTTGGGTTGAAGGCTGGTTGTCTGTTTGACTTGGGATCTATATAATATAGAAGTGTGTAACTGGTTTGCATGCAAATCGTAATACCATTACTGATTTTATTTTTTTGATTCTCTATGCAATATTTGCTTTGGTTTCTTCCTAGATATTGATATTTAGAGATTCGCCTGGTTCACGACCAGACGATAGAGGCAGAAGAGATGTCAGGGGTATGAAACAGAGACGATGGCGCAAGTATCTAGAAGAACAACAGTGACTCCCCAAGCTTCTTTCCTCGCCATTCCAGCACGCCAGCTCTCCAGATCAGGTATTCCTACTATAGCATCCAGAAAGCATCCGGTTCCTCCAACCGCAGCCAGCTCAGGTTATTCACCAAAACCTAGCTTGATTTACAGAACAATGTTCTGGATCTTCGCGCGGCCGGAGAACCACGTGTCGTCGCCCTTCAGAGCGGCCTCGCGGATGGCGTACAACTCGTCGAGGAAAGCAGGCACGAAGCTCCCCGGCCCGCGGACGTACTCCTTGGCGGCCGCGTTCTCGGCAGCGATCTCGAACATGAGCACGCCGGAGAGCGCGGCGAGGAGTTTGTCGGTGCGGTGTACGGTCAGGAAGCAGCCAGAGACGACGCCGAGGGCGCAGCCGGTCTTCTTTTGTCAGCCGCAGAGATACACACAGGGGTAAAGAAAAAAATAATAGGGAAACGAAAGAGGGAAGGGGGAGTGAGAGGGAGCTAGAAACATACACCAGTGACCTGTCCCAGGAATTCGTGACCGTTTCCAATGGCGATAACTCTGTTTCCGTCGCTGAGGTAGTCCACAGGACCGGTCAACAGGACGACGTTACCTGGGGCGCGAACGTATTAGCTTGTTTGAGACAACCAGTGAAACAAATGTGCTAAGCTTACGCTCTCTGCGAGCAAGGTCTCGCGCAAGGGTAGCCTTCTCGCGGTTGTTGAGGGTGCTCGGGCCGCTGTCCACACCACGCTGCCTGCCGGCACTGTTGCCAAAGACCTCTCGGATTTCTCCCTCGTTTCCTTTGATCAGGTCAAAGTATCCTCCAGCCATGAGCTCTTTCACCGCGGCCCGGCGGATCTGGGTAGCCGCCGCACCAACCGGGTCGTATATCACAGGGTTTCCGTGCGCGTTGTACGCCTGGATGGCTTTGAGATAGTTCAAAACGCTCTCACTGGTCAGGGTGCCCATGTTGATCAGGAGAGCTCCACCATTGAGAGCAAGATCGCTGGCTTCGTCACCGTACGGTGACATGATGGGGGACGCGCCGCTGAAGCACGGTCAGCCGCTATCATCTACCACATGTTCCGGGGACAAGCTGAAACCCACATCGAAAGAGCGACGTTGGCAGCAAAGTTTGCAACTACATAGTTGATCATGCTGTGCACCAACGGATGCTCCGTGGCGACTTTGCGGACAATGTTTGGCACCTCGCTCAGCAGGGCAGCGGCCTCGTTCGGGCGGGGAGCTGGTGGAATGTTTGCGAATGGAGGAAGGGCGCTTATGAGCTTGGTGAACTCTGCAGCCACAGCCCGTGGATCCTCCGCACCGATGATAGCACTAACGACCGCGACGCCATCCAAGCCCTTTCTTGTGCCCTGGGACTGATATATGACGCGCTGGACGTTGGAAAGGTTGATTCCGCCAATTGAGACGGTCCCAACCTTACGATCCATGTCGGAAATGGCCTCTAGGATTTTCTTCGTGCCTGCCGTACCGATTATAGCCTTTGTGTCCTTCTTGCTGGTCGTTATCAGCCCGATGTTCCATCATAGACACTGGAGTCATGGGCATTCGCGAGGTCCACCCACACTCAGAATTGCAGTCAGGGAAGGGAGTGCCATAATAGGTATGACTTACGTAGGAGTTGCAAACATAGTTCCGATACCAAGATAGTCTGCGCCCTGCTCGACCGCCCGCTTGGCTTCTTCGACAGAAGAGACAGAGATGCCGATGATGGCGTTGTCCGGAAGAAGCCTCTTGGCCTCCTCGATCTCTGCGGTCCGTCAGTGAAGGTAATTGCACGGCCAGGCTGGGCACCATACTCATGTCATCCTGGCCGAGGTGAACACCTTCAGCCCCGACGGCAAGGGCAACATCTACCCGGTCATTGATAATCAAGGGAACGTTGTAGGCTTGTGTAAGCTTGTGCAGCTTCTTTGCAGTCTCAATCAGGACTCCGGTGTCGCTATGCTTGTCTCTATATTGGACGATCGTGACACCTGTTTTCAAAATGTCAGCAACGGATAGAATATGACAGGCCCGAGAAGCCATCCAGACCTCCTTTCAGCGCCTCCTCGACGACGTGACAGAGATCTCGACCCTTCAGAATGGCAGGGGTCGAATCAGTCACCAGATACAAAGACAGGTTGACAGTCATGTTGACTGGTATGCAGAGGAATTGAGAGAAAAGAAAGTTGCAGGAGATAAAAGCTCAACTGAGAGGTGTTAGTTGTCTATGAGGTAGGAGGAAGACGCGAGAATAGGAAAGACCAGCAGCGGCTAGACGTTCAAAGCAGAAGCGGGGAAGGAGAATTCATCACTGGGGCATAGGAGGAATATGAGTGAAGCGTATACCAGGGCGGAGAACGCTGCGGGGGTCTTGAGAGAGGAATTTTCTCAAGGAGACATGGAGAAGAAGGCGAGGATCAGAGGGTAGAATGGAGTAGAAAGCCGCAGTCTGAAATATAAGGAAGTCCAATGCAATTGCATCTGTTCTGGCACTGGCAGGCTCTGCATGAACCCTGGTATTCGTGGAGATGAAGCAGCAGTTAAATACAAACGCGGGGTATGGCAGGGAGCACGTCTAGAAGGAATGTATATAGTTCCAAGCCTTACCGGGTCATCTGCTGGATATCAGGAGTATCTGGCCATCTCTCACGCACGAAACGAACGTATGTACACGACTCTCTGGAGCGTCCCCTATGTACGCAGTCTGCATGTATCGAGGCGCGCGCCGGGCGGAGCGTTTCCCACACCACAGCAAGGCTCCCCCGCGCGGCGGCGCTGGCTGCAGCGCACGTGCCGGAGACTGTCCAAAGCGGCAAGCCAAGCGAGCGCACGGGCGCTATGCCCAAAACGGACCACCGGCGGCACGTGCCTGCGCCACCTTGCCTTTTCCAGACACTTCGCTGCGCGCTTAGTCAGCCCCGCTTGGCCACCAACCAGCGCGGGCCTCGCCTTCTCCCGGCTCCTCCAGACCCTCTTCCGCTATAAACGGTGGCCGGCCTCGCTCGCCTTGCTCAAATTCTTCTCTCTCCTGCACACAACGGCTTCCTGCCATCCACTCCACCTCCCACCGTCGTCTCCTGCAACACGCCTGCACTACACGCATCTCCGGGTCCAGTCCTCAGCTCTCAGGTACGGTATTTCTCTGCTCCGTGCCGCTCTGCCAGTCTTCACGACCTTAAAACGCTTTTTCCGTCACGGGGCGTCCTGGGTCTGAAGAACCATCCGTTGGTTTCTCTCTTCACCTGCCAGAGAAAGCCACAGACCGCCGTCGAGGACTTGTCTATGTATTCGTCCTGCGTCAACGCTTTCGAACGCCATCTGCCGCTCGTGCTGCAAACTTTTCGCTATCTGCGGAAACCTTGTAGTATACATTCGAGATCCTGCGGTTGAAACCGGCTGGGCTGCCGTTTCCACTGTGACAAACACCCCAACAACGATCTCTCCTTGCAACCTTCTCTAGGGGGGTAACTACTACGCATGTCTTGTGCCAACAAGATCATCTTGGTCCAGATTCCCTTCGCCCTCTCTTCCAGCAAGCCTACTTTCCGAGTTTGGTGAAAGACCCCCAACCCACCGCAGCCATGTCGCAGACAATCAACATCCGTCGGGACGTCTCCGACCCCTTCTACCGCTACAAGATGGAGAAGATCCAGTCCAAGATCGAAGGCAAGGGCAACGGCATCAAAACCGTCGTCGTGAACCTGAACTCGATCGCCCAGTCTCTCAGCCGGCCTCCGGCTTATGTGATCAAGTATTTCGGTTTTGAGCTGGGTGCCCAGGCCAACGCAAAGCCAACCGACGATCGCTGGATCATCAACGGCGCCCACGATTCCCGCAAGCTCCAGGACTACCTCGACGGATTCATCGCCAAGTTTGTGCTGTGCAAGAAGTGCAAGAATCCCGAAACCGACGTGGTGATCAAGGATGGGCGCATCCTCCTTGACTGCAAGGCTTGTGGCCAGCGTTCTGAGGTTGATCCTCGCTTGAAGCTCAGCACCTTCATCTTGAGGAACCAGCCCTCGGCCAAGGGAGGGAAGAAGGACAAATCTGCCAAGAAGAGTCGCCGCGAGCGAAACAAGGAGAAGAGTGATGCCACAGAAAATGGAGACAAGGATGGCAGCCCGGGAGACAGCAACAACTCTGACAACGGGGAGGCTGATGGAGATGTGGCCCTTGAGGCGAACAGCGACGATGAGCTCACCCGTCGTATCAACGCTGATGCCAAAGAGCTCGACAACAAGGGTGACGACATTGCGGATGACGAGTGGGCCGTCGACGTCTCTGAGGAGGCCGTGAAGGCTCGTGCCAATGAACTCGCCTCGGATCTCAAGCGCAACCTCGTTCTCGATGATGGCGAAGAAGATGGCGAGGGTGAAGGCGTCAGTGCCTACGATCAGCTGGGAAGCTGGATCATCAGCACCGCTAAGGAGACCGAAGGCGGCGTTGCGGCAGTCAGTGACGTTGAAATCTACAAGAAGGCTAAGGAACTTGGCATTGAAACCAAGCACAAGACCTTGACCGTCCTGGCCCAGACCATCTTCGACGAAAAGATCGTCAAGCAGATTCCTAGCCGTGCCCCTATGCTCAAGAAGATGATTACCTCTGAGCGCCATGAGAAGGCCTTCCTGGGTGGTACCGAGCGCTTCGTTGGCAAGGACCACCCGGAGCTCATCCCTCAAGTGCCAGCAATCCTGCTTGGATACTACCAGCATGACTTGGTCTCTGAGGAAGTCCTCAAGGCCTGGGGAACTAAGGCCAGCAAGAAGTACGTCGACCTTGCTACGAGCAAGAAAGTCCGCAAAGCTGCCGAGAAGTTCCTCGAGTGGCTCGAGAATGCGGAGAGCGAAGAGGAGAGTGAAGAAGAGGAGTAGATGGATTGGATATGGCGCGGTCTGGCTCTGAGAATTGAGACCAGTCCCCTGAGCACTTTTCTATCCTTTGCTACTTCCTGCTTGTGCGTTTTGTTCCCTCATTCGCAGTCCGTCCTTTTGCCTGATCAACTGCACCAACCCTCTTGACTCAAATAAAGTATCTCGGTTACCTGCTTGCTTGCTACTTTTTCTATCAAGTCTCCTCGATTGCTGCGAGCAACAAGACTGGTTGGAATAACCTAAATGGAAGCCCCCACTCATTTTCATCATTACCCATGTGCGAATATAATTACGTAGAATGACTTCAAGCCTCGTAAGAAAGTTCCACACCCCACACTCTTAGCGTCTTGTTATTTGTAAAGTCGGTTCCAACTCTACTGTGTATATTTCAACACTTGCCAACCCGCCCGCTGCACAGCGTGTGTCCCTCTTTTCTGACCGTCCTCTACTATCCCTTCATGATAAGGTTCAATCTGGTATAGACTAGAAAAGAAATAAATAAGCACATCACTACTAGATGACCAAACGGCCCTCTCCGTCTCAGTAGTGAATTAGGACAATATCCGAAGCTCCGATGTATGGAAGCTAGCTGCTGAAGGAAGGGGGATCGATTATAGCGATTATATGAGCAAATAGATAGCAACATTGAAGAAATACGAACAGACACAAAATGAATACACAGGAATTCAACTACACGCTGTCGAATAGAGCCATCAAGAGTTCACAGTCCAGCCTTTGCTTACTTATACCTACTCAGGTACCTAGCGAGAACTCTTCAAATGGGAGAGTCTCCTCGACGACATAGCCAAAGATAACCTTTGGTCATTCACAAAAGAAGAATTGTTGAAGATTGCCATGAAGATGAGAATCCTTGCCTTACTGAAAGCTTTCCACCCCCATCCCAATCGGGGACCAAAACCCTCCAGTCTGATCCACAGCAACCCTCTTATTTAATAGGCCTGTGGTAACTAGGCCGCGCACAATGCTCCAACTTCAACACAAGCAGGTGAAAATAATGATTCCAAAAATCCTGATGCTTTTTTGAAATTTGTTGAGCTCCTCAAGGACATGTTTGGGCCAAGGGGGGAGGAGAAGAGGGGGCGGGGGGGAGGGGGAAGGAACAGCCTTAAGTTTCGTAATTATTCGCTCCACGCAGGATAAGCAGTCAGGTTTTCCCACTCTCCTTTCACATAATGCTCAGTCGCCTCCTGGTACTTGCCCTCGGGGATCCTGATCTCATGCTGATTTCCCTCACTGTCAAAGAACATAAAATAATCGGGTTCGATGCACTCCTCTTGCTCAGTGTTGTTGTTATCCTTATCATCGTCACGACTTTGGATCACCTCGGCCTGCTCTGCCTGCTCTGCCTGGTCTGCTTGGTCTGCAGCAGCACCGCCTCCTCGAAACCATTGAGCCGCCACATTCGCCGTGCCGGGCATCCTGTAGCAGCAATTGCCGCTGTCGCAGCGCCGGACAAGTGCTGCTCTTCCGCCACAACGGCGCGAGTCGAAGCCGTACACGTCGTTGCGGCGCGCGGTTCTTGCGCGGAGGCTGCGGGTAAATGGTCTAGAAGCCGTGCAGCATTGGCCTGGGTTTTTTGTCCGTTCTGTTAGCAGCAGAGCTTTACACATAAAATCTGTGAGGAAAAGAAAGATTAGGTAGGTTGTGTCGGAAGAACTATGACTTGTCCAAAAGATATGCGGTAAAGAGTAGTCCGAGAACGTTATTGGTAAACACTAAAAGCCTTTATATACTTACCTGCACGAGCGTTATGGCATCCCTGCGTCGCCCCACCACAGTTAAGGGCTGTATGGAAAAAGAAATCATTGGCAAACGCGCTGCCAATCAGGAAAAAGACAAGTGCAGCCACGAGTTTGGGGGCAAGCATTTTTTTGTATCTGTACTGACCAATGGTACTGCTAATGTTTTGTGTGTATACAAGAGAATATAGATAGTAAAGTACCGGTATGTAAAAGAATCTCCTCAGCTTTGATATATCATATGTCTGGACAGGAAAATCAAGAGTCTTTTATAGACTTTTCTGTCATCTTTTTTCCTCTCCTAGTTACTCCTCAACCTGGCTTACTAAGGTGGTTTTCTTATTTTAATCAACCTGGTCATCATCTCTCAGCGGATTCGAACAGATTCTGATTTACTTATTGGAGGATGCTATCACTTCCTTGTCGCTCTTGCTATCTTGTCAGCTATTTTTAGTCAAGATCGACAAGTATGATTAGTAAAAGTAGTACTGCGCGGGGAGTAAAAGCTTCTATTCCTCTGTTGCACATGTGTTGCCATCAGTATGGCTTCTGGGCCGAGTTTGGTGTTGGGGTTTCAGGTATGATAGCCTACTCACCCATCTCATATTTCACAAGACAGCGATCATCTGAATGAACCGGTCGCACAACCGAGGGATTTCAAATGCCGTCATATATTAGCTCAGTAGGCATTCCACTCATACTTTTATAAAGGAAAGAAGGGTGACACGCGGTATAGGGAAAGCTGAACTCTCGAAACGATACTGTCCAGCTATCCATGCACATTCTGAAGAAGAAACAAAGTCATCTGAAAGTTGTTGTGTAATAGTTTATTGTGATTCAGTGGTCAATAAGAAGGGCAAACATTTGGGTAAATAAGCTGCATATGCTGCTTTTGGACCTCCCGTGGAACATAAATCCCTGCAGCAGTGTTGGATTCTTTTACATTAGACTTACTATCTACGTTATGGCTAATGAGTGGATATATCTGGCTGCTAGACTAAGACCACAATACCTGTTCCCAGCACAGGTATGCCAGTCCTTTATGTCCGGGATAGCAATCGCTCACTCACCCATTCGAAGCATGTGCTCTATACAGTAAAATGTGTAAATCAAAAACCCACTCTTTACCTGAATAGCTAGCTAGCTACTAACATAGTAGACTGAATACTTCCTACAAGAGAAATTCATTCCGTTAGGGCTTTCAAAGAGAGTGTGATAGAAGGGAGAAAGAAAAAAAAAGCATATAAGACACCCAGACCTACCCAACAAGTCAAAAACATGCACGTAGGATAGACAATGAATACACCTTCGGAAAGCAAAGAGCGTAAAGTAGGTCAGGTCGAGGTGGTATACAGGAAATTCCTTTTCCGAAGTAGCTAGCCGCTCACACACTGTTTGAAATACAGTCCCTAGGTTCCGGTATCACTGTCATTTCTTCTCCTGCCTCTTTCTCCTGTTTCTCGTCCTCCAGTGGCGGGTATTCCTGGCTGGCTGTGAGAAATTCATTTGGTTGATGAATAGGTAAAGAGGTAAGTATAGTATTCAAGGAAAAAGATAACAGAACATGTGGCAATAAAATACTAAATCCCAACTAATAGACAGACACCAATAGTTGATAGCAGCCCTTATCAAAAGAAATTTTACTTGACTTGTATGGAAAGAGAGAGACAGAAGACAACTTACCAATTTGTTTTTCCTTGTCGCCTTCCGCCATGCAATATTCCTCGATCACTTTTGGGTGTTTCTCTTCGTCTGTGAAGAATTAAATTGGGGTTTTCTGATGAATATGTAATATGACTATGGTAATTCAGGAAGAGGAGAGAAAATATGAGAAGAACATGCAGCAGGAGTGCAAAACTCAACCTCCAATAGTGGCTGGAAGCCATCTCAAGACAAGAGGTTTCTGTTTTAACTAGAAAGAAGACCTACCCCAGGGTTCAAACTCTCTCTCCAACGTTTCCCAATCCTCCCTTGTAAACAATTCTGTCGCCCTCTTAGCATTCTTCCCATCCTCGTCCGGCGGTATATAGATGGTTTTCAGCATTCCATCGCGATCCTGGTAAGACATGGAGTCGGGGTATATCATCTTCAACGGTGGCCCGGGAGGAAACTTGGCCAGCGCGTCCCAGTCCCCAGCATCCTCAAGACGGCAAGCCTCTTCGTACTCCTCAGGTGAGGCGATGGAGATGCTATGGTCGACCCCATTGCCGTCCGTGTAGTAGAACACGGGGGGCGGACCCGGTTTTCCATGCGGACCATCATCGCCTGGAGATGAGCATGAGGTTGAACCATCTTCTTCTAAGGATGGCTGTGGTGGAGGTTGCTGAGATGATGATGATGGACCAGTTGGAGTTGAAGACGACCGGGTCTGATCAGAAGAAGAAGAAGGGACTGCCGTAGATGCTTCCGTCTTGCTTTTGCTTTCACCACTGGTTGATGCCATTGCTGGAGAACTGGATCTCAGTTGATATTTGAAATGATGAATGGGACATCCGATAGTAGTGATTGCGACAATGCTCTCAGCTATTTGTCGCGACACGAAGGATAAGATTGCTAAGATGATGGCAATGATGCTCTTGTTGTTACATATGAAAAGCTGACAGGTTGCATCATTACCGCCTACGGTCAGGTCTCACAAGCGACACAACATCGCGGACACCTTGGAAAGTATGCTACCCTTACTCGTTGTTGATTCGTTTCCAGTCTCTATGCCCGCACACTTTTTCCCCACTTTCTTCTCGATCTTCTCGATTACTCTGCACCTGATCCCTCACTGAAAGGCCCCAACTCACCACTAGCAAAAATAGAGATTCATAGGGCACAAACGCCATAGTTGTGCCCTTGACCACCGAAACCACGGCTCCGCCAAGCCTTAAACTTTGTGAACGTGCCTGTCCATTTTAAAATAAAGAGCACATTAAAAAAGCAGTAAGCCTTAAGAAAGGTAGGTTTAGAAGTTGAGATAATTTAGTTGAGTCACCGAGCTCAACCGGTTCGAACCGTTGGCCACTTTGAAAATTAAAATTTGGGGAACTCAAATATCAAAGTGGAGGCTCAATGCTCCAGTTGGCTATGATTCATTTAATTGCTGTACACTCCACAATGATAATGCGGAGAATGCGAGACTACTCCGTAGGTATCCTAGCCGGGTAAATTGCATCCATAGCACAAACATAATATCATGTCATATCATAAAGACATTATCCACGTTGATATGCGTCAGAACACCACCTCGGCAAACCTCCACTTTCTGCTACTGCTCTCAGGGTTCTTATCAAATACTCCAACTCCAGGTACGGGCTGATGATTACGAACGCCGTCGACCCCTGTCTGTTTTGTGAGGGCAGAGATCCGGGTGCGCTCCTGGTGAAAGATGAACCAGGTAAGATCGATATTCCAGCTTTCCATCGCCTGGATAGCATTGTTGACAGCTTCGACTTCTGGGTCTCGTTGGGAAGGGCCATTAGAGTCTTCTGTGGTGCTTCTTCGTATCCGTGTAGCGAAATAATAATCCGGCCCTGCAAACTTTGCTATCCAAGCGCCAAGGAACTCGCAAATCTCGTCTCCCATGTGGAGCGGGAGACGGACGTGCGTGAGGAGTGTGATGAATAGAGAAGTGAGGGCTCGCCAGAGGCTGTGGTGCGGTGTGAACGTACGAGCTCCAGCCGCCGTTGATGACGAAGTCGAGAGGCTGAGGCCGAGTGCCTGATCTAAGCCTCCCGGGGCTTCCCGTTTGACAACAGCGCCTTGTTGATCCTTCTGGTTGGAATAAGCCATTCTTTGCCGATGCTGCGCTCGACGTTCGATGACCTTGTCAGCATCTGCGGAGACCTTCTCCCACGCGCGGCGGTAGAGGCGCGCCCAGCGTGGAAATTCGGCTTCGATACGCGATGCCATGAAGTCGCCGGCGCCTTCGCACATAGTTGTGATAGCATTGCAAGCGGCAACAATGACAAAGGTCTCTTCTTTGATATCAGCTTCGTCCATGGTCTGCTTGGATTGTCTGTTAACAGCCGACGACGTGGTTGTCACGAGAGCGGTTGTAGAAGAGTCGGATGTGAAGGACGGAGGAAAGGTGATCCGCGAACTGACTGAAGGCCAAAGATCATTGATAAGTGGCAAGAAGCTGTTTTCATTTGGCGCAAGAATGGGAAGTGCTTGTGCGAGGATAGAGAGAAGGGATCGGCGAAGGAACGGTGATGGAGAAGAGAGGTGCGATGGTATAGACTTGACAATGTGTAGGAGAATCGTATGCGGTTTGCTGAGGGGCTTTTCAGCGTCCTCCGGTTCACGTGGTGGAGGCAGCGGCTCGTCTGATTCCCCTGCTTCGAGGGCATCAGGAAGAGAGTCTGTTTCATCTTTTGGCTGCTCAGGGCCATCGAGTTCCATCGTCCACGGTCGCTTTGGATGAGAAACCCTTTCACCGTCCGCCATTTCGAGCTCCTCATCTCGAACACGCTTGGCTCTCCGAGTCGCAAAGTCTTCGGCAAGTTGTGAGATGAGAAGATGCTTATATTGATTCTTCCGATGGTTGACAACGTCACTCTCCCCACCGCTGGTAATTGCCAGCAAAGACGGTCTTTTCACACCTTCTTCCACTATGGCCGCCAAGGTGGAGAAAAGTAGCTCAACGAGCTTAGGATACCCGTGATACATATCGAGTATACCGAAGATAGTGTCCACCAGGTCGTCTAGGTAAGGAATCAAGCGGGCGCCACATAGCTTGACCATCATAAGCAGGACCTGCGGCGGATAAGGCGACACGTCAAACGTATTGAGCTTCAGAGAAACCGAGTTAACGAGATAGTCCACATTTTCGATAATCATGGTGCTAGTATCAGGATAGTTGCAAGCTGCGGTAAGGATGTTAAGGCATGTCATGCTGTGAATCTGGAGATTTCTGTTGCTCGACGCCAGAAATTGCAGAACCGGGTACAATGCATCCATCAGCTCCGGTCGAAAGGCTTCTCCAAGCTGCTGAGCTTGCAGAGCGACTGCTTCCAACGCAAGTGCTGAGACACGCCAATCCCGGGGAGTTGAGGTAGGGTGCTCATTTAATATCGGCAAAGCGATATAGTATAGCTCTTCTATCACGCTCGAACGAGAAGGTGATAGTGACGAGGACTCGGTCTGGTCGAGAGATATAAAGTCTTCGAAACGGGAAGCAGGTCGGGGCGTACTCTTAAGGAAATTGAGAGCAAGCCAGAAAGGCGCGATGATAGAGTCGTCGGAAGAATAACGTAACCGACTCATTATTGAATGCGTAATTGCATCAGCAGAATCCGTATGATTAAGCCTCGTGATCATGGATTGAAGATCCACGAGAGTCTGCTGCTGGCTTCGACGATCTAAGAGCACTGGTGGGAAAGAGTGTGAATTTGTCTCTTGACGGAGTATACTGAGATTCGCACTGGCGTCCCCAGTAGAGCTCAGTGGCTGCGGAACGCTCGTGGCCGAGTTGATAACCGCCGCAACGCTGTCGCATAGTCCTGAAGCCATGTTGCTGTTGTGAATGTCGGAGCCAGACTGAATCTGAGACAGGATCTGGAACGTCGTCGAGATTTGTTTAATCGCCCTCTGCTTGGCTGTTTCGTCGTTGCTCTGCATAGTCCTCGGAAATGAGGTAATCCAGGTGTGCAGCGAATCTTTAAGAATATCTACGACATCAGGATAGGTTGTAGCAAGATGTTTCAGAGCAGAATATGCATCATTTGGTGTCTGATTTGAGTCGAGCTCGGAAAGAACGACGACTGTCTCGACCATCATAGGCAACGAGTCTTTCAGAGACTTCGGACACTGTTCGATGACCATCAGGCAGAGGTCTAGCAGAGCATTTTGGACTTCCGGTCGTTCATGGCGTCTTATTTGAATGACGTTTGCCAGAGCAATTTTGATTTGAGAAGCTGTGGCTTTCAGCCACGAGTCATCGAGCACAATTCTGTCGTCCGATGTCGACCGTCCTGCCGCTTTCCCTTGGCCGGACTTTACGGCACGGTCATTAAGGACAGTTCTCAGAGTCTCTGTTAATAATTTCAAGCACATCTGGAGAACACGGAAAGAACGGCGCATCTGTGTTGTTGGTTTCAGTGTTTTTGTCAATGCAGATACTGTTCGCGGCATAATACTGGCCAGCACAACTCGATCCGTAATGCGGGTATAGAGAGCTTGAAGAGCCGCCACAGAGGCTTTCTGAACATCATCAGAACAGCCGTCTGTGACTCCTTCGAGTAGAATATAAACAGTCTGGTCAATGATCGTTGCTGTTCCCACCTCATTGTAAATTTCCTGCTCCGCCACCGGTCCCTCTAGTGCTTTAAATATAGCAGATAGACACTTGATTCCTGCGACTGCTAACTCCTCCGACTGAGGCTTCGCTAGTCCTCCGGGTTCTTTGCTTTGGGTGGGATTACCGCCGACCAGTATAGTCAAAAGTATGATAAGTTGCTTCCCCATCTGGGGAGACAGATATTGTTTCCATCCCTTTTCGATAAGGATCCGCAGACAGTTCACGGCGACCTCGAGACATCGGAGAGTCAGTCTTTGCGTCTCGTTAAAGACGTGGGACAGCGGAAAGAATGCATATTCGGCGAGCTTTTCATCCAACGCATCTTGTTTGCCGAGCTCATTCAGAACCTCGTAAACAGCCTCGAGGGCTTTGAGGACATCGTTCGGAGTGTTTTGATGACCTCGAAACTTCAGGCCAACGTTGCTGAGCTCAACACAAGGCGGACGTAGCTTTAAGAAAGCGTCAGTAGAGAGTCCCACTAGGAATTTTAAGTCTTGATCGAAGACAATACCTTCCTGAAAGCTTCTTGCCGTTGGTTCTCCATGTGGCTATCGTCGAATCAAGCCTTTGCGAATTTTGGGTTTGCCATTTGGGTCACGCAAACTCCAGATCAAGGGCTATCAGTCCAGACACACATAACTCAACAAAGACAAGGGCAAAGCTTCGAAAGATGCAGAGTTCACTTGCGCGTGGTTCCCAAGTGGCTGCGGAGTAGGCGTATTCCCCCGCCTGGGCCCGCACTTTCTGCCAACGTTTGAAGGCGGTGAAAACAATTGAACTTTGCCCCTTTGGCACATACAGCCTGCCGTAGCTCCCCCCTACGTTCGCCGCCCTGGCCACCAACCATCAGCCTATCTTCCACAAGCGAGGTCATAGTGTTTGACTCTATGCTGACCCAGCTATGATAACATAGAACATAACATCAAGTGTTGCATATCAGGGGCCGATGAACTTTTAGAAGGCTATTTTTCCCCTCGCCAAAATACATTTCGAGGAACAGAGCTTAGGAGTCCCATCGGGGTAAAAACGGGAACAATAGAGGCAGTTGCGAGTTGAGAAAAAGGTATGTACAGATCCACTTACTGAACTGTTCTGAACGGGGGGTCATTTGATGTCTCATGGTTAAGCCGTCTCATCAAAGGCTTTAATTAGAGAAGTGCTCTTCTAACTGCAAAACTCTATGCAAACTGACAAATTTACGAAGTGATCTGCTCTCTAGAGCATTTTATCAGCAGAAGAGACATTAGAGTTAGCTGCAGAAATTCTGATTGTTTGCAAAACAGACCATTATTTGTCCTAACGTAGAAATTCATTATCCACACCACTGTTAGATCTCGCTGTCCCGATAATCTTCTTCCACAAGTCGTGCCTGTCTAACTTATTAGTACTGTTGTAATGGGAAACGCATTTCGATTCACCCTATTGTTCTTAACAGTATGGCAAAATCGATATGCAACACCAGTGACGGACTGCTTACGATATTACAACCGTGAAGGGAAGGGAAATGAATCCAGGAGCTAAAAGAAAGCCATGATTATCAAGTGTTAGGGCTAATGTGAGGATGAAGAAATAAGCAGAGATACGTCCCAACATGTTAGGTGTAGAGTACTACTATCATTGCTCATTTTGACAGTACAATCAAATGTAAAAAAGGTACTTCCTGTAAACTAGCTAAGCTGTGTCTGCATGTAAGATATTATTGTATCATCTCTATGGGTCTTTTTGTTGCCATGTAGAAAGCATCCTTTGTCTCCCTACTATAGTGTTATGTTGTAACAGAAAGGACAGGACAGCTCACACAGCTCAGATACCTCTGGTAGAGTTCACTTTCCATCTGGTACAGTACATACTCCATGCAGTCACTTAACTGATATGATAGACTTCTCCCAGAAGGCCAACCAATGGTTGCTAGGAAGGTAGGTACCGCGTCGCGTCGGGAGACTACCCCCTCCCCCAAGCAGGCTCAGTGTCCCTTATATTTCACTCACAACGTAACCTAGCAACAGTTCACCTACCAACAACCAAACTGACCAAACCACTACCTAGCTAGCTCCTGAAGCCAGCTAGGAGGCCCGGGTTTGAATCCGAGGCTGCGCGATGGGTGAAGCGGTGCGGTCATTACCAATATTCCTGATAACAGACCAGATGACTGTGGCCGGTAAAACCCCTGCCCGCCAAAAGAATAGGTGCGGGTTTTCGTAGCGCACCATGGCGTGGGCTTTTCTTATAATTTTTTATTGCTTCTATACAAATTATCCTCGTACAGTACAGGGTACATCTTGTTGTGAGAGCTGCAACCTCAAGCGGTGCTACCTGCTTTGCTCCTCCCTGCAGGCCGTACTACCGTAATGCTAGGAACCTTGATGGAATCTCAAAAGACTTATGATGCGGAAAATGTTCCCTTCAGGCATTCTTCTGCTGCACTTGACTCTGTACTATATATAGCACAGCATCATTGGCAGGTTGGTTCTCCATAGGTAGGTCCTAACTGCAGCATTGCAACGAAATCAGGCGCCTTAAAGAAAAGCAAACGCATAATGATACACCGAGGGACTGACCATAACTGCTCTGTGGGCGATCATGGATAAGGCCATGGAACGCGTTGAAGGTTAAATTAAACTCACATTCCGCCAACCCCGGAATTGGTCATGTGACGTGAGAGCTCAACGATTCAGGGTCCAAGACTCCAAGACCCCTAATCCGACAGATGCGGGAGACGGGGCCTGGTGCACTTTAAGTACACGGCCCATGCCATGATTTGATAGCGAAGGATCAAATTGCAATGGCTTCTGGTCTGAAACCACCACCGTACTCTGAAGTACCATTTACAGGATGGCATCATCGTGACGATGAAAGGACCAATCAATTCGGAATAAGGCGCAAGCCATTGTCCAGACCTTCAACGGCAGCAGGGCCTTCCTTTGAAGGCCAGGAGGTGGGAACGACATATGTCAGTCGGGATCCGGTAGACGCTGAAGCTGAGCGCCTCAAGAACATCAACCTGGGAAAGGCACCGCCAAACTTGGTGCCCCCCGTTCCTGACGTACGACCGAAGACACCTCCGCGTCCCAAAACTTCAGACAGCCGTCTAGAACCGCGGACAACTGCGTCAACTGCATCCACGGCAAGGTATCAACAGTCAGCTGGGAATTCCTCATCCTCGACGGCCAATTCGTCCCAGTCATCCTTCCAGTCATCAGCTCTATCCTTTGCCCAAAAGGCATATCGTGAAGCCCGCCATTTTGCTGGGGGTCTCATCCAACATCCCACCGAAAGCACTAAGCACTTTACCATTCTCCGACATTCTCATGGCCTAGTATTTTACCAAGGAACCAAAACGTCCGTTGCCATTACCATCTTGGGAGACCGACCGCTGCCTCCCGATCGCACAATCTGGCTGCAGAACAAAGGATGGACGGGCAAAACAGGAATGCGGGCTCGTACATTCTTTGGCTACACTGACGACTGGCTGAACGTAACCCCTACCATTGCCGTAGGAGCCGAACAGGTGAACAAAAGCGACGAGCGGGCATGGCAGCGGGATATTGCTACATTTCGCAAGAGAGGCCCTAGCCGCGTTCGGGAGAATCACAAACCTCTCGAAACAGCAGTGGTGCGGATTCCAGTCGAAGCCAGCGACGGGTATTATCAGCTCGTACTCTGCGAGGGAGACAAGAAGAAAGTACTCTGTCGCAGCCCGGTTTTCCGTGTCTTTTCATTGTCCATGGATCCCAGCTCCATCCGGGGCGCGAGTTTGAGTACGTTGCCGCTGGAACTGGGAGCCTGGCTCGTGGGTCAGGTCGCCTCGCTTGCGGTAGAAACTGTGACTGAAACTGCCACGACTGCGGTCGAGGCATACCTGCCGTCGTGGTTTATGCAAGAAGCTGTGTCTCTAGCTTATGATGTAAGTGGTGCGGGAGATAAGATCGATGAAAAGCTGGAGAAGGCGAATATGCGGTATGAACAAGCACGAGAGGCAATGTTCGCGAAAGCTGGCGGAGAGGAAGTAAATCTCGAGCGAGGTCCGACGGCTCCGTACCCGATTTGTTTTGTTGCCTGTTGTGAGCCTCACACGAGGGAATACGCTGGGCGGCCTGGTATGCCAACGATGAATTTATCTAAACTCCCTGACAACGTGCAGCATCGACTACATGGCTATTACTTTGGCTGGGTTCGGTCCGTTATTGAAAAGAGCAACAAGACAACGACTCCTGCGGATACAATGCCGTGGCACCAGGCTGTCATCTCAGCTTTAGACGTCGACGCTTCACAACTGACTCGTGTGAACATGGCTCGAGCAATCAAGAGAAGGATCTCAGTTCGCCTCCTCTGCGATCCTGACGATCCCACTCTAAACTCTACACGGATCGAGGTCCAGGTAATGGGCTTCATTCGTCCGGATGAGCCTGCCCAAGTCTCCAAAATGGAGAAGGGGATTCAAGCTGGCGATAACGCGGCTCTCGAAGCAGCCATGATCGTTGAAGCAAGCGATGCTGCTGTCGCACAAGGAACTTTGGACCACCCTGCTTGGTCCCCTGATGCGCAGTCTCATGAAGGAGGCCAGAATGGAGAGAGAGGGATTTTGGACAGGACAGTGGATGGTTTTACTAACATAAGAATGAAGGCAGATAATATGCCATTGCATAGACTTGGTGTCAGGACGGGCACAGATGAGCTCAAGGATAAGGCGATTGCGGTAAAGGGCTTTTACATTGTGAGGTAAAGTGGAGATTTTGAGATTACTGTTTAGTTTTGGTATATATATGTGGATTCGGACCTGTTTTAGTACAGTATATGTGAGTTTATGTATATAGGTAATCTGCCAGGATTTGGTTCACCTAGCTTCGCTATTGGAGGAAGAGTTCTTGATAATAATAATTCAATACTTAATACCAGATATAGGTCTTCAAGACTGAAAGGATGTTCCACAACCTGCTCATAACCAGTTTCCAAGACATTCAAAAGACACACGGGACAGGAAGGTTCGAGCACTGCCAGATGTGACGATCTGCCCCGATACGGCACGACAAACAATGATGCCAGGAAAGGAAGGTGCAGACTTATCCACAACGACTTCGGAGCAGCTTCTGAATGTCCGTGGATCGCCAACGATAATCATGCCTTGGCGATAAGAAGGAGAGGGGAAAGAAGATGAATTACATGCATGTTGCCTAGTGAGCGGCACCTTTCCTCTCGTATTCGGTAACCTAGCCGTGCGAAGATCATCCACACATGCGTGAGCTCAGCATAGAGTTGCTCGCCGTTTAAAAGTGAAATCGACATGTCAGTAAGAAAGTACTCTGTATATATAAAATTTACTACATCAACGATCTTAAGGCAGGTCTGAGAAACGGAAGACAGGGGCAAAGCATCAGCTAAAGGACTGTTCCGTGTGGGGTACAGGCGGCCTAAAATTTTATTACTCCCCCATCCAGAAGAGATCTTTTGAAAATCTGATGGGAGAGACGAGCATGATCGACATTATTTGATGGACAGCCACGTGGGTCGTTGCTAATGAAGAGGATCGTTGGTGGCCACTATTTGAACGGCGTCGGGAAAGACGTTTCATTGGGAGATGCGAATCTCGGAAATCCCTGGCTAATAGAGGGAACGCGGCTCAGCGATCTCGGGTAGCATTCAGACCCCTGCTATCAGCTCCCCAAAGGCTGTTTTTAGGGGAACAGAATGCAATTATACCATCCTTCTCCCCATGCACAACTATTTTGTCTTCACTTTTCTTTGTCCTACCGTACAGTACCGGGTAGCACCGGTCTTACCTTCCTCCTCCATGTGACAGCTGCGGCACACACCCGAGCGTACATCATTACCATACTTATCTCCCAGGCTACGGCCGTCGACAGGGAGCACCCGGCAAAACGGATTCTCAGCACCAGACGAGGTTCTTGATATCCCCAGCCCTAGCCATGTAGCGCTAGCTGTCGAATCGGTCGAAAGAATTAGTCATCGATATTGCGCTGTTACATGTGCTAGTTAAGCCTTTTGCGTGATGCATGTCCGCAAAGACAGTCGCTGGGCGAAGCCAAGGTCGGAGCCAAGTCTCAGGCACCGGGTTTGTGTGCGCTGGCGCAGTCTTCTCTTCCTGATCGGGCTGGCATACTTGATCTTCTACCACCTCCCCGCGCCCCCGGAGTGGAAGAATGATACCCGTGCAGATCGGCCGGCACCCGAGTACGACGTGGAATCTAGGCCGCGATTTCTGCACCGTTCGCGTTTTCGACAAGACCCAGATGTCGAATACGAGGCCAAATTAACGGATGCGTTGCAGCGCATAGAACACGACGCGCTTGCTGCTGCAGGTGGAAGGAAAGATGGGAACGAAACAATTTGGCAGATCATGCTGCGGAGAGATTCAAGGATTATCAATAGGAACCCGGACTCTGTGGAGTTTGAAGCACGGAACGCCGGCTGGGCATACTTTGTAAGTTTGGACAAGAACCATGTCATGTCTGGGCGCAAGTTGGTTTGGAAACCAGGAGCTAAATGAGATCTATATCACGCACAGTTGGTAACCCACGACTGGGCCAGAGATTTTATCACCAATACTCTCTCCTCAGTTCCTAATCTCATAGATCTCTATGACTCGTATCCGTCGGATGTACACCGCGCAGACCTGCTACGGTACCTCATCCTCTGGTACTACGGCGGCTACTATGCCGACATGGACGTGTTTCCGGCCCGTCCCATTAAATCCTGCCCCTCTCTAGCTCCTCTCTTTCATTCTGTTCCCTCAGACTCCGATGATAGCACCGAACGCCATGCACATCCCAACATCTCACTCGTCCTAGGCATCGAGATCGATGAGCCCTACGCCTCGCCTAAACTAATGCGAGCATGGCACTGGAGCAGAAGTTATGGCTTCATCCAGTACACCATGTATGCTCCGCAGCGCTTCAGTCCGCTGCTCAGAAGAGCAATTGTCCGCGTGCTGGCGCATACCAAGCGACACAACGATGAGAGCAGCTTCATCCGCGGTCCGCGGTACGAAGAAAAGACAACCCTGGAAGTCACAGGTCCGGGCGTCTTTACTGACGCAATTCTGGACGTGCTGTCTGAGACGTTGCCGTCCAACCATCCATTGATCAAGTCATCATTGGACGCAGATGCTGGCATAGGAGATCTCGTCTCCCCCTCCTCGGGCGAGATCCAAAAACGCGTGACATGGGCACCGTTCCATAGACTCAAGAAGAGTATCTGGGTCGATGCCTCGGAGGGGAAAGATATGGGCGGCTTGGCAGTACTGCCGATTAACGTGTGGGGAAATGGACAGAGGCATAGTGGAGCGGAGAATTACAATAGTGTTCACGCTTGCATCAACCACCGATTTGGGCGCTCTTGGAAGAAGGGATGGTGGGAATATTTGTTTGGTTGAACATGAGCAAAAGACTACGAGGCATTAGTACTAATTGTAAATCGTACCCAAGATGGGGTTCATGACCAGATATTAACGATATTATTATTCTGTCGTAACAATGATACGCTTCTACTGCCGTGGTTTCCAACTCATCGTTATCAGCGGGCACCTAAATCTACATGCCTGAATTTCCTTATATGGAAAACTTTCCCACCTACAGGGATCCCTCCGAGTCTGAATAGGTATCACTTGGTCCTGTATGCATGTACTGGACGGCAAAACGCCACAGGTGCAACTAAAAGAGATGATGATCAAAGACCCAGGATTGACTTAAGCTATCGCACGTGTCACTTATTTTCTTTAACTCTGTCAGCCCACCTGACCGATTGCTGTACGGAGTGGCTATTTAATCCTAGACTGTATGATAGGAGTTGCAGGAGATGGATCTGAGCCGCATCTTTCAACTTATGATAATGCTCCACAACAATCCAACTACAACAATAGAAGAACCATCGTCATTACGTAAAAAGATACCCAGCAGTCTCCATGAGATATGCAAGGAAAGAAAGGAAAAAAAACCCGACCAAAGAGAACATTATCTTTTCACATCCTGATCCGCACAGCCATGGGACATGATTAAGCTAAGCCGCAGAAATTATAGAACAATAATGCATTTGCGGGGAAGCAGTTGCCTCGGAAACACGAGGCTGATTTTTTTTTCTTTTTCCTTTTGGCCACCAAATGACTAGGTATACCCTGAAATACCATACGGAGTATCTCCGTGCTAAGGTAGGTGTAATTGCTGCAGGCACCCGACCCCGACTTGCTCTCACTCTCAGCCTCTCAGTCTCAGCCTCTTCAAACATGCTGCTAAGCCTTCTATGTTTGCCAGGGCAAAATAATTAGCCTGAATCTGAAAAAAAGCGCCTTGCCTTCTGCAAATTGCAATACTGTACATGCATGCCACTGCTGACATCCTTTTTCCTTTTGCTCCGGACCTTCAGGCCCCCCAAGTCGATGGTCTCGCAGGTACATTACCACGCGCAGCGAGGCTGGAATTAGACGGCTACCGACCTGACGGAGGGCGCGGAGGTGTAGGATCTGTGTGCTACTGTAGTACCGCTAACAGATTCAGGGTTCTTGGCAGAGAGCCATGCTCTTTGGGGGCCAAAAATCGCCCAAAGCTGGCTTGGCAATTGAAGCTACTAACGACCTAGGTGGATACATTCCGCTCTCCATTGATCCACTGCAGCTCTTTGATTACAAGAGTAGGCTGTTCACTCTCTAAGCGACTCTGATGCTTCAGTATAAGTCACCAATTGATCACTTTTTCTTAGCCCTACCTGGCCTAGCGCGGTGAGTTCCCGGGGTTGTGTGCTTAGTGAGGCTCAACTTGATGACAATAAGCTTAGGATGGAGGATCTCAAAGAGAACCGCCTACCCAGTTAATGCTTACTCCGTACAAGTATGCGACTCCCATCAGGTTCCTGCTACACTTTAGCGGCTGACTACGCCGCATAAGGGATATCTTTGATTGTAGGCAGCAGGGCCCAGATGTTGGGCATAGTGAATATTATATAAGAGGGAGATTGCTCTGGAGATTCACTGGGTGCTCCCTCTGTTTTGACGAGCTGTCGGAGTGGGCAGGCTGTTGAATACTTCATACATACCTCTTACCTCCTACCTAATACCCCATACTTCAAGATCCCTACCCGGTCCTCTGATAGAAGTTATCCACTGTTCTGTCCGCTACCTCATCACCATGCGCAATACCCTCCTTCTCCTTCTCACCCTCCTCGGCCTCATCGCCACTCGCGGCGCCCTAGCCGGGACCCCTTCCTCCTACAACGACTGGGTGAACAGCCTCCCGTCCTGCGCGCGGTCATGCTACAAGACACTCTTCGACGAAACGGTCAAGTCCCAATGCGGGGACGTCGCGTCCAGCACCAAGGCCAGCGACATCAACTGCCTCTGCACCGCGAGCGGCGGGGACGTCAAAAAGGCCGAGGAGGATGGCGGGAACTGCATGCTCGACAACTGCGGCTCGAAGACCCTGGACGCCGCGGAGGACATCACCGGGAAGCTGGATGACTTTATCGACATGTGCAAGAAGGCCTATGATGACTTGAACAAGGGAACCTCGAACGGGTCCAACGGCGGTAAGTTCCCTTCACATTCCGTCTATTATCTATTATCTTGACAGCTCGTCGTCCTGTTTATGTCTGTTCACCTGAAATACCTTGCTTGATTGATTTCTGATCTCTATTTTCGCTGTTGCAGCTTTTCCGAACGCCGCAAAGGCGTCGATGGAGTCCGCCGTTCTGGTCCTGTTCAGCATGCTGTTTGCCTTTTGAGCTATAGAATATGGTGTTGGCTTCGGAATTCTCTGCAAAATGTCCATAGTTTCATTCGGTTCAAAATTGTCATGGCAAGGTCATGGATTCGGCTGCATGTGTGTATCAACATGGATGGCTTATGGGGTGCATGTTGCGATGGGTTTTCCAATGAAACTGCCATAATGACTCGGAATATAATGACAATATTGCAACGTCTCACGCTGGACAGTCCTCTCAAATTAGGTGTTGTAGCTACATCGCAATGCGAACGACTTCCTCTTCTGGATACATTGGTCACGTGATACGATTAAACGCGCGCGTCGTCACGTCGCGTTCCAGTGCCACGACCGGCGGCGCTGCCTGCGATAGACTCGCTCAGCGTGCGGCTGCTGCCTCAGCTTCAGCGTCCTCCTCGCGATGCTAACTTGTCGTATTTAATCTGTCCTGTTGCCCCTTCCATCTCTTTTTTATGGCCTCTACCTGCGTCACTCTGCAGTTTTGACGCTGGCTCTGTTCTCGAGCTCTATGCTCGCTCTCCGCATCCCGGCGCGAGTCTCGTCTCTATCATATTGCAAGATCCCCGCTGCCCTTTATGGTACCCGAGGCCGAAATCTTCGAGCCGTTCAAATTGCATCCCTGAGTGTTCAGCGGAATTCGCTCGTTACTTCGGCTTGGGTATATGTAAGGCCAGTCAATTCAAAGCTAGCAGAAACCCTTCGAGGGCAAACGAGGACCGCGTCCGGAGAGATTCCCCTGCCGTTGTTGATATCATCTTCTTTAACAATGGCTGAGAAGAAGGGCGGGAGGCAAGCTACGCTGGGGTATGTTAGAGATCCTCAATTGACGCTCGGGTGCGTTGTCTGCGTGCCGGAAGTAATCGACGGATCTATAAGATTCGCTCTGCATCAGTAACTAGTTTTTTTAACTAACTTGTTATATTTTGTGATATAGGAAGTTTTTCAGTTCGGGGGCAGGATCAGCATCGAAGGAGGCGCCTAAGAGGCAGACGACGCTCTCGTTCTCGGATGGAAACAAGAGGAAAGGGAAAGGTGGGACTGCTGCCAAGGATGAAGCGCGAGAGGAGTCTGAAGCCATTTCCAAACCAGATGTAGAGGAAAAAGAAGCCAACAATGCCAAAGTCGAGGATGATGCCGAAGTCGTTTCCGAAGACGTCAAGTCTGCCAATGGAGAGAGGACACCGAAGAGGGCAAAGAGTGTCGAAGCCGAAGAGAGCGATGAATCCGACATCCAACCTGTGACCAAGAGGCGGAGAAAGAATCCAGAGGCTGAAAAGCCTCGTGTCTCTAGAAAGGCCTCATCACCTGTTAAGGAGACTCCACCGCCGGTCAAAGAGACGAGCCCAAAGGTCTCAGCTGCCAAGCCTGTCATAAAGAAAGCCTCTGGCGAGGAGACCCCTGAGGAGGAAGATGCTACTTCGGAAGTTGACGAGGAGGAGAGGCAGTCCGCGAGCGAGGACGAGGAAGACGAGAAGCCTCAGCTGAAGAAGAAGACGCTCGAGAAGGTGCAGGCCACGTTGAAAGGGAGCGGTAACGATCCCTACCCGGACTGGAAGCCGGGTGAACCGGTCCCCTATGCCGCGCTCTGCACGACGTTCTCCCTGATCGAGATGACCACGAAGCGCCTGGCTATCCTGTCTCATTGTTCTCTCTTCCTCCGGCAAGTTCTTCGACTTACTCCGGAAGATCTTCTGCCGACTGTGCAGCTCATGATCAACAAGCTAGCTGCGGATTACGCAGGCATCGAACTCGGAATTGGAGAGTCGTTGATCATGAAGGCCATCGGCGAGAGCACCGGACGAAGTCTGGCCGTCATCAAGGCGGACCATCATGAGATTGGCGACCTGGGATTGGTAGCTGCGAAGAGCAGGTTGAACCAGCCTACGATGTTCAAACCGAAGCCATTAACCGTGAGAGGTGTGCATGAAGGCCTCCTCGCCATCGCCAAGGTTCAGGGGCAAGGTGCTCAGGAGAAAAAGATCGCCGGTATTAAGAAACTTCTGTCAGCAGCTGACGCTGCTACAGCCGGCAAAGGGAGCAAGGGAATTGACATCACAAAGAATAAAGGCGGTGCCAGCGAAGCCAAGTACATCGTCAGATTCCTGGAAGGGAAACTGAGGTTAGGCTTGGCCGAGAAGACCGTGCTTGTCGCTCTCGCACAGGCAATGGTCGCGCACGAAGCAGCTCTCAAGGGGGAGAAGGTCCCGAGCGCTGAGAAGCTGGCAGAGGGCGAAGCTATACTCAAGACGGTCTTCAGTGAGCTTCCTTCCTACGAAGTCATTATCCCAGCGATGCTCAAGCACGGCATCTTCAACCTTCGCGAGGTCTGCAAGCTGCAACCAGGAGTCCCCCTCAAGCCCATGCTTGCCAAACCCACCAAGTCCATCACGGAGGTTCTTGACCGTTTCGAGGGCAAGGACTTTACGTGCGAGTACAAGTACGACGGCGAGAGAGCACAGATCCATTACGTCGCACCGGACTCCATCCATCAATACCCCAGCGCGACGACAACGTTGCAGAAGGACGGCGAAGGGCTGTGTGCGATCTTCTCGCGGAATTCCGAGGACCTCTCGAAGAAGTACCCCGACATCGTTGCCAAGCTAGAAAATTGGATCATGCCGGGTGTCAAGAGCTTCGTCCTGGACTGCGAGACTGTTGCCTGGGACGTGGAGAACAAGAAGGTCCTCCCGTTCCAACAGCTGATGACCCGAAAGCGCAAAGATGTCAAGGCCGAAGATGTCAAGGTCAAGGTCTGCGTGTTTGCGTTCGACCTGCTGTTCTTGAACGGCGAGGTAAGTCTAACTTCCTCTTTTCCCCCTTTTTCTTTTGAACCGAAACCTCGGTCTTGATCATCAATACTGACGAAACCGCCAGCCGACTGTCAAGAAAACACTACGGGAGCGCCGCCAGCTACTGCACAGCTCGTTCAAGCCCGTCGAGGGCGAGTTCGCGTTCGCGCAGTATGGAAACACCAACGACCTGGACGAGATCCAGAACCTGCTCGACGAGAGCGTCAAAGCCGGGTGTGAGGGCCTGATGGTGAAGATGCTGGACACGGAGGAGAGCGGCTACGAGCCGAGCAAGCGCAGCCGTAACTGGCTGAAGGTATATCCATCCATCCCATCTCTACGACAACATCATCGTCCACACAAAAATCTAACGGTTCACAGGTCAAAAAAGACTACCTCGCCGGCCTCGGCGACTCGCTCGACCTCGTCGTCCTGGGCGCCTACTACGGCAAGGGCAAGCGCACCTCCGTGTACGGCGCCTTCCTCCTCGCCGCCTACAACCCCTCGACCGAGCAGTACGAGACCGTCTGCAACATCGGCACGGGATTCTCCGACGCCCTCCTCGAGGACCTCCACAGGCAACTCTCCCCGCTCGTCATCGACAAGCCGAAACCCTACTACGCTCACTCCGCCGTCCCCAAGGACCAGCCGGACGTGTGGTTCGAGCCCCGCCTCGTCTGGGAGGTGAAAGCCGCGGACCTGACGCTCAGCCCGCGGTACAAGGCCGCGGCGGACGAGTTCGTCGGCACCGCGGGCGGCGGTGGGAAGGGCATCTCGCTGCGGTTCCCGCGGTTCATCAAGGCCCGGGAGGATAAGAAGCCCGAGCAAGCGACGACGACGCGCACGGTGGCGGAGATGTACCGCCGGCAGGAGGTGGTGGCCAAGGAGAACGCGGCCAAGGGGGGTGTGGATGACGATTGGGAGTATTAAATATAGTCTTAGTCCTCTCTGTCTGTCTGTCTGGTTGGCTGTATATGTAGGATAGTTCGGATGAGAGTTATCTGAGTGTGTCATGTTATATCATGATTATCGTTATTATCGGTATCATGAGTCAGTCGAGTCAGTCAAGCCAAAGTCAAAAAGACATGTCATGTCATGTCATGTCATGTTAGGTAGGTAGGTAGGTAGGTAGGCTACGGATCCTACTGTACTGCACGAAGCACTGTACACGCCAGTGGCTGGTTTAACTAACGGTGGTTATTTATCGATCTATGTCCATCTTCTCAAATGACTTCCTCCCTCGGACTTTTTCTTCATCTTATCTATATATATGCATGACAGATATATATATATATATATATATATATATATATTGGGGGGAAAGCAAGAAGGGAAGCAGTAGTGATCTCAATACATGTATACCCTCCCTGTCTGATATGATATATCTTGCCTAATCTCGCCTTACCCTATCTATCCATCAGATTGGACTAGGGCTTCCTTCCTCAGCCTCATCATTGTAACGACAGGCCTAGATGACTAGACCAAAGGGGGTTGTTTGGTTTATCTTGGAGACAAGAAACAAGGGGGTGAGCAATATAATAGTGAGAATAAGCCTGTGTTACTAGCAATGCCTATATGCCAGGTTGCTATGTGAGTCGACCACGAGGGTTGAAATCTGTCTGAAAGGAGCGTCATTGTATACATGCCTGTCTGCCCTGGATCAGTGGATCAGTGGGAGTTCTGAACTGATCCTCTGATCCCCAGATCAGTTGGATCGGTATGCCAAGAGTTCGATTGCAATGAGCCAGTCATGTGATAGTCATTCCCTTGGAATAAAGTAATTCCATGACTCCGGTGCTGCCTCATAACAATCATCCTCGGGTAGTTAATTAATTAATTAATTAGTCACCTATGTAAATTCATTTTTCTTGAAAAGGGAAAACTCATTTGGGGTTTTGCTATTGAAGTGAACTTCTATTGTATATATTATTGTATATATATATACATAGAAACACAGTAATATTGCTATTGCATGTATTGCGTTACAGTATATAGTGTCACATTTCCATTTCCTTTTTCTGTATCATCTCATCCATTTGACTCTGATTCTGATTCAATCCCAAAATTAAGTAAGTAAGAGGCGTTTTATTTATTTTTTTAAACACCTCTTTCTGTTGTTGCCAGTGTTGATTATAATTTATTGTATCCCCCTTCCCTTGCTTCCTATATGGGTCCTTTCCACACGCCTCAGACCACAGACCACACACCGCAGACGCCGGGCACCTTGCCAAGTATGTAAGTATGAATGTGAATATTAAAAAAAAATCGCCATGAAAGCGACAGAAAAGACGAAGAAGAGATCAGATCAGAATCCAGGCTCCTAATGTCACAGTGAAACAAAAGCAAAAAAAAGCAATCATAGTGTAGCAAGCAATAAACACCGGACAATGGTTTGAAAATCTTGGATATCCGCCCCGCCCCTGGGTTGTATTAACAAACAAAACAAGCAGAAACATAAAAGAACAAGCAATGAGGAGAGTTCTAAGATTTCTTAATTTTCACTCCTCATATTTCCTCTTCACCCCGCTCCCATTCATCTGATTTTGATGTTGTTGTTGTTGTTGTTGACGGGACAGCTGATGAGAAGAGTGGGAAGAAGAATGATGGTACCCCGGACCAGCACCGGCAGCGGCGGCGGCAGCGGCGGCGGCCCTCCGTCTCCGCTCCTCCTCCTCCTGCTGCTGCTGCGCCAGCGCCTGCCTTCGCTTCCACGCGGCCTTGATGGCGGGCGCGGCGCGGATGAGGTCCTCCTCCGTCACGCGGTCCCGGATGCTCTCGAGCACCTTCTCGACGGTGGAGATGTGGTTGGCGTCGACCTTGTCGTCGCGGAAGCGGAGGAAGCGCCACCGCTTCTGGTCGTCCTGGTAGCACTCGACGATGGTGTCGTCGAGCGGGCGGTTCATGGCTTTCAGCTTCTCCCACTCCTCCGGGGTGACGTACATGGTGCCGAAGGGGCGGTAGTCGCCCGCGTTGTAGAGGACGAAGAGGTGGAAGATGGGGATGGTGTCGTAATCCGGATACGGTTCGTGGATGCCCTCGGCCTCGTCGTCCGTGTCGGGTTCGAGGAGGGGGAACTCGAGGCGCATGCGGAAGTCGATGGTGTTCTCCTCCGGGGGCTTCCACTTGAGGATGTGCTCGTCGGTGCCGATCTTGTAGGGGGTGCTGCGGCAGGTGAAGATGAGGCCGTCGTTGCCGTGGATCTTCTTGACCTTGGGGATGATCTCGCGGAACATCATCTCGATGCCGTAGCTGAACTGGGTCGACTTGTCCTCGACGGCGAAGATGCGGTGCTGCTTCTCCTCGGGGAACTTGTTGTACATGGCGTTGTAGGGCTTCAGGACCTTCTCCTTGAAGTAGGCCAGGCGCTTGTCGAGCGTGCGGTGCATCAGGCTCTGCCCGTCCAGCACCATGCAGTCGAAGACGAGGTACTTGAGCTGCGACGTGCCGTCCTCGTACGTGTCGTAGACGAGCTCGCCGTCCACGAGCGTGTCGACGTGGAACGAGCGGAAGGTCTCGTCGTCGGGCATGGGGAAGTGCAGGCCGGGCACATAGCGGTAGTCGTTCTTGCGGTCGATCAGGTAGTGGATCTCGGGCGTGCCCGAGTCCGGGTCCCCCCGCGCAAAGTACATGAGGCACCGGACGCCGTCCGTCTTCTCGCACACGTAGTAGTCCTCGCGCTGCAGCTCGAGCAGGTGCCGCGACGCGAAGCTGACGGGCTGCGCGCCGGGGAAGCCCAGGCTGGTGCGGCCCAGCAGCTGCGCGACCTCCCGCCGGAACTGGTCCGCCAGCTGCGGCTCCGCCTTGATCCCAATCGCATCGAGGTCGGGGACGGGGTGGCCCATGGTGTGGACGTGGGAGACGGTGTGTCAGACGGTATCAGACGGAGCGACGGCCGCGAGGGCAGAGCAGATGGCAGCGCATGAACGAGAGAGGGCGTCCCGGGTCCGGTCCGCAGGCGCAAAGGGAGCTCGGTTCCGAGTCGAGAGATCGAACGCGCGCCAGATGCAGAAGCACGGCGGAGAGGCGCGCGGGGGCGTTCTCGCAGACGGGAAGAGCTGGGACTCCCCAGGGGGGATCGAGGGGGAACGAAGACACTGCGAATGTGCGCAGACGTCGGAGCGGTGGCGCCATGAGATGTTGAAAGGAAGAGACGCGGAGTCGCGGCCTGAGGCAACAACCGCGGCTGCCTCCGCTCCGCCCAGCGACTCCATAGTCCATCCTCGCAGAGCAGAGAGCAGAACTCAGCACTTAAGAATATCGCGACACGGCCCAGGAACACAGTCCTCGCAGCAAAGTACTTGTTGGTCCGGGACACGTCGTACAGTACACTCCGCTAGCAGTCCGTAATCCGACAATACACACGATCAAGCGGCATAGCGGAAGCGGAACCTCCAGTTCCAGCGGGATCGATTAAGTACAATGTGATACGTACATATACATACACGCAAATCTCTCCAGTGTACACGGGGTATCATCATATCGTGTCCAGTAGGAGCGTTCCCAAAAACCCTCAACGCCATCTCCCCGTCCTGACGCCCTGACTCCCATGATCTCCGAAACCCAAGCCCCAGGGAGAAAAAGCAGCACGCGCAGTTTACCAGCAACTCAATCGATGGTGGAACAAGCCGATGCATATGTTCTTCACGAGCCTGCGGCGACAGCGGTCTTCTTCGCAGGGGTAGGCTGCGCCGACGGGCGGGCCTGACCGCCGCTGCCCTGCGGCGGCACGGAGGGCTTCTTCGCCGGACCGTCCGTGGTGGCCGGCACCTCCGGGGCGGTCGCCGAGACGGGGGACGTCAGGGCGGTGCTGTCAGCCGACGGCGGCTGGAAGAGATGCCGTCCAGGCTGCTGGGCGCTGGGATCGCCGGTGGTGGAGAAAAGCCCGCCGCCGCGGGGGCCGCCCAGGGCGTGGGCGAGCATCTCCTTCATCCGCACGTACTGGTACTTCTTCCGCGTCTGGATCAGCGTGTGCGTGGCGAGGGGCTGAGGGCGCGAGCGCGCGATGGCGGCCATGACCGCTTCCTTCTCCTCGTCCGAGTCCACGGGGCCGTTGTTGTCGTAGTCGTCCTGGAGCGGGGCATTGGCGTCGATGGCCGCTTCTGCAACGTCGAGTTAGCGCTTGCATGCAATGAATGGTGAACGTGGGTGAATGATGACTTACTTTGCTGCCGCGCCTGGTTCTTCTTCTGGTACGCCTGCAGCAGCATATCGTACGGCAGCGAGCGTCCCGGCACCGCACGCTTCGCGCCCATCGAGTGGCTCTTGCAGGTCAGGGACCGGGCACACTGCGCGCCGTTGGGCAGCGTGACGCCGCACTGCTTCTCGACGTCGACGGGGCCCTTGGGCTTGGGGACCTTGGGCTTGGGCTCCTCCTTTTTCTTCTTCTTCTTGGGCTCCCCCCTGTCGCCCTTGTCCTCCTCGCCGTCCGCCTTGCGCTTCTTGCCCTTCTTGGGCCCGTCGCCGTCGGCCATGCCCTTGACGGCGCTCTTCTTGGCGCTCTTCTGCCCCTTCATCGCGTCCTCCCCGTCGGCCTTGTCGCCGCCGTTGACGGCGGCCGAAGCATCGTCGACGGCCTTGCCGTCCTCACCGACACCGTCTTTGCTGCCGTCCGAGGCCTTCTCCTTGGCGCGGTTCGCGGCGTCGCGGGCCTCCTTCTTCTTGCGCGCCTTCTCCTGCTTCGCCCTGAGGCAGCCGCGGATGTGCTCCGCGGCGGCCTGCTTCAGCACGGGCCGCTTGCAGTGCTTGCAGATGACCGTCTCGAGCTGGTCCTCCCGGGGGTTCCCCGTGGGGAAGGCGGCCATGGTCTTCTCGTCCATCTCGGGCAGGATGGGGGAGGAGTCGGGCGAGCTTGGGACGGCATCTTTGCTGTCTGCTTGTTGGGACGAAAAGAAATCAAAGGAACTCCGATCAGCGAACTGCTCTGGCAAGAGAGATGCCGGTGAGATCGCCTACCAGACTGGTCCGGCTTCTTCCCCTTGGCGCTCTTCCCGGCCGTCTTCTTCAGCTTGATCTTGCCGGGCTTCATGTCCTTCTCCGAGTACTTGTATCCAGAGGCATCGACGAGGCTGCCCGAGCTGGAGGCGACGGAGGAAGCTGTCAGCAGGAGCTGGAGATTAGCATCGGTCGTCCTTGAACATCCGATCGATGGAGCATGATGCATCCGTCTGATCTACCACCACGTACCTCTCCCCGTTGCACCGTTGGAAGCCATGGCGACAGAAGGGACGGTCCTCTCTCTCTCCAGCCACAGGGACGATGAAGATGGAAAAAAAGAAAAAAAAAAACCCCCAACGACGTCTGGATGTCGTGTGCTCCTGGTCGTGACGCTCAGCCCGACACGCCTCTCCGTCTCCGCTGACGCCGGTGGGGCGCGCGCCTGCCCGATCCGGTGCGTCACGTGCTGCGTCTCCGGCCGCGAGCTCCGTCTTTGAGATCTACGGTATTTTATTTTGGTCCTGACTCCATCCCACAGATATCCACAGGCACAGAATTACTTTTCCGCAGTATATCTCAAAAGTCGTAAGGGTAGTATATACATAGCATCCATGACCATGATCTCTTATGCCCGATACTTGGCAAAGCAGAGGCTGCTGTTCGTCCCGCCAAACCCAAAGCTGTTCGTCAGCGCAACGTCGATCGTCCGTTCCTGCGCAGCTTTCGGCGCATAGTTGCAGTCAAACTCGTCCGTCACGTTTTCCAGGTTGACCGTCGGGGGCATCACGTTCTGCAGAACAAGTAGAGTTAGCTGTGTCCTGCAAAAACCGCTTCTGGAGAGTATAACACACACACACCTCATAAATACTTAGAATGGCAAACACGGCCTCGATGGCTCCCGCACCGCCAAGGAGATGCCCGATGGCGCCCTTGGTGCTGCTGACATTGATCTCCGCCGCCTTCCGCTTCCCCCCGGGACCCAGGAGCAGCGCCTTGATGGCCGCATTCTCGGCCGCGTCTCCGATCACCGTCGACGTCGCATGCGCGTTCACGTAGTCGACCGCGGAGGGGGATATCTTCGCGCTCTTCAGGGCCCTCCGCATCGCCGCCAAGGCGCCCTCCCCGTCCTTCTGGGGCGCCGTCATGTGGTGTGCGTCTCCGGAACAGCCATATCCCTTCAGTTCGGCGTAGATGCGAGCGCCTCGCGCCTTTGCGTGCTCCAGCTCCTTTGTGACACTTGGGTGAGCAAATGGCGTAGGGGAATTTCAGCGGAGTAAGGACCCACCTCCAAGACCACGACCGCTGCTCCCTCGCCCACGACGAAGCCCTGGCGGTCTGCGTCAAACGGCCTCGACGCCTTCTCGGGCGCATCGTTGAACGCGGTCGCCAGACTCCGCGATCTCGCGAAGCCTCCGATGGCCAGCGGGTGGATGCACGACTCGGCCCCGCCGGCCACCATGACGTCCGCATCCCCGCAGGCGATGAAGCGAGAGGCATCGCCGATGGAGTGCGCCCCGGTGGTGCAGGCGGTGGTGGCCGCGTGGTTCGGGCCCTGGCGGTCTCCGGTCAGTATATATCTCCGTCCCGTCAGCCCCGGCGCATGTGATCACCCACCATGAAGCCATATCTCATGGAGATGTGCCCGGCTCCCAGATTGATCAGCAGCTTCGGCACAAAAAGCGGTGAGACTTTCTTGTAGCCCTGGAATATCAACGATCAGCATGATTTTTTTTAAAAAAAAAAAAAAAAAAAAAGAAGGAAGGAACGAAAGAAAGAAAGAAAGTAGAACAGAGCATGGCAGCTTACCCCCCTGTCATATGCCAACACGGTGCCGTAGATCTCGTCGAAGTTGCCTATGCCGGAGCCCAGGCAAACTCCCTGGCGAAGTCAGAATATCGATGGACCTGCAGACCGGCCTGCCTGTGAGGACGTACGGTAGCTTCCCTCCGCTCGCGGGCAGAGGGCTTCCAGCCCGCGTCTTCGAGGGCCTCCTCCGCAGCGGCGATGGCATACTGGGCGAAACGAGCCATCCGCCGTTCTTCCTGCGCAACGGTCAGCCGGTGCTCTCCGATGCGTCTGGGGTGCGACATACATCTCTGCTCAACCACTCCGCGGCGTCCCAACCGCCGTCCCGGCGGGAGCCCTGGGGCACGACGGCGGCGACCTGGCATGGCAGCTCGGCGAACCCGGGGCCTCTGTCTCGGACGTTGACGATGCCGCAGTGGCCGTCCAGCAGGCGCTTCCACGTGCGACGGATCCCTGGGAAGACACCGCTGATCAGTCGTGGTTGCTTGACAGTGGTTGTTCTGGTCTGTGCCTGTCTTCTCTCTCCTTCTGGCCTGTTCTGGACCTGTCGTCGAGCTGCCCGGTCGGTGCATGGAGAGAGGCAGCAGGCTCCATCTCGGGGAGAAGGCGAGTGGAGTCCCTCGACGGCCAGAGATCAGATCAGGCCACCTGCCCGGAAGGGGCAGGTCGAGAGGGAAGCAATATCACAACAGACAGGAAGAACAGACGCCCGAAGGAGAAGGACGGGACGACACTCACCCACGCCCAGCGGCGACACCGCGCCCAGACCCGTGACGACGACTCGCCGCATGGCGTCGTCGCGCGCTGACGGTGCTCTGGCATGCGGAAGAGAGAGGATGCTGGAGAGGAACCGACAGAAGAACCAGAGGTCGACGAGAAGGGAAAGTCTGCACGACGTCGCGGCGGGCTTGTCGGCAGCGGGCCCGCGGTGGACCGCGTCCATCTCGACGCCTATCGATAACCGTCCCGCTGACATCGCGCATGGCGGGGCTCTGGTCGCTTTGGGAAGCTCGCCGGAGAGCGCGCCCTGCGGACGGTATATACATGGATATATAAGCGCTGGAGAGCGTCTCTGCTGGCCAGCCCGTCACCCAGCATTGAGCTTCTTCTCTCACCATGCCCGGCTGGAAGAGCGCCCTGCTGGGCCTGCTGGCCCTGGCCGGCCCCGCGCTCGGCCACTCGCACGACGCGGACACGGTGCCCCAGGACCGCCGCGAGGAGCTGCTCATGAAGTGGGAGCAGGAGGTGCGTTCGTTCACCCCCTCGGACGCAGATCGATCTACTAATCTTCCGCAGTGGCCGTTCTCCGGCGTCGCCAGCTTCGCCCACCTGCCGCCCGTCAAGTGCCTGATCGAGCCCGACGCGCGCTACGACATCGCCGTCGTCGGCGCCCCCTTCGACACGGCCGTCAGCTACCGTCCGGGTAGGTGAAGACACGACTGGTACGAGATGATAAAGTCATGCTGACGACGCAGGCGCCCGCTTCGGCCCCCGCGCCATCCGCGCCGCCAGCGCCCGCCAGCTGGCCGGCACCAGCTACAACGTGCGCGCCGGCATCAACCCGTACCGGTCGTGGGCCACGCTGCTCGACTGCGGCGACATCCCCATCACCCCCTTCGACAACGGCCTCGCCGAGCGCCAGATGTACGAGGCCTTCCTGGAGCTGCTGTCCCGCCCCGCCGCCACCCCCGCCGACTCCCCGTACGGCCCCAAGGGCATCTCCGCCGGCCGGCCCAGGCTGGTCACCCTCGGCGGCGACCACAGCATCGCCCTGCCCGCCCTGCGCGCGCTGTACCAGATCTACCGGAAGCCCATCACGGTGCTGCACTTCGACGCGCACCTCGACACGTGGAACCCCGTGCGCTACGCCTCGTACTGGCTCTCGGAGCAGTCGCGCTTCAACCACGGCAGCTTCTTCCACATCGCCAGCACCGAGGGGCTCATCTCCAACACGACCTCGGCCCACGGCGGCCTCCGCACGCGCCTGACGGGCGTCGACGACGGCGACTACACCAACCCGGGCCCCGAGCAGGGCTTCCTGCGCATCCACGCGGACGACATCGACGAGCTGGGCGGGCCCGTCGGCGTCGTCCGCCGCCTCATCGACCGCATCGGCCTCGACCCGGACCAGCCCGTCTACCTCTCCGTCGACATCGACGTGCTGGACCCGGGCACCGCGCCCGGCACCGGCACCCCCGAGCCCGGCGGCTGGACGACGCGCGAGTTCATCCGCATCCTGCGCGGCATCGAGAAGCTCAACGTCGTCGGCGCCGACATCGTCGAGGTCAGCCCCAGCTACGACAACGCCGGCGAGACCACCGCCCTTGCCGCCGCGCAGGTCGCCTTCGAGATCATCACGAGCATGGTCAAGGCCGGCGTGCCGGAGGACCTGGGCGGGTGGTACGGCCGGAAGGATGAGAAGCCGGAAGCCGAGCCTTCGAGGAAGGAGTCGAAGGACGAGCTGTAGACGTGTTATGACCGTTTTTTTTTCCGCTGTCTGTTTTACTTCTTTTTTTTTTGACCGGGGTGATCGTGGAGTTGTAGTGATGCTATTGTAGCATGACGCATCGAACACGAAACGAATGAATGAAGAGAGAGGAGATTAAATCCAAATTAATTGAACCTAGGAAAAAAAATACAACCAACAAATGATGATGATGATGATGATGATGGTCAATAACGATGATCCTGAAACAGAAGTTAAATGAACCCTGCAGCCTCTTGCAGATAGGAGCGGAGTGGATCATTAGTCCGTATCATGTGATAGATAGCATGCAGCATGTCATGTCGTATCAGAACCACACCAGTCTTATTATTATTATTCCCATCTCATTCAAGAGGAGAAGAAGGGGGGGGGGGGGGGG
>ENA-UOWK01000243-UOWK01000243.1-bioreactor-metagenome-genome-assembly--contig:-NODE-243-length-52509-cov-112.716590_pt1 | contig 52509 bp, 47 predicted proteins | sample MGYA00238157_ERZ761612 | MGnify/ENA primary metagenome ERZ761612 (study PRJEB28901, sample SAMN06268035) | bioreactor metagenome | isolation source: Joint BioEnergy Institute, California, USA... | reverse complement strand
GTCTGCCGAATTATATCAAGGTATACCTACCTGTTTCAGTCTGCGAAAGTTGAGTGATTGAAATCAAGTGTTTTTTGCGTTAAAGTAACCATATAAAGAATCCTTTCTGTTTGGTTTTTGTTTTGGTTACTTTAACTTTAACAGAAATGGATTCTTTTTTCATTTTTTTAATGAATTACAATAAAGCCGAAAAGGCTTGGTAATCCATAAGTTATAATAAGTTTCTGAATTTCTGTGAATAATTCAGGTTAAAGTTTCCTTTTTTATGTTTATCCTTGGGCTTATTCTTTTTATAATTGCTATTACCCTATTTTTAACAGGCCAAGATATAAAATATTATACTCGTTTTCACCATTGGGGTTGGTTTGCTTGGGGTATTAGCTTCTTAGCAAGTATTGTTTCTTTTATTAGAAAAGAGCCTGGAAAGTTAAAAATGATTCCTTATATTGGCGCTCTTATTTTCGGAGTTATTATAGTAATATGTCTTCTGTACTGGAGCTTTCATTTTGTATAGAATTTGTGGAGGGAACCAGCATTGTCCTTCACAATGGCGATGAGGATACCGCCATGCAACCTGTCTTTCACAATAGGGGCGAAGGACACAGAGAAGAATCCCGCTGCGGAAAATATCTTTCACTACGGGAATGAAGGACACACGGAAAAGCTCCGCCAAGCCAAATGTCCTTATAACGGGGATGAAGGACAAAAGGAGAATCGCCGGCGCCCCAAATGTCCTTCATAACGGGGATGAAAGACAAAAAGAGAATCCCCGTCTCCCGAAATGTCTTTCACAACAGAGATAAAGAAAAAAGGGATAGCCCGCCGCGCAATTTGTCTTCCATAACAGAAAAAGAACAAAGCGGGAGCCATCCCTATACTTTTGTAAACCTGTCTTCAACCCTCTTATACAAACAAAATCACGACAAAATAAACGGCCATGGCGGCGAGACCAATTGGGAGGCCGAACCGGGCCCATTCCCGGCTTGTGATGCGGAGTTTTCCGGCGGAGATTATATTCGGGATATTGCCGGGTACAAGCATGCCTCCGCTGATCAGCAGTCCGAGCAAAATGGCCTGTACCGTTTTGTCCGCCATTTTCGGGCTGATTTCTGCTGCTGCCAGTGTCGCATTGTCCAGCACGGCTGAAATCATATTGATCCAGTACAAAATAAACGGGCTCAAATCGAGCAGGAAGCGGTTAATGAGCGGTTCAAACCCAGCGCCGAGCAAGGTCAGCCCCATCACAAACAAGTAAATTTTCACTGTCCGCCCCGCAATTTCCACATACGACTCTCGTTTATGCGCCGTTTTCAGCCCGATCGCCGACTGTTCGGGTTTGATCACAATGGCAGCCAGAATGCCGAAAATCACAACTGCCGAAATGACTTCCGGCCCGATCAGGCGAAGCAAATAGAAAAAGTCCTCCCCCAGCTTGCTGATCGCAAGGGTGGAGAGCGGTTCGCCGATCGGCGTCAGTGCGGCGCCGAGCCCGATGGAAAAGCAGGAGTAGACGACGAGCTGTGTTTCCGATTTCCGGTCAAGCCGCAGCACGCTGACAATCACGACTAAAATTAAAGCGGCAATAATGGCCGTGATGACACTCGAAAGCAACCCGAGAATGATTACCGTCAAGGCAGCCAGAAGCGGAAACGGTATCCCCCGGTTAATGGCGGAAATTACTTTTTCAAGCGGCCGCTCCAGCCAGCGGAACAACAGGCCGGCTACAAATACGGCAATGGTGATGTTAACCGGGTCTTCCAAAGCCTTTCTCAACAGAGGCTTGTCTAGGACACCGCCGGCAATGGCCGCAGCCCATCCCATGATAAACAAAAATATTTCCAAATTGCGCTCGACAAACGGCACAAAAAAAGGCAATAACAAGACGAGCGCCAGGATGATGATCAAAGCAGAAATCATCGGCCCAACCCTTTCTGTAAAAAAACTTATATAAAATGAACTTAAGTTTTTACATCAAGCCCAAGCATCCATTTGCATGAGAACTACTTTTTTGCGGCAGGCAATAGAGCGGCAATATTTTGTCCATTTTATATAGTTTTATTTTACCATAAAAGACATTTTCACTTCGTTTCACACCATGGTCTCCTGTTTTTTCCACCCCGCTACGCCTTCGCGTAAAATTTTACACATACGGGCCATGCACATTTCCGGGCATACGCCTATATACTAATACAGCCGGTAAGAAAAATGGCACGGCAAAGCGGCTTTTATGGGCTGCAGGAAGTAGAGAAATTCAGGAGGGGTGAGCCGGAATGTGCGGAATAACCGGATGGGTAGATTTTCAAAAAGACTTGCGGAGTGAACTGGAAACAGTCAAAAAAATGACAGAGACGTTGACCAAACGGGGACCGGATGATACGAATTACTGGCTTTCGCCACATGCGGCATTCGGCCATAAACGGCTCGTCGTTGTTGACCCTTTATGCGGTGTGCAGCCGATGACGCGGCAAAAGGACGGAAAGATGTATACAATTTGCTATAACGGCGAATTGTACAATACGGAAGATTTGCGCGCGGAGCTTTTGAAAAAAGGCTATACTTATCAGGGCCACTCGGATACGGAAGTGCTTTTAACCGCTTATATCGAGTGGAAAGAGGCATGTGTGGACCGCCTGAACGGCATTTTTGCGTTTGTGGTCTGGGACGGGAACAAGGAACAGGTATTTGCAGCACGCGACCGCCTTGGGGTAAAACCATTTTTTTACAAAGCACACGGAAGCGGGCTTTTGTTCGGCTCGGAAGTAAAAGCGATGCTCGCTCACACGGATGTAAAAGCGGAAGTGGATGAGGCAGGGCTTGCCGAAATATGGGGGCTCGGGCCGTCGAGGACACCTGGGACAGGAATATTTCGCGGCATGGCGGAACTGCGCCCGGCACATGCGCTGAAGATGGACCGCAACGGATTAAAAGTGTGGCGGTACTGGAACGTGAAAAGCGCGCCGCATACGGAGGCAGCAGAAGAAACGGCAGAAACGGTCCGTTCGCTCATTCAGGATGCGGTTGTCCGCCAGCTTGTCTCGGATGTCCCGGTTTGCACGTTTTTATCCGGCGGCGTCGATTCAAGCGCCATTACCGCCATTGCCGCGGGCCATTTTCAAAGGGAAGGAAAAGGGCGGCTGCAAACTTTTTCCATTGATTACGAAGGGAACGACCGCTATTTCAAAGCGAATGATTTCCAGCCGAATGCCGACGGGGTATTTATCCGCAAGATGTCAGAAGCATTTGATACAGTCCACCATCATTGCGTGATCACGCAGGAAGAACTGGCCGAATCTTTAAAAGCGGCGGTTCTCGCCCGGGATGTGCCGGGAATGGCGGATGTTGACTCATCGCTGCTCTGGTTTTGCCGCGAGATCAAAAAAGATTTTACTGTAAGCCTTTCGGGTGAGTGCGCGGATGAAATTTTCGGCGGGTATCCGTGGTTCCGGCGCGAAGATGATTTGAACCGTGAAGGCTTCCCATGGATGCGGTCCCTCGATGAACGGATCGGCCTGTTAAAAGAAGGCTGGCAGGAAAAATTGCAGTTAAAAGATTACGTGATGTCGAAATATGAAGCGTCTGTTGCAGAAACGCCGCTTTTAGACGGCGAAACCGATTTGGAAAAAAAGCGCCGCCAGCTGTTTTACATCAATATGCTTTGGTTTATGGCAACACTCCTTGACCGGAAAGACCGGATGAGCATGGGGGCGAGCCTCGAGGTGCGCGTACCGTTTGCCGATCACCGGATTGTGGAGTACGTCTGGAATATACCGTGGGAGATGAAGATGTACGGCGGCAGGGAAAAGGGCATTTTGCGGAAAGCGCTGGAAGGCATTTTGCCGGAAGAGATTTTATACCGGAAAAAAAGCCCGTATCCGAAGACGCACCATCCGGCTTACACGGCAGCAGTGAAGCGGTGGCTCGGTGAAGTTTTGGAACAGAAAGATTCCATTTTGTATGAATTTTTGCATCGCGATCAATTAATGGAGTTGATGGAGACAGACGGGAAAGCATTCCGGACACCGTGGTTCGGACAGCTGATGACGGGCCCGCAGCTGCTTGCCTACCTCGCCCAGATCCATTACTGGTTTGAAACATACAGGATTGACATTAAAGCTTAGCCGGCTGCCTCAAGCCGGTTTTTTTGGATTTCAGACGCATTCGCATTGTCTCAAACATCACTACGGCTATTATGGAGACACCTTTTACCTGCATTTCAGAAGCATTTCGCAGTGCCTCAAAACTCGCCCCTTTTTTGAACCCGCGCCCCTATTTTTCACTTTCTTTTTTCATGGCTTCTTCCGGTTGCGGCACGGCAGGCGGGATCCCGCGGCCGAATAAATGCTTTGTAAACCGGATCCACTCTTTTACCGCAAAAGAAAGGTATTGGTGTTTCGGCCAGATGATTGCCAGATTCCACGGGAGGACAGGTTCTTCCAGATGAATGATTTTGACGCGTTCCGGGTTAAACGCATGGCATATCGTACTTGGCAGCAGGGCAACGCCGAGATTGGACGCTACCAATTCACAGATGAGGTCCCACTGGGTGCTTTCGTAAATAATGTTCGGCATAAACCCGAGCTTCAAGCATTCCTTTATAATCTGGTCGTGAAGGGCAAAATCTCTATGGAAAAAAATGAATTCCTCCTCTTTCAGCTGTTTCAGCCGGACGCTTGAGCAGCCTGCAAGCGGATGGGACGGGTGCACAAGCAGCACAAGCCGGTCATGGACAAACGAAAAATGCCCGAACACCTCATCATCAACCGGCATCACGACGGCGCCGAGATCCAATGTCCCATTTTCGACATCATGGACTACTTTTCTTGTGACATCCTCCACGAGCTGGATTTTAATATCCGGGTAGGCATGATGAAATTCATCAATAACCCGGGGAAAATAGCGCGACCCGATCATTGGCGGCAGCCCGATCCGGATTTTGCCTTTTTTCAGGCCGGCCACATCATTGATCGCATCTGTCAGCTGCCGAAAAGCTTTCAGCGTTTTTTGCGCCTGCTGAAAAACGGCCTGTCCGGCATCGGTGAGGACGATTTTTTTCCCGGCGCGGTTAAACAAGGGGACGCCGAGTTCTTCTTCAAAGCTTTTTATCATTTTGCTGATTGTCGGCTGCGATACATAACATTCCCGGGCGGCTTTCGTGAAGCTGCCGTGAGTGGCAACGGAAACAAAGTACTGGAGATGCTGGATATCCAACTGGAACCCTCCTTGTATAGATAAAAGGCATTTTTACCATTCTATATATTCATTTTACCTATTATCGCCGGCGCGGTAAACTAGTTATAGAAGGTGAAAATATTGAAAAAAATCCTGATCGGAATGTTACAGATTGTCGGTTTGTATCTGTTCGCTGAAGTCATGGGCGCAGCTGCAAAACTGTTGCACATCCCGCTGCCGGGCAGCATGCTGGCAATGATTGCCCTCTTTCTCCTGCTGCAATTCGGTATCGTAAAAATGGGCTGGATTGAAATCGGGGCTAATTTCCTGATGGCGGAGCTGCTGTTGTTTTTTATCCCGTCAGCAGTCGGCATGGTGAAGTATAGAAACCTGCTTGTCCATAACGGCCCGGAAATCTTGGTGGTGATCTTGATCAGCCTGATTGCCGCGATGGCCTGTTCGGGATGGCTTGCGGACAAAATTGCAAATCGAAGGAGCGTGAGAATGCGTGATCGTTAAAATCGTGTGCCTGCTGTTAACGGTTGGAAGTTACTGGATTTTCAAAAAACTGTACGGGAAATACAAAAAAATCTTTGTTTCCCCACTACTTGTCACGCCGGTATTATTAGGCGCCTTTTTACTCGGGGAAGATATACCGTACCGGGACTACCAGAAAGGCACCTCTGTTTTAACGGATTTGCTGCAGCCGGCCATTGTTGCTTTTGCTGTGCCGCTTTACCGCCATTTTAAAATCGTCCGCCAATATGCGGTTGAAATTTTAATCGGCATCGGGGCGGGATGGCTGATGGCAGTATTCCTTTCCTCGGCCATCGCTACGCTTTTTCATTTCAGCAAAAGCCTGGAGCACAGTATCATCCCGTTTACGATCACAACCCCGATTGCAATGGGCGTATCTGAAAAAATCGGCGGCGTGCCGTCTGTTACGGCTGTCTTTGTGATTTTGAACGCCATTATCGGCTCTGTGATGGCGCCGTGGCTGATCAAGCATTTGCGCATTAAAAACGAAATTGCCCACGGCATCCTGCTTGGAACGCATGCGAACGGGATCGGCACTTCTAAAGCATTCGAACTCAGTGCCCGGTCAGGCGCCATTTCCAGCGTCAGCATGATTATCGTTGCGGCTATTTCCATTTTTGTTACGCCGTGGATGGTATCCCATATCATTCATTAATCTAAAACGCCGCATATTCTTCCTTTTTCAATGCAAAATATAGCTGTAAAAAAGGAAAGGAGCGTGCAAATGGGCAGGCAGAAATACGGAAACCAGAATGCTGAGCGGAATAAAAATGCCAAGCTTGGAAATGAGATTGCAGAAGAACTCGTGGAATTCTCCACGGGCAGAAAAGATGAAATCGACCAGAAAAAGAAAAAAGGTGTGCGTAAATAAAGGAAAGCTGGCCTCGCCCCATGCAGGCCGGCTTTTTGTTATGATGGAAAATCCGCTCCGAAACCGGTACACTTATAGTAACAGGCTTTTAGAGGAAGTGGTGAATTTGGGAAAAACGGCAAAAACAAACGCGATGCGGCTGCTTGATGCGCAGCAAATCCCGTACGGCATGCTGTCGTATGAGGTGAAGGACGGGAAAATCGACGGCATCTCCGTTGCGGGAAAAATCGGAAAACCGCTTGAAGCCGTTTATAAAACGCTGGTCACGCAGGGTCACAGCGGCGAACTTTATGTGTTTGTCATCCCGGTTGCGGCAGAACTCGACCTGAAAAAAGCCGCAAAAGCAGCGGGCGAGAAAAAGATCGAAATGGTCCATGTGAAAGATATCCAAAAATATACTGGCTATATCCGCGGCGGCTGTTCCCCGATCGGCATGAAGAAGCACTATGTGACATTTGTCGATGAGAGTGCAGCAACGCTTGATGAAATCGTTGTAAGCGCAGGAAAAATTGGGACACAGATCACTCTTTCCCCGCAAGGATTGCTGGAAGCTGCCCATGCAAGATATGCCGCTTTAACGCAGGAAACGCGATAAAGCGGCATATCCTTTATTTTGCCGGTGCAGATGTTTCGCCCGGCATGTTATAGACCATTTTCCCGCCGTAATGGCCGGTCAAAGCCAGCGTGGTTGTGCCAGCAATGCACAGGACAAGCACAAGCGGCATGATCCATTTATACGGTTTGAAACGGGCGAGCAGTTTGAAAAACAGGACGGCGCCGAAAATCGCCATGGTAATCAGGGCGTAATGTTCATGTGTTTCGACCATCGAATGTACCGCCTGCCCCCATTTTTCCCTTGCATCCGGAATCGCAGAGTCGCCTGTCATATAACTGGCGATTCCCATCACAAAACCGTTGCCGAATAAATACAGCGCCATCTTATTGAAAAATTCTTTTTTCCACAGTGCAACAAACTGAAAGATAACCCCGAATATCAGCAGGGCAATCGGAAAATGCACCAGTAACGGGTGTATCGGTGTTCCCATTTTGATAATCCCCTTCTTCTTTAATTTACAGGCCCAGTATACAAGCCGTATCTGAAATGAAACTGAAAAAACAAAATTAACTTTAGAATCTTTTCTACCCGCATGGTATGATAAAAATAAGAAATCCTTTCGGACGAGGGGATGAAATATGAAAATTTTACTGGCGGAAGACGATAGGCGTTTCGGCAAATTGCTCCATCATATGCTGGAAAAAGAAAAACATCAGGTCGCATGGGAACAGGACGGTGAACGCGCTTATGACGAAGCGGTGTTCGGGTCTTATGACATGCTGGTGCTGGACTGGATGATGCCCGGCCTGGAAGGGATTGAGATCTGCCGGAAACTGAGGAGACAGGGTTTCCAGGGGGGCATTATCATGGTGACGGCACGGGATGCAGTTGATGATGTGGTTGCCGGGCTTCGGGCAGGCGCAGATGATTATATTGTCAAACCATTTGCCTTTGATGAACTGGTGGCGAGGATTGATGCGCTCGGCCGCAGGAAGTTGAAAACATATCAGGAAACCATCACATGCGCTTATCTGGCATTGCATCTTGAATCCAAGCAGGCGGAAGCAAATGGCAAAATGATCCCGTTAACAAGACAGGAATACCAGCTTTGTGAATATTTCATGCGCAATAAAAACCTTGTTTTGCCGCGCGAAAAAATCATCGAGCATATTTGGGGGCTGGACGAAGATATTTCCGATAACGCGCTCGATGCCCTGGTAAAACGCGTACGTAAGAAAATTGACAGAGAAGGGGAAAGGTCCTTGATTGAAACTGTGCGGGGGCTCGGATACAGAATGAATGATGGCCATGTTTAAACCGATCCGGAAAAACTTAACCATTGTTTACATATTGACCTTTTTTCTGTTTCTTATCTTTATTCTTGCCGTCATGTATGTAACCGTCCAAAAAGTGGCGGAAAGGGAACAAGCAAGAGAAATCCGCCAGTATATGAAACAGGAGGCGGCCATCAGCAAAAGCGGGATCGCACGTTTAAAAGGAAAACCTGCCGAAAAGGTGAAGGAAGCGGACCATCCGTATTTCTACTATATTTTTAAGCTGGACGGCACCCTGCTCAAGGGAGAGGAACTGATTCCCGGCTTCCACACAAAGATGAAAAAATTTGTTACGGAGAAAAGCTCCCCATCTGGCATGTATGAAACGGAATATAAAGAACGGCATGCAATGTACCATGCCGGGATGAGAACCGTCCCGGGCATAGGCCGTGTGTACACGGTGGTTGGAATTGAAACAACAGGCGCGCATCTTGTTTTGAAAAAACTGCTTTTGCTGTTTCTATTCCTGGCTGCTGTATTTACGGGGGTGCTTGCGCTGCTCAGTTATTTTCTGGCCGGAAAAGCAATTGTGCCCATCCAGCAGGCTTTTGACAAGCAGCGGAAATTTGTGTCGGATGCATCGCATGAACTGCGGACGCCGGTCAGCGTTTTTTACAGTTCGGCTGAGCTGCTGGAACGGGAAGAGGGGGAGAATTTGAGCGCGTTCGGCAGGGGAATTGTCGCCGATTTAAAAACGGAAGCCAAATTAATGGCAGCCATGCTCGATGATTTGCTTTTCCTCGCAAGGAGCGACCAGAACGTGCAGCCGTACCGTTTCGAAGAAGTAGGGCTTTATGATTTATGCACTTCCATCGCCCGCCGGTTCCAGTCCGGGCTGCCGGAAGAGATTCTGCTTGTGAACAACCTGCAGGACTGCCCGGTTGTCTGGGGGGATCCGACAAGGCTGCAGGAACTGGTTTATATTTTTCTTGAAAATGCGCGCCAATACACGGAAAAAGGGTTCATCAAACTGTCGTTGTACAAAAGAGGCAGCTTTGCCGCGATTGAAATCGCAGACAGCGGAATCGGCATTGACGCCCATGACCTTCCCCGTATTTTTGAACGGTTTTACAGAGGAGATAAAGCAAGGGTGCGTGACGGAACCGGTCTCGGCTTGTCGATTGCGGAGACCATAGCGAAAAAACATGGCGGCAGGATTGAGGTGGAAAGCAAGCCGGGAGAAGGCACCATTTTTACCATTTTCATTCCTTTAAAGGAGGTGCATCATGGATAAACTGGAAGTGGAATACCAAATTGCCGATTTGAAAGCGGATTATGTCCGCCTGCAGCAGGATTTGGAAAAACTTGAGTATGTAAAAGGGAATCTCCACCCGCTCGAAAAACAGCTCGCGGAGATTGAACAGGCATTAAAGAAACTGTACCAGCAACTGGACCGCTTTTAATCCTTTGCTTGCAAAGAAGGGGCGGTTGCTGCTTTTTCACCGGATCACCCCAACTTTAATAAGATTGCAAGAGCCGGTTCCGGCAGAAAAGGAAAAACGGTTTCCCCGGGTTTAAGCAAAAAAAGCGGCAAATGCTGCTTTTATGCAGGTATCGCCGCTTTTTTCTATTTTTTTGCATCCCAAAGAAAGTCCGTGACAATCCGGTCCACGCGCTTATTCTCATGAAGGCTGCTGTGTTGCGCATTTTTTCCGTAAACAATTTTGGACGTATACTGCTTTTTCGGCACGATGAACCTACCGCCAAGCGCGCTGTCCAGGGAAACAAGGGAATCCCCCAATGCCGGTTTTTCCACAACGCCTGCAATGGCAAGCACCTGAATATGCGGGCTGAAGCGGTTTTTGTTGGCATATAAAGCTTTGAACGCTACGGAACCCGGAAGCAGGTCGCGCGCCGCATCGCCGGTATTATTCGGATTTTGCTTAAAAACACGGATAAGCACGCCTTCATAAGGGCTGCCAATCGTGACAAGCTTTTGAATGTCCGGATATTGCCGCCTGCCGGAAGTGTCTTCAATATATTTTGTGCAAATCAAACCGCCCATCGAATGCCCGACGAGATTGGCTTCTTTCACATCGTATTTCGTATAAAGAATGTGCATGGTTTTTTCAAGCCAGCCGGCCGTTTGCCGGAAACTTGCACGGTTATCGGAAAAAATGACCTGGATCATCGGATGCCGGGCCCGGTTGGAAATTTCCCCATTGACCACAATCATCCCGTCTTTTGTAACGCGAATCACCATTGCTTTTTCAGCGGTTCCGCTTTTTTCCAGCCGACCGAGCATCCCATTAAACGATCGGGCCGTTCCTTTATAGCCGTGTACGAACACAGTCGGAACGGGTTTTTGTGCCGGCGGGGCCGCAGCGGCATTGCTTTTGTCCGTACGATAGGAAAACCATACAGTTGAAAGGCTGAGCATAAGAAACAAACAAATCATGGCCAGAATCGCATTCCGACGCTGGATATATGGCATGCTAACACCCCTTGATGGAAGTCATGGTGTAACTTTCCTGCGAAATGATGTTTATTTTATCATACAAAGTAGCGAAAGGGAATAGGGAGAAAGCGGTTGTAACAGAATTTTTCCGATGCCATTGACGGAGAAAAAGTTTCATTCTATGATGTTGGAAAGCGCTGTTTTCTTTACTGGTGAATAGGCAGGCGTAAAGGCGGGAAAACGCCTGTTGCCTCGCGTATACCAATGATGGTTATAAATGGAGGAAAAGTTGTGGATTCAATACTTGAACGAATTCAAAAGGAAATGCATCACTTTACGGGCACAGAGAAGAAAATTGGCACATATATTTTGGAACATCCCGAAATGGTTCCGACAATGACCACAAAGGATTTATCGGAAAAAACCGGTGTAAGCGAGTCGAGCGTTGTCCGGTTTTGCAAAACGATCGGCATTGCGAGCTTTAAGACGTTTAAGCTGGAGCTTGTGAAAAATTTAACTTTAACCGAAAGTCATATGACAGACTTTTCAATTTTGCAACAAAAAGATTCTCCTTATGATTTATTCCAAAAAGTTACGTATGGGAATAAGAAGGCGATAGAATCGTGTGTTTCTTCCCTTGACAGGAGAGAACTGGAAAAAGCCGCCAACGTGCTTGAAAATGCTAGAAAAGTGGTGTTTTTTGGTGTCGGCGGGTCGGTAACTGCCGCAGTCGATGCATGCTATAAATTTACAAGGCTGGGGTGCCAGTCCATTTTTTCCCAGGATTATCATTATCTGATCTCCCTGATCCCTTACATGAATAAGATGGATGTGTTTGTGGCGCTCAGCGTTTCCGGGCGGACGAAGGATGTGCTCGAACTCGCTGATTTTGCGAAAAGGAAAGGGGCAAAAGTGATTGCCATCACGAATATGGAGAAATCCCCGCTGTACAAAGAAGCGGATATCAGGCTTTGCACGCCGATAACCGAGGAAGATTTCCGGATCGGAACGACGTCTTCAAGAATGGCGCAGCTGAATATCATTGACGCGCTCTATTTAAGTGTTTTTCAGCGCAAGGGGGGAGACATTTTGAAGTATTACAATGAAACGAGAAACGAATACCTTAGGCTGCGGCGGTAACCGGAATTTTGTAAAGGCCCGTACACAGAATTTATATCTTTCTTTTACAAATTCAACATACTTCCTTCAAAATCCTTTTTTACAATGGGAGGCGTAAGCACAAAACGAAAAGGGGAGGAAGAACATTGGGTAAAAAGAACCGTATAATGAAAGCGGCAATTGCCTTGTCTGCAGTGGCGGCATTGGGGGTATACGGCAATGCAGATGCAAAAGCTTACAAGCCTTCGAAGCACACTGGTCATGCAGCTTCCGCGAAGGCGAAGAATGTGATTCTGTTTGTCGGGGATGGTATGGGGGCTGCGCAGCGGGATGCGATCCGCCTTGCTTCAACCGGCCTGAGCGGGGACCTTGAAATGAACAAAATGCCGTATGCGGGGGTCGTACATACAAGCTCCACCTCCGTGGTGACCGATTCGGCTGCAGCTGCGACCGCTATGGCATCAGGCGTCAAAACGTATAACGGGGCAATCGGTGTTGATGCCAATAAAGTAAGCAAAAAGACCGTTCTTGAAGAAGCAAAGCAAGCCGGCAAAGCAACAGGATTGGTCACAACAAGTCAAATCACAGATGCAACGCCTGCCGCTTTCGGTGCCCATGTCAAAAACCGTTCCGAACAGAGCAAAATTGCAAAGCAATACTTGGAAAACAGCAAAGTGGACGTGCTGCTCGGCGGCGGGGAAGATTACTGGTACCCGAAAGGCTCACAGGGCGCTTATGAAGACCATCCGGCAAAAGATCCTTCCGAAGCAAGCAAAGGCACGGAAGGAAATCTTGTCAGCAAAGCGAAACGGCTCGGTTACCAGTATGTGACAAATGCTTCCGGGTTGAAAAAGGCAGGCGGGAATAAGCTTTTAGGCCTTTTTGCCAATGAAGAAATGTTTGAACAGCGAGAGGAGGGCCATGGCGACCAGTATGACCCGGTTGTTTCGCTTCCGCAAATGACGGAAAAAGCAATCAGCACGCTGTCAAAAAATAAAAAAGGCTTTTTCCTGATGGTTGAAGAAGAAGCGATCGATGAAATGGCCCATGAAAATAATGCCTCCCAGCTGATCAAGGCGGGCCGGCAACTGGATAATGCCGTTAAAGCGGCAAAAGATTATGCGAAAAAGCACCCGGATACACTTGTGCTTGTCCTGGCCGACCATGACTGCGGCGGCATGACGGTTGAAAACGTCGAGCACAGCGATGAATCCGGGGACGGCATTTCAAAAGAAGACGGACCGTTCCAGGTGGCGGGTTCCAGCGAGCAATTTGTCGTGGACTGGACAACTTCTGGCCATACGGCAGCCGACATTCCGCTTACGGCGACAGGAAGCGGCGCATCGTTGTTTGAAGGTACTTATGAAAACACATATATTCATGATGCGTTGCTGAGAGCGATGGGGTTGAAAAAATAATATATAGCGGGCCGGACAACTGCCGGAGTGGTTTTCTTCGTATACCGCCCCGGCAAAATCTGTTATAATAGAGGCAAATTTTGCGGAAAGGATGGGAGCCTTGTGGCAGCAATGGATAAAGCCAGACAGGTTTTAAAACAATATTATGGCTATGACCATTTTCGCCGCGGGCAGGAAGCCATTATCAGCCAGATCATGGATGGCAAGGATACATTGGGCATGATGCCGACCGGCGGGGGAAAGTCGGTTTGCTACCAGGTGCCGGCCATGCTTTTACCAGGGGTCACGCTTGTCATTTCGCCGCTGATTTCCTTGATGAAAGACCAGGTGGATACACTGGAAAACATCGGGATACCGGCAACATATGTGAACAGCTCCCTGAATCCGGCAGAAATCGATGAGCGGCTTGCGGCTGCATCAACAGGCGCATACAAATTAATCTATCTCGCACCGGAACGGCTCGAATTTTCTCCTTTTTTACATCTTCTCGAAAACATCAATGTCTCCCTTATTGCTGTTGATGAAGCGCATTGTATCTCACAATGGGGTCACGACTTCCGCCCAAGCTACCGTTTAATCGAAAAATTGATTTCCCAATTCAAGCCAAAGCCGGTGACGCTTGCTTTAACCGCTACCGCAACGCCGCAGGTAAAGGAAGACATTTGCCGGCTGCTTATGATTCCGGAAGAAAACACGGTGGCGACAGGTTTTGCCCGTGAGAACCTGCATTTTCAGGTGGTGAAAGGCCAGAACCGCGATGCCTTTGTACTGGACTACATCCTGAAAAATGCAAACCAGTCCGGGATACTTTACACGGCAACGAGAAAAGAGACCGAACGCATTTACAATTTTCTTGTTAAAAATGGCATTCGTGCGGGAAAATATCATGCAGGGATGAAAGAAGCGGAGCGCGACAGCTTTCAGGACCGGTTTTTATACGATGATATTTCCGTCATGGTCGCCACTTCCGCGTTCGGAATGGGGATTGATAAAAGCAATGTGCGGTTTGTCATCCATTATAATTTGCCGAAAAATATGGAGGCGTATTACCAGGAAGCAGGACGGGCCGGGCGCGACGGGGAGGAAAGCGACTGTATTTTGCTGTTTGCCCCCCAAGATATCCATACGCAAACTTTTTTAATCGAGCAGTCAGCAAATGAAGACAGAAAACCGGGCGAGTATGCCAAGTTACGAAAAATGCTGGACTACTGCCATACGGAAGGCTGTTTTCAGCAGTTCATTTTGCATTATTTCGGCGAGAAAGAGACACAGCCATGTGGTAAATGCGGCAACTGCCTGGATACCCGCGCAAAAACAGACGTGACAAAAGAAGCGCAAATGGTTTTTTCCTGTGTCAAAAGGATGCAGGAACGGTTCGGCAAAACGATGATTGCAAAAGTACTGGCCGGATCAAACGACCAGAAAATCAGGCAATTCGGTTTTGACAAGCTGTCCACTTTTGGCATTATGAAAGACAAAACGCAAAAAGAAGTGGCAGAACTGATTGATTTTCTGACAGCTGACGGTTTTTTGCGTGCCAAAGACGGTACATACCCGGTGCTTATGCTGACCAAAAAGGCAGTGGAAGTCCTGCTTTCAAAAAAACAGGTTTTCCGGAAAGAAAGTGTCAGGGCGCAGCAAATTGCATCCGATAACCTTTTATTCGAAAAACTGCGGACACTTCGCAAAGAGATTGCTGACCGTGAAAAAATACCGCCTTATATTGTCTTTTCCGACCAGTCGCTAAGGGAAATGAGTGCCAGAATGCCTATAACCAGGGAAGCGTTCCTGCAGGTGAAAGGGGTTGGGGAAAGAAAGGTGGAACAGTACGCCGAGCTGTTTATGCGCGTGATCCGGACTTACATGGAAGAAGAAGGGATACAAGCACAAGCGCAGCCGAAAGCATTGCCGCATACAAAAAAGGTGCATGAAGACGGGAAAGAAAAAAGCCATCATGTGACATACCGCCTGTTGCAAGAAGGAAAAACGATCCGTGAAATCGCGGAAATCCGCGGCATGTCGGAAAGAACGATTGAAACGCATGTGATCAAATGTTCAGACGAGGGATTTCCGGTAGAATGGAGCCGCTTTATTCCCGAAAGGTACCGGGAGCGAATCGCGGATGCCATAAACCGGGCAGGTTCCGGGCGGCTAACGCCGATAAAGGAATTGTTGCCGGATGAGGTCAGTTATTTTATGATCCGGGCCTTCTTACAGGAAAGGAAGCATCATGCGGAACAAGAAAAACCAGCATCATATATATCTGGAGGGGATTGACATCATGATTGAATGTATCGCATCCGATATGGATGGCACTTTGCTCAACTCAAGGCAGGAAGTCAGCCCGGCAAATGCCGAAGCGATTAAACTGGCGCAGAAAAAAGGGATTCACTTTGTCGTGACAACAGGCCGGTCTTATGAAGAAGCGCGGCTTGTGCTCGATCCTGTCGGCATTGACTGTACGGTAATCGGGCTGAACGGGGCCGAAGTGCGGGATGAAAAGGGAAAATTACTCAAAACAAGCGGGCTGGATCCCCTGACAGCTTCCCAGGTGGCCGATGTTTTCGACCAACTCGGCATTTATTATGAATTTTTTACCAATAAAGGTACCTATACGGAAGATTACGAGGAAAACATGGATATGCTGGTCAATTTGTTCCATACCGCAAACCCCGAAGTGCCGGTGGAAGAAGTGCGGAACTATATTGAGCAGCGCGGCATCCGGAGATACGTCCATAATATTCGAGATACAAAGGATATTTTTCACGATCCGTCCATTTTGTTTTACAAAATACTGGCCTTCAATGAAGAAGAACAAAGGCTGCGGAAAATCGGCAAGGATCTTGAAAAAGACTTTCCAGATATTAAAGTGACTTCATCAGGATTCCGCAATATTGAAATCAACCATGTGTCGGCGCAAAAAGGGATTGCGCTCAAGGAATACACGGAAAAACACGGGCTCTCGATGGAAAAAACGATGGCCATCGGGGACAACTTAAATGATATTTCCATGCTCGAAAGGGTGGGCTACCCGTTTGCGATGGGAAATGCCGAAAATGAAGTATTGGAAATTTGCCGCTACCGGACGAAAAGAAATGATGAAGACGGCGTGGCAAAAGCGATTTACAGAATGCTTGAAATGTGTTAGAACATAATTGCCCCCCGTTTATATTGGTAAACCGGGGGGCAATTATATTGCAATGACGGCGTCAGAGCCCCTTGCACCACTCAGCCGATGGCGCCTTTACGGGTTCGCTTCTCACCATTACCGGACCCGGTCGTTTTCCCAGTCATACGTCCAGAAGTATTCATAATGGAGCCATTCCAGGGTTTCCGGGTCCTTTTGCTTCAGTTTTTCTTCCCGTTCCGCCATCATCCAGCCGGTCTGGGAAAGGTGGGCTTTCATGGCGCCGATTTTTTGCTCGGCTGCACCGCTCACATCATTGCGGACATCCGGCTTTCCGATCTCCGCTTCATGGTTTTTGGAAAAGGCAACGCAGTGGAGTTTCGGGCGTTTGTCTTCAGGAATCCGGCGGAGCGCGCGGACAACGGCTCTTCCGGTTGCTTCATGGTCAGGGTGGACAGAGTAGCCCGGGTAAAAGGTAATGACAAGTGACGGGTTCAGCTCATGGACGAGGTCGAGTACCATTTTGGCCATCTTCTCATCATCTTCAAATTCTACCGTTTTATCGCGCAACCCCATCATGCGCAAATCCTGGATCCCCATGATTTCGGCCGCTTTTTGCAGTTCTCTTTTCCGGATATGCGGCAGCGATTCCCTTGTGGCAAAAGGGGGATAGCCGAGATTTCGCGCCATTTCCCCGAGCGTAAGGCAGGCATAAGTGACCGGCGTGCCGTTTTTCACATGGGTTGCGATCGTGCCGGATACACCGAAAGCCTCGTCATCGGGATGCGGGAAAATCACCAGAACATGGCGCTCTTTTTCCATTTTTCTCATCTCCTCACTCAAATGGTGTTGTACTCAATTCGAGGGCAACGGCCAGCTTCCCGTCAAAACCGTGGCCGGCAAAAAGCAGGCGGTCGAATTCATCTTTTTCAAAGTGGGTCAGGCCTTCTGCATAAATCCAGCCGATTTTCATTTTCAGGCCGATCCGGTACGGGCCGTCCCCAACAATTTTTCCGTGTTCATAGGATACTTGCGCATTGCGGATATAGGCGCCTGCAGAGAAAAATGACTCATTGACATGGGAGGCATAGGCGCCATTGGTTGTTTCCAAATGGATATACACCGGTTTTCCGGCAAGTTCGTCCAGCCATTTTTGGGCTGTTTGTTTTTGTATCGGTTCCATTTTTTTCCTCCTTTTGGCCGTCCGCTCCTGTTTCTTTCCATTATACCAACCGGCGGCGCTTTAAGGAAAAATTAAAAACCGGGTCCCCGGCGGAATGTTCCGGCAGGGCCCGGTTTGGCTTAAGAGTTGGTATGCGAAAAACGGGTATAGGCTCCGTGCATCACAGGGCCGACATATTCGTTCAGCTTAAAGCCGTGTTCAATCGCCATATGGACAAATTCTTTTGCCACTTTCACTGCGCCAGACACGGTGTTGCCCTTTGCCAGTTCAGCCGTGATCGCAGCGGCAAATGTGCAGCCCGCACCATGGTTATACGTTGTTTTGATTTTCTTCGATTCGAGAATTTCAAAATCTTCCCCATCATAGAACAAGTCGATGGCCTGATCCGTATCCATCCCTCTGCCGCCTTTAATGACAACATTTTTCGCGCCCAGTTCATGGATTTTAACCGCTGCTTCTTTCATGTCCTCAACGGTTTTAATCGGGCCGGTTTGAGCCAGCTGCCAGGCTTCAAACAAGTTCGGGGTAGTAATCGTTGCCCGCGGAAGCAAAAGCTCACGCATTGCATCCGTATTTTCCGGCTGCAATACCTCATCTTCGCCTTTACATACCATAACCGGGTCAATGACCACTTTGTCGAGATGGTATTCATCTATTTTACGGGCGGCCAGTTCAATGATGTCCACTGAACCGAGCATACCGGTTTTCATCGCGTCAATTCCGACAGAAAGGATAGTCTCAAGCTGCGGTTCGACAATATTGACATCAATCGGGAAAACATTATGATGCCAACCGTTTTTTGGATCCATCGCAACGATGGAAGTAATCGCGGACATGCCGTAAACCCCGAGTTCCTGGAATGTTTTCAAGTCCGCCTGAAGGCCCGCACCGCCACTCGAGTCAGAACCAGCCAGCGTAAAAGTTTTCTTTAAACCCATCACGCACCCATCTCCTTTAAAATAAGCTTTACACTATTTTAGAATATAATACTGCCATGAAAAATACAAATTCCGTGGACGGGCATCAAGCGGCCGAATGCTTGATGGAACAGGGGATGGATCTGCCAGTCACACAGCAGAGCCGGGGACACAGCTTTTGAATGATCGGCTTTCAAAAGACGATATTAGAATATTTAAAATAGAAATTAAACATTGACTTGTTCAATCCCCTGTACTATATTTTAACTTAAGAAAAATAAGAATTATATGTTAAGAAACGTGTCTTGCGAAAACAATGATTCATTTGATTATTTTTAATTCAACAGTGGACATTAGCAAAATTGTTAATGCTCTTGTTTATTCTTTAAAAATTAGAGGTTTCGTAATGTACAAATTTAAAACTTTAACCTTATTCTTATTTACTTTTTACTTTAGTATGGGGGTATCCAAGTATATCCAAATACTTTGGTTTGAAAAGAATGATAGCGTATTTAATTTTTCTTTATCTTATTCCGCCATGGCGGTAGCAGGTTCATTTAGTTTTCTATTAGGGAAAAAAGTAAATCAGTTAAGTATTAAAAAAGGGATATTTATTTTTATTCCGCTATATATGGTAGGTATGTTGCTAAGGATCTTTCCGCAGCCTTTTTTTATTCCGATAATTTCCGGTGCCGTATCAGGGATTGGGGCAGCAACGGTCTTATTAATTACCCGAACCTGGATCGCTGCGCTGATAGCTGATCATCCGGAAATAAGTTCAAAATTAATATCTTCAAAGGCCATTATTTCTCAAATTGCTATGATCTCCACTACATTTCTCGGTGGGCAGGCCTTATATTTTTTAGGGGAGAGCAAGGCATCTTATATTAGCTTGTTGATCATGGCTCCGATTCTTTTATTTGGTGTTTTTTTCATCCGTGATTATCCGGATGATCATATTATTAAAAAGACAAGAAATAAAACAGTGTTGCCATCAAACAAAAAGATTGCAATTCTTGTATATACTTTAGGGATCCTTATCGGAATGAATCTTGGCTTAGTGCAACCTTATTTGCCCATAATATTAAAGGAAGTAGGCCAATTTAATATATCAGTTGTCAGTACGCTGATGACAATTGTTTCTGTTGTCCAAATGCTTAGCAGTTTGTTCTTTCGCAATAAGAAAATGAATCAGCGGCCAAATATTTTCTTTTTAATAATAGAATTGGTAATTTTTATTATCTTTACTTTTACTGGCGTAATGGATTTGCGCCATATGATCATCATTCCCGTTTTTTTATTTGCGATCCTCATAACAGGATTTCAAATAGTGAGGGAAATAATGGAGTATACCATGTTTCCTGCGGAAGAATTAACCCTCTATTTGGGAATCGTTCAATCTTCTGTATTGGTAGGTGACTCGGTTGGAGGTCCAGTGGGGGGATATTTATATAATTTAAGTATATCGATGCTGTTCATTGTTTTTGCAATTTTAAATTTGATCATCGGTATTGGCTATACAATCATATATTCTATTCATTCAAAATATAATAAGCGGATTGCATTGTCAACGGAGATCGATCATACTTTAACAAAATAATTCACCAAGTACGAGAAAAAATAGAATTCATAGTACTGTGAAAAACTTCTCAGCGCCGCAACATAGCCGCATCATTTTCAACAATCGTGTGCGGCGTTTTTAGTTGATGGGAGGAAACTGCTCCTGCTTCACGACGCGTTCCACAACGATGAATTTGCGCAATTCCGGACCATCTTCTTCTAAAAGGCATTTCCATCGTTGTTTTACCTATGTTTAATTTGGGAACTGGCCCAGGAAATGATGAAAGTTGGATGAACGCTCATTTGTGTAACTTCTGTTGCAATCTTTTGTCTATAAAATAGGCTACAATAAAAATCGCCGGTATGAACAATAACTTTGGAATAGAAATATTTGATATCCCCGTTTTTTTAATATAGACAAAAACAAAAATGGCGATTAGTACCAGCGTGAACATGGCGGATTTCATTCTCCCACACCCCCATCCGTGTTATTTAAACTTTTTAACTGCCAATTTTCGCTATTTAATTCATGTGTAAAAGAGAGGCTTTCTTCCTTTTCATGTGTCCAAGGACAGGAATCGCTTTTCTCACAGGACACGCTTCATACGGACATTCCTACGGCTTGCTGGACAAACTGGAAAAACAAAATGACAATTGCGAATTCTTATGACATATTTTTATTTTAATGAACTGGCAGTTGTTGTCAACGAAAATTTTTTTCGGTATGACCGAAATCTTTTTTCGGCATCCCGTAAGATGATAGAGGGATTCTGGACCAATTAAGAGCCTCATTCTAATTTTCGGATGGAAAACTTCCAAAATTGAGGGTTGTGCCATCCCCGGTTATGCCCTTCCTTCGTTCCCAGGACATAACCGGACAAACATGTCTCTTGTCAATGGGATCATATTCTCATAACATACATTTAAGGTTGAAAAATATGGAGAAACGGACATCATAACTCTTGATAGTTTGAGCATTCATACTTTAAAAAATCGAGTGCGGTATTAAAGAGGATAGTTGCACGTGGTGTAATACGTTTATTCTCTATTCCAGGTATAGTATATTTTTGGAGAGAGTGATACTGATATGCCGAGATGGCAAAGAATTTTGTGGGGGATTTTTTATTTGTTATTGATACCAATTCCATTGCTCTATTTTTATTGGGATCATATTTTAGGTTTATTGGGAGGGGCTTTCTTACTTTATTTCGGTTATTATATCTTTTTTAGAAAACCACCTTCAGTTTGAAGAGATTCTTGAATGGCAGGGCTTAGCAACCGAGGAAAATAACTCAGCTTTGAATTCAGTGTTTGAGAAATCCGGGTATGACAGGGATATCGAAAAACTTTTTCGTTGACAACAGCCCATGATTTATTAAAATAAAAAGTATCAAAAGATTTCGTGATTAATTCAGGTTTTTAATTGATCGTTTTTTATATTGTGCAGCAAGCCGTGTTTGTTCTTATTTTGAAATGATAAATGGGGTGGGGGCTGATGGTACATCAAGACAAACAATATCATTCGGAGGAAGTGCCTTTACAAAAAATCATAACCCCCGAAAATGTTGGTTTGTTCATAAAAACGGCCAGATTGGAAAGAGGATTGACCCAAAAAGACCTGGCCGGCGATACTTTATCCGAGAGAACGATTCGGAGGATTGAGAACGGCCAGGTATTGCCCAACCTGTTTACCTTTTTTTACATACTCTACAGACTCGACTTACCCATTGAACGTTTTTTATATTTTTTAAATCATTTGTTTTTATAGCGGTTACACACTTTCCGCGCCTAAATGAGTTGTTGCTGCCAAAAGCCATGCATTGTAAAAATGAGCGCCACTTAGCCTGATAAAAGCAGAAAAAAGCCGGCTTAAGGAACGCCGGCCCGGTCCGGTCTTACAGCAAGTTTTCAGGCCCTTCTTGGTTATCCGTGGCGATGACGACAACGCGCCCCTCGTCGAGTACTTTTTCATACTGTACGGCTTCCATCTCCGACAGTCCGAGCGACTGCATTTTTGAACGCAGCTCATCTCCCCGCTCCCTGAACAGATTGCCGACCGAATCAATGACCCCTTGTTCTTCCATGCCGACAGATCCCGTTTCCGTTGCATCGGTTAAATCTTTTGAACGGTCTTTGTCATGCGAGAAAATATAAATATTATCTTTGGAAAATCCTTCACTTTCAAACTCGGTTATCATATTTGTTGCTTCAAGGCCGTTTTCGACAACTTCTATTTTATGCATATGTCTTCCTCCTTCCGAAAAATGGTGATGATTCTGTTTGACATTTATATAACCGCTTCCTGCCGTCCTTAAACAAAGAAAAGTTTTACAGCCGCCGGACAAGGAAACTGATAAAATGAAAGTATAGGAAAGAAAGGGGCTGTAAATGGAATGAAGGACATTTTTAAAAATGACTGGGGCCCGCTTTTAAAGGAGGAATTTCAAAAACCATATTATTTAAAATTGAGAGAGTTCCTCAAAAAAGAATATGCAACAAAGCGGATCCATCCTGATATGTACGATATCTTTAATGCCTTCCACTATACGGCTTACCGGGATATTAAGGTTGTCCTGCTTGGCCAGGACCCATACCACGGACCGGGCCAGGCGCACGGGCTCAGTTTTTCAGTAAAGCCGGGGGTGGATATTCCCCCATCGCTCCGGAATATTTTCAAAGAGCTACATGACGACCTTGGATGCAGGATCCCGCAGCACGGGTGCCTGGTCAGCTGGGCGAAGCAGGGCGTGATGCTGTTAAACACCGTGTTGACTGTCAGGGAAGGGCAGGCTCATTCGCACCAGGGAATGGGATGGGAGATTTTTACAGATGAAGTGATCCGGAAAATCAATGCGAAAGAAACACCTGTCATTTTTCTGTTATGGGGGAGGCCTGCGCAGAGCAAAAAAGCGCTGATCGACACCAACAAACATTTCATTTTAACCGCTGCCCATCCAAGCCCGTTGTCCGCTCATCGCGGTTTTTTCGGGAGCCGCCCGTTTTCAAAAACCAACAATATTTTGCGCAAGTTGGGAGAAAAAGAAGTTGACTGGCAGCTGCCGGAACAGGAAAAGATATAAAACGCATTCCATCGAGGAAATCCGACAATGTTCCACGTGAAACATCGTGGCTTTTTTGCAAGGTATGACAGCGTTCCGCATTGTTCGGACAGATGGCCTTTGGTAAAATAAATGTATGAAACTGAATCTCTCCTGGCAGTTGTCATTTTAGCAGACGACAAATGCGGGCCAGCAAAGGAAGGAAATATTGTCAGGACCGGCACCCTGCAGCCATGATGCGATCGGAAGTACTTAGCGATCACAAATTTCAGGTTAGACGCCCATGCTGCAGGGAACGCTGCACCAGCAGCGGGATGAAAACAGCAGGGCAAATTTTCAGGCTATATCATACTTTTTGCAGTAGGCAACAGAGTAACAAGATTTAGTTCATTTTATATAGAAATTAAACAGAGGTGCGGATATGGCCATTACAACGAAAATGCTTTTGGAAAAAATGGAGCAGGAATTGGCAAAGGCAAAACAGGCAATGCCGGCGGAACAATTCAGGGAGCATATCTATGCGGTAAAAGCTTTGTGCGAAGTCTTATTGGAAAGCGGAAAGGCAGTACAGCCTGATGAACAGCCATTGCCTACCGGTTCTTCTGTGCCGAAAACGGTGCTGAAACCGGAGCCGTTGAAAATGGAAGATGGTGCAAACGGGGACTCTATTTTTGATTTTTAATCGCAAACAATTGAAACAAGCGGCAACAAAGCGGGAGTCTCTGTTTTTCTCTGTAGCTTCTTATATGGTTTATGCTGCCGTCATGGCTTCATATTGGCATCCAGCTTTTTATCATGAACATTTACGTTGGCTTGTTTTTATGCTTCTGCAGCGTTTTATATTAAAAAATGGGAGTGCATCGCATGAATATTTTTGTTTTTCTTGGAGCAATTAACGCGTGTATATCTGTTGCGCTCGGGGCTTTTGGGGCCCACGGGTTGAAAGAGTTCATGGATCAGAAGTATCTGGATATTTGGGAGACGGGCGTCCGTTATGAAATGTATCATGCGCTCGGGTTGATTGCGATCGGCATTCTTTCTGGCACCCTCAGATCATCCGCACTGCTCAGCTGGTCAGGATGGCTGATGCTGATTGGCATCGTCCTTTTCTCCGGCAGCCTTTATGTTTTAAGCTTAACGAAAATCAGTGTGCTTGGCGCGATTACGCCAATCGGAGGCGTCGCGTTCCTTGCTTCCTGGATACTGCTTGCTATAGCGGCGGTAAAATGGATGTAAGAAAAAACAGCTCGATTTCGGAGCTGTTTTTTCTTTGGCTTATCCCCGCGGCGGATAGGTCGCCAGCGGCTGACCGGCCTGCGTTGTGCTGCCATATGGGTATTCATATTCAATTTCTTCGGAGAAGACAACATAATCAACATATACCATCGGGATTAAATAACGCTGCCCGGTTTGTGGGTCACTGAGAATGACATGGTCCCGCCCAGCAGCTTCAATAATGCCATTGAACACTTTAGCATTCCATTCGCGGTTGTTTTCAAACGTGGCGTACAGCGTGACCAGTTTTCCTTTATTCAGCCGCAAAATATTTTCGATATAAGATTGTTCAAGCGGAAGCTGGCCGGGCAAGTTCTGTGCTGGTGCTTGCGCTTGCTGACCCCCGGGAACCTGGTACTGCGGATAATATCCCCCGTAATAAGGCTGGACGGACTGCCGATAATAATAAGGATATCCGTATACAGGTGGTGTGTAATTGCCGTTTTCCAACTGATTTCCCCCTCCATTTTGCATATCGGTCTGCCCTGGTTTTTGCAAAATACACAAAAAACAAGGGCATTCACTACACTCATGTGTATGCCGGCCGGAAACGGGTTATGCTTAAGTCTTTCATTAAAAAAATCCTTCCAGCCAGCTGGAAGGATTTCTTTTAACCGATGTGCAAATAGGAGGTTAACCTTTCTTCGTCAAGCAGGCTGCCGACATAGAACGGGCCGAATTCCCCGTACCTTGCGCTTGCTTCGTCAAACCGCATTTCATACACGATTTTTTTGAACTGCAGGGCATCATCGGATAATAAAGCCACACCCCATTCATAGTCGTCAAGCCCAGTGGAACCGAGAATATATTGTTTTACCTTGCCGGCATATTTGCGCCCGATCAATCCGTGGCTTTTCATTAATTCCTTGCGTTCTTCCATTGGCAGCATGTACCAGTTGTCATTGCCTTCGCGCCGTTTATCCATTGGGTAGAAACAGAAGTATTTGGATTTCGGCAATGCCGGGTAGAGGCGCTCGCGGACACGCGGATTTTCATACGCAGACTCGTCCGCTTTTCCGCCGCGCACATAGTTGCTCAGTTCATTCACACCGATGTACGAATAAGTAGGGATTGTAAAATCAGCAATCCTTAATTTATTAAAGGCTGTTTCAATTTCTTCGAGGTCTTCCAGGGCCGGCCGCATCGTCCATAAAACAAAGTCGGCTTTCTGGCCGGTGATGGTATATAAAGCATAAGCCCCTTCATGTTTGCTTTGGATGGCATCCAGTTGCTGAAGAAATTGCCGGAATTCTTTCACAGCAGCATCCCTTTCCTCTGCAGGCAAAGCCTTCCAGCCTGCCCAGTCGAGAGAACGGAAATCATGCAGTGAGTACCAGCCGTCCAGTGTTTCTGCTGCTTCGCTCATTTTTTTCCCTCCAAATGTTTTTCTCTTCCCTTACTATAACACAGGTTAGAAAAGGGAAAAAATAATACGGCTGCCGCGAAATTGTCTAAAAGAAGCCTTCTTTTGCCTTTGATTTTCCGGAAAAATGGATTATCCTTAAAATGGATACCGTATACGAGGAGTGTTGAGCGTGAGTACATTTTTTGACGGGATAAAAGAAAAAGTGCGGGGGCACAACAAAACGATTGTTTTTCCGGAAAGTTCGGATGAAAGGGTTTTAACAGCCGTCTCACGGTTTGCAGCCGATGAAGTGATCCGGCCGGTTTTAATCGGGAACAAGGATGAAATTCAGGCAAAAGCACGGGCCATCGGTGTTTCTGTCGAGGGCGTTGCAGTGTATGACCCGGAAGACTATGCCGGTTTTGAAGAAATGGTGCAGGCTTTTGTGGAACGGAGAAAAGGCAAGGTGACGGAAGAAGATGCGCGCCAAATTTTAAAAGATGTCAATTATTTCGGCACCATGCTCGTCTATTTGAAAAAGGCGGACGGTCTGGTAAGCGGTGCCATCCATTCGACGGCAGATACAGTCCGGCCGGCATTGCAGATCATTAAAACAAAACCAGGTGTGAAAAAAGTTTCCGGCGTTTTCATTATGGTGAGGGGCGAAGAGAAATTTGTTTTCGCAGATTGTGCAATCAATATTTCACCGGACAGCCAGGACTTGGCGGAAACGGCCGCGGAGAGCGCAAAAACTGCCCGGACATTTGATATTGAACCGAGGATTGCGATGTTGAGCTTTTCAACAAAAGGTTCCGCCCATTCCGATGAGACGGAGAAAGTGGTGCAGGCTGTCCGGTTGGCAAAAGAACGCGATCCGGAGCTTGTGGTGGACGGCGAGATGCAGTTTGATGCCGCGTATGTGCCGGCTGTTGCGCAAAAGAAAGCGCCGGATTCCGTGATTCAGGGGAATGCAACCGTATTTATTTTTCCAAATCTGGATGCAGGGAATATCGGCTATAAAATGGCCCAGCGTCTTGGTGGTTTTGAGGCAGTCGGTCCGATTTTGCAAGGGCTGAATGCGCCTGTCAACGATTTGTCGCGCGGCTGCAATGCGGAAGATGTTTATCATTTGGCTTTGATTTCCGCAGCACAAAGTTTGTAAGGGAGTTACCAGGCTTCCGGCTGTTGGATGGCCAGCGGTTGGAGGAGAACTAAAAAAGAGGCTTATATAAGTTGAACAAACCAATATTATTTTTTCAGTGTTGCCAGAATCAATGTCTAACCTGATTGTAATGAATTTTGGACGCGAAAAACTTAAGTTCATTTTATTTAGGTTTTTTTCCTGGAAAGCAGCCTTCTTATCTCAACCCTATACTGAATCCCTTATATGTTTGAACCGGCTGAATCTGAACCGTGACAGCAGTCTTGTCGGTTGGTTGGACAGCATTTGTAGAAGGGCGTGTTGATTTTTTGGGAGGTGTCCGGCTGACAAATTACCGGTAATGTCTGCGTCTGGCTGCTTTGTGATTTTTTTAACAAAAACGAAAAAAGGGTGTACCGATGTGCAAAGAATGGGTACGAACGGAAAAGGGAAGTAAAGCTGTGGGACATTGCGGGGGAAAATGACCTTGGTATGTGGCCGAGGCTCTTCTTTTCCAGCTTGCACACCAGGGCTTAGAATGCTCGCCTTTTTTGGTTTGGCTTTTGGATGATGCCAAACCTTTTTTCTGGTTTATACGGCATGCTGGGCGGAGCCATTTTATAATGGAAGATTTTGGGGAGAAAAGGAGGTTGGGCTGAATTTGATGGCACCCGGAATTGGAGTGCGGCCGGGCAGTTTTTATGGGTTCAGCCCCATTGTAAAGGGATTTCGGCCGCAGCTTTTTGGTAGTCAATCCGTCATGATATGATAGTAGTAAAATAAATGGGGGAAAGATCAACATGGAAGAAGCGCTGCAATTGCTGAAGCAGCCCGAGTGGCGGGTGATGGACCAGTCCGGGTTGGGCCCGCAGTTTGAAGCGGCCCAGTCATTTGCGATGGACGACACATTGTGCACCGCTGTCGGGGCAAATGCATCCCCGGCTGTTGTCCGGACATGGGTGCATCACGACACCGTCAGCCTTGGCATTCAGGATACAAAATTGCCCTTTTTTGAGGAGGGGCTTGCTGTTCTTAAAAATAGAGGGTTCCGGTATATTGTCCGTAATTCGGGCGGGCTTGCCGTTGTATTGGATACAGGCGTGCTGAACATTTCGCTTGTGGTGCCGGATACGGAAAAGGGAATGGATATCAACCGTGGTTACGAAGCGATGTGGAAGCTGGTCCAAATGATGTTTTCGGATTTTCCCGTTGTGATTGAAGCAGGGGAAATAGCAGGCTCGTACTGCCCGGGGAGCTATGATTTGAGCATTGGCGGGAAAAAATTCGCCGGCATCTCCCAGCGGCGGGTCAGGAGAGGGGTGGCCGTCCAGATTTATTTGTGTGTGACGGGAAGCGGCGCCGACAGGGCAGAACTCGTTCGGGATTTTTATGAGCGGGCAAAACAGGGTGCGGAGACAAAGTTGCAATACCCATGTGTCCGTCCTGAAGTGATGGCTTCTTTGGCGGAGCTTTTACAGGAAACACTCACGGTTCAGGATGTGTTCATGCGGCTTTTGCAAACGCTGAAGACGTTGGGGGGCCGGCTTGTGTCCCGTCCGCTTTCGGAACAGGAAACGGAATGGTACGGCAAATATTATGAACGCATGCTGGAAAGAAACGCACGGTTTTTGTGAAGAATGAACGATCAAGGGCCACCTGCTGATCTGAGGAAAGACATTTTTGAAACGTGGCCGGTTGCCTGCTGTCTTTCATGTGCGAGATGAAGGACAATTTGGGGTCGTGATGATTGTGATTTGTCTTTCATGGAGTGGATGAAAGACATTTGGAGCCGGTAATGACTTTGATTTGTCCTTCATGAAGTGGATGAAGGACATTTTAAAGTGATGGTAGGCTGTTTTTGTCTTTCATCTGGCGCATGAAGGACAATTTGGGGTTGTGGCGACTTTATTTTGTCCTTCATGGGGCAGATGAAAGACATTTGGGCTCTGTGATGTCTTTGATTTGTCCTTCATTGGGTGAATGAAGGACATTTTAGGGTTATGGTGAGTTTGTTTTGTCCTTCATTGGGCAGATGAAAGACATTTGGGGTCTGTAATGTCTTTGATTTGTCCTTCATCGGGTGAATGAAGGACATTTTAGGGTTATGGCGAGTTTGTTTTGTCCTTCATGGAGCGGATGAAAGACATTTGGGGTCGGAGATGGTCTCTGTTTTGTCCTTCATAAAGTGGATGAAAGACATTTGGGGTCGGAGATGGTCTCTGTTTTGTCCTTCATAAAGTGGATGAAAGACATTTTGAAGCGCGGCTGGTTGGCAATTGTCTTTCATGTACAAGATGAAGGACATTTTAAAGCGGTGGCAATCATTTTTTGTCTTTCATCGGACGAATGAAGGACATTTTGGGGTTGAGGCGATTGTGTTTTGTCTTTCATAAAACGAATGAAAGACATTTTTAAGACGTGGCTCCAAAAAGACACTTGGGCGGCGACCAAACTTTCCTTTTAGGAGCGTTTCAAAAAGACAAAAGATGCTGGGGAAACGTGCCAATTGTCCTTTAGAGCGTCTCAAAAAGCCAAAAGACACCTTGACAGCGTCCAAATTGTCTTTTAGAACATCTCAAAAAGACAAAAAGCGCCTGTGAATCAAACAAACTGTCCTTTAGAACATCTTAAAAGCCAAAAGGCACCTAGGGAACGTCCCAATTATCCTTTCATGCAACAAAAGCTGGGAGATTGCCGGCTTGCACGCCAAACACCCATTGAGCATGCATCGCCCAATGGGTGTTTGTGTTTGCTCGCCCGGAACTTATTCTGCCAGCTTTTCGAGGTTGCCGTTGCGGTCCATTTTGAACTTAGTCGCGCCGGTTTCGTCTTCTTCGAAAAGGACGTATTTTCTCGCGCGGTTCATGATTTTCATCAAGGTTTCGTAGTCTTCCTGCATGGTAACCGAACTTTCTTCGAGCTCTTGGACACGTTTTTTCAATTCTTCCGTTTCCTTTTTCAATTCCTGGTTTTCGTGCTTCAATCTTGCATTCTCACTTTTTAAAATCGTGCTTTGGAATTGCGTATTGTTCAAGTATTGCAGATAGCTGATGACCTTGACAAGGCTCATATCCCCGTTGCTTTCGGTCGGCTGTGAAACTTGCGGGCTGCCGTTTTCAGCTTCTTCCCCGTCCGGAGCCGGTTGTTCTGGAAATTCAGCAAGCGGCATTTCGCCAATTTCCTCGAGTGTTGGAACCGGTGGCTGGTACAGCAGTTTCTTTTTCCCGCCCTGGTCTTTTCCAAGCAGGCGCTGGCGTTGTTTGCGCTGTTTTTTTGCAAGCTGCAGCGCCTGTTCGTAATTATGGCGGACAACCGCATTCCAGCGGAAACCGCAGGCGGCGGATGTACGGTTCAGCTTATCGCCGACTTCCTCAAAAGCATTCAGCTGTGTGCTTCCTTCGCGCACGTGGCGGAGCACTGTTTCAGCCAGCAACAAATCATCTTCTTCGCTCCACGCATCTTGACGTGTTTTCATTCTCATTACCCCCAAATGTAAATTTTTTGTTTGTACTAAGAGAATGGACAAAAAACACGCAATTTATACCAATATGGTAAAAAAATAATAGAATTTTAGCGCGCAAACGGATTTTTGCTTTCGACAACACAGACAGGCGGGTACACGGGGGAAGCCAAAAAGCCCCGTTAGCGTCTGCCCGGGCACGGATAAATGCAAGGGGTTTAAAAAGCGCAGCCACACGCTGGCGGGGATTGGAAAATATGGCAAGAGAAGAACGGGTTTCCTAATTAAAAAGTGCAGCGCCACAAGCTGTGGGCATGGAGACCGCCAATGCTCTCCAACCACCTGGCCGGTTTAAAAAGTGCAGAGTCAAAGCTGGTGCGAGCCGCTGTTTTACGCTTACCGCGCCCGGCCGGTGTTAAAAAAATGCAGCGCCACAAGCTGGTTCCCCTATAGAAACGGCAAAATCAAGCATTTTCGAAAGAGGCGGTCTTCCATCGGGGGGTATTCATTAGCCCCGCGCATTTCCAAAAGCTGCCCGTCCGCATATTACAAGCTTTTTTTCTCCGGCCTGTCCCGGTATAATAGAATTACGACATCAGGAAGAGGGTAAAGCATGGAATACGCCAAACTTAAGCTCAGTGAGGAAAAAGTGTTTAAAGACCCTGTCCACCGCTATGTCCATGTGCGTGACCGGGTGATCTGGGACTTGATCGGAACAAAAGAGTTCCAGCGATTGCGCCGGATCCGGCAGCTCGGCACGACTTACCTGACTTTCCACGGGGCGGAACACAGCCGTTTCAGCCACTCACTTGGCGTCTATGAAATTGTCAGGAGAATTACAGATGATGTTTTTAAAGACCGGGTGAACTGGAACGGAAAGGACAGGCTGCTGTCGCTTTGCGCTGCGCTTTTGCACGATCTTGGCCACGGCCCGTTTTCCCATTCGTTTGAAAAAGTGTTTGGCATGGACCATGAGGAGTTTACAAGGCAAATCATCCTCGGGGAGACGGAAGTCAATGAAGTATTGCGGCGGGTCGGTAGAAATTTCCCGAAAAAAGTGGCGGAAGTGATTGCGAAAACTTCAGAAAACAAATTGGTGGTCAGCCTGATTTCAAGCCAGCTTGATGCGGACCGGATGGATTATTTGTTGCGCGATGCGTATTATACAGGGGTCAGCTATGGCCATTTTGACATTGAAAGGCTGCTCCGCGTTATGCGCCCGCATGAAGACCAGGCCGTTTTTAAATACAGCGGCATGCATGCGGTCGAGGATTATATTTTAAGTCGTTACCAAATGTACTGGCAAGTGTATTTTCACCCGGTGACAAGAAGCGCAGAAGTGATTTTAACAAAAATTTTGCACCGCGCAAAAACGTTGTACGATGCCCGTTACCCGTTCAAGCACGGGCCCAGCCATTTCCAGTCGCTTTTTGAAGATAGACTCAGCCTGCGTGATTATTTAAAACTGGATGAGCACGTCATGCTGTATTATATTGAGGTTTGGCAGGAGGAAGATGACCCGGTTTTGCGGGACCTTTGCGCCCGCTTTGTAAACCGGAATCTGTTTAAATACATTGAGTTTGACCCGGCAAAAGAATTTAAGGTGCACAGCCGGCTTGAAAAGCTTTTTGCAGAAGCCGGGATCGACCCGAACTATTATTTAGTCATTGATTCGTCCTCAGATCTTCCGTACGATTTTTACCGGCCGGGCGAGGAAGGGGAACGGCTGCCGATCAATTTGCTGATGCGAAACGGTGACCTGAAAGAATTATCAAGGGAATCGGATATTGTGGACGCGATTTCGGGGAAAAGAAGGACGGATCATAAATTGTATTTTCCGCTTGATTTGATCGAAGACGAAACGACACACGGGGAAAAGAAAAGGGAAATTGCCGCTTTGCTGAAATTGCCCCGGAGTTCGGAAATTTAGTCAGGAGTGAATGGTTTGTGTTAGAAGATCATGTAAAAATTATGGGTGCGCTTGCCATAAGCGGAGAAATTGTCGGGCGTAAAAAGCTGCAAAAAATGATTTATATTGCGAAAAAATTATCCTTCCCTTTCCAGGAAAAATTTGAGTTCCACTTTTACGGCCCGTATTCTGAAGAGTTGACGCTCAAAGTAGAGGAGCTGACCAACCTCGGGTTTGTAAACGAAGTAAAAGAGAAAAAAGGCGGATATGTCCAATATCGGTATACGGTGACAGACGAGGGCCGGGAATTTCTGGAAATGTACGAACCGGATCTGTCGGGGCTGGATGCGTGCCTGGCAGAAATGAATGGGCAAAATGCACGCTTCCTTGAGCTTGTTTCAACCGTCATGTATTTTGATATGCTTCCGAAAGAGGAAGTAAAGGAGAAAATCTTTACATTAAAGGCGAAGCAGCGTTATACGGAGGAAGAAATCAACGAGGCGTACGATTACATAGAAAAATTGAAAAAAATCGCTAGCCCTGTCCAGCAGGCATAGCGATTTTTCCGCCCCTATTCGTCGCTTTTGCGGACGCCGCCTATGGCATAATGGTTTTTTGACATTTCTTCAATGAACACGGTAATGTTTTCTTTTGGGGCGCCTACGGTTTCGCTGACCGCGGCCGTTACTTTTTCGACCAGCGCTTTCTTTTGTTCGTCTGTACGGCCTTCCAGCATTTTGACGGTTACATATGGCATGCGGGTGCATCTCCTTTTAGATGATTTCATAAAAATTGTAAAGTCTTTTTTGCCCGCCTGCAAGTGGCACTTTTAAAACAAGTGAATACCGAATGAAAATTTTGTATACTATAGTCAATATATTGTTTTTAAAGGAGACCGGTACGTGGAACAATTACAACAGTTTTTGGCATATCCGTTGAGGGATATCCCGATTGTCGCGGCGGTGTTGATCATTGCTTTTACCGTCCATGAATTTTCCCATGCTTATACGGCTTATCTGTGCGGCGACCCGACTGCTAAACGCGAGGGGCGGCTGACATTGAACCCGGCGCAGCATATTGACCCGCTCGGCGCGCTGCTTATTTTTGTCGCCGGCTTCGGCTGGGCGCGCCCTGTCCCGGTAAACCGCTACCATTTCAAAAATCCGCGCCTGGCAGGGGTGACGGTATCCTTTGCGGGCCCTGCCAGCAATTTTTTGATGGCGTTTATCGGGGAAATCATTTTTTATGTGCTCGTGGCAACCGGGCTTGGCGCAGGCCTGCCATGGTTTGTCCTTTCCTTTTTCAATTATTTTGTCTGGCTGAATCTCGTATTGTTTATTTTCAATTTAATTCCGCTTCCGCCGCTGGACGGGTACCGGATCATAGAAGATTTGGTTTCGCCGGGGGTACGGGCAAAACTGATGCAGTACGAGCAGTACAGCATCGTTGTATTTCTGGTCCTGCTTATCACGCCGCTTGGCCGGTATACGATCTCGCCGCTGATTAACAGTGCGGTCCCGTCGATTATGAAGGGATTCCAGTCGATTGTTTCCGTATTCGGATAGACTGCCATTGAGAGAAAGGGGATGTGCAAGATGGCTGAAAAAAAGAAAAAAGCGGAATTTAATATTATTAAAAATGCGCCGACCGACGGCCATAAAAGTTTTGGCACCGGGGCGCTAAACCTTGAAAATGTCTCGCCGGTGATCATTGATGTCAATGAAGGTACGGCGGTTGTCGATATTGGGGCGATGCATGCAAGGAGCGCCGTGGAAAAGCGGGTGAGATTTTCCCCCGACCGTTCGGAAGTCCCGGAAGAGGGGGCAAAACCGTACTGGCTTGTGTGGGTGACAATTGAACGCGGCGAAAACGGCCCTTATTATCACGGGGTGACAGCCTGCGAAATGGTGGTCAACAAGGAAAAACGTCGCGGCTACAAATCGCTGCCAGAGCATGTCAACCGCCTCGACAAGTCGATGAAGGGCCATATCATTGTCGACCATATGGATGATCGGTCCAAGAAGGTGCTGGCGGATTTCTTAAAAGGCCACAGCAGCGAGATGTGGGATTTATCCAGCGATGAATTGAAAGAAGCATTAAAGGCCTGACCCCGCGCATTTTGTGCGAGGAACCGGCCGGAATTTCAAGATGGATTGAAAGAGCAGGAAAGGCCTGACCGCAAAGCGGCCAGGCCTTTCTTTTTGCTGTTTTTAAAAAAACGGGAACAGTTTTTCAAGCCAGTTACGGTGCTTTTTCGGATACAACTCATTTTCTCCTGCTGCGGGATGTTTGCTGCAGGGCTCGGCCGGTTCGGTACCGGATATAAAGTATGTCAGCCTTGCCACCGGGCAGTTTTCGGTTGCAATTTTCCCGGTTTCAGGATCGATTTCAACGCCGGTTACGCCTTTGGGCGGCTTAAACTCCGCGGCAGGGCGCCCGGCAAGTGCTTTTTCCATAAACCGGGCCCATATTTTTTTGGCGTACATTTTGTCAGCGGCCAACGTGATTTCCTGCCCGTTGTCGTATCCGACCCAAACGCCTGACACGAGCTGGGGCGAAAACCCGATCATCCAACTGTCCGTGTTGGTGGAGCCGGATTTGCCGGCGTACGGGCGGGTGAGGCTTTTGACAATGGAGGCGCCGGTGACACGGGCATAGCCGTTCAGGCGCTTGTCAAACATACCGGTCATCATTTGCGAGGTGACAAACGCCGCCGCTTTGTCCAGCACTCGTTTTTTCTCGTGTTTGTCGTATGCATACAGGACGTGACCTTTATAATCTTCCACTTTTGTGATGAAAACAGGCCCGTTTTGAGTGCCGCCGTTTGCAAGCAGGCTGTAGGCGTTCACCATATCGAGCAGGTGCACGCCGGATGTGCCGAGCGCAAGTGACGGCACTTTTTCCATCGGGGTTGTAAGGCCGAATTGTTTTGCGGTTTGGACGAGCACATCCTGTCCGAGCAGCAAATGGGTTTTCACGGCGTAAATATTATCTGAAACGGCGAGCGCCTGCATCATCGTAATGTCCCTATTGGCATACTGGCTGTTGAAATTATGCGGCCTGTATGAAGATCCGCCCGGCCGGAAAACGGTCGGTTCGCTTTTGAGCATCGTTGCCGGCGTGAATCCGTGGTTCAATGCAGCATAATAAAGGAGCGGCTTCATGGTGGAACCGGGCTGGCGCGTTGCCTGTGTGGCGCGGTTAAAGGAACTTTCCGCATAATCGCGGCCCCCGGTAAGTGCGGTTACGAAGCCGTTTTTCGGATTGATTGCCGCAAAACCGAGCTGGATTTGCGAAGATGCCGGAATGATTTCCTTCACTGTTTCTTCGGCAATTTTTTGCTGCTTCACATCAAGGGTGGTATATACTTTTAATCCCCCGAGCGCAATCGTCCGGTCATCAAACCCGAGTTTTGTTTTCAGCTGTTTTTTCACAAGGTCCTGGAAATAAGGGGCGATCCGGTTTGTATCCGGATCCGCTTTTTGCATGATTTTTACCGTTTCATTGGCGGCTGCTGCTGCTTGTTTTTTTGTAATATAGCCGTTTTTCACCATCGATTGCAAAACAGCAAGCTGCCGTTTTTTCGCTTTTTCCGGCGAAATGACAGGGGAGTAGACTCCGGGTCCGTTTGGAATCCCGGCAAGCATGGCGGCTTCGGCAAGTGTCAGCTGTTTGGCGCTTTTCCCGAAATAGTACCGGCTTGCGGCTTCAATCCCGTATTTTCCATGCCCGTAATTGATCGTATTTAAATAGCCTTCCAGAATCCGGTCTTTGCTGTAGCTGGACTCGAGCCGGACCGTGTAGAATGCTTCCTTTAATTTTCTTTCCCATGTTTTATCAAGCGTTAAAAACAGGTTGCGGGCGTATTGCTGGGTAATGGTGCTTGCGCCCTGCACCTTTCCCATTGCTTTCATATCGGCAGCGACCGCCCCGGCCATGCGCCGGTAATCAAAGCCGTGGTGATGGTAAAAGTTTCGGTCTTCGATTGAAATGGTCGCGTCAATGGCGTTTTCGGAGATGCCGTCAAGCGGCACCCAGTATCTTTGCTGGCCGCTGTTCGACTCGCCGATTTGTTTGCCGTTTTGTGCATAATAAAGCGTTGATTGCGGTACGGACAGCGGCGGCGGACCGAGAATTTTTGCATACAGATAGACAGCTGCCGTTAAGGCAGACAGCAGGATGGCGAAAGTAATCAGGGCAAACAGCATCAGGCGCAGGCCCCATTTGGCTTTCCGGATCTTTGGTGTTGTCTGTGTCTCCATCATCCGCACCTCTTTTTCTCCTTATTTCCTTAGTATTTAGTAAGAGAGGAAATTTTAAACACCGGAACCGAAAAAAGGATTATGGGAAGGGTGGCCCGCTGTAAAAAGATTCTTGCTTTTTTTCGGAATTTCACTATACTTTTTCCATGTGTCCGAAATTGTGAAAAAGAGGAGAAAAAGATGAGATTTGACGAAGCTTATTCAGGCCATGTTTTTATCGGGGCAAGCCCGGATTATGAAAAAAGCCGGGTGGTGCTTTACGGCATGCCGATGGACTGGACAGTCAGCTACCGCCCGGGTTCACGGTTCGGCCCGGGGCGCATCCGGGAAGTTTCAATCGGGCTCGAAGAATACAGCCCGTATCTTGACCGGGAACTTGCTGAAATCAGCTATTTTGATGCCGGAGATATGCCGCTGCCGTTCGGCAATCCGCAAAAAAGCCTTGATATGATTGAAAATTATGTCGGGACATTGCTCGACGACGGGAAATTTCCGTTCGGCCTTGGCGGCGAGCATTTGGTGACATGGCCGGTGATCCGCGCCGTTTACAAAAAATACCCGGATCTCGCTGTCATTCATTTTGATGCCCATACCGATTTGCGCACGGATTATGAAGGCGAGCCGCTTTCGCATGCTACGCCGATCCGGAAAACGGCGGAGTTGATCGGGCCCGCGAATGTGTATTCATTCGGTATCCGGTCCGGCTTAAAAGAGGAATTTGAATGGGCGGAAAGAAACGGCATGCATATCGCAAAGTTTGAAGTGCTTGAGCCGCTCAAAAAAGTGTTGCCGGCGCTTTCCGGCCGCCATGTGTATGTGACGGTCGATATTGATGTGCTCGATCCCGCTTTTGCGCCGGGGACAGGGACGGTGGATGCCGGCGGGATCACCTCAAAAGAACTGCTGGCATCGATTCATGCGATTGCCCGTTCCGGCGTGAATGTCATTGGTTGTGACCTTGTTGAAGTGGCACCTGTATATGATCATTCCGAGCAAACAGCCAATACGGCTAGCAAGCTCGTGCGCGAAATGATGCTCGGCTGGGTGAAGTAACGGAAAACCCGGCACCGGCTGCGGGGGCGGGTGCCGGGTTTTTAAAGTTAAGCTTGCGGGATAGCAGCTCCATTATATATGATAAAATGAGGAGAGTTACCATATTATTTTTCCGCCGGAAAGGTTATAATGGATGAAATAAAGGATGTGGGAAAATGGCGGGGGAAACCGTTTCTTGCCCTGTAAAAATACATATGACCACGGAGATTTTCCAGGAAGAAGCGGAAAAGATCGAACTGGTTTTGTTCGGCCATTATTATGAAAGAGCCGGTTCGGCCTATTTAAAGTACGAGGAAATGCAGGAAGCCGGAAAAATTCACACGGTTGTCAAAGTGGCAAGCGGAAGGGCGCTTGTATTGAGAAGCGGTGCGGTCTCCATGCGGCTTGATTTGCGTGCCGGGACAAGGCGCCCGGGGACTTACGAAAACGGCTATGGCCAATTCCCGATTGAAGCGGCGGCAGATGAGATTGTGCACACGCGCACAGGCCCGCTTTCTGGGCAGCTTTCCCTCGGATACAGGCTTTATATGCATGGGGGTTCGGTCGGTACATATAAAATGAAGATCCATTATGAGGAGGTACAAGCAGCAAAATGAACATTGCGGAACAAATGCAGGAAACGCTGAAAACGGAAATCAAAGAAGCGGTGATGAAGACCGGCTTGGTTGCGGAAGCGGATATTCCGGCTATTGTGCTGGAAAAGCCAAAAGAAAAAGCACACGGCGATTATGCCGCAAACATTGCAATGCAGCTTGCGCGTGCGGCAAAAAAAGCGCCGCGCCAGATTGCGGAAGCGATTGTCGAACATATCGACAAATCGAAAACGTTGATTGAAAAAGTGGAAATCGCAGGCCCCGGCTTTATTAATTTTTATTTGGACAATACGTATTTGACCCGGCTGATCCCTTCTATCCTTCATGATGGTGCGGATTACGGCCGTTCAGATGCCGGCAGGGGCAAAAAAATCCAGGTTGAATTCGTATCGGCGAACCCGACCGGTGATCTTCACCTCGGACATGCGCGCGGCGCCGCTGTCGGGGATTCACTGTGCAATATTCTTGAAAAAGCAGGGTATGAGGTGACCCGTGAATACTATATTAACGATGCCGGCAACCAGATCCACAATCTGGCCTTGTCAGTCGAAGCGCGCTACTTCCAGGCGCTCGGGATGGAAAAGGAAATGCCGGCAGATGGCTATTACGGCCAGGATATTATTGACCTTGGAAAAAAACTTGCCGATGAATACGGCCGGAAATTTGTGGACGCGGATGAAAAAACGCGCTACGAATTTTTCCGCCAGTACGGCCTCGATTACGAGATGGCGAAACTGAAAAAAGACCTTGAAGACTTCCGCGTTCGTTTTGATGTCTGGTATTCGGAAACGTCTCTTTATAAGAGCGGAAAAGTTGACGAAATGCTGACACTGATGCGCGAAAAAGGCCATATTTATGAAAAGGACGGGGCAACGTGGTTCCGCTCGACGGCTTTCGGCGACGACAAAGACCGCGTGCTCATCAAAAACGATGGGACTTACACGTACTTGACCCCGGATATTGCTTACCATAAAGACAAATTTGACCGCGGCTTCGATACGGTGATTAATATTTGGGGCGCTGACCACCACGGCTATATCCCGCGGATGAAAGCGGCAATGGAAGCGCTCGGCTATAACAGCGGCAATCTTGAAGTGGAGATCATCCAGCTTGTTCACTTGTATAAAAACGGCGAAAAAATGAAAATGAGCAAGCGGACTGGGAAAGCGGTCACGATGCGTGAACTCATTGACGAAGTCGGGCTTGATGCAACCCGGTACTTCTTTGCGATGAGAAGTTCGGATACGCATTTGGACTTTGACCTTGATCTTGCCGTTTCAGAGTCCAATGAAAACCCGGTTTACTATGCGCAATATGCCCATGCCCGTATTTGCAGTATTTTGCGCCAGGCGGAAGAAAAAGGGTTTGTGCCGGATACAGGCGCCGATTTTTCCGTGATCCGGTCTGAAAAGGAAACGGATGTCCTGAAAAAGCTCGGAGAATTCCCGCAGGTGATTGCTGATGCGGCCGAAAAGCGGATCCCGCACCGCATTACAAATTATATTAACGAACTTGCCGCCAACTTCCACAGCTTTTACAATGCTGTGAAAGTGATTGAACCGGCGCATGCGGACGCCACCAAAGCGCGCCTTGCCCTCGTGAAGGCCGTGCAAATAACGCTGAAAAATGCGCTCCAGCTAATCGGCGTTTCCGCACCGGAAAAAATGTAAAGAAAAAAGCCGTCCCCATCCATTTATGGGTTTAGGGGCGGCTTTTTTTGATGCGCAATGGTTTATTGGGTTTAAGGAAAGCAAAATGGAATGCAAATAGCAAGATGACGTGCAGTTACGTGCCTGAGGTTCCGTGACAGCTTTTAAAAGGGCATGTGATACAGCCCTGCAAGATGTTATTCAAGGACGGCCAAAACGTTGGTTTAGCTGTTAACCACCTAATGTGCCTGGCAGTGCCCCAGTCTTCAGGGAGCAATTTTTTTTGATCGCGCCGACTGACCCAGAGCCGGTCTTTTATCACAAAAATCCTTCAATTGCCCTCACACCCCATTCAGCCAGCCTCGTTGCCAATCCGGGGCGGTTCAGGTCGTCTGCTGTAAGCGGGACAGCGTGGCACATATCTTCTTTTACGATCGCACACATTTTTTGGATAAACGCGTTGTCGTATACAAGACAGTTGACTTCAAAGTTTAAACGGACACTGCGCCGGTCAAAATTAGCCGTTCCGATATCGCAAATCGTCTGGTCCATGATCATAATTTTCGCATGATAAAATCCGGGCTTGAACAAATGAATGTCTGCGCCATTATCAAGCAGCTGCCGGAAATAGCGGCTTGCGGCCTCTTTGACAAGCGGATGGTCCGCTTTATCTGGGACGAGCACTGTAACGTTTACGCCGCGCGCTAAAGCCTGTACCAGTTTTTTGTGGATGGCCGGAGTCGGGATAAAGTACGGGGAACCGATAAAAATCGATTCGCGGGCTTCCTCAATCAGGCTGCAAACCAGGCGTTCAAGCTCATCGCCCGCAGTCGGGATGATCCGGTGGCGGCATCCGCTTTTCTCCTCCTCGGGAGAGATTGGCGTTTCAAATGGCATTTTTTCGCCTGTAGCCGTTTCCCAGTTTCTGATAAATTCCTGCTGCAAGTCGCGGATACTTCCGCCGGTTAAGCGGAAATGGTAATCTCGCCAAGGAGAAAGCGACTTGTTGCCATCGATATAATCCTTTCCTACATTGAAACCGCCAAGATAGCCTGTCTCCCCATCAATGACGGTTATTTTCCGGTGGTTCCGCTGCTGGAGCGTGTAAAAGAAAAAAGGGAATTTCGGCCGGTTGCTGAAGGCAAACGAGGCGCCAGCATTTTTCAGCTGGGCAATCATCTGTTTTGTGACCTTCCGGCTACCCGCCCAATCGAGTAATACTTTTACTTCTTTCCCTTCACGCGCTTTTTTTGCGAGCAGGCTGAAAAATTCACGGCTGATTTCATCATTTTTTACAATATAAAACAGGACGTATATGCTTTTTTTGGCATGCAGGATATCGGAAAAGTAGTGGGGAAACAGATTTTCTCCGCATGTAAAAACAGTAAAATCTCCGTGCCGTACGGGATATTGGCGCTGTTTGCGAGTTTTGCGGAAATGCCTTTTTCCAAGCGTGTAATCGGTGAAAAGCCAGATGATGAGTACTATGACGGCAGAAAGGAATAAGAGCAAAATCATATCTTTTTTCCCCGCTTCAATCGATTTTTTCCGTGGCCGAGTCCATGTCTTTATTCTTCCCCAAATGCGGCCGATTCTACTTACAAAAGCCGGAAACAGGCACAAAGAAATTCAAAAAAATAAAGAAAAAAGGATTGACTGAATGCTCATTCATTATATAATATAGGTAAGCAAGATTCGGAAAATTACCTGCTTTTTTGTGCGAGCACGAATGAACGAAGGGAGCGTCGGGAGAAAAATGCACATCTTATTATGGTTAAACTGGTTGTTGTTTCTGTCTGTAACCGCTTACGGCATTGGCCTTTTTGCGTATTTGGTAAGGACAAGGATCCAGTATATCAAATTGGGGAAAAAACAGGAATTCGACAACAATGTCAAGGCGCGGCTCAAAAAAATATGGGTATACGTTTTCGGGCAGAAAAAACTGCTCAAGGATAAAAAGAGCGGCGCCATCCATGTGATGATGTTTTACGGGTTTATTCTCGTCCAGTTCGGCGCGATCGATTTCATATGGAAGGGGCTTGCGCCGGGTTCGCACTTGCCGCTCGGGCCGCTTTACCCCGGATTTACTTTCTTTCAGGAAATCGTTACGCTCGTCATTTTATTTGCGGTCGGCTGGGCGTTTTACCGCCGCTACATTGAGAAGCTCGTCCGCTTAAAACGAGATTTTAAAGCGGGGCTTGTGCTCATCTTTATCGGCGGGCTAATGGTTTCTGTTCTGGTCGGGGGCGGCATGGAAATTATTTGGCACTTTGAGGAGCCGTCATGGACGGAACCGGTGGCAGCCGGGATTGCAGCGGCCTTTCATTGGATTGGACCAACTGCAGCGGCTGTTGTGTTTTACGTCGCATGGTGGATCCATCTATTGCTGCTGCTTACTTTCCTTGTCTATATCCCGCAGTCGAAGCATGCCCATTTGATTGCAGGGCCTGCGAATGTGTATCTGAACCGGCTCGGGGATACCGGGAAATTACGGCCGATCGATTTTGAAGACGAATCGCAGGAAAGTTTTGGCGTCGGCAAAATCGAGGACTTCACGCAGCTTCAGCTTGTCGATCTTTACGCCTGTGTGGAATGCGGCCGCTGCACGAATATGTGCCCGGCAACCGGAACAGGAAAAATGCTTTCACCGATGGACTTGATCATTAAATTAAGGGACCATTTGACCAACTACGGCGCGGCCGTTACGTCTAAAGCACCGTGGGTTCCGGCGTTTGCTTTTGCCAACACGACAGGAAATAGGCTCGCCCGGGAAAGTGCAAGTCGCGGGGCGGAAGAGGCAGCTGCAGCGCTCGATTATAACCCGAGCCTGATCGGCGATGTCATTACCGAAGAAGAGATCTGGGCATGCACGACTTGCCGGAATTGCGAAGACCAGTGCCCGGTTATGAATGAACATGTCGATAAAATCATTGATTTGCGGCGCTATCTCGTTTTGACCGAAGGAAAAATGAAACCAGATGCACAGCGGGCAATCCAAAATATTGAACGCCAGGGCAATCCTTGGGGGCTGAACCGGAAAGAGCGCGAGTCGTGGCGTGAAGGGCGCGAAGATATCGAGGTCAAGACGGTCAAAGAAATGAAAAAATCGGATGAGGAATTCGAGTATTTATTCTGGGTCGGATCAATGGGGTCTTACGACAGCCGCAGCCAAAAAATCGCGCAGTCGTTTGCGAAACTGCTGAATGAAGCGGGTGTGAAATTCGCCATTCTCGGCAACAAGGAGAAAAACTCCGGAGATACAGCACGCAGGCTTGGCAATGAATTTTTGTTCCAGGAACTGGCCGGCCAGAACATCGCCGAGTTTGAAAAGAACGGCGTGAAAAAAATCGTGACGATCGATCCGCATGCATACAATACGTTTAAGAAAGAATATAAAGATTTTGGTTTTGAAGGGGAAGTGTACCATCACACCGAAGTGCTTTATGAGCTGCTGAAAGAAGGACGCTTAAAGCCGAAGTACGAAGTCAATGAAACGGTTACCTTCCATGACTCCTGCTACCTCGGCAGGTACAATGACATTTATAACCAGCCGCGTGACATTTTAAAAATGATCCCGGGCGTAAAGCTTGTAGAAATGGAGCGGAACCGTGAAACAGCGATGTGCTGCGGGGCTGGCGGCGGATTAATGTGGACGGAAGAAGATACCGGGCACCGGATTAATGTGGCGCGGACGGAACAGGCACTTGCTGTGAATCCGACCGTTATCAGCACGGAATGCCCGTACTGCTTGACAATGCTTTCTGATGGCACAAAAGCGAAAGAAGTGGAAGACACTGTAAAAACCTTGGATGTCGCCGAAATTCTGGAACGTTCGGTCTGCGGGGCGCCGGGGCAGACGGCTGCAGTATCTTAGGCGGGTGATGCCGCCGCAAAACGGGATGCGCGGCAGGAAAAACAGTTGTATTTAAACCGGCAAATCATCTGCGCAAAAACGGCGGGGAACGGGATATGTAAAAGTTTGGGTTGGTTCTCCGCCGCTTTTTTGCGGCAGATCACAAAGGGTGTTAGGAATGTAAGCGTTCATGCAGATTGCTGGCGCTTTTAAATAAATCACGCAGTATAACAAGACTTTACTGCTGTTTTTAGTAGCGAATGGCAAAAGGGCCATGATTAAACGATGATTGAGCGTTCGCTCGATTGGGAGACACTTTTCACCCATCCTAAAAGCATCGGGAGGTTCGCTGCAAATTTGGCAGCAGATGGCAAAAGAGCAAGTCAAAGAAAGGGAATTGCGTATTTACGCGATTTAGAGGCCATACCAAAAACATGACAAGGCTCATCTATGGCAAAGGGCCATGAATGATGATTGAGCGTTCGCTCGATTGGGAGGCGCTTTTCCTCCATCCTAAAAGCATCGGGAGGTTCGCTGCAAATTTAGCAGGGATGGCAAAAGAGCAAGTCAAAGAAAGGGGATTGCGTATTTACGCGATTCAGAGGCATTCTTTACCCATACCAAAAACATGACAAGGCTCACTGCTGTTTGGCAACGAATGGCAAAGGAACGATGAATGAACGATGATTCGCGTTCGTGCAAATTGCCGGCGCTTATCATAAATCCATTGTAAAAGGGGAGAAGATGGTTGAACACGGTGATCATCGACGGGGCGCGTACGCCATTTGGGAAATTCGGGGGAAAACTGGCTGCACTTCCGGCGTCCGCGTTAGGCGGGATTGCGATCCGGCATGCATTGGAAAAAGCGGGCGTTGAAAACGGGGAAGTAAATGAAGTGATTATGGGGAATGTCCTACAGGGCGGCCAGGGGCAGCTCCCATCCCGGCAGGCGGCAAGGCACGCCGGCATTCCGTGGGAAGTCAAAACGGAAACGGTGAATAAAGTGTGTGCTTCCGGCATGAGGAGCGTGACCATGGCGGATCAGATCATCCGTTTGGGGGACGGGGAAGTCATTGTAGCCGGCGGGATGGAGTCGATGTCAAACGCCCCTTACTTCCTGCCCAAGGCAAGATGGGGATTGAAAATGGGCGATGTCCAGCTGAAAGACATGATGACCCATGACGGACTCATCTGCGCATTTTCCGGCGTCCATATGGGCACATACGGAAACCGCACGGCGGAAGCGTTCGGGCTGACCCGCGACTTTCAGGACCGCTGGGCATTAAGAAGCCACCAGAAAGCATTGGAAGCCATCCATTCCGGCAAGTTTGCCGAAGAGATTGTTCCGGTGGAAATCCCGCAAAGAAAAGGCCCTGCGCTGCTTGTTGAACAGGATGAACCGCCGCGCGCGGATACGACGCTTGAAAAACTGTCCCAGCTGCCGCCTGCTTTCGACAAAGACGGCACCATCACGGCCGGCAATGCTCCGGGTGTGAATGACGGGGCGGCTGCACTTGTTTTAATGAGCGCTGAACGGGCTGCAAAAGCAGGGTTGAAGCCGCTTGCAAAGATTGTGGCGCATGCGGAAGTGGCGGTGGAGGCGCAGCATTTTCCGCAGACGCCGGGGCTTGTGATCAACGAAATCCTGAAAAAAACAGGAAGAAAGCTTGATGACATTGATTTGTTTGAAATCAATGAAGCATTTGCCGCTGTGGCCCTTGCCAGCAGCAAAATCGCACAGCTCGATTTGGATAAGGTGAATGTAAACGGCGGCGCGGTTGCGTTAGGCCATCCGATCGGTGCAAGCGGCACGCGCATTATTTTAACCCTTGCATACGAACTGAAACGGCGCGGCGGCGGGACCGGGATCGCAGCCATCTGCTCCGGTGGCGGCCAGGGCGATGCCGTCATGATTGAAGTGCAATAAAACTTCAACGTGTATGACCACCCAAAAAAGGGGACCTGATCATGGATTTTCAGTTTACGGAAGAACAGCTTTTGTTAAGAAAAACCGTACGGGATTTTGCAGAAAAAGAAATTTTGCCGGCTACGGGCGACATGGAGCGCGGCATGTTCCCGCGTGAAATACTTGGAAAAATGGCAACCCTCGGTCTGATGGGCATCACCATTCCGGAAACATACGGCGGTGCGGGGCTGGATTTTACTGCATACGTTATAGCTGTTCATGAAATTTCCAAAGCCAGCGCGACCATTGGCGTCATCCTTTCCGTCCATTCATCCGTCGGGACCGCGCCGATTTTATATTTCGGAAGTGAAGCGCAAAAACAAAAATATTTGCCAAAGCTTGCAAGCGGGGAATACCTGGGGGCTTTTTGCCTGACGGAAGCCGAGGCGGGGTCGGATGCGAAGAATTTAAAAACAAAAGCGGTAAAACAGGGCGGGCATTATGTGCTCAATGGTTCAAAAATGTTCATTACAAACGGCGGCGAGGCGGATACGTATATTGTATTTGCCCGCACGGAAGACGGCAACATCACCGCTTTCATTATTGAAAAGACCATGCCGGGTTTCCGGACCGGCAAGGATGAGAAAAAAATGGGGCTGCACGGGTCAAAAACTGTCCAGCTTCACTTTGAAAATCTCCAGGTTCCGGCTGAGAACCGGCTGGGGGAAGAAGGGGAAGGGTTTAAGATCGCAATGGCGGTGCTGGATGCCGGCCGGATCGGGATCGCGGCACAGGCCCTCGGGATTGCGGAAGGCGCCTATGAACTGGCACTTCAATACGCAAAAAACCGGCGCCAGTTCGGAAAACCCATCCACGCATTTGAGGGTACCGGTTTTAAACTTGCCGACATGGCAACAAACATCGAAGCCAGCAAACTGCTTGTCTACCGGTCAGCCTTTTTGCGGAGCAACGGCCTGGGCTGCAAAAAAGAAGCGGCGATGGCCAAACTGCTCGCTTCCCAAACAGCTGTTGATACAGCGATTGAAGCCGTTCAGATTTTCGGCGGATATGGATACACGAAAGACTATCCGGTTGAACGGTTCATGCGCGATGCGAAAATTACGCAAATTTATGAAGGGACAAGTGAAATCCAAAGAATCGTGATCAGCAATCAATTATTGCGGGAGAAAAGGCTTTAAGTTGTCTTGGATAAAAAAATTGGAGGCAGAAAAATGGACTTTCGTTTAAGTGAAGAACATGAAATGATCCGGAAAATGGTACGCGATTTTGCCGTGAAGGAAGTGGCACCGACAGCAGCGGAACGCGATGAGAACGAACGGTTTGACCGTAGCATCTTTGACCGGATGGCGGCGCTCGGCCTGCCCGGGATTCCATGGCCGGAGCAGTACGGCGGGATCGGGAGCGATTTTCTGGCATACTGCATTGCGGTGGAAGAGCTGTCGCGTGTGTGCGCCTCAACCGGCGTGACCCTTTCCGCACATACTTCCCTTGCCAGCTGGCCGCTGTTTAAATTCGGCACAGAAGAACAAAAACAGAAATATCTCGTTCCGCTTGCCCGCGGGGAAAAAATCGGCGCGTACGGCTTGACGGAGCCGGGGTCGGGTTCTGATGCGGGCGCGATGGTGACAACGGCCAGGCGTGAAGGAGACCATTATGTTTTAAATGGTTCCAAAATTTTCATTACAAACGGCGGCGTGGCGGATATTTACATCGTGTTTGCCCTCACCGATCCGAAAAGCAAACACCATGGTACAAGCGCATTTATCATTGAAAAAGATTTTCCCGGGTTTTCAACCGGCAAAAAGGAAAAGAAAATGGGCATCCGGGCTTCCACCACAACGGAAATCATTTTTGACAATGTCATGGTGCCGGCAGAAAACCGGCTGGGGGAAGAAGGACAGGGCTTTAAAATCGCGATGATGACGCTGGACGGCGGGCGCAACGGCATTGCAGCCCAGGCAGTCGGCATTGCCCAGGGCGCGCTCGATGCGGCTGCAGCTTATGCGAAAGAGCGGAAACAGTTCGGCAAACCGATCGCAGCAAACCAGGGCGTGTCTTTCAAACTCGCCGACATGGCCACTGCAGTCGAAGCGGCAAGGCTGTTAACGTACCAGGCGGCCTGGCTTGAGTCAAACGGGCTGCCGTACGGGAAAGAATCTGCCATGTCCAAACTATTTGCCGGCGATACGGCGATGAAAGTCACAACAGAAGCCGTGCAGATTTTTGGCGGCTACGGTTATACAAAAGATTATCCGGTTGAGCGGTTCATGCGCGATGCCAAAATTACGCAAATTTACGAAGGGACGCAGGAAATCCAGCGGCTTGTCATTTCAAGAATGCTGACAAGGGACTGACGGAGAGGGGAGGCCGTTTGTGAGCCAAAAAAAGTTTGTGCCGGCATCGGTCAGGGACGAAAGGCTGATTGAAAAGCGCAGAAACCAAATGATCAATGCCGCCGTCGCGCTTTTTAAGGAAAAGGGGTTCCACCGGACGACAACGAGGGAAATTGCCAAAAAATCCGGCTTTAGCATCGGGACGCTTTACGAATATATCCGGGCAAAAGAGGATGTCCTCTATTTGGTGTGCGACCGGATTTATGATGAAGTGCGCGACAGGCTGCTGCGCATTGATGCCGGCCAGGGGACGCTTGAAAGTTTGAAACTCGCAATTGCCCATTATTTCCGGATTGTTGATGAACTGCAGGATGAAGTGCTTGTCATGTACCAGGAAGCAAAATCACTGACAAAAGAAGCACTGCCTTACGTATTAAAAAAGGAAATGGAAATGGTCGGCATATTTGAAAAAATGATTAAAAGATGTGCGGAAAACGGCGAACTTGATCTGGAAGAAAAAGAGATTGAGATGCTCGCCCATAATATTTTTGTCCAGGGTGAAATGTGGGCTTTCCGCCGCTGGGCATTTAAAAAGAAGTTTACAATTGAGGATTATATCCGTCTGCAAACCCATTTGCTGTTTTCCGGCCTTGAGACAAGGGGTATGATGGCATAAATTTTTGGCGCCATTTCCGTTTTTCCATCCCGGGGTTCATTCATGCGTTTTAAGTTCCAATCCTGATGAAGACAAGGGGGATATGATGGCTGAAACAGAGGTTTACCGCCCGAAACATGCGGTCCGTTTTGTCACAGCGTCCAGTTTGTTTGACGGCCACGATGCTTCCATCAACATTATGCGGAGGATTTTGCAGGCAAGCGGCGCGGAAGTCATCCATCTCGGCCACAACCGCTCGGCACGAGAAATTGTCCAGGCGGCGATTCAGGAAGATGTCCAGGGTATTGCCGTTTCTTCCTATCAGGGAGGGCATCTTGAGTTTTTCAAGTATATGTATGATTTGCTGCAGGAAAACGGCGCCTCCGGGATCCGCATTTACGGCGGGGGAGGGGGCGTCATCATCCCGCGTGAGATGAAAGAACTGCATGACTACGGGATCGCGCGTATTTTTTCACCGGAGGACGGCAGAAAGCTCGGCCTTCAGGGCATGATCAATATGATGCTCCGGGAGTGCGACCACCCGACGGTAACGGAAGCGGATTTTGCCAAAGAAGCCGGGCGCTTAAGCGAAGGGCGGATCAGTTCTGTTGCCAGGCTGATTTCTTATGCCGAGAACCATTTGAACCATCAGGAGGCGCTTGCTGCCCTTGAATCTGCCATTCCGGCCGTGAAGAAAGCGCCGGTCGTGGGCATAACCGGTACCGGGGGAGCGGGAAAGAGTTCCTTGACAGATGAACTGATCCGCCGCTTTTTGCATGACCATCCGGAAAGTAAAATTGCCGTTCTTTCGGTCGACCCGACGAAGCAAAAAACGGGGGGCGCATTGCTTGGCGACCGGATCCGGATGAACGCGATTTTCCATCCGAACGTTTTTTTGCGGAGCATGGCTACGAGGGCATCCCGTTCCGAACTTTCCCTTGCCATCCATGACGCCATCCGGATTGTAAAGGCTGCCGGCTTTGATTTGATTTTGATCGAAACAAGCGGGATCGGCCAGGGGGACGCCGAAATTACGAATGTTTCCGATGTTGCCATGTATGTGATGACGAGCGAATTCGGAGCGCCTTCCCAGCTTGAAAAAATTGATATGATCGATTACGCGGACCTCATTGCGATCAACAAATTCGAGCGGAAAGGTTCAGAGGATGCGAAAAAGCAGGTGCAAAAGCAGTACCAGCGGAGCCATCTGCTGTTTGATCAAAGCCTGGATGAGATGCCGGTATACGGTACGATTGCCAGCCAGTTTCATGATCCGGGCACAAACGCCTTATATGGCGCCCTGATGGAAAAAATCAATGAAAAGAGCGGAACGGCTTTTCGCTCGTCTTTTTCAAAAAAACAGGAAGCGGGCAACCGGCATACCATCATCCCGGCAAGCCGCAGCCATTACTTGCGGGAAATTGCAGAAACCGTCCGCCGGTACCATAAAAAGGCGGAGGCACAGGCAATGCTCGCACGGAGAATGTTTCAACTCGAAGGCGCCATTACGGCTGCAAAGGAGTCCGGGGCAGCAGAGGATGTGATCGCATCGCTTGAAGCGCTTCGTACGGAAGCGGAAAAAGGGCTGACAGAAGAATCGAAAACCCTTTTGAAAAGCTGGCCGGATGTAAAGCAAAAATACAGCGGGGAGACGGTCACTGTCAAAATCCGCAATAAAGAGATCACAACGAGGATCAGAACAACAAGCTTGTCTGGGCTCTCGATCCCGAAAGTGGCGCTGCCGGATTGGGAAGACAAGGGCGAGATTTTAAAATGGCTGTATAAAGAAAATGTGCCAGGGGCATTTCCTTTTACGGCTGGCGTTTTCCCGTTTAAGCGACAGGAAGAAGATCCGAAGCGGCAGTTTGCGGGGGAAGGGACACCGGAACGGACAAACCGGCGCTTCCATTATTTATCAAAAGATGATCCGGCAAAGCGGCTGAGCACGGCTTTTGACTCGGTAACGCTGTACGGCGAAGATCCGGATGAGCGCCCGGATATTTACGGAAAAGTCGGCGAGTCAGGGGTAAGTGTGTGCACGCTCGATGATATGAAAAAACTGTATGCGGGTTTTGACCTTTGTGCGCCTTCGACTTCTGTTTCCATGACGATTAACGGCCCCGCGCCGGTCATTCTGGCAATGTTCATGAATACGGCAATTGACCAGCAGGTGAAAAAGAAAGAAGCGGAGCTCGGGCGCGTTTTAACCGTAGAGGAATTTACGGAGGTGCGCGAAAAGACGCTGCAGACGGTCAGGGGCACCGTGCAGGCGGATATTTTAAAAGAAGACCAGGGCCAGAATACATGCATTTTCTCAACTGAATTTGCACTCCGGATGATGGGTGATATCCAACAGTATTTTATTGACCATAAAGTGCGCAATTATTATTCGGTCTCGATTTCCGGATACCATATCGCAGAAGCGGGTGCGAATCCAATTTCACAGCTTGCGTTCACACTTGCAAACGGTTTCACCTATGTGGAGTATTATTTAGGAAGGGGCATGAAGGTGGATGATTTTGCCCCGAACCTTTCATTCTTTTTCTCGAACGGGCTTGATCCGGAATATACGGTGATCGGGCGTGTTGCAAGAAGAATCTGGGCGGTTGTGATGCGCGATTTATACGGGGCAAATGAGCGGAGCCAGAAGCTGAAGTACCATGTTCAGACATCCGGCCGGTCGCTCCATGCACAGGAAATTGATTTCAATGATATCCGCACGACGCTGCAGGCGCTGATGGCCCTTCAGGATCATTGCAATTCGCTTCATACCAATGCTTACGATGAAGCGATTACGACACCGACCGAGGAATCGGTGCGCCGCGCGATGGCGATCCAGCTGATTATTACAAAAGAGCATGGATTGTCGAAAAATGAAAATCCGCTGCAAGGTTCTTTTATCATTGAAGAACTGACAGACCTTGTCGAAGCCGCCGTTTTGGAGGAATTTGAACGTATCAATGACCGCGGCGGGGTGCTCGGCGCAATGGAAACCCAGTATCAGAGGGGAAAAATTCAGGAAGAGTCGATGGAATATGAGGTCAGAAAGCATTCCGGCGCCCTCCCGATTATCGGCGTCAACACCTTCCTGAATCCAAACCCGAAAAACGAGGACGAACTGAACAATATGCAGCTTGCACGCGCAACAAAGGAAGAAAAAGATTTGCAGATCAAAAATTTGCGTGATTTCCAGGCCCGCCACAAAGCAGAAGCGGAAGCCGCACTGGAAAAATTAAAGCAAACCGCGGTTTCAGGAGGCAATATTTTCGCCGAGCTTATGGAAACCGTCAAAGTCGCAAGTCTCGGCCAAATCACCAACACCCTCTACCAAATTGGCGGGCAATACAGAAGGAATATGTAAACAGAAAGTCCCGCCGCTGGACAAAAAGAAAAGCGGAGGGCGCTTGCCCAGCGGTGTATGAATATCATAGTCTCCGAACTGAGATTGAGTGTAACTGCAATCATCAGGGCCACGGCCTTGATGATTGCAAGTTGAACCAATCGGACATTTACGGGCAGTTGCCCCCGCTTAGCCTATTGTGTCATATTTTCATCATACCTGTGGTGGGGTCTTACTGCCCGTTAATGTGGGATAAAGGAAACACGGCGAGGAACGAGCCGATGTTGACTTATCGTAGGGGAGGGGACTGGAAATTCACTAGCCGACAGCGCCCGCAGCTAGACAAAAAGAAAAGCGGAGGGCGCTTGCCCGTCGGCTTACGGATTCGAAAGTCCCGCCGCTGGACAAAAAGCAGCGTGTGCTTCCAAAAGCAAAAAACCGGCAGCTGAATGCCGGTTTTTTGCTT
>ENA-UOWK01000241-UOWK01000241.1-bioreactor-metagenome-genome-assembly--contig:-NODE-241-length-53576-cov-123.853366_pt1 | contig 53576 bp, 58 predicted proteins | sample MGYA00238157_ERZ761612 | MGnify/ENA primary metagenome ERZ761612 (study PRJEB28901, sample SAMN06268035) | bioreactor metagenome | isolation source: Joint BioEnergy Institute, California, USA... | reverse complement strand
AGCTGACGGATACTAATCGATCGAGGACTTAACCAAATAGAAAAGCGAAGGGCGCCTTGAAAAAGGTGCACTGGAGCTAGACAATTCTCAAAGTTAGAAACGCGTTCTCCGTTTACAGTTTTTTCTCCCATCCGGTTTTCAGGGAACACATCCCAAAATTATACAGGTCCGGTGATAATGGCGGAAAGGTCACACCCGTTCCCATCCCGAACACGGAAGTTAAGCTTTCCAGCGCCGATGGTAGTTGGGGGTTTCCCCCTGCGAGAGTAGGACGTTGCCGGGCCAAAAGAGAACCGCAGACAAATGGTCTGTGGTTTTTTTATTTCTTTTACCATCCTCGCTTCAATCGTATGAAGGACGTAGCCCAACGATAAGGGAAGATAAATGCCGAGTATATGTAAAATTTTACTCGGAGGGGCAGATAAGTGAAAAAATGGGAAGACACTCTATTATCTAAATGTACACCTTGAAATGAACATCTAGAGAGAGGTTTCCCATGGATATGATATTACGTACAGGAACGGGAATTTTTAGAGTAACGAAAGGAATTAAGAAAACATCTCAAAAAGTGCAAAAAGTAAATTGAACATAGAGCCCCTCTATGTTAAGGAAGCAAACAAAAACGAAGGTCTTCCTTCACATAGAGTGTGTCTACGTTAAGAAAGCGCGGAAAATTGAGGGCCCTCCTTCACATAGAGCGCGTCTATGTTAAGAAAGCAAGCAAAAAAGACGGCCTTCCTTCACATAAAGCCTGTCTACGTCAAGGAAGCAAACAAAAACGAGTCTCTTCCTTCACTTAAAGCCCGTCTTCGTTAAGGTTTGCTGAAAGAATCCGATTCTGAGTTTGTACCCAATTTGTCAGCAAGCTCTTTCTTATCGCGTTCTTTTGAGACATACACACACCTGAAAAACCGGCATACGATACCATACATCATTTCGCTTTCTCGTTGCAACATTTGAAAAAATCTCTTTGATTGTGAATAGTCCGCGGAAATGATGGCAATTATAATGAGCAGGGGGTGGAGCAGATGGATCGGAGTGCCCTGAGACATGAACCGGAAATGTGCATTGTTTGTGAGAAATTGAAACATAACGGCATCCATCTTTATACATCATTTATCTGCAGTGACTGCGAAAAGGAAATGGTCCGTACCGATACGGGAGATCCGCGTTATTCCTATTTTGTCCGACAGTTGAAAGCAGTTCAAAGCCCAAAATGTATACATGACCAAGCATATTAAAACAGGCTTGGTTATTTTTTTGTTCTGCCCGTGTAAATGCTACTCTATGAAAAGATACTCAGACAATCGGAAAAACTTCAATCACCCATTTCCTGCCCGCTTTTACCCGTTTATAGTAAAATAGAATAAGTAAACTCGGGGCCGGTTTTTACAGGCGGCTCCGTATGATAAGGGGTACGGAGATGGATCAAAATCGAATGCCATTATTTGAAGCGCTATGCCGCTATCAACATAAAAATCCCGTTTCGTTCCACGTGCCGGGGCATAAAAACGGCTTGTTGATTGAGCCGTTGTTAAAAGAAAGCGCGTCTTTTTTACAATATGATGCAACAGAATTGTCCGGGCTGGATGATTTGCACCATGCTGAAGGAGCCATTCAAGAAGCACAGGATTTGCTGGCTGCTTATTACGGCAGTGAAAAGAGCTATTTTCTCGTAAACGGAAGCACCGTTGGCAACCTCGCCATGATCCTTTCTGTATGCCGGCCGGGGGATCGTGTGCTTGTGGACCGGAACTGCCATCAATCGGTTTTGCATGCCCTCAGGCTTGCCAGGGCAAATCCGGTTTTTGTTTTTCCTGAAATCGATAAGGAACGCCAAATGCCGGCAGGATTTTCAGAAAGATTATTTGTACAGGCGTTCAGGAAATACCGGGACGTGAAAGCGTGTATTTTGACTTATCCGACTTATTATGGCATCACCTACGATTTGCGGGCTGTGGCTGACATCGCACATCAAAACGGCGCTTATGTGTTGGTGGATGAAGCCCATGGTGCGCATTTTCAGATTGGCTCCCCGTTTCCGGAGACGGCGCTTCACCAGGGGGCAGATGCCGCTGTCCAGTCTGCCCATAAGATGCTGCCGGCTATGACAATGGGGTCTTTTTTACATATCCGTGCGCCGCATTTTCCGTTTGAAAGACTTGGATTCTATTTATCGGCACTGCAATCGAGCAGCCCGTCGTATCCCATTATGATGTCGCTCGATTACGCAAGGTGGTATGCCGCCAATTTCAGCCGTGAAGATATCTGCTATACCCTGACACAAAGGGAGCAATTTTCCGCGCGGCTCAGCAAGATGTTAAAATGGGAGAAAAAGGAGGGGCAGGATCCGCTGAAATTGCTGGCGACATTTCCCGGCCTCTCCGGGTTCAAACTTCAGTCCGTGCTTGAAGGTGCCGGTGTGTACACAGAAATGGCGGATTTACAACGGGTTGTCTTTGTGCTGCCGCTTTTAAAAAACGGTATGCCTTTTCCGTATGAGGATGCTGCCGGGCGGATCGAAGCAGCACTGTCCGGAGTATCTCCACAAGCCGAGAATGAATCCCTGCTGAAACGGGTGGAGCAAAAACAGGCGTCCGGATATAGCCGGATGGAAACAGCAGGCTTGGACGTCCTGCATGGGTTAACGGAACTCCACCTTGCTTATGATGAAATGGAAGAAAAAGAGGTAGAATGGGTATCATTTGCAGAAGCGAAGGGGCGGATTGCGGCAAAAATGGTTACGCCGTATCCGCCCGGTGTGCCGCTTCTTGTGCCGGGTGAACAGGTTAGAGACGCCCATATTTACCAAATCCAACAACTGCGCGCTTGCGGGGCAAGGTTTCACGCGGATGCTCCGTTTTTTGAAAACAGGCTGGCAGTTTATAAATAGAGAGGGAGAGAACATGAAAGGAATTTTTATTACAGCAGAAGGACCTGAGGGTGCGGGGAAAACGACCATTACCGGGATGATTGCCGCACACTTAAAGGAAAACGGCTATCCCGTTGTGTTGACGCGGGAACCCGGGGGCATTAAAATTGCCGAGCAGATTCGGCACATCATTTTGAACCCGGAAAATACGGAAATGGATGCGCGGACGGAAGCTTTGCTGTATGCGGCAAGCCGTCGCCAGCATCTTGCAGAGAAGGTCTTGCCGGCACTAGAACAGGGGCGCATTGTCCTGTGTGACCGGTTTATTGACAGTTCGCTCGCGTACCAGGGCTATGCGCGAGGAATCGGGATAGAGGAAGTATACCGGATCAATCAGTTTGCAACGGGCGGGCTGCTGCCGGATTTGACGCTCTATTTTGATGTAGAAGCAGAGACAGGCCTCAGCCGGATTGCCAAAAATCACAACCGTGAAGTAAACCGCCTTGATCTGGAAGCCATCGACTTCCATAGAAAGGTAAGAGAAGGGTTCCAAATATTGTTAAAACGGTTTCCGGAGAGAATACATGCCATTGATGCCAATAAAGAGGTAGAATATATATATCATACCGCTTTGCAAAAAGTGCTGGACGCCATTTTCCGACATTACGGGAAAAATTTCCCCGGATAAAAGGAAATTCACATACAGGAGCAGAATTTCATATATAACGGTAAATGGAAGATGATATAATGAGGGATAAATATACGGTTGAAAATTCAGGAGGGGAAAAAATGAAACTGATCGTCGCAGTCGTACAGGACCAGGACAGCAACCGGTTGATGAAAGCCATGGTTGATCATAATTTTCGTGTGACAAAACTTGCATCAACAGGCGGGTTTTTAAAATCAGGCAATACGACTTTTCTGATTGGGACGGAAGAAATTCGTGTCAATAAAGCGCTGCAGGTCATTAAGGAAAATTGCAAATCGAGGGAACAGTTTATTACCCCGGTTTCACCGATGGGCGGAAATGCCGACAGCTACATCCCGTATCCGGTCGAAATCGAAGTGGGGGGCGCGACAGTATTTGTCCTGCCAGTAGATGAATTTCACCAGTTTTAACGGGGGAATAAGGGATTGAAAATACAACAGGATTTGCGTATTGGTTTGGACAAAACGGCCCGCGAAGCAAAAAGCATGGTAACGGGCACAACAAATTTTGCCGAAATGATGGACACAAGCAGGGAAAAGCTGCAAATGAATGAATTTCACCAGCTATTGTCGCAAATTGACGAAGCCGGCAGCCGACTTGCCCGTTCGCGCAATCTTAAAGATTTGTCCAAATTCAAGTCGCTTGTAAAACAATTTGTGAAGCAAACTGTCGAATACGGGATGAAAAATAAACAGTCACAAAGCTTCGACCGGTTCGGGGAAAGCCGCAAATTGAATATAGTGGAAACCATAGACAAAAAACTGGCGGATCTTACCGACGCCTGTCTCAGAAAAGAGCAGCCCGCTCTCGATATACTGGGGAAAATCGGCGAGGTAAAAGGTTTGCTGATTAATTTATATACTTAAGAGAGTGGAAGAAGCCATGACATGGGAAGCATTTGAAAGTATTCAGCCTGTTGCAGCAACTTTGCTGAAACACAGCATCAGGCGCAGCCGGATGGCGCATGCTTATTTATTTGAAGGCGGACGCGGCACAGGGAAAAAAGAAGCTGCACAGCTACTGGCGAAAACATTATTTTGCCTGCAGCCTGTGGATGATTTTTTCCCATGCGAAAGCTGTTCGAATTGCTTAAGAATCAGCCACGGCACCCATCCTGACGTTCATCTGGTTGAACCGGACGGCCTTTCGATCAAGAAGGAGCAGATTAAAGCGTTGCAGCAGGAGTTTTCCAAACGGGCAGTGGAGTCGAAACGGAAACTGTATATGATTGTAGACGCTGAAAAAATGTCAACAGGCGCCGCCAACAGCCTGCTGAAGTTTCTGGAAGAGCCGAATCCTGGTACGACGGCTGTGCTGATGACAACCCAGCTGCACCGGATCCTGCCGACCATTTTATCCCGCTGCCAGGTTGTTTCATTCAAGCCGGTCCCACCCGCCATACTGAAAAAACAGCTGATTGAAAACGGGGTCAGCCCCGATTTGGCCCCGCTTCTTTCCCATATGACAAGCCACTTGGAAGAAGCGCTTGATTTAAGCAAAGATGAGTGGTTTGCACAAGCCCGAAAAATCGTGTTAAAATTGTATACAACCCTTTCAAAATCACCTTCCCACGCAATGGTTTTTTTGCAGGAAGCGTGGTTTGGGCATTTTAAAGAAAAAAATCAACTGGATCTCGGGTTGGATCTGTTGATATGGATTTATAAAGATCTTCTTTCCATCCATCTGGGAAAACAGGAAGATGTCGTTTATCCCGATCAGCTAAACCGTCTTTCTGCAGATATTCTTTCCTGCTCCCCGCGTTCTCTGGCTGAAAAACTGGCAGCCATTCTTGATGCAAAAAAGAAATTGGGTGCCAATGTCAATCAACAGCTGCTCATGGAACAGCTTGTTTTAAATTTGCAGGGGGGAACGGCCTTTGTTTAATGTAGTAGGAATCCGGTTTAAAAAAGCCGGCAAAGTATATTATTTCGACCCAGGCGATTTTCCCGTTAAAAAAAATGATGCCGTCATCGTCGAAACTGCGCGCGGCATTGAGTATGGCTTTGTTGTGACAAATCCTAAAGTGGTTGGGGAACATGATGTCGTGTTGCCGCTGAAAAAAATTATCCGGATTGCCGACCAAAAAGATCATATGACAGTGGATGAAAATAAAGCGGCAGCAAAAGAAGCGTATGGGATTTGCATGAAAAAAATTGCGGAACACCAGCTTGAGATGAAGTTGGTGGATGTGGAGTATACATTTGACCGGAATAAGATTATTTTTTATTTTACCGCTGACGGGCGTGTCGATTTCCGGGAGCTCGTAAAAGATTTGGCGTCCATTTTCCGGACAAGGATCGAACTCCGCCAAATCGGGGTGCGGGATGAAGCCAAAATGCTTGGCGGCATCGGTCCTTGCGGCAGGATGCTATGCTGTTCCACGTTTTTGGGTGATTTTGAGCCGGTATCGATCAAAATGGCAAAAGACCAGAATTTGTCATTAAATCCGGCGAAAATTTCTGGGCTTTGCGGACGTCTCATGTGCTGCCTGAAATATGAGAATGATGAATATGAAGCGGTAAAAGAAGCGTTTCCGGATGTCGGGGAAATGGTGAAAACGCCTTACGGAACCGGAAAAGTGACCGGCCTGAACATTTTGGAACGCGTTTTGCAAATTGAATTACAAAGCCAGGGGCGTACGATTGAGTATACGATGGAAGAATTTTTAAGTGCGGATGTTGTGTCAATTCAATCCACGGATTAATGAGGTGGAGAACTGATGGATAGGAAAGAATTATTTGAGGCGATACAGCAAATGGAAGTGCAGATCGGGGCGCTCCAGGAAAAGTTGGGGGAACTGAAACGGGATTTAACGGAAGTCATTGAAGAAAACAGCATTTTGAAAATCCAGAATGACTATTTCAGGCGCCAGTTGCAGCCCGAATCCGGCGGGGAAGGCACAGATTCGCATGAGGAACCGGCCGAGATTGTCCGGAAAATCAAGGAAAAGGGCGTGCCGCAGACGCTTCTTGATATCGGCGAAGGGTACGACAATCTGGCCCGCCTTTATCAGGAAGGCTTCCATATTTGCAATGTCCATTTCGGCAGCCCACGCAACGGGGAAGATTGCCTGTTCTGCCTTTCCTTTTTGAACAAGAAGTAACGAACGGTCCAAGATGAAAAGCCTTCCTTTTACCGGGAAGGCTGTTTTATGCAGCCGTTGTTTTTGGAGGCTACAGGGTATGGTGACATTATCAGGAGACGAACGATTGGATTATTTGCTTGCGGAAAATTTAAGGATTGTGCAAAGCCCGTCCGTGTTTGCTTTTTCATTGGATGCGGTGCTTCTGGCAAAGTTTGCATGGCTGCCGATCCAAAAAGGGAAAGTGCTTGATTTGTGCACGGGGAACGGGGTAATCCCGCTTTTATTAAGCAACCGTACGAAAGCGGAGATTACCGGGGTCGAAATTCAGGAACGCCTCTCGGATATGGCAAAAAGAAGCGTCGCTTATAACGGGCTTGAGGACAGGATCCGGATCATTCACGGCGATTTGAAGGAGATGCCGGATGTGCTCGGCTGCAGCAAATTTGACGTGGTAACGTGCAATCCGCCTTATTTTCCTTCGCAGACGAAGAATATTCAAAATGAAAATGAGCATTTTGCGATTGCCCGCCATGAAATTTTTTGTACATTGGAAGATGTCGTAAAAGTCAGCAGCAGGATGCTCAAGCAGGGCGGCAAAGCGGCGTTTGTGCACCGCCCGGGACGTCTGGTCGACTTGATTACGTTGATGAAAAAACACCGTCTCGAACCAAAACGGCTCCGGTTTGTTTATCCGAAAGCAGGCAAAGAAGCGAATACGATTCTGGTGGAAGGCATAAAAGACGGAAAACCGGATTTAAAGATTCTCCCACCGTTGTTCGTGTACGGGCAGGATGGCGAATATACGGAAGAAGTGAAAGAATTGCTGTATGGAAACAAAAACTAAATCATATTTTTACGTGCTTCTATGCTGTGACGGCAGTTTTTACGGCGGGTATACCGTTGATTTAAAACGGCGCTTCCGCGAACACAGCGAGGGCCGGGGCGCCAAGTATACGCGAACGCGGACACCGGTCAAGCTTTTGTATTTTCAGGAATATGCGACAAAAAGCGAGGCCATGAAAGCGGAATATGCTTTTAAAAAGCTTTCACGCCGGGAAAAAGAGCGATTTTTGGAGAAGGCAGGTGTCGACCTTGCACAGGCAGCAAAGTTTCCAGGATGAAAAAAATAAAGGGATTCTCTATTTGGTCCCGACCCCGATTGGCAATCTGGAAGATATGACATTCCGGGCGGTGCGCATTTTAAAAGAAGCCGATTTGATTGCTGCTGAAGATACGCGAAACAGCAAAAAGTTGTGCAGCTACTTCGATATTCACACGCCGTTTGTAAGTCATCACGAACATAATAAAGAAGCGAGCACACGCGATTTAATCATGAGGCTTACGCGCGGCGAAAAGATTGCCCTTGTAAGCGACGCAGGCATGCCGTGCATTTCGGATCCGGGTTATGAGCTTGCCACTGCCTGCATTCGCGAAGGGATCCCTGTTGTGCCGCTTCCAGGCGCAAACGCGGCACTTACGGCGTTAATTGCTTCTGGGATTGCACCGCAGCCGTTTACGTTTTACGGTTTTCTGCCACGGGAAAAGCAGGAAAAGCGGGCGGCACTGGAACGGCTCGCAAAAATTCCGTCCACTTTCATTTTGTATGAAGCACCGCACCGGCTGAAACATACGCTGCAAATGATGGCGGAAGTGCTGGGTGAGCGACAAATTTCCATCAGCCGTGAGCTGACGAAAAAATTTGAGGAATTTTTGCGGGGGACGATTCAAGAAGCGGTGGAATGGGTCGAAAACAATGAAGTGCGCGGCGAGTTCTGCCTGGTTGTGGAAGGTAGCCCTGAAACAGGGGAAGAAGACGACGATTTCTGGTGGACGGCGCTATCCGTTAAGGAGCATGTGGAAGCCTATATGCAGCAAAAACAGCTGCCGGCAAAAGAAGCGATCAAGCTTGCGGCAAAAGACCGGAAACTGCCAAAAAGGGAAGTCTACCAAATCTATCACGAACTGTGAATTAAAAACCTAGGGAGGATATTTGGCAACAAAGATCTGTCCAAGGCTTAAAAAAACCCCGCGTTTCAGCGGGGTTCCGGTTCCGGCTCAGGTTTGGATGCGAATGGATCTGCTTCGTCTTTTGCCTGTTCATTTTCAGCCGGTTGATCTTCCAAATGAAAATTTTCTTTAATTTCTTGCATCAGCAATTCTGCGCCTTCACGGCTTAAAACAATTTTTCCGCCTGCCAGCTGGAGATTGTCATCCGAGACTTCCCCTGTAACGAGACAGGTCATATTGGGCTTGTACTTTTTCAAAATGATCTTGTCATCATCGACATAAATCTCCAATGCATCTTTTTCAGCAATGCCAAGATTTCTCCGCAATTCAATTGGAATGACAACACGGCCGAGCTCGTCGACTTTCCGTACAATGCCTGTTGATTTCATTAACGCTTTCCTCCCTTAAAGTAAATGTGAACCTGTACAAAACCCTGATACCAAACCCGGTTGCACAAATGCTGACCTTCTATATCTATCGAAAACTGGCGAATACCCCTGAATCTTCAAAAACTATACAACCTATCTAATTGTATTATAGAAGATAAATTGGAATAAAAAAACAAATTTGTTTAAAATATTTTTCGACAAGGATAAAAGTCACGGCCCTTGCACCGGTTAAACCGGCGGAATGCCGTCTATAATGGATAATGCGCTGTACCGGGCGCCATGAAGATGCAAGGCATCCTTTTGATGCGGTATACTGAACATATGGGCCTTTTTTTCAAAAATCCACGTTTTTGCTTATTTTCACGAAAAGTTTTATACTTATTGTTTAGAAGTTCTAAGCAGCGCGCGAAATGTGCAAAAGAAATGTCTAATGTTATCGAAAGGTGGAGGCTGGTTTGGAAGAGAAACGGAAAACTTTTTATATCACAACGCCGATCTATTATCCGAGCGGAAATTTACATATCGGCCATGCCTATACAACCGTTGCAGGCGATGCGATGGCCCGTTATAAAAGGCTGCGCGGGTTTGACGTCATGTTCCTGACCGGCACGGATGAGCACGGCCAGAAAATCCAACGCAAAGCAAAGGAAAAAGGCGTGACACCGCAGCAATATGTCGACGAAATTGTCGCCGGCATCCAGGATCTATGGAAAAAACTCGAAATATCCAATGATGATTTTATTCGCACGACCCAGGACCGCCACAAAAAGGCAGTGGAAAAGATTTTCAAGAAGCTGCTTGACCAAGGCGATATTTATTTGGGAGAGTACGAAGGCTGGTACTGTACGCCTTGTGAATCCTTCTTCACGGAACGCCAGCTTGTGGACGGCAAATGCCCGGACTGCGGCAGACCAGTAGAAAAAGTAAAAGAGGAATCGTACTTTTTCAAAATGGGGAAATATGTCGACCGGCTTTTGCAATACTATGAGGAAAATCCGGATTTCATTCAACCGGAAAGCCGGAAAAATGAAATGATCAATAACTTCATCAAACCGGGGCTTGAGGATCTTGCTGTATCGCGGACAACGTTTGACTGGGGGATAAAAGTGCCCGGGGATCCGAAACATGTCATCTATGTCTGGATTGATGCCCTGACTAACTATATTACAGCACTCGGTTACGGTAGTGATGACGATTCGAACTACCGGAAATACTGGCCGGCTGACGTCCATCTTGTTGGCAAGGAAATCGTTCGTTTCCATACGATTTACTGGCCGATTATGCTGATGGCGCTTGGCCTTCCGCTGCCGAAAAAAGTATTTGCACACGGCTGGCTCCTTATGAAAGACGGAAAAATGTCGAAATCAAAAGGGAATGTCATTGACCCGGTTACTTTGATTGACCGGTACGGGCTCGACGCACTCCGCTATTACTTGCTGCGTGAAGTGCCGTTTGGGGCGGATGGCATTTTTACGCCGGAAGGGTTTGTGGAACGGATCAATTTTGACCTCGCCAATGATCTGGGCAATCTGCTGAACCGTACGATTGCGATGATGAACCAGTATTTTGACGGTGTCATTCCAACGTTTGCCGGTTCGCACAATCCGTATTCCATCCAGCTTGTGACCGCATATAAAGAGGCTGTGAAAAAATACGAAGATGCGATGGAAAACATGCAGTTCTCGGTTGCACTCGCTTCTTTATGGGAATTTGTCAGCCGTACAAACAAATATATTGATGAAACAACTCCGTGGACATTGGCAAAAGATGAAACCAAACGGGCGGATCTTGCCGAAGTGATGGTCCATTTGGCGGAGTCGCTGCGCCATATCGCCATCCTTTTACAGCCGTTTTTGACATCAACGCCAAAGAAAATTTTTGACCAGCTGAACATTACGGATGAGAGCTTGCATACATGGGAAAGCCTGTCCTTATTCGGCAGCATTCCGGAAGGCACAAAGGTTGTGAAAAAAGGCAAGCCGATTTTCCCGCGTCTCGATATGGAAAAAGAAATTCAGTTTATCAAATCGCAAATGCAAGGTGCGGCTCCGAAAAAAGAAGAAACGAAAGAAGAAAAAGCGAAAGCGGAAGACACAAAAGCCGGGATCACGATCGATGATTTCGCAAAAGTGGAATTACGTGTCGCAAAAGTAACCGCTTGTGAGCCGGTAAAAAAAGCCGACAAACTGTTGAAACTGCAGCTTGACCTTGGAGATGAACAGCGCCAGGTTGTTTCCGGCATTGCGGAATATTACAAACCGGAAGAACTGGTCGGGCGCAGAGTCATTGTCGTGGCCAATCTGAAACCTGTCAAATTGCGCGGTGAATGGTCACAAGGCATGATTCTCGCAGGCGAAAAAGACGGCATATTGTCATTGGCAACCATTGATGAAAGCCTGCCGCTCGGCGCGATTGTCAAATAAAGGGACCAGATGAGATGAAAAACATAGAGATGTTTCACGTGGAACAAATTTCGACGGATCTCTCTATGTTTTTCTTTTACTTTTCAGGAAAAATAGATGTTTTTCCCGATCATATGTGAAAACAAACGTGAAGAATTTGAGGTGAAAAAGATGTTATTTGATACCCATGTGCATATCAATGATGAAGCGTTCAAAGACGATTTAGAAGCCACCATCGCGCGAGCACGGGAAGCCGGTGTGGAAAAGATGACGGTCGTCGGGTTTGACAGGCCGACCATCCAAAAAGCGATGGCGCTGATTGACCAATACCCGTTTCTGTATGCAGCGATCGGCTGGCACCCGGTTGATGCGATTGACATGAAAGATGAAGACCTGGACTGGATTGAATCTCTGGCCCATCATCCGAAAGTGGTGGCGATCGGCGAAATCGGGCTGGATTACCATTGGGATAAGTCGCCGAAAGAGGTACAGCAGGAAGTGTTTAGGCGGCAAATCCGGCTCGCCAAAAAGCTTGATTTGCCCATTATTATCCATAACCGGGAAGCGACAGAAGACTGTGTGCAAATTTTAAAAGAGGAAAATGCACAGGAAACAGGCGGCATTATGCACTGTTTCAGCGGCAGCCCGGAAACGGCGAAAGAATGCATCAAAATGAATTTCTACATTTCACTTGGCGGCCCGGTGACGTTTAAAAATGCAAAAAAACCGAAAGAAGTGGCTGCCGAGGTCCCGCTTGAAAAGCTTTTGATTGAGACGGACTGCCCTTATCTTGCCCCGCATCCGTACCGCGGGAAACGCAATGAGCCGGCATATGTGAAACTGGTCGCTGAGCAGATTGCGGAAATTAAAGGCATTCCTTTTGAAAAAGTTGCCGAACAGACGATGTTAAATGCAGAAAAATTGTTTAGAATAAAAGATCATGCATAGAAAGCGAGTTTTATCCGCATGGCAAAATTAAAAGAGGTTATTGTCGTGGAAGGCAAAGACGACACAGCGGCCATTAAGCGGGCGCTCGATGCCGACACGATTGAAACAAACGGGTCGGCCATTTCGGAAAGTACGATTGAAAAAATCCGCCTTGCCCAGGAAAAAAGGGGCGCCATCATTTTCACCGATCCTGATTTTCCCGGCGAAAAAATCCGCAAAACGATCGCGGAAAAAGTGCCCGGCTGCAAACACGCATTTTTGGCCAAACAGGAGGCACGGGCGCCCGAGGACCGGGGAATCGGGGTTGAACATGCCCACCCTGCGGCGATCCGGCAAGCGCTACGGGAGGCGCATCAAATGGAGGAAGCCGTGCCGGAAGTCATCACAAGGGATGATTTAATGGCTGCCGGTCTGATTGCCGGCCCGCTGGCGAAACAAAGAAGGGCAAGAATCGGGGAACTTTTAAAAATCGGATACACGAACGGCAAGCAGCTCCATAAGCGGCTGATGGTGTTCCAAATCGATAAAGAAACGTTCCGGGATGCTCTGATGAAAGTGTTACAGGAGGAATCAACTTGCAAAAAGACATTGCCACCCCCATCCGGACAAAAGCGATTTTAAACCGGTACGGATTTTCGTTTAAAAAAAGCCTGGGCCAAAATTTTTTAATTGACCCGAACATTCTGCGGAATATTACGGATACGGCGGATTTAACGGAAGAGTCCGGCGTTGTTGAAATCGGTCCCGGCATTGGTGCGCTCACGGAACATCTCGCCCGCCGCAGCAAAAAAGTCGTGGCCTTTGAAATCGACAAAAGGCTTGCCCCGATCCTGAAAGATACGCTGGCGCCGTACCCGAATGTAAACGTGATCTATGAAGACGTGTTAAAGGCCGATGTTGGAAAAGTGCTGGAAACGGAATTTGCCGGCATAAACGATATCATGGTTGTCGCCAATCTGCCGTATTACGTGACGACCTCGATCATATTAAAATTTGTCACCGGCCTGTATCCGATCCGCGGCATGGTCGTGATGCTGCAAAAAGAAGTGGCCGACCGGATTTCGGCGGTTCCCGGCACGAAAAACTACGGCACGCTTTCCATTGCCATCCAGTATTATATGACGGCGGAAGTGGCGATGATTGTGCCGAAAACGGTTTTTATGCCGCAGCCGAATGTGGATTCCGCCGTGGTAAAGCTTGTGAAAAGGGACAAACCGAAAGTCGAGGTTAAAGATGAAGCGTTCTTTTTTCAGGTGGCAAAAGCTTCCTTTGCCCAGCGGCGGAAAACCTTGATCAATAATTTGACTGCTGGCCTTCCCGGCGGAAAAGACAAGAAAGAGACACTCCTTTCCGTACTCGAGCAGCTTAAAATTGAACCGTCAAGAAGGGGGGAAACGCTCAGCCTCGAGGAATTTGCCGCATTAAGCAATGCCTTGTTTCCCATTTTTCACACATCATCCTAAATGTCGCATCAGCCGGGGGAGCGCTTCCCCCGGCTTTTTCACCATTTCCGAAGGCAGTGCATATATAGTGTTATGCAGGCGAGAGATGGATACAAATGGAGTTGACGGCAATGGAAGCAAGGCTCAACGCAATTGTTGGAAGGAAGTCTTACAATTGTGATATTTTATTCCGGGTCATTGATATACAGGAGCAGAACGGGCGGAAAGTGGCTGTTTTGTACGGGGAGGACGTCCGGCTGATCGCGGATGCCCCGTTTGAAGACCTAGTCACCCTTGGCCCTGCGGAAAGATCGAAAATTACGCAGGCGTTTCGTTCTTTGGAAGAACAGTCATTTGAACTGTTTAAACAGGACATCGAACTGATGAAGGAAAAACGCGAGTACGAGGCCACCCACGGCTATAAAGAGGAACTGAGTTATTTCCAGCTACCGGGAAGGGTTTTGCATTTGGACGGCGATCCTCATTATTTAAAAAAATGCATGAACTTGTATGAAAAAATCGGCGTGACAGTTTACGGCGTCCATTGTTACGAAAAAGAAATGCCGGTTCGCATCCATGCGCTGCTTGACCAATACCGGCCGAATATTCTGGTGATTACCGGCCATGATGCCTATTCCAAATCAAAGGGGAAAAAAGCAGATTTAAATGCATACCGCCATTCAAAATCTTTTGTCAGAACCGTGATGGAAGCAAGGAAAAAGGTGCCGAATTTGGATCAGCTCGTCATTTTTGCAGGCGCATGCCAGTCCCATTTTGAATCGCTCATCCAGGCCGGCGCCAATTTTGCCAGTTCTCCGCTCCGGGTGAATATTCATGCGCTTGATCCGGTCTATATTGTGGCCAAGATCTGTTATACCTCGTTTATGGAACAAGTGAATGTTTGGGATGTGCTCCGCAATACACTGACAGGGCAAAAAGGACTGGGAGGCGTGGAAACAAAGGGCGTGCTGCGGACCGGGATGCCGTATAAGCCAATGGATGAGGACTGACGGGGTCCCATCCCGGTTCCTTAAAAATGGGCCGGGCTGCAGAATTTTACATAATTCGATTGCATTTGGCATATCCTATTGATAAGAATATGGGCCTGGATCAGTGGTACATTTCCCCAAGGCAGCCCCATACACTGAACATGCAAACCTTCACCTTGGAAAAACGGCAGGGAAGCAATGAAAAATGGTTGACAGACCGGCTTGATCACTGATAAAATATATGTTTTATTTGACCGGAAGCGCAAGCTGTGTTATAATTGAGACTAGTGAGGTGGAGCGAAATGCCAAAAACGTTAACAGACATTAAAAGATCCTTGGATTCAAACTTGGGAAAAAGATTAATGTTAAGAGCCAATGGTGGCAGGAGAAAGACGATTGAACGTTCCGGTGTTTTGGCAGAAACTTACCCAGCGGTTTTTGTCATCGAATTAGACCAGGAGGAAAATGCTTTTGAACGTGTTTCCTACAGCTATGCAGATGTCCTGACAGAAACAGTACAGCTTGTTTTTATGGATAAACAACAAGAGGTTTGATGAGCGGCAGCAGACATATGTTTGCTGTTTTCTATTTTATAGGCGGTAGCGGGAATGATCCTGCTGCTGCTTTTTTCATATTCTAACCTTGTTTCGTACATACTACAAAGAGGCGCATGCAGGGATATAACAACCAAATGAAAGGGAAGGCGGGGATTTTTTTGCCTTTCCCGTCAAAGGGGGAAATTTATCTAATGGGCCGAAGAAGAGGGATTATGTCTGAACGTTTTAAAGAAGAACTGGCGAAAGACCTCAGCTTTTATGATGTCGTCCAAGAAGAAGGTTGGGGCGGCATCAAAGCCCGGGATGCCGGGAATATGGTAAAGCGTGCCATTGAACTGGCTGAAGAGCACCTTGCTTCGGAAAAACAATCGGGCAACTCCTGACAATCTTTGCGACTGCTGCATGGCGCCGGGCCGGGGAATTTCCCCGGCTTTTTGCATAATCGAATGTTCGTCCTTTGAACAAGTTGGCGGCTTTACCACAATTTCCGCAGCTTTTGCATATTTTGGATGATGCATGAGGCAATATTTCGATTTTTATTGTTCTACGAAATTTGCGTTTTGATGTAAATATTTGCTGGGCGTTATGTTAGAATAAGAAAAATGAAGCAGGAAATACGGCTGGATTGGATGTTGGAAGTAGGTGAAGGATTTGAAGTTGTTGGTCAAGGCACCGGCAAAAATTAATTTATCGCTCGATGTGCTTGGCAAACGGGAGGATGGCTATCATGAGGTGGAAATGGTCATGACAACCATTGACCTTGCAGATCATATCGAGCTCTCGGAGCGGCACGATCAGGAGATTAAAATTGTGTCGCAAAACCGGTTTGTGCCGGATGATGAGAGAAATTTGGCGTACCAGGCTGCAAGGCTTCTGAAAACGCGGTGCGGCGTCAGGCAGGGGGTCGAGATTGCGATTGACAAAGTCATTCCAGTGGCTGCCGGGCTGGCGGGGGGCAGCAGTGATGCGGCAGCTACTCTCCGCGGCCTGAATACGCTCTGGAATCTCGGCCTTTCCTTAGATGAACTTGCAACACTCGGCGCCGAAATCGGGTCGGATGTCTCGTTTTGCGTATACGGCGGCACTGCGCTCGCAAAAGGAAGGGGAGAAAATATTACAAAGCTGCCAGCACCGCCAAACTGCTGGGTCATTTTGGCGAAACCGTCCATCGGCGTGTCGACAGCAGAAATTTACCGCCAACTGGACTTAAATGAAGTGGTGCATCCAGATATTCCCGGCATGATCGCTGCCCTCTATACCCGTGATTATGCCGGCATATGCAAGCATGCGGGAAATGTGCTGGAAAGTGTCACATTAAAGGTGTACCCGCAAGTGGCGCAAATCAAAAAACAGATGCAGCGTTTCGGAGCGGATCTCGTTTTAATGAGCGGAAGCGGCCCGACAGTATTCGGGCTTGTGCGGCACGATTCGCGGCTGCAGCGGATTTATAACGGCCTCCGGGGATTTTGCGGCCAGGTATTTGCTGTCAGAATGATTGGAGAACGCGAACAATTTTAAATATAAAATAGTGATTGTACGGATTTTTGTTTTCAAAAAGAAAAAAATGCGGTATATTAATGTTATTGAATCCGTGTTTCCGGAGCCGCCGTGCGATTTGGTACGAAGAAGAGCGGGACCGGCATTTTTGACAGACCGGATTGTGACGGGGGTTTTTGACGTGAAATTTCGGCGAAGTGAACGTCTTGTAGATATGACACATTATTTGTTGGAAAAACCAAGGATTCTCGTTCCCCTCAGTTTTTTTGCCGATCGTTATCAGTCTGCAAAATCTTCCATCAGTGAAGATTTGACGATTATCAAAGAAACATTCGAGAAAAGGGGCATTGGGACTTTGCAGACGGTTCCCGGCGCGGCGGGTGGCGTTAAATTTATTTCGCGCACAGACAGGGCGGAAGCAAAAGAGGCCATCAGCGAACTTTGCACGCTGATGGAGAATCCGGACCGGCTTTTGCCGGGCGGTTATTTGTATATGACAGACCTGATCGGCAGCCCGCAGGTCGTCAGCAAAGTCGGGAAGCTTTTGGCAACCGCATTTGCGGACAGGGAGATTGACACGATTATGACGGTCGCGACAAAAGGAATCCCGATTGCAATGGCAACAGCGGCTTATTTAAATGTTCCGGTTGTGATTGTCCGCAATGACAGCAAGGTGACGGAAGGACCGACTGTCAGCATTAACTATGTTTCCGGATCGCAGAAACGGATCCAGACGATGGTCCTCTCGAAAAGGAGCCTGCGGGAAGGCGCAAACGTTTTAATTGTCGATGATTTTATGAAAGCAGGCGGAACGATTAACGGCATGATCAACTTGCTGAAAGAATTCGATGCTTCCGTTTCGGGCATCGGCGTTTTGGTTGAATCGGAAGACACGAAAGAACGGCTTGTCGATGATTATGTGTCGCTTGTGAAATTAAGGGATGTCGATGTCCGCAGTCAGCAGATCAAAGTAGTGGAAGGGAATTATTTTTCAAAAGTCAGCTTGTTCGGAGGGGATTAAAGGAATGAAAACCATCTCAACAAATCAGGCGCCTGCGGCAATCGGGCCGTATGCACAGGGCGTTGTAGCAGGAAATTTATTTTTCAGTTCGGGGCAGATTCCGCTAAGACCGGACGGCACGCTTGTGGAAGGCAGCATTGAAGCGCAGGCCCGCCAGGTAATGGAAAATTTAAAAGCGGTGCTTGAGGCAGCCGGGGCCTCTTTTGATACGGTTGTCAAAACGACAGTTTTTATTCAAAACATGGACGATTTTGCCAAAATAAACGATGTCTATGGCTCCTATTTTACGGACCATAAACCGGCGCGTTCCTGCGTTGAAGTGGCAAGGCTTCCGAAAAATGCCGGCGTCGAAATTGAAGTGATTGCGCTTATTCCGTGATCTTTATGCGCTTCCATTTTTTCACCTTATGAAAAATTTTAGAATTTTTTCCTGAAAAAGAAGGAAATTTTAAAAGGGTGTTGAATAATAAAGATGATCCTAAATCTTTTGAGGTGGTGAAAGAATGGAAGTGACGGATGTAAGGCTGCGCCGTGTCCATACGGAGGGCAGGATGAGGGCGATTGCGTCAATTACCATGGACAACGAATTTGTCATTCACGATATCCGGGTGATTGATGGCAACAATGGCTTGTTTGTTGCAATGCCGAGCAAAAGGACGCCGGATGGCGAATTCAGAGACATTGCCCATCCCATTAATTCGGGTACGCGCAGTAAGATTCATGATGCAGTCTTGTCGGAATATCACCGTTTAGGGGAATTGGACCAAGTGGAATTTGAAGAAGCTGGCGCGTCCTGATAGATTTTTGCAACAAGAGCCTACTTCAACAGTAAGGCTCTTCTTTTTTGCCCTCGTTGACCTATTTGGCAGCCTTGCACGGATAGGATTTTCACATAACCGATTAAATATTTTCATATGTATGTTAATATGGTAGAAGGAGAGGCAGCCAAATGATAAATGAGCCTGTACGGGTTATTGTTCTGGTTGTGATGGACGGGTGCTTGATAACATTACAATCAGACTCTAAGCGTACACTGGACGGAGCCAGTCTGCAACAAGCCCCTCCCCGCAGCCTAAAGATCAAGCGCAACAAAAGGATAGATGAATCAGCTCGTACAACTTCGGGTTCAACAATGAATAGTTGGTATTTATTGCTACGGAGGGGTAGTTTTAAAAACGGTTAAATTTACGATCAGCTTCTTTCTGCTATTTACAGGCATGATGATCATTAGTGAAAGTCACGTCTTTTATCTGAATGATTTTTACACCCCATTTGATCATACGACCCTGTATTTGCAGCCGAACACAACAGAGAAAGAAATGATACACGATATCATCGATTCCGCCAACCGTAATCATGTTGAAGTGTTTACTTACACCAGTTCCCCTCGTACTACTTTTCTTACTGAATTTGATATTTACGGAACAACCGGCGTCCAGCCATACATAAAACGTCATCTCAACATATCTGAAAAAAATACAAAAGCCTATTTCTTGAAGATATGGTGTTCCATTTTCGCCATCTGAAAAATATCAACGGAATTGATCGTTTCAATCCATTTTATCTCATTGGAAGCAAAAAAAATATTAAGTAGTTTAAAATCGATTTAATTGACAAATATGCCGGCAACTTTCCCCAAGATGGTTTTAAAAGCAACGAATTAAGGAATGAAGCCCTGCTCATATGGTTGCTCGTGATCAGTGTGATATTATTGCTAACTTTTTATGACTGCATGTTGCAGAAAAAAGAAAATATCATCCGGTTTACTTTGGGAGAAAAAATAAGCAGTATGGTTTGGAAAAATATCGTGATAGATACATGTTTCTATATATTATTATTTCTGTTAGTTTACTTTGTTCTCTCCAAACTTACATGTGTTTTCTTTATGTTTCGCCTTTCCCTGTTCATGTTTATGATTTTACTTATATTGAATGCCCTGATTTATTTCAATTTATATTTTTTCAATTTAAAGGAAGCTTTTTCTAACGCCATGGGTCCGTAAAATTATTATCCATGAATTATGTCTTAACTCAACTTTCGCACCTAGAAAATCATAATAAATTCAGTGCTGGCTAATGTCTATTACGTCTCAGATACAGCACTTGACAGTAAAATTAATATATGAAAAAACACCTCTACTTTTGGTATAGTTGATTTATCGAAAATCACTACCAAATAGAAGAGGTGTCTCCTACTATGATAGCGAAAAACAGCCTGAATAATCAACTACCAAATGAAATAAAATCAACATTTAAAGAGTTGAATATGTTGAAACACTTGCGAATCGCCGGTATTACGAAGTCCTTTGGTTTTTCTTGTGCCTACATTTTTCAATTGATTTTTTGTATGATCTTTGAAAACAAAAACTGGTTCAGGATGTTGGAAAGTAAGAAAGCTACAGACATTCCAGCCAAAGATACCGTTTATCGGTTTCTCAACCAATCAACGTTCAACTGGCGTCGTTTCCTCCTTTCACTGGTTGCCTCAGTGATTGGAAAAGTTTCGAAATTGACACGTCATGACCGTCCGAAAGTATTGATTTTAGATGATTCATCTTATGACCGGAACCGAAGCAAACACGTTGAGCTTCTGGCTCGCTGCTTTGATCATGCATCTCAAAAAATGCGTTTTTACAAAGGATTCCGCATGTTGACATTAGGATGGTCTGATGGCGCAACATTCCTACCCGTTGACTTCTCATTATTGAGTTCGAAAAAGAGCCAGATCAACGGCATATCCGAAAATATCGATAAACGTAGCTCCGGTTATAAGCGCCGGGTTTTCCGTGATCTGTTCGACTGTTTCCCGGTCAGATAGCCCAAGCCGTTCTTTGATATAGAGAGCCCCAAGAGCAACTCTGACAGAATAAGCCTTTTCACCTTTGAATTTTTTCTTGAAGGACTTGGCATACTTTTCTTCAGCCTTCCACCAAGGGATTAATTCAGCAAGACGGACCCAGCGATTTTCTTTATTTAATTTTCCACCGAATGGTAGAAAAAAATCTTCTACAAAAGTTAATTGATGTTCAGTCTTTTTGTACATCGTAACGGCCTCCAAGTGCAAGGTTTTTTATACGTTTTCTATAAAATCCTTACACTTTATATTCGACAAAAGCGGCCAAAATCCTTGTCAAATCTGGAATTTTTGTTTATTCAGCAAGCCCTAATTATGAACTTTATTTTTAGTATTTTAGTACTTTTATTAGAAGGAATGATTATTCATACCATTATTAAATTGGAGTATGAAGTAAACGCTATTGAACACGCTCTGAAAAAAGTGTTTGGATATAGCTTATTTCAGAAAAACAGGAAAATGATTCTTATTACCTTTGTTACGTCACTATTAAGCATCATAACGGCAGCCACTTGTGCAATCGTTTTAAACCTTGGCAGCATTGGATATATGATTGTAGGTGGCATCATCATTCTCATTTTAGAATTGCTTTTAATTTCCTTCAACATACGAAGGGTGGAAAATGCAAAAATACAAACGATCCTAAAAGGTGGAAATATATGATTCAAATACGAAACTTAACAAAAAAATTCAATGAAAAAACCTTGTTTTCAAATTTCAATCTTGATATTGAAAGCGGCGATTTTGTCATCGTTTCCGGGCCGAGCGGATGCGGAAAGACAACTTTACTAAATATGATTGGGGCAATTGAAAAATTTGACGGCGGCACGATTATCGTTGACGGGATTGACATTAAAAATAAGAAGAATCACCTGCATTATTTTAGAACCAAGATTGGCTTCTTATTCCAAAATTTTGCATTGGTTGATCATAAAACCGTCAAAGATAATCTGAAACTGATTCGCAAAGATTGCAAAACGAGCCTATCAATGGAAGAAGCTTTGGCGTTAGTCGGAATAAAAAATAAAATAAATCAAAAAGTCTTTACTTTATCTGGAGGAGAACAACAAAGGGTAGCTCTGGCACGATTAATGTTAAAAAAATGCGATATCATCCTTGCCGATGAGCCGACTGGTTCTCTTGATAAGAAAAATGCAGAAGCTGTATTAAACATTTTAAAGCAACTGAATAGACAGGGTAAAACCATTATACTTGTGACGCACGATGAAACATTAAAAAAACAAGGCAACAGGGTGGTGAATTTATGAAAAGGAAATTTCGATTAAAATATATTTTTATCATCGTCATTACATTGTTTGTATTATGGAATTTATGCTGGTTCACGATCACGACCATCCAATATCATAAATATGTTAAAGCCGTACCGAAAAATAAATGGGGGACGCACGCGATGCGGAAAGGCAACTATACGTACAGCGTGAAAAAGCCAAATTATTTAAGCTTCACTGGGAACCTGGCTGTTTCCCGTGAGGACCAAAAAGATAAAATGGAAGATTTGATCATTTGGCCAACCATGACAGGCGGTTATAAATACGGGGTTCGGTTGCAAGAAAATGGAGAAGCCTATGAAATTTATGTGAATGAAAAACTGGAACCTGTAGATAAAAGTGACGCGATAGCCAAGAAAGTCATTATGGAAAATAAGGAAGACTTGAAAACGTTATTTTCGAATGCAAACAAAGTATGGGATTTAAATGAATAGAAAGGGCTAACAATTCCCCCCGTCCTTGCTCCAACATTCCCAATAATTGTAATTTGCTGCCTTTCCTTGAAATATGTCCTTATTTACGATATATTTTTTTATGGATAATAAGGTTTATTGGGGGATCATAAATGACAAACAGATTCGCTGTAATCTTGGCTGCCGGCCAGGGTACTCGCATGAGGTCGAAATTGTACAAAGTGCTGCATCCTGTTTGCGGAAAACCCATGGTTGAACATGTTGCAGACCAAGTTTTACAGCTTGAAACGGATAAGATTGTGACGGTTATCGGGCATGGTGCAGAACAGGTCCGCTCCTGCCTGGAAGGAAAAACCGCTTTTGTCCTGCAAGAAGAACAGCTGGGCACAGGGCATGCCGTCCTGCAGGCAGAACCGGTTCTCGGCAACAAGGACGGGACTACCTTGGTGGTTTGCGGGGATACGCCGCTCCTTCAGGCGGAAACCTTAAAGGCTCTGTTTGAGGAACACGAACGGAAACAGGCAAAAGTGACCATTTTAACAGCAACGGCCCCCGACCCTGCCGGATACGGACGGATCATCCGCAATGCGGCAGGCTTCGTGGAAAAAATTGTCGAACATAAAGACGCGAGCCCCGAAGAACAGCAGGTAAAGGAAATCAATACAGGCGTTTACTGCTTTGACAATCGGGCGCTTTTTGAAGCATTGAAACATGTTTCAAACGACAATGCTCAAGGCGAATATTATCTTCCTGATGTCGTAGGCATTTTAAAATCGCAAGGGGAAACAGTTGTGGCTTACAAGACAGAAAGTATCGAAGAAACGTTAGGTGTCAATGATCGGGTGCAACTTTCGGAAGCGGAAAGGATCATGAGAAAGCGCATCAACGAACGCCATATGCGAAACGGCGTGACCATCCTCGACCCTCGGCAAACTTACATTGAAGCGGATGTTGAAATCGGGCAGGATACGGTGATCTACCCGGGGACAAAGCTGTCCGGCAAAACGGTCATCGGGGAAGACTGCAAAATCGGCCCGAATTCCGACATTACAGATTGCGTGATCGGAAACGGAACAGAAGTCAGGCAGTCTGTTGCGGAAAATAGTGAAATTGGCGCTTCTGTCCATGTCGGCCCGTACGCCCATATCCGGCCGGACTCCTCGATTTCCGATGAAGCGAAGATCGGCAATTTTGTGGAAGTGAAGAAATCAACCGTCGGCAAGGGCAGCAAAGCATCCCATTTGACGTACATCGGCGATGCGGAAGTCGGGGCAGGTGTCAATATCGGCTGCGGCACGATCACAGTGAATTATGACGGGAAACATAAATTTAAAACGGTTATTGAAGACGGCGCGTTTGTCGGGTGCAACTCCAATCTGATTGCGCCGGTTACGGTCGGGGAAAATGCTTATATTGCAGCAGGCTCGACCATTACAGACGATGTACCGGGCGAAGCATTGTCGATTGCGCGCGCACGCCAGGTGAACAAGGAAAATTATGTCCAGAAGTTAAAACATAAACAACAATAATTGGAGGTCCATCATGTCTAACCAGTATTTAGATCCGAATTTAAAGATTTTCACCCTGAACTCCAACCCGAAACTTGCCAGGGAAATTGCCAACGTTGTCGGAGTTGAACTTGGAAAATGTTCCGTTTCACAATTCAGCGATGGGGAAATCCAGATCAATATTGAAGAAAGCATCCGCGGTTGCGATGTTTATGTGATACAGTCGACAAGCGATCCTGTCAATGAACATATGATGGAACTTCTAATTATGGTTGATGCTTTAAAACGGGCGTCGGCGCGGACCATTAATCTTGTGATCCCTTACTACGGATATGCACGGCAGGACAGAAAAGCGCGTGCACGTGAACCGATTACCGCAAAACTGGTGGCGAACCTTCTCGAAACAGCGGGTGCAACAAGGGTCATTACCCTCGATCTGCACGCCCCGCAAATCCAAGGGTTTTTTGACATTCCGATTGACCACCTGATGGGCGTTCCAATTATTGCAAAGTATTTTGAAGATAAAGGATTTCAGGCGGAAGATATCGTGGTCGTCTCCCCTGACCATGGCGGTGTCACCCGTGCGCGCAAACTGGCTGAACGTTTAAAAACGCCGATCGCCATTATCGACAAACGCCGCCCGCGCCCGAATGTGGCCGAAGTGATGAATATTGTTGGAAATGTGGACGGGAAAATTTGCATCATTATTGATGATATTATTGACACGGCAGGCACGATTACGCTTGCGGCAAAAGCGTTGATTGAAAGCGGCGCAAAAGAAGTGTACGCCAGCTGCACACATCCGGTTTTATCCGGGCCGGCAATTGAACGGATTAACAATTCCCCGATTAAAGAACTGGTGGCGACCAATTCCATTAACATTCCGGAAGAAAGAAAAAGTGAAAAACTGGTTGAATTGTCTGTAGCTCCGCTTTTGGGTGAAGCGATTATCCGTGTGCATGAAGACCAGTCCGTAAGCCCGCTGTTCGATATTTGACAGCATTCCAGCGAAAATTATTTCAGAAAGCAGTCCAAGTATTCACAAGAAGAGCACGCAATCTGCAAATCGGGAAAAGCCTGCGTTATATCGGTAATTTTAAGCTATTTTTTCAAAACAGGTTTATAATGGATAATGACAGGGTAAAGATATATTTGATGTTTGCTTAAACATTAGGAGGTCAACATTTATGGCAGAGGTACTTGAAGCAAAAAAAAGAGAGGATAAACACCATTCTTCCAGCCGCCGGTTAAGAAGAAACGGCTACATACCGGGCGTTGTTTACGGCTACCAGACGGAAAATACACCGGTTTATGTCAATGACACTGAGTTTGAAAAATTATTGCGTGAAAACGGAAGAAATGCGGTGCTTTCCTTGAATGTGAACGGGACACAGCGGAATGTGATGGTCCATGAAGTACAAACCGATCCTTTGAAAAATAAAATCATTCATGTCGATTTTCTTGCCGTAAATATGTCGGAAGATGTCGATGCTACTGTGCGCGTCGTCCTTACGGAAGAAAGTGCCGGCGTAAAAGACGGTGGCGTGCTGCAGCAGGCACTGCATGAATTGTCGATTACGGCAAAACCGGATGAAATTCCTGATGCCATTACGGTGGATGTTTCCAATTTGCAAGTGAATGAAAACATTACGGTTGCGGACATCCGCGGAAAGTATGGATTTACCATCAATCATGAAGATACGGAAACGATTTGCTCCGTTCTGCCGCCTCGTCAGGAAGAAGAAATCAGCACTGGCGAACAGCAGGAGTCAGGGACGCCTGAAAATCTTGAAGGACGGGAAACAAGCGAAGCATAACATCCGGGTTTATGAAAAAAGGCGTATGAGGATACGCCTTTTTTTGCCGTTATGCCAAATCCTTTGCTAAGAAAGCAATGCACCCGACCTATTATGCATGAATTTTTAAAAAAAGTTTGCCATTCCTTTAGCACAGCGCAAGCTTGCCGGGGGAAATGATTGGGGCACAAAAATGCGCCACTTGTTCCGTTCCTTTATTTTCAAGGGCATGGAAGATCATGTCTTGCATTGTTCCCGTCATTCCGGGAAAAACTTGTCATATGCCCGTAGTCCGGCCTGCTTGCACTTTTATCTGTCTTCGTGGATAATTAAAATAGGGTTTTTACGTATAGAGAAACCGGCACGAAGAAAACGGGCATGCCTGTTTTTTGCCCGAAACGAACTGCCTGTTTGCTAAAAAGGCATCACGGTATACATGATGCCTGGTCTTGCTGTCCCTTAAAAACGCTACAGGTGGTTTTCCTCAGCAGCTTATTTCATTTCAGCAAGGAATGAATCAATCGGGGTGTGAATATGAAATGTATTGTCGGGCTTGGAAATCCGGGAGCCCAATATGAACATACAAGGCATAATATCGGTTTTGAAGTGGTCAATCTGCTTGCAGAACGGCTGCAGGCCCCTTTTAAACAGTCGAAATTCAAGGGGCTGTGTGCAGAAACAACTGTAAACAGCGGGAAAGTGCTGCTTTTAAAACCGATGACATATATGAATTTATCCGGTGAGTCGGTCAAAGCAGTCATGGATTATTACCGCCTTGGCACCGGAGATTTACTCGTCGTCTACGATGACCTTGATCTTCCGCCCGGCAAAATCCGCCTGCGGCAAAAAGGAAGCGCCGGCGGCCATAACGGAATCAAATCCATCATTCACCATCTTGGAACACAGGAATTTAACCGGATTCGCATCGGTATCGGGCGGCCGGACAGAGATGCCTATATGCCGGATTATGTGCTCGGCCGTTTTTCAAAAGAGGACCGGGAGAAAATGCAGCTGGCGGTTGAAAAAGGCGCCGATGCTTGCGAAGCCTGGTTGGAAAAGCCGTTCCCGGTCGTGATGAACCTTTATAATTGAGTCGTATCGATGCGGAATATGGGGAATCTGCGCGAAATTCCGCGGCCATTTCTTCCGTTTTTATAAAAAAACGAATAACCCCTTCCCGTTGCGCCCATACTATATAAGGACGATATGAAAAAGGGGGCCGGAAGATGGCCGTTCATTACTATTGCCGGCACTGCGGCACAAAAATTGGCACCATCACGGACATCGAAGCAGACCGGATGGGACTTTTCTTTTTGACGGATGAGGAGCGGCAGGAAATGGTACTTCCTCAAGAAGACGGGAGCGTCCGCATCCAGTCAATTTGCGAAGAATGCCAGGATTCATTTGAACGCGAACCCGCATTTCATCAATACGGCTATTTAATCCAATAATCCGCTTTGGAAGGAGTCCAAAGCATTTTTCTGTTTTGCTGCAGGAACATTTATGCTTTCTGCAGCCCCTTCCTGTTTAAATTTTACAAAACAGTGTGAATAGTAGAGAAAGGGAAATCGGATCAAGAGAGGAGTTGGCCCTTTTTGGACGGAATACAAAAAATGATCCTTGAACACAAGGAAGCAGAATCGGTCATAAGCGGTACAACGGCCGGCCTGAAAGAGCAGCTTGTTTCCGGGTTGTCCGGTTCCGCCCGTAGCGCTTTTATCGCTTCGGTCTATCAAAAAACGGAACAGCCGGCCATTGTGTTAACTTATAATCTATTACAGGCGCAAAAGTTGTATGATGATCTCCTGCAATTTGTGGATGAAAGCGCCTTATTTCTGTATCCCGCAAATGAACTGATTGCGGCCGAACTGGGTGTGGCAAGCCCCGAGCTGATGGCCCAGCGGATAGAGGTGCTGAATGCGTTGCTATCGGGGAAAAATTGCCTGATCGTTGTCCCGATGGCCGGATTGCGGAAAATTTTGCCGCCGAAAACGGTTTGGGAAAAGTACCAGCTGCACGTCGAAACAGGAAAAGAAATTGAGCTTGATCACGTATTGGAAATGCTTGTGGAAATGGGTTACACCCGGTCGGATATGGTCGATTCACCGGGAGATTTTAGTGTGCGCGGCGGGATTCTTGATATATACCCGCTGACAGAAGAAGACCCCGTCCGGATCGAATTATTTGATACGGAAGTAGACTCCATCCGGACGTTTTCCGCTGACGACCAGCGTTCCCGGGATAAACTTTCTGCTGTCTCCATCGGACCGGCGACGGAATATCCGGCAGACCGTCTTTCGCTTATGAAAGCGGCTGAAACGGTAAAAGAAGGGCTCAGCAAAACACTTGCAAAAATTAAAGATGATCAGGTAAAACAACTGCTTGCCCAAAATATTAGTTTTGACATTGAAAAGCTGAAAAACGGGGAAAAACCCGATCAAATCTTTAAATACTTATCGATTCTATATGACCAGCCTGCCAGTCTCTTAGACTATGTGGAAACAGCCGGCATTTTATTTTTGGATGAGTTCGGCCGGATTCAGGAAATGCAGGAGCGCCTCGATAAAGAAGAAGCTGAGTGGTATACGGCGATGGTGGAAGAAGGCAAAATGATTTATGATTTGGCCGTTTCCCACGCCTTAGATACACTGCTGTCGGGAAAAAAATGGAAGAAAATCTATTTGTCACTGTTTTTGCGTCATATCCAAAATACAAATCCGCAAAACATTGTGAATATCGCTTGCAAGCCGATGCAGTCGTTCCACGGGCAGATGCATGTGCTGAAAGCGGAAATCGAACGTTGGAAGAAAGGCCGTTTTACGGTAGTTTTCCTTGGTGCGGACAAAAACCGGGCTGAAAAAATCCAAAGTGTGCTGGAAGATTATGAGATTGAAGCTGCTTACGTGGCGGAAGATCTTATCCCGGGGCATATCCAGGTGGCGGAAGGGAACCTGAACACCGGTTTTGAGCTGCCAATGTGCAAGCTTGCCGTTATTACGGAAGAAGAACTTTTTAATAAAAAGGCGAAGAAAAAAACGCGCCGGCAAAAGTTGTCCAATGCTGAGCGGATTAAAAACTATTCCGAGCTGAATGTTGGGGACTATGTGGTTCATGTCAACCACGGGATCGGGAAATATTTAGGGATTGTCACGCTTGAAATCAACGGCGTCCATAAAGACTATCTCCATATTAAGTACCAGGGTTCGGATAAGCTGTATGTGCCGGTTGACCAGATCGACCTAGTCCAAAAATACGTCGGTTCGGAAGGAAAAGAGCCGAAACTTTATAAGCTGGGCGGCAGCGAATGGAAACGGGTCAAACGGAAAGTCCAGTCATCCATCCAGGATATCGCGGACGACCTTGTCAAATTGTATGCGGAGAGGGAAGCATCAAAAGGGTTTGCCTTTTCTCCGGATGGGGATATGCAGCGTGAATTCGAGGCGGCTTTTCCATATAAAGAAACGGAAGACCAGCTCCGGTCGATCCAGGAAATCAAGCGGGACATGGAAAAAGAGAAGCCGATGGACCGTCTGTTGTGCGGGGATGTCGGCTACGGCAAGACAGAAGTGGCGATCCGCGCCGCTTTTAAAGCAATGATGGACGGCAAGCAAGTGGCCATGCTTGTACCGACCACCATCCTTGCCCAGCAGCATTTTGAAACGGTCACGGAAAGGTTCCATGGCTATCCGATAAAAGTCGGGCTGTTGAGCCGTTTCCGGACGCGTAAAGAGCAGAATGAAACGATAAAAGGCTTGCGCAACGGGACAATTGATATGGTGATCGGGACGCACCGGCTGCTTTCAAAAGATATCCAGTTCCATGATCTGGGCCTTTTGATCATTGACGAAGAGCAGCGGTTCGGTGTCAGCCATAAGGAAAAAATCAAGAAATTAAAGACGAATGTCGACGTGCTGACCTTGACCGCAACACCAATCCCAAGGACGCTGCATATGTCCATGGTCGGCGTACGCGATTTGTCTGTAATTGAAACGCCGCCTGAGAACCGTTTCCCGGTACAAACTTACGTGCTGGAGTATAATGACCAGATGGTGCGGGAAGCGATCGAACGTGAACTGGCACGGGACGGGCAGGTTTACTTTTTGTATAACCGGATTGAAGATATTGAGCGGAAGGCGGAAGAAATTGCACGGATTGTTCCCGATGCGCGCGTGGCGTATGCCCACGGCCGGATGACAGAATCTCAGCTCGAATCGGTCATTTTTGGTTTTCTTGAAGGCGAATACGATGTGCTTGTGACGACGACAATTATTGAGACGGGCGTGGACATCCCGAATGTCAACACCCTGATCGTCAATGATGCGGACCGGATGGGACTGTCGCAGTTATACCAGCTGCGCGGGCGTGTCGGGCGGTCCAACCGGGTGGCATATGCTTATTTTACGTACAGAAAAGACAAAGTGCTGGCGGAAGCGTCGGAAAAAAGGCTGCAGGCGATTAAAGAATTCACGGAACTCGGATCCGGCTTTAAAATTGCGATGCGCGATTTGTCCATCCGCGGCGCCGGCAACTTGCTGGGCGCACAACAGCACGGGTTCATCGATTCAGTCGGTTTCGATTTGTATTCGCAAATGTTGAAGGAAGCGATCGAAGCGCGGAAAGGGGCAGACGGCGAAGAGGAAAAATTGCCGCCATTTGAAGTCGAACTCGAAATTGATGCGTATATTCCGGATGCCTATATAAAAGACGGATACCAGAAAATTGAAATGTATAAACGTTTCAGGGGCATCGAGACGCTTGAAGATATCGAAGAATTAAAAGAAGAGATGATTGACCGTTTCGGCGATTATCCGCAGCAGGTAAGCGACCTGTTTACGATTGCGGAAATGAAAGTATACGCCAAAGAAGCGATGCTTTCATCGATTAAACAAAACAAACAACTGATCACGATTTTAATGTCCGAAAAAGGCTCGAAACAGGTAAACGGCCCGAAAGTCGTGGACATTGTAAGAAAATACGGGCGTTCGGCCGGATTCGGCATGGAAGGCAACCAGCTGAAAATTACGCTGGATATTAAAAAAAGCAAGGGCCATGAGTGGCTTTACACCTGCACGGAAATGATCCGGGAACTGCGGGGCGCCTTTCTAAGGGCCGAAACGACGAGCGCTTCCCGGTAAGATGCAAGCAAAAAACTAAAGGGCTGGCGGCTTGTTGGCAAAGGCCCGTTTGTAAAAGCACGGAACAATGGTTTCTTTTGTTCCGTGCTTTTTATGGTTCTTTAGGTTTGCCAGGGAAAATTTTTGGGAAAAAGATAGAGAAGAATTGGAAATCAATCCAATCGATAGCAATTGTACAAAAAACGTTCATGATGTATAGAACTTGCCAGATGAAAGATACTAATGTCAACGCAGGTAAAGGATTCAAGAGCCATCTGAGGATGGAAAAAAATCATCTGATGAAAGTGAGGGCAACTTTAGATGAAAGCAACTGGTATTGTTCGTCGTATTGATGATTTAGGCAGAGTTGTCATCCCGAAAGAGATACGAAGGACGCTTCGTATCCGTGAAGGGGATCCGCTTGAAATTTTTGTGGACCGCGACGGGGAAGTCATTTTGAAAAAATATTCGCCGATCAGTGAATTAAGTGATTTTGCCAAGGAGTATGCCGAAGCGCTGTATGACAGTTTAACGAGCCCTGTCCTGATCTGTGACCGGGATGCCGTGATTGCAGTCAGCGGCGGTTCAAAAAAAGAATATTTAAATAAAAGAAACGGTGAAGTGATCGAAAAAGTCATGGAGGACAGAATGCCGGTTTTATCAAAAGAAAAAGGAAAAACGGCGCTGGTGGACGGTGTGGAGGAGGAACTGGCTTCTTATACGATTGCTCCGATTGTCGCAAGCGGCGATCCGATCGGTGCTGTCGCCATTTTTTCAAAAGACCGTACGCTCGGGGAAGTGGAACAGAAATCGGCGGAAACGGCTGCCGGATTCCTGGCCCGCCAGATGGAACAATAAGGATTTTCTCCCGTTTTTTCCACGACTCTTTTGTCATCATTTATTTTCACGTACGCCAAAAAAAACGCAGGCAAAGGGTCTGCGTTTTTTGATCTGTTTTTTTGCAGGTTGTCTGTAAGGCGCGTCTTGTATCCCTTTTTATGGTATAATACATTCGATTTTATTCTACGTACGGTGTGGCGGCCGTGTGAAAGGCAGAAAAGACGTGCAGCAGGATCATGAGTCAAAAAAGCTTTTTCAAGGCATTCTGATTTTAACCTTGTCATCCGTCATTACAAAAATCCTCAGTGCAGTTTACCGCGTGCCGTTCCAAAATATTGTCGGCGATGTCGGTTTTTATATTTATCAGCAAGTATATCCGATTTACGGGATTGTGATGGCACTCTCATCTTCCGGTTTTCCGGTTGCCGTTTCCAAAATGGTGGCGGAACGGGAAGCAGCGGGCGAAAACAGCCACCGCACATTTTTAAACGCGGTGCTCCTCATCCTCGGTTTATTCGGTGCCGGATTGTTTCTTGCCGTTTTTTTCACTGCAGGGAAGCTGGCGGCATGGATGGGGGATCCCCGCCTTTCTCCGCTTATCCGGACGGTTTCCTGTTCCTTTTTGCTGATGCCGTTGATTTCCGCGATCAGGGGTGTTTATCAGGGACAGGGAAGGATGGTGCCGACTGCGCTCAGCCAGGTACTCGAACAGACGGTCCGGGTTGCGGCCATTCTTCTTCTTTCCTTTTGGCTGGTCCGCGGCGGTTTTTCGCTTTATGCAGCCGGACAAGGGGCCGTGTTCGGTTCCGTGCTGGGAGGTGCGGTGTCTGCGGCAGTGCTTGTATTTTATCTGGTAAAGGGCGGCAGACAGGAAAAGGCAGCCCAGCTCCTTGAATGGAACGACGTAAAGCAGGCGGCCCGCTCCCTGTTTTGCAGCGGGATTGCGGTCTGTATCAGCGGCCTTGTCCTCGTTTTGTTCCAATTTGTCGATTCCCTCCATCTTTACGCGTTGTTAAAAGACGCCGGCTGGGGGGCGGAAGCGGCAAAAAAACTGAAAGGCATCTACGACCGCGGACAGCCGTTTTTGCAGCTTGGAACAGTGGCAGCGTCCTCCTTTGCCCTGAACCTTGTCCCGGTAATTGCACTTGAATATAAGAAGGGCAGGCGAAAAAGCCTTGAAAAACAGGTACAGGCTGCTTTAAAAATCAGCACGGCGATCGGCGCGGGCGCTGCAGTTGGACTGATTGGGATCATGCCGTTTGCCAATACGATGTTGTTTGAAAGCAGCGCGGGAACAGCTGTGCTGTCTGTTTTTTCGGTTTCCATCTTATTCAGCACCTGGATTTTAACCTTTTCAGGCATCCTGCAGGGAATGGGCAAGGTGTACACCCCTGCAGTTGCCATTACAGCAGGCGTCTTGTTGAAATATGGGTTAAACGAGGTGTGGGTTCCCCGTTTCGGGACGATGGGCGCTTCCGCTGCCACCGTCGCCGCTTTAGGGTTTATTTCGCTTATATTGATGATAAAATTGGGTAAAGCATATGTTAAAATGCTGCCGGCTCTATTTTTCGGCAAGCTCGCTCTCTCCCTTTTTGCCATGTCCGCTTGTTTGCAGCTTTGGCTCCGCCTGTTTGCCTACGGGCTTTCGGGCAGGGCAGCAAGCGTCCCGGCTGCTTTGGGGGGGACGGCGATCGGTGCGGCTGTTTTTCTATTTTGTGCCGCCCGGCTGCGTTTGCTGACGGATGAAGAATGGGGGCTTGTGCCTTTTGGAACAAAATTAGCCGGCCTGAAAGGAAAGAATTGGATTGGAAAACAAAAAACATAGCATCACTGTTGCCGGTCTCGGGGCCGGGGATATGGGCCAGCTTCCGCTCGGTGTATACAGACAGCTGAAAGCAAACCGGAAAATTTTTCTGCGGACAAAAGAACATCCGACCGTGTCGGAACTTGAACGGGAAGGGATGAAGTATACGGCTTTTGATGACGTATACGAGCGCCACGATCAATTTGAAGCGGTATACGAAGAAATTGTGGAGATCCTTTTCCGGGAAGCGGAACAGGAGGATATTCTTTATGCCGTACCTGGCCATCCGTTTGTGGCGGAACGGACAGTCCAGCTTCTGCTCGAACAAAGCGCGGCTAAACAGATGGAAATCAAAATCGCAGGCGGGCATAGTTTTATCGATGCGTTGTTCGCTTCTGTCAGGGTGGATCCGATTGAGGGCTTCCAGCTCATGAACGGCACTGCTTTAAAATCGCACGACATCCGGACGAACCAGCATTTGGTAGTCGGGCAGGTGTATGATACGTTGACGGCTTCTGAAGTCAAGCTGGCCCTCATGGAAAAATATCCGGATGAACACCAGGTGGCCATCGTCCGCGCTGCCGGCAGTACGGATGAAGCTGTTAAATGGCTGAAGCTGTATGAACTGGACCGTGGATTTGAGCTCGATAATTTAACGAGCGTCTACGTTCCGCCGCTTAAAGAGCAGGATTTGCGGGATTTCGCCGAGCTGCGGCAAATCATCGCGGCTTTGCGTGCGCCGGATGGTTGTCCATGGAATCGGGCACAAACCCATCTCTCGCTGAAAAAATATTTGCTTGAAGAGTGCGAGGAAGTGCTTGCCGCGATTGACAATGAAGATGAGGACAATCTCGTTGAAGAGCTTGGCGATGTGCTGCTCCAGGTTTTGCTGCATGCGCAAATTGGCGAAGAGGAAGGCATGTTTACGATGGAAGATGTGATAGAAGGGCTTGCTTCAAAAATGATCCGGCGCCATCCGCATGTGTTCGGCAATGTGAAAGCCGAAAGCGCTGAAGAAGTCGCGCAAAACTGGGAGCGGATAAAAGCTGCCGAAAAACAGGAAAAACGGGAGTGAGGGATGGATATGGAAAACACGACAATGCGTCTCGATAAATTTTTAAAAGTCTCACGGCTGATCAAACGGCGTACGCTTGCAAAAGAAGTTGCCGACCAGGGCAGAATCGAGATCAATGGCGTCCAGGCAAAAGCCAGTTCAAACGTGAAGACAGGGGATGAACTGACCATCCGTTTCGGCCAGAAAGTGGTCAAGGTGAAAGTGGAGAATTTAAGGGAGTCGACAAAAAAAGAAGACGCCGCTGGCATGTACACGATGATCAGTGAAACGCGGGTCAATGAATAAAAATGTTTCAGGGTGTCCGAAGCTATGAACCGGCTATGGACGCCTTTTTTATTTTTTTGCAGAATGTGCGCCCTGGGGATGTGCGGGAGAGGATCACACCCGAAAAGTTCTAGAATGGAAGCTTTACGGGAAGGCGTTTCCGGAGGTCCGTGCGAATTCGTATGGCCGTGCTTTAGTTTCGTGTGCTGTTCCCTTTTGGTCTTTTTTTGTCCGGACGGGCATAGTATAGTACAAAGTTTGGACAAGGAAAGTGGGGATCAGGATGAGTGACTTTTATAATACACCGCAAGCAAGCAAACCGGTTCTCCAGGAACACGATGTGATAATGCGCGGCCGCAAGCTGCTGGATATTACCGGCGTGAAGCAGGTGGAAAGCTTTGACAATGAGGAGTTTTTGCTGGAAACGGTGATGGGCTTTCTCGCCATTCGCGGGCAGAATTTGCAAATGAAAAACCTGGATGTTGACAAAGGGGTCGTCTCGATAAAAGGAAAAGTGTTTGATCTTGTTTATTTGGATGACCATCACGGGGAGAAAGCTAAGGGACTCTTTAGCAAGCTGTTTAGATGAGCCTGAGCGTGCAATTTTATACGATGCTTGCCATGATCGCGATGGGAAGCTTTTTCGGCGGCACCCTTGATACGTATAACCGTTTTTTGCAAAGACGGAAAAGAAAGCGCTGGGTTGTCTTTGTCCATGATGTTCTTTTTTGGCTGTGCCAGAGCCTGCTGCTGTTTTATGTCCTGTTCCTGGTAAACGCCGGGGAAGTCCGGTTTTATATTTTTATCGCCCTCCTGTGCGGGTTTGCCGCTTACCAGGCATTATTCAAAAACGGGTACTTGAAGCTGTTGGAATGGTGCATCCAGGCAGCACGCCGCATCGGCCGGTTTACAGCCGGCATGTTCCGGCTTCTTGTTTTCCGCCCGGCCAAAGGATTTGTCCTTCTTTTGTTTGCCCTTTTTCTCGGCGCAGGGCGATTGCTTTATACGATTGTAAAAATGATGGCAAAAATGGTAATATGGATATTAAAGACCGGGCTTAAACCGTTTTCCGTACTGGGTGTTTTTTTATGGCGCATCAATCCGCTGCGCGCCTCTTTTGAACGTTTTTTTAAGAAAACGGCAGGATTATGGAAAACAATCCAGAATAAGTTTATCAAACTGAAAAACCGGATCGGCAGGTTTTTTAAAAGATAAGCCCGGTGGCTATACTTTCCGCTCTGCCTAGGGCTTTTTAGGAGGGAGTATGTTGGGACGCAATATTGCTTCAATGGACAATGCTTATATAAAACAGCAATCGGTCAAAGAAAAAGTACTGGCGAGAAGGCGTAAGCTGCTTTTCCGGCGATTGGCGCTTTTCGGTGTTATGGCAGTGCTTGTTTCCGCACTGCTCGTCTCCACCCTGGTCTCACGGAACGCACAGCTCGCGGCAAAAAAAGAACAAAAAGCAAAGCTAGTGCATCAAGTAAGGGACATTGACAAGCAGCAGGCGATGCTCAGAAGCGAGATTAAGAAACTGAAAGATGATGACTATATTGCAAAACTCGCCCGTAGCGAATATTTCCTTTCCAAAAAAGGGGAGATCATTTTTAATTTGCCTGATTCCAAAAAGAATACTCAAGAAGAAGACGTGTCTTATTGACACTCTTTTTTCATGTTCGTTATAATATGTTAAAGGTTGATTTTTTATCTTTTAAGGAGGAAAAATTTTTTTATGTCAATTGAAGCAGGCAGCAAGTTACAAGGTAAAGTAACAGGCATCACGCATTTCGGGGCTTTCGTCGAATTGCCGGACGGCTCAACCGGGCTGGTTCATATCAGTGAAGTTGCTGATAACTATGTAAAAGACATTCATGACCATTTAAAAGTCGGCGATATCGTTGAAGTAAAGGTGCTGAATGTCGAAAAAGACGGGAAAATCGGTTTGTCGATCCGCAAGGCGAAAGACCAGGCGCAGCAATCCCAATCCCAGTCCCATTCCCATCGGCCGCAAAGGCATGGCCGGGGAAATAACCGCGGAAAAGAAGATTTTGAATCCAAAATGGCGCGCTTTTTGAAAGACAGTGAAGATCGCCTGTCTTCGCTCAAACGAAATACAGAATCAAAACGCGGCGGCCGCGGCGCGAGAAGAGGCTAACTTGCTGTCTAGTTGACTCATATATCCGTATCATTTGCTTTAATTGGAGGGCGGAACCGGTTCAAACAGAAATGTTTGTCGGATCCGCTTTTTCTTTTTGCTGTTTCGGACAAAAATCGCCGAATCACACGAAAAAAAACCGGCCTTGAACGGGCCGGTTTTTTTTCAAAACAGATATAGCGGCGGAGGGGATCGAACCCCCGACCTCACGGGTATGAACCGTACGCTCTAGCCAGCTGAGCTACGCCGCCATGGCTTAAATGAAAAAGCACATTTTCTATAATAACGGCACCGCACCCATTTGTCAACTGCTCTTTTTGAAAAAAATTGTAAAATGCATCGCATATTTGTGGAAAAAGTCGAACTTTTCTTTTGGACTGCATTGGAATTTTGACAAACTTTTAAAACTTGTCCTTTTATAATTGCTTGTATCAAAGTGATGAGGGGGAGTTTATGATGAATTTGGGGAAAGTTGAGCGCGGGATGATGGAACAGGGGGGCCATGTGGATCTTGAGGAAACAAAAAAAGAGTTTGCAAAAGGATGGAAGCAGCTCCGGGGAAAATTTGAATCCCTGTTTATCCAAAAAGGGATCAGTCTTTTGATCATTGGCTTTTTATTGGGAAGGGCCCTTATCTTGTCGCACTTTACGCCGTTTGCATTGCCGTTTTTTGCAGCTGTCTATGTGATGAAGCGGGATAAGGCGCCCATCACGCTGCTCGGGCTCACTGCGGGCGGATTAACATTATCTGTTGCGAACGGGATGTACACGCTCGCATCGACCATCCTCTTTATTCTTGTATTCAGGTTGTTCGGCAAATACCATAAAGAGGAAACCCGGGTGCTGCCCTTTTACATCTTTGCTGTCTCGCTTGTTTCAAAATGCGCTTACCTTTATCTTCAGCAGCAGTTCCAGCTCTCTTTTTATGACGGCCTGATGGCGGGTGTGGAATCGTGCTTAACCTTTATCCTTACCATGATATTTATGCAAAGCATTCCAATCTTATCACAAACAAGACGAAAAAAAACATTAAAAACGGAGGAAGTCGTCAGTCTCATCATTGTGCTCGCGTCCGTTTTGACCGGGACAATCGGCTGGACGGTGAACGGGTTGTCCGTTGAGCATATTTTTTCGCGCTATCTTGTCCTCCTGTTTGCGTTTGTCGGCGGCGCGACGGTCGGTTCCACTGTCGGGGTTGTGACCGGTCTCATTTTCAGCCTTGCCAACGTGTCCAGCTTTTATCAAATGAGCCTGCTTGCGTTCGCAGGGCTCCTGTGCGGATTGTTAAAGGAAGGGAAGCGCGGGGGGGCGGCTGCCGGGATGCTTGTTGCGACCCTGCTGATTACGATGTACGGCGAGTCCGGGGCGTCTTTAAGCGCCGCGCTGTATGAAACATGCGTGAGCATTGCCCTTTTCTTTTTAACGCCGTCCCCGTTTACGGCAAAAATGGCGCGGCATATCCCGGGGACAGCCGAATATATGAAGGAGCAGCAGCAGTATTTAAGGAAAGTGCGCGATGTGACGGTTCACCGCGTGGAGCAGTTCTCGTCCGTTTTCCAGGCGCTTTCCAAAAGCTTTTCGCAGTATGACCATACGAAAGAAGAGGAGGACCGTGAGCGGGATCTGGATTATTTTTTCAGCAATGTCACGGAACGGACATGCCAGACCTGCTTCAAAAAAGAGCAGTGCTGGGCGAAAAACTTTGATAAGACGTATGATTTGATGAAAATGACGATGGAGGACCTGAGTGAAAGGGACGGCGCGGTTTCGAGGCGTGCTCATCGCGAATTGGAGAAACATTGTGTCAGGGCCCAAAAAGTGGAAGATGCGATCAACCAGGAATTGACATTTTACCAGGCCAATCAAAAATTCAAAAAAATGATCAAAGAAAGCCGGAAAATTGTCGCAGAACAGCTGCAGGGCGTTTCGGAAGTCATGGGAGATTTTGCAAAGGAAATTCAGCGGGAGCGCGAGAACCACCAGCGGCAGGAAGAAATGATCCTCGAGTCATTACAGGATTTCGGGCTCGATATTGACCAGGTCGAAATTTACAGCCTAGAGTCGGGCAATATTGACATTGATATCACCTTGCCGCAGTACAGTGGCTACGGCGAATGCGAAAAGATCATCGCGCCGATGCTTTCCGATATATTAGGAGAAACGATTGTTGTCCAGAAAGAAGAGTTCAGTTCGCAGTCGGGCGGGCTTGGCTATGTGACATTCCGTTCGGCCAGGGCATTTGTCGTCGACACCGGTGTGGCGCATGCCGCAAAAGGAGGCGGTTTTATATCCGGTGACAGTTATTCGATGATCGAGCTTGGCTCAAGAAAGTACGCCATTGCTATCAGCGACGGCATGGGAAACGGCGAGCGTGCCCATCATGAAAGCAATGAGACGCTCAGGCTCTTGCGGCAGATTTTAGAATCGGGCATAGAAGAAAAGATTGCCATCAAATCGGTGAACTCCATTCTGGCGCTAAGGACGCAGGAAGAAGTGTTTTCCACGCTTGATCTGGCGATGATCGACCTGCAGGATGCAAGCAGCAAATTTTTAAAAATTGGATCAACGCCGAGCTTTATTAAACGCGGCGATAAAGTGATCAAAATTGAATCTGGGAACTTGCCGATGGGCATGATCCAGGAATTTGATGTGGATGTCGTTTCCCGGCAGCTGAAAGCCGGTGATATTTTAATCATGATGAGTGACGGGATTTTGGAAGGCCCGCGTTACATTGAAAACCCGGAATTATGGATCAAGCGGAAAATCCGGGAGCTGGAAACGGAAAATCCCCAGGAAATTGCCGACCTGCTCATAGAAGAAGTGATCCGCTCGCGATCCGGTTTAATTGAAGATGATATGACGGTCGTCGTTGCAAAAATCAAACACAACACGCCGAAATGGGCGGCCATCCCCGTTAGCAAAGGGAAAAAAATGATCTCTTAAATGTCCGTGCCATATAGAAGAAGCGGAAGGCAACGGTATATATTTTCTCCCGATTGTCGATGATGGTAAAAACGAAGAAATGCCGTCAATGACAAGGAGGAGAAAAAATGAATGCAGGCATTTTAAAACAGATTTTGCTGATTACGGACGGATGTTCAAACCAGGGGGGTGATCCGGCTGCAGCTGCGGCATTGGCAAGAGAAGCAGGCATCACCATTAATGTAATTGGCGTCATGGAACGGGATATCATTGATGAAAAAGGGGCAGCGGAAATTCAAAATATCGCCATGTCGGGGGGTGGCGTCAGCCAGATCGTCTATACGAAACAATTATCGCAAACCGTGCAAATGGTCACTCGGAAAGCGATGACCCAGACGATTCAGGGAATCGTGAACAAGGAATTAAAACATATTTTGGGAAGTAACGGATCCATTGAAGCACTGCCGCCTGAAAAACGCGGCGATGTGTTGGAGGTGGTAGATGAACTGGGGGAAACAGTGGATTTGGACATTCTCGTGCTCGTCGATACAAGCGCAAGTATGAAACCGAAGCTCGAGACTGTAAAAGAAGCTTTGCTTGATTTGTCTTTAAGCCTGAATGCGCGAATGGGGAATAACCAATTTTCAGTTTTTATATTTCCTGGGAAAAGGAAAGAAACGGAGAAACTGCTTGACTGGACACCGAAACTGGAATCGCTCGCGGCCATATTTCCGAAACTGCAGACAGGCGGGATTACGCCGACAGGGCCGGCCATTCATGAGGCGATCCGCCATTTTGACCGGAAAAGGAAGCTGAGGGGATATCATACGCATGATGACGGACAATACTTTGAAGAATCCATTTAATGATCCGCCTGGTACGGTTGTGACGGGGAAATGGCATAAAAACCGGTACAGATTGCTAAAGCGCCTCGGGGCCGGTGCAAATGGCGCTGTTTATCTGGCGGAATCGGCGGCCGGTCCGGTTGCATTAAAAGTCGGTGTGAGCACTGCCCAGGTGGCATCCGAGTCCAGCGTACTAAAAACCATATCCAAGGCCCGGGGGCAGTCCCTCGGGCCTTCCTTTTTGGAAGCGGATGACTGGGAGCGCGGGCGGGAGATCATTCCTTTTTATGTCATGGAATATATAGACGGCCCGGATCTGCTTTCCTTTGTCACCGGGAAAGGTTTTTCCTGGGCGGCAGTGCTTGTGATCCAGCTTCTTTCCGATTTACAACATTTGCATGAACAGGGCTGGATTTTCGGAGATTTGAAGCCCGAAAACTTGCTGGTTGGAACCCCTGGAAACAGGATCCGCTGCATTGATCCGGGCGGGATGACAAAGATCGGACGTTCAGTAAAAGAATTTACGGAGTTTTTCGACAGAGGTTACTGGGGGTTGGGATCGCGGAAAGCCGAGCCTTCCTATGATTTGTTTTCCGTTGCAATGGTAATGATCAATCTTGCCTATCCGAACCGGTTTTTAAAAAAACAGGCAAATGGTTTCCCACAACTGATGGCGGCGGTCAGGCAACATGCCGGGCTGTGCAAATTTGAGGCGGTGCTGCGGAAAGCGCTGGGGGGAGGATATCGGACAGCTTTTGAGATGAGGCAGGACATGCTTATGCTGCTGACTTCGCATAGAGAAAAGAAGAAAGCCAAAACAACGCACAGGCCGGAAAAATCAAAACTCGGACAGTCGCGGGCAAAAAGACGGAGGTTTAGAAAATTTAAAAAGTTCATGGCTGCCATGATGATCATCTTGATGATCTCTGTGTTATACTGGTATTATACTTACGGACAAATCAGCATCCCTTTTTAAATATCCACAAATTTATGCCGGAAAAATGCGGCGGCCTCCTAATCCGGGATTACAGCATGGCCGAAAATAAGTGCGCAGCGACAACGAGCGCAGCACTGGCAAGGATGGCAAGTCTATGCTTTTTTCAGGACGGGCGCCTTTTTATAAAGAAAGCATAAATTTCCGGCCGTTTGCCTTATGATGAAAATGCTATATAAAATGAACAAAATATTGCCGCTCTGTTGCCTGCCGCAAAAAGTAGTTCTCGTAGAAATCGATGGTCGGGCTTGATGGAAAAACTGAAGTTCCTTTTTATAGCGCAAATTTTACGCAAACGTCCATGCAAGCAAAAGGATGGAAATGAATATTCAGGATAAATACACCGGCACAAATTCTTTAAAGCAGAATATGTTTAGAAATTTGGAAACGCCCATGTTACAATGGAAATAACAAAACGGTACCGAAAAGGACAGGTTTTATGCTCGCATTTGAGGACAATGTATTCCATTTTATCAGGAAACACAGGCTGATTGAGGCGGGAGACCATTTGCTCGTAGCGGTTTCCGGCGGGCCGGATTCACTTGCGCTCCTCCACTTTCTCACTTCGCGAAGGGAGCGCTTCCGTGTAAAGATAACAGCCGCTCATGTTAACCATATGCTAAGGGGGGAAGCGTCCTGTAAAGACCTTTTGTTTGTCAAAAGCTTTTGCGAATCTCACCGTATCGGTTGTGAAACGGCAGAAATCCCGGTGCTGGAAAAAGCGAAGGAAGAAGGCCTTGGCATTGAAGAAGCAGCGAGAAAATACCGGTATGCTTTTCTCGCTGAAGCAATGGAGAAAACCGGCGCCAATAAAGTTGTATTAGGCCACCACGGCGATGACCAGATGGAAACGGTACTGATGCGGCTTACAAGGGGCGCAGGCGGAAAGGGAAGGGCAGGCATTCCGTTTCGCCGGCCGTTTGCAAAGGGAGAAATCATCCGTCCGCTATTGGGCACGGCCAAAAAAGAAATCATAGATTACTGCGCCCATTATCATCTCGAACCACGCACCGATGAAAGCAACGCATCCCCCGACTTTGCAAGAAACCGGTTTCGTGCGTCCGTCCTGCCTTTTCTAAAGAAAGAAAACCCGCGGGCCCATTTGCATTTTCAAAGATTCAGCGAAGAGCTTTTGGAAGATGAAATCTATCTTTACGGGCTGGCGCAGGAAAAATTAAAGCAGATGGCGGAAACAGGGTCCGGAACTTGCACGCTCGATCTCCGGAAGTTCAAAGGGATGCCTATGCCTTTACAAAGGCGGGTGATTCATCTAATATTAAAATATCTTTACAATGAAGACATAAAAGACGTCACAGCGATACATACAGATGCCGTTTTAAAACTGGCTTCAGGCTCCAATCCGTCCGGGAGCGCCGATCTCCCCGGCGGCTTAAAGGCTGTAAGGGACTACGGGCGCATGGCCTTTTCTTTTGGGCGCCGCCCCGCCCGTTCTGCATATCAATATGTCTTGGATGAAGGGATGAAGATTGATCTGCCGAACGGGTATACGATAAAGCTTGTAAAAAGCAAAATTTCATATTCATCCCTGCCAAAGAATATGCTATTATTACACATAAACGACACTTCTCTCCCCCTTATTGTCCGTACAAGGAAACCGGGGGACAGAATTGAAGCAAAAGGACTAAATGGTTCAAAAAAGGTAAAAGATATATTTATTGATGAGAAAATTTCAAAGCCGGAGCGGGATTTGTGGCCGGTTGTAACCGATTCAAAAGGGAACATCCTGTGGCTTCCGAATCTGAAAAAAGCAAAGTTTGAATCCGGGCTTATTTTACCTGATGAAACCTACTATGTCGTGCACTATTGTAAGCAAACAACTTCTAGGGGGCAATCGCAAGATGAATCAGGATATTGAAAAAATCCTCATTACAGAAGAGGAAGTCCAGCGAAAAGTAAAGGAATTGGGGGAGCAGCTGACGAAAGAGTATGATGGCAGATTTCCGCTTGCGATCGGGGTATTAAAAGGCGCCATGATGTTTATGGCCGATCTTGTCAAGCATATGGATACATATTTGGAAATGGATTTTATGGACGTATCGAGCTACGGGAATTCTACTGTTTCATCCGGAGAAGTCAAAATCTTAAAAGACTTGGATACCTCGGTGGAAGGGCGCGATGTCCTGATTATCGAAGACATTATTGACAGCGGGATGACGCTCAGTTACCTGGTTGAATTGTTCCGCTACCGGAAAGCAAAATCCATTAAAATCGTCACATTGCTCGACAAACCATCGGGTCGGAAAGCGGACATCCAGGCTGACTATGTCGGATTCATTGTCCCGGATGAATTCGTTGTCGGATACGGCCTTGACTATGCGGAAAAATACCGCAACCTTCCGTATATCGGCATCCTGAAGCCAGCTGTTTATACCCATGAGGGGGAGTAAGAATTCCGAAAAAAGAGGACTATCATTGTGAAATTCAGGCTATATGTATGGAAAAGCAAACGGTCTGTGAAAAAAAGATGAAAAACGGGTGCAAAATATTGTTAAATTAAAAACCACTATAGTACTATTGAATATAGTTTTTTAAGACCGTGGGAGGAGGTAAGGAATGAATCGGATCTTCAGAAATACAATTTTCTACGTATTATTATTTGTCGTCCTGATCGGGATCGTAAGTTTTTTTAACCGCAGCAGCGAAACGACGGAAACGATATCCTATGATCAATTTGTTTCTTATTTGGATAATGGCAGTGTAAAGAGTATAACAACGCAGCCTTCAAGGGGCGTTTATGAGATCCGGGGCCTGCTGAAAGACGGCAATAAACAGTTTATTACGTATGTTATGGATGACCAGGCCATGCTGAACCGGATCGATAAAGCGGCGCACGATCAAAAAGTGAAAGTCGATGTCCTCCAGGCAAAAGAAACGAATGGATGGGTTTCTTTCCTGACATCCATTATTCCGTTTGTGATTATTTTCATTCTGTTCTTCTTCCTGATGAACCAGGCACAGGGCGGGGGCGGCCGTGTCATGAATTTCGGGAAGAGCAAAGCAAGGCTTTACAATGACGACAAAAAGAAAGTCCGTTTCCGTGACGTTGCCGGCGCGGATGAAGAGAAACAGGAACTTGTCGAAGTCGTCGAATTCTTAAAAGATCCACGCAAGTTTTCCGAACTGGGTGCCCGTATCCCGAAAGGCGTACTGCTTGTCGGGCCTCCGGGAACCGGTAAAACATTGCTGGCAAGGGCAGTTGCAGGTGAAGCAGGCGTTCCTTTCTTCTCCATCAGCGGTTCTGATTTTGTCGAAATGTTTGTCGGTGTCGGTGCAAGCCGGGTTCGTGATTTATTTGAAAACGCGAAAAAGAACGCGCCTTGTATTATCTTTATTGATGAAATTGACGCAGTCGGGCGCCAGCGTGGTGCAGGGCTCGGCGGCGGCCATGATGAACGTGAACAGACGTTGAACCAGCTGCTCGTTGAAATGGACGGATTTAGCGCCAATGAAGGAATCATTATTATTGCGGCAACAAACCGCCCGGATATTCTTGATCCTGCGCTTCTGCGGCCGGGACGCTTTGACCGTCAGATTACGGTTGACCGACCGGATGTCCACGGGCGTGAAGCTGTGCTGCGTGTCCATGCGCGCAATAAGCCGCTTGACCCGTCCGTCGATTTAAAAGCGATTGCCCAACGGACACCAGGTTTTTCCGGAGCCGATCTGGAAAACCTGCTTAATGAAGCAGCGTTGATTGCGGCAAGGGCTTCCAAGAAAAAAATTGACATGCAGGATATTGATGAAGCGACAGACCGCGTCATTGCCGGACCGGCGAAAAAGAGCCGGGTCATTTCGGAAAAAGAACGCAATATTGTGGCCTTCCATGAATCCGGGCATACCGTTATCGGGCTTGTGCTCGATGAAGCGGAAATTGTCCAGAAAGTGACCATTGTGCCGCGCGGACAGGCCGGCGGGTACGCGATGATGGTACCGAAAGAAGACCGTTATTTCATGACAAAACCAGAATTGCTCGATAAGATTACGGGGCTTCTCGGCGGCCGTGTATCCGAAGAAATTACGTTCGGTGAAGTGTCAACGGGCGCATCCAACGACTTTGAACGCGCAACCGGCATTGCGAGAAGGATGGTAACTGAATTTGGGATGAGCGATAAGCTTGGCCCTCTCCAGTTCGGGTCTTCGCAAGGCCAGGTATTTTTGGGCAGAGATATTAACAATGACCAAAATTATTCCGATAAAATTGCCTACGAAATTGATACAGAGATTCAAAATATCATTAAAACCTGTTATGAACGGGCACGGCAGATCTTGCTTGAACACCGCGATAAGCTGGAACTGATCGCAAAAACGCTGCTTGAAGTGGAAACATTGGATGCAAAACAAATCAAGCATCTGTTTGAACATGGCACGTTGCCTGAACAGCCTGCGAAATCCCAGGATCCGGCTGAAATCGGTGGAACCGAGCCGCGCGTGAACCTGCAGTCGAAGCAGGGCGGCATCAAAGAAGTGGATCCGGGTGCCGGAAATAATTCGGATACCGGGATGCCAGATGAAAAACGGCCGGGGAAACTGGGACCATCAAGACCGGCAGATGATGATCAACTTTGATAGGTTGCAAATCATTTAAAAAAGCACCGTCTGAAAAAAAAGGCGGTGCTTTTTTATGGCTAGGGAACCAAATGAAAGCATTCTCTAAATCACGGAGATTATGGTATGATGGTTGCATAAAAACTAACAGAAAAACAAAGTGGTGAGCATAATGTTATTGGTGATCGATGTGGGGAATACAAACATTGTATTAGGTGTATACGATAAAGATGAACTAAAATATCATTGGCGCATTCAAACCGTCCGGGATAAAACGGAGGATGAATACGGCATGTCTATGAAAGCCTTGTTCCGCCATGTCGGCATTCACTTTAAAGATATTACCGGCATTATTATTTCTTCTGTGGTGCCCCCGATTATGTACGCACTGGAGCGGATGTGCAGCAAATATTTCCATGTTTCGCCGCTGATTGTCGGTCCTGGGGTTAAAACAGGGCTCGACATAAAATACGATAATCCGCGTGAGGTCGGGGCAGATCGGATTGTTAATGCGGTCGCCGGCATCCACGAATACGGCAGCCCGTTAATTATTGTCGACTTCGGGACAGCAACCACTTACTGTTATATTAACGAGGAAAAGCAGTATATGGGGGGAGCGATTGCACCGGGCATCAGCATTTCGGCGGAAGCCCTGTACTCGAGAGCGGCAAAACTGCCCCGGATAGAAATCGCAAGCCCGGATGATATTATTGGCCGGAACACCGTCAGCGCCATGCAGGCAGGCATTGTTTTCGGCTATGTCGGACAGGTTGAAGGTATCGTGTCCCGGATGAAAGCAAAAAGTAAAAAAGACCCGGTCGTCATTGCAACAGGCGGGCATGCACCCCTCATTGCAAAAGAATCAAAAAGCATTGATATCGTCGACCAATTTTTGACTTTAAAGGGGTTGCACTTGATTTATAACCGAAACTTACAGCATTAAAGGAGGATTTTTCTTTTGGCGGATTATTTAATTAAAGCATTAGCGTATGACGGGCAGGTCCGGGCATACGCTGCGGAAACAACGGAAACCGTTGGAGAAGCGCAACGAAGGCACTACACTTGGCCGACAGCTTCCGCCGCGCTGGGCAGAACTTTGACAGCGGGGGCGATGATGGGGGCCATGCTGAAGGGGGATGAAAAAATTACGATTAAAGTGGAAGGCGGCGGCCCGATCGGTGTCATTCTGGTAGACGCGAATGCACACGGGGAAGTCCGGGGCTATGTTACCAATCCGCAAACCCATTTTGATTTAAACAAAAAAGGAAAGCTGGATGTCAGGCGTGCAGTCGGGACAGATGGGACGCTTACCGTTGTAAAAGATCTCGGGCTTCGTGAGAACTTTTCAGGCCAGGTTCCGCTTGTATCCGGCGAGCTCGGCGAAGATTTTACGTATTATTTTGCCGCTTCCGAACAAGTGCCATCTGCAGTCGGTGTCGGTGTGCTGGTTAATCCCGACAACACGATTTTGGCTTCCGGCGGGTTTATCATCCAGTTGATGCCGGGAACAGACGAGAAAGTCATCTCGGAAATTGAAAATAAAATTTCTGATACCGCCCCGATTTCCGACCTTATCCGTCAGGGGCTTTCGCCGGAAGAAATATTGGCAAACCTGCTCGGCGAAGAAAATGTGCAGATATTGGAGAAAATGGCAGTACGGTTTGAATGCACCTGCTCCAAAGAAAAATTTGCTTCTGCTATGATCGGCCTCGGCAAACAGGAGCTCCGGGACATGATCGAGGAAGACGGGCAAGCTGAAGCCGTCTGCCATTTCTGTCGCGAAAAATACCATTTCAGCCGTGAAGATCTGGAACAAATGCTGGAAGAAGCAAAGGGGTAAGGCGAAAGCCGTGAGGGCAGGATGATTTTCGGCAAAACGGCCTTCCTTTTCAGATGAATGCGGGCCCCTTGAGCGCGAATGGGCAACTTTTAACCAAGTTGTCTAATCGGGGCTGGCCTGTTTGATTGACGGAAGCTTGCCCCGTCCCGTTGCAATAGCCGTCGCTTGATCAAGAAGCCCGGCGCCAGTGGCTAAAAAAGCGATATTGCCGGCTTTGTTTCTTAGGCACTTTGTCATAGAATAGCAAGGCATTTTGGTTGACAATTGCGTAAAAAGATGTTAATTTTTAGATATTAAACCAATAAAAATACTCGGAATATGGGGTGGATGATTTTGGCAAAGTATGTGAACTCTGTTGCTGAATTGGTCGGCAACACACCGGTTGTAAAAGTAAACCGTCTGACAAATGAAAATGATGCAGAAGTGTATTTGAAGCTGGAATATTTCAACCCGGCCAGCAGTGTAAAAGACCGGATTGCTCTCGCGATGATTGAAGACGCTGAACAAAAAGGACGCTTAAAACCGGGCGACACCATTGTTGAACCGACAAGCGGCAACACGGGAATCGGGCTTGCCATGATTGCGGCTGCAAAAGGATACAAAGCTGTCATTGTCATGCCGGAAACAATGAGTATGGAACGTCGCAGCCTACTGCGTGCATACGGGGCAAAGCTTGTTTTAACCCCGGGCTCTGAAGGCATTAAAGGCGCAGTAAATAAAGCGGAACAACTCGTGAAAGAAAACGGCTATTTTATGCCACAGCAATTCAAAAACCCGGCCAACCCGGAAATCCACCGTTTGACAACCGGTAAAGAAATCATTGAACAAATGGGAGATCAGCTCGATGCTTTTGTTGCCGGCGTCGGCACCGGCGGAACGATTACAGGGGCTGGCCAGGCGCTGCGCGAAGCTTATCCAGGTATCAAAATTTATGCTGTTGAACCGGATGACTCCCCGCTGTTGTCTGAAGGCAAACCGGGCCCGCACAAAATTCAAGGTATCGGCACCAACTTTGTCCCTGAAACACTTGATAAAGAAATTTACGATGAAATTATCCGTGTCACAACGGATCAGGCTTTCAAAGCGGCAAAAGATACAGCGGCAAAAGAAGGCATTCTCGGCGGGATTTCTTCCGGTGCTGCCGTTTACGCTGCCCTTGAAGTGGCGAAAAAACTCGGCAAAGGCAAAAAAGTGCTTGCCATCATTCCGGATACCGGCGAACGCTATTTGAGCACCCCGCTTTACCAGTTTGAAGATTAAAAACGATAAAACCCGCGGAGAAACGCCCCGCGGGTTTTTCTTTTCACAGCCTATCTATGCTGGTTTGAAACGCCAGCCTCTAGTTGGCATCCGGCAGCTTTTTTAGTAGGGCGCCCGGGGTGATCCCGGATCTGCTCCAGCGACCCACATCTTTGTATTCCGTATTAATCGATGGCCGCGGATGTGATAGACTATAATTATTGAACTGAAAAAGGGGAGAACAGCAGTTGAAGTGTGGTTCGTTTACGTTCGATTTTACCCGTAAAACCTATGTAATGGGCATATTAAATGTAACGCCCGATTCTTTTTCGGACGGAGGGAATTTTTTTCAGCCTGAGAAAGCGGTGGAACATGCGTATCAGATGGTAGAGGACGGTGCCGATCTGCTCGATATTGGCGGAGAGTCGACAAGGCCGGGGCATCAGCCGGTGTCAGCAGAGGAAGAACTGGAGAGAATCTTGCCGGTCATTCACGCGGTGGCAGGAAAAATCCAGGCGCCGCTTTCTGTCGATACGTATAAAGCGAGAACTGCGGAAGAAGCAATAAAAGCAGGCGCACATATCATCAATGATGTATGGGGGGCAAAACGGGATCCGGAAATCGCCGATGTTGCCGCACAGTACAACGTTCCGATTATTTTAATGCATAACCGCGAAAAGCCGCAGTATGAACATTTTATGCGGGACTGTCTGAACGATCTGTATGAAAGCATCACGATTGCAAAAAAAGCAGGCGTCGAGGACCGGCAAATCATCCTCGATCCGGGTATCGGGTTTGCGAAAGGTTTTCAGGAAAACATGGAAATGATGCGAAACCTCGACAAACTTGTTGGACTCGGCTATCCCGTTCTGCTTGCTGCCTCAAGGAAGCGCATGATCGGAAGCGTGCTCGGGCTGCCGACGGGCGAAAGAATGGAAGGCACTGGGGCGGTATGCTGCTTTGGCATCATGAAAGGCTGCCATATGGTCCGTGTCCACGATGTAAAACCTGTAAGCAGAATGGTGAAAATGATGGACGCCCTCGTCGGAAAAGGGGAACAGGATGGACAAAATTTATATTCATGATATGGAATTTTACGGTTACCACGGCGTATTGCCCGAGGAAAATAAACTGGGCCAGCGCTTCCGTGTATCCATCGTGCTTGGTTTGGACTTAAAGCAGGCGGGCGAAACCGACCGGCTGGAAGAAACCGTCAGTTATGCGGATGTCTATGCATGCGTGAAAAAAATTGTTGAAGGGCAGCCTTTCAAGCTCCTTGAAGCTGTCGCAGAAAAACTGGCTGCTTCCATTCTCGCTTTATACGAAAAAGTTGCGGAAGTCACAGTCAAAGTAACCAAACCGGACCCGCCCATTCCCGGCCATTACAAGTCCGTTGCGGTCGAAATTACAAGGAGAAGAAAGAATGGATAATCTCGCTTATTTGGCACTCGGATCCAATATTGAACCGCGATTTGATTATCTTCAGCACGCCATCCGGTTACTTAGAAACAACCCGGACATAAAGGTTTGCAAAGTTTCATCCATTTATGAAACCAATCCTGTCGGTTACACCGAGCAGGGACAGTTTTTAAATATGGCTGTTCAAATTGAAACGCGGTTATCCCCTTTTGACCTGCTCGCTGCCTGCCTTGAGATTGAAAAAAAGTTACGGAGAAAAAGGGAAATTCATTGGGGACCGCGGACAATAGACCTTGACATTTTGTTGTATAATCAGGAAAATATGAAAACAGAGAATCTTACCATTCCGCACCCGCGCATGCATGAACGGGCATTTGTTTTGGTTCCCCTCGCGGAATTGGACCATGCACTTTGCGACCCTGTAACCAAAACCCCGTATGCGGAACTGCTGAAAAAGTGCACAGACAAAGATGGTGTCCGGCTGTGGAAACAGATCACAGGGGATACTGCTTTCTTGCCATAAAGGGTACCCCCGGGCATTTTAAACAACCCGGCGGCGGCTTTATACTGAAATACGGATTGGTGTATAACCGGTACGGAAACAACGACAGGCCATGTAACGGAGTACTGCCGGAGGAATCCCGGCAGTACTTGCTTGTATACATACAAAGAAAAAACCTGGTGAAAGGATGTCTGAACGCGAAAGATTGTGTACAATAATAGAGGTATACGTCTATAATGGCTAATGTTGGGCGGCAGAACCTTTCATACTTGAAGAGGGCGGAAAATAAGGAAAGGCGTCTTTCCTTTTCTATCATATTGGCCGGCATTTTTAACGATTGGAGGAAAAAAGATGAGTGGCGAAAATATAAATGAACAGTATCTGGTCCGGAAAGAAAAAATGGAGGCGCTCCGCGAAAAAGGGGTGGACCCGTTCGGCAAGCGTTTTGAACGGACAACCGACACGGAAGAATTAAAACAAAAATACGGCGAATGCACGGAAGAACAACTGGAAGAAAAAGAGATTCCAGTTGCCATTGCCGGGCGGATCATGACAAAACGGCGGAAAGGAAGGGCCGGGTTTGCCCATATCCAGGACTTGAAAGGGCAAATCCAGTTTTATATTCGCCAGGACGCAGTCGGCGAAGAACAGTACGAGTTATTCAAAAGCACGGACCTTGGCGACATTGTCGGGCTTAAAGGCACGGTTTTCCGGACAAAAGTGGGCGAATTGTCCGTCAAAGTCAAAGAATTTATTCTGTTAACAAAAGCGCTGCGCCCGTTGCCGGATAAATTCCACGGCCTGCGGGACATCGAGCAGCGGTACCGTCAGCGTTATCTCGACCTGATTATGAGTGAAGAAAGTAAAAACACGTTCATTACAAGAAGCCGCATTATCCAGTCCATCCGCAATTATTTGGACAAGAACGGCTATTTGGAAGTCGAAACGCCGATGATGCATGCCATTGCAGGTGGGGCGGCTGCACGGCCGTTTATCACCCATCACAATGCGCTCGATATCGACCTTTATATGCGGATTGCGATTGAACTTCATCTGAAACGGCTGATTGTCGGCGGGTTGGAAAAAGTCTATGAAATCGGCCGCGTCTTCCGCAATGAAGGAATCGATACCCGCCATAACCCGGAATTCACGATGCTTGAGCTGTACGAAGCATATGCGGATTTTAACGATATTATGCAGCTGACTGAAAACATGATTGTGCACACAGCAAAAGAAGTACTTGGCACAACCACCATCCGGTACGGCGAACACGAAGTAAATCTTGAACCGGAGTGGCGCCGCCTGCATATGGTCGATGCGATTAAAGAATATACGGGCGTCGACTTCTGGAATGTGACAAGCACGGAAGAAGCAAGGGCACTTGCAAAAGAACACCATATTGAAATCACGGAACATATGGAATACGGGCATATCGTCAATGAATTTTTCGAGCAAAGGGTAGAAGAAAAACTGATCCAGCCGACTTTCGTTTACGGGCACCCGGTCGAAATCTCGCCGCTTGCTAGAAAAAATGAAAAAGACCCGCGGTTTACAGACCGGTTCGAACTGTTCATTGTCGGCCGTGAACATGCCAATGCCTTCACCGAACTGAATGACCCGATCGACCAGCGCGAACGTTTCGTGAACCAGCTGAAAGAGCGCGAGCAGGGGAATGACGAAGCGCACCAAATGGATGAAGACTTTATTGAAGCATTGGAATACGGCATGCCGCCAACAGGAGGACTCGGCATCGGCGTTGACCGGCTTGTCATGTTGCTGACCAATGCCCCGTCTATCCGGGACGTGCTGCTCTTCCCATTAATGAAAAGCAGGGATTAAGCAAAGCAAAACTTACAAAAAGCAGCGGGGCAGGAACCGCTGCTTTTTGAAAACATTATTTTAATATAATATTAACGTTCAAGTGGCCAGTTTCTTGGGAATGGATGTTTGTTATGGCCAACCGTAAGCTTTTTTCCTGCTTTGGTGAAAGGAAGCAGGCTTCAGCTTGTTTGAAAAATAAATGGCGAAAAACTATTGCATTCGTGCCAAATGCATGGTATAGTAATATTCGTTGGCTAATTAAATGCCTACTGAAATACAGATTTGAAAAAGTTGTTGACAATAGTATTCGTTTGTAGTAGAATATTAAAGTCGCTTAGAAAGCAACACAGATTGTTCCTTGAAAACTGGACAAAACGAAACGTCAAATTCTTTTTGAGC
>ENA-UOWK01000239-UOWK01000239.1-bioreactor-metagenome-genome-assembly--contig:-NODE-239-length-53948-cov-25.397528_pt1 | contig 53948 bp, 60 predicted proteins | sample MGYA00238157_ERZ761612 | MGnify/ENA primary metagenome ERZ761612 (study PRJEB28901, sample SAMN06268035) | bioreactor metagenome | isolation source: Joint BioEnergy Institute, California, USA... | reverse complement strand
GTATCTAAGTAGGAAGTACCCGATCGATCGATCGGGTACTTCCTACTTAGATACATAACAACATAACCACACGCACGCAGGTTCGCAGGCGCTCACATGTATACATAGAATACCAATGTACCTCATAATAGTAGATCCACACATACATCACATATATAACTCGACAACGGACAGAGACAGAGACAGAAGTAGGTGGGACAATAAATTCTTGTTCTGAATTATAAGAAAAAAAAAGAAAAAAACCCTCGCGGGCGAGGAGGTTTAGAAGGGAAGCGAAGAGAAGAGATGAAGAGGAGATAAATAAAAGAAGTGGCTGATCTCTAATAAAATAAAAGTAAATAGCGATCAAATAATCCACCACCCGAAGAAAAAAAAATCTGAAGGGCCGGAGGTGTCACAGGCATGATCCAATAGAATCAATTGAGGATTAGTTTGGGGAGTAGATAGAAGAGCAAGGAAGACGAAAACGGACGAAGCCAACCCTTGGAAGGGAGCGAATATTTGATTCCATGGGATTAATCTTAACAAAGCGGGAGAATCTCCTAATCAAAACAAGTGATTCTTTCCCGATTTAGGAGAAATGAAATTGATATTGTAATGTTTGGAGGTGTAAATATACTGCGAGAGTATACAGGGAATGTGAGAGTTTGTATGTATGGCTGTGGTATCTGGTGCGGGATACGTATCAACGGGGTTCTCAGGCGTAACATAGAGATAAATCACGTCGTGGTGATATTCGAGAAGAATAAAATTGAGACTGGAGAAAAAAATAAAATCATCCTAAGAGAGCAAGAGTGGCAGTAAATCGGGATGAGAAAACGAGATTTTCAAGACAAAATAGATACAAGAGCGCACAAATAGGTATAGTGAGTGTGTCAATTGTACATAAACAGATCTCATTCCAACATAGCTTTCTTCCCCCCATCAACCATAAAAATTGTTGACTTGATCATAATCCACATTAATCCCTCCCAGGAAACAGCGGAAAGCTGCTGCAGCGCGAATATAAGACAGAGAGGAAACGTTAATGAAACAATAAGTATCACACTAGATCCGATTATCAATTGCAGCCACAATCGGCACGCTCTCGTACGGAGAGATCATGTCTGGCCCCTCGGCAGGGGTTGATCGTCCGCCGCGTGACCGGCTGGTGCTGCGCATACGCTCCTTAAAGTTGCGGATCTTGCTGGTAAAGCTCTCGTTGATGCTCCTGCCGCGACGGTGGTGGTCAAACGACATGCGCCGGCCACCGTTTTCCCCACTGGGTCGAGGCTCGACCGTGGTCGTCGGTCCGGCCGTCATCGCTCGGGGAAGGGACCTTCCCACGTCCTCGTTCTCGATGGCGATGTTGATCGTCCCGACATCGTTTTCAGGAGACTGTGCCTCGCCCAAGCTCGGGGCCGGAGGAGGCGGCGGTGGAGTGTTCAGATGCTGCAGTTCTGGCAGGATTGGCGGGTTGTCAGACTTTGTCGGCTGGTTGCCCTGAGATATCATCTCTTCGATGCTGACGGTCACAGGGGGAGAAGATCCATGCGAAAGACTGCTGGGTGACATCTCTCTGGAGTTCTCCCTCCGATGCCCTAGCCCTCTTGTCCTGCTGCTTGACCTGCTGCGAGGGATATTGGGCTTGAAGCGGGGGTGAATGGGAAGGTCTGCTGGAACTGCGGGCTGCAAGTTCTCAATTGGAACAGACATTGATCGGCTGATCTTTCCGCCAAAATCACCTTGAGGATGGTTCTCGGTCAATGCGGCCAGTTTGTCGGGCATCTGTGGAACCTCTGAGGCGCTTTCTTCGCCGTATTCATTGCTGTACTTCGGATGGCGCATCGCCCGCGGGGTTGCGGGCAGCCCTAGCTGGACACTGGAGCGCCCTCGGGGAGAGTTCGAATCCGAGCTATTGGGGTAGTCCGGTGATGATTTGCTCGGCGATACCCTGTTTGCAGCCTGGGAGCGTTGACTAAAGGAGCCACCGGCAAAAGGCGGACTGTCTGCGTGAGAGCCCCCGATCGAAGCACTCTTTCCATGATGTACCTCACCTGGAAAAGGGACATGCGGCGCAGAAGGGTTACGAACCAGTGAGAGCCGGCGAGCTTCCAACTCTGCAGCTGCCATCTCCTTCAACCGCTCCGCGGTGCTCATAGAGGAGGCATTTGGAGCAGGAGTCTGTTTGCCAGAGTCCTCATTGAATACATCTGTGAGCTCTTTTGGCCCTCCATTAACGCCATTGTCCACCGTGTTGCTATCTGCAGCGGTTGAGAGTTGCTCTCTTTCTTTGCTGGCTTCCCGTTCTCGAGCTTGGCGGCTAGTAGACCTTGCTCTTGGTCGTCTTCGGTCAGGGGATGGATCTCGTCGAGCACTCGTCCCTCGCTCGGGGCGACGACTTGAGCTGCGCTGTTGAGACCGCAGACGCTCTCTGTCGATGGCAACCAGTCGGAGACTGTCTTCGAAATTTGGATTTATTCCGACGGGTGACATTGGGAGAGGGGAGGATGGAGATCTTATGGCGGAGCCTTCCCTATCGGAACCGCGCCCTCGAATAGAGAGCTCGTTTCTGCGGCGGCTGGCATTTCGGCTTGACGATTTCATCTTACAGTCCTTCCTCCTTGAAGAAGAACGATGACGACGGCGTTCAGCTAGAGAAGGGGTTCGCGTTCGAGAGCTTCCTGTCCTCAACCTGCTCCTACTCCTGGGTTTGCCGGCTTCAGCCTTCGTACGGTAGAGGTCTTCAAAACTCTCGGTGCTGGCATTGTATTGCGCGAATTCATCCGGTGACATCGGCACTGGAGAAGAGGGAGACCTCTTAGCCGGCTGGACGTATCGGTTGCTACTTCGCCCGCGAGTAGCATCTTGCGAAGGATTGCGAGATCCGTGCTTTCGTGAACTCCGACCAGAAGCATCAGCATCAGTATTGCGTCTCTCGCGAGTTTGGAGACGATGATTACGATACTGCTTTGCGTAATAATTTGCTTCGTCAAGGCTGCTGATATACTGATCAATGCTTCTGCCGCTGATGCTCGGACTCTTAGTCGACCTAAAACTCTGCAGAGTGGAGGCTGGGCTTCTGGTATCGGCCGTGGTATCTGTCTGCTCCTGCGCGGGTGTGAACGGGCGTTGATCCGGTGTATCTGAAAATCCATATCCAGTCGACTGAGATGATTCAGCCGGAGGCAATTGGATCTGCAGTCCGTCAGGCTTCCGATCGCGTGAACCGTTCCTGCTCCGCGAGTGCTCCTTAAGCGACTCAAACACGCCGACCGGTGGAGACGGAGGGCCTTTGATGAGCTCGAATTTGTCTGAGGTGGCTTGGACTGCAGTTTGCGGACTGGGCCCATGAGCCTCTTTACTGGGGTCATACCTCGCGGAGGTCAAGAAAATTAGTGGCTCTTCGCCATTGTTGTTTTGATGGCCATTGGTATTTTGATGCTGTTCGTTGTGCTGACGGCTCTCCTCAGATGCAGGCTTATTACCTTTCTCCTTGTCCGAGCTGGAATCAACAGGTGTCGGCAGAGACTTTGGGGCTGGAAAGGCGGGAGGATGGACGTCAACAGGCGTTTCTCCTATCGAAGGGAGGCGGCCCCTGGAGTACCCTCCCGGGGTAGCAGTTCTCGCGGACATCGCATTATTGATACTTCGAATGTTATTCAGTCTATAGGATCCCAGACCACCCGGAGAAAGGGCCGACTCTCCGACAGCAGATTCCGCGATTGGTGTGATCCCGGGAGCATTGGTCGGTGTGCGATCATCTGATTTCAGGCCCGGAAACTTAAATGACGAGTTTGTTTGAGGGCCAAAGGAGGTAATTAGCTTCAGAGCTGGGTTCTTTGTTGTCAATCTCTGACCAACTCCGGGCCTTGGCTGCGCGCCTGAAGAATAAACTGTGTTGTTTGTTGGAGGCTGCGGCTCAGGGGATGTAACTGGTGCTGGTTGTGGATGTGATTCAGGAAATGAGGTTGCCTGCTGCGCTGTTGGAGAAGCCCAAGGTACTGAGGGCTCTACTCCAGTGCACATGAAGCAACGGATGGCGAGTTGCTGCTCAGCCTGTGAGACAACGTGTTCGCCCCATCGACGGACGAGGTAGGATTGCCGCTGCCAATCCGATGGCATCAGCAGGCAGGTCAGCAGAATAGCCTCCATAAAGCGATTGCGGGACACATAGACCTCGATAGCATCGTTTCGATCCCCCATACCAAGGAGGATGGCAGCAGAAGCGTGTATATCACCCATCTCCAGCAATCGCTGTACAAAGATTTGCCCAACTTTGTTGGCCTGAGCCTGGCCAGTCATTTGGCTCAAGGCGAGGAGCATCCAGTCAGAAGCGGAAACTGACCCGGAACCGATCATGGAAACCATTTGTTCTGGATCTGTTTCCCCAAGCCAGCGGGCCAGGAGAATGGCATTCTGACTGCCTGGCGGGTGTCGACTTACTGATCATACGGTTAGTAAAGCATTCCAAAAAAAAAATCCCCGGTAGGTGGTGTGGAATCTCCGCTTACATTCGTCCCGGATTAGACCTTCAATGTCGCCCTCCCAGCCAAAAACCACCCTCAACATCTGTCGACGCAGATCATCTGGGGTAAGATTTGACTCATCGAGAGGACGATGCTGCTTGTAGGAAACATCATGTAGACGGGCACGCGTAAAAGGAAACAGTTCATCCAGAGGCTCATGAACAGGACTATGAACGACTTCATTTCGCAGACGGGATCCCGCTCGGGAACCTCTCGCCGATGACATTGAAACTGAAGGTGCGTACGCAAATGAAGTTCCTGTGGGCTGTGGGGTCTCTCTTCCACCGGCCGAAGTGACGGAGAAGGTCGTGCCACTGTGTACAGATCTACCTTGGGGCGAGAAAGTAGGGCCGCGATATCTGCTGGAGGACGCTCGAGAGCTGACGGAGTTGGTGCGGCTTCTGACAGATAGTGGGCTGCTGGTCTCTGCACGTTGCTGGCGGGCTGCCTCGATTGCATTCATCTCCATTGTAGTCCGCATGATCGACGACATGCTTGCTGGCTCTCTTATTTCTGCAGGACCTTGCAGAGTCGGTGGCGACGTTGGTCTCGATCCCCATTCACCGGGATGCGTCGAGGTCGAATCGATGGGGAGATGTTGCACATTGGCAACCATCGCCGGGTTTTCCACGTCGTATTGCTGCACAGTATGATTTGGGCCAAGCGTGAATAGTGTTGCTGTAGGACCATAATTTGCTATGCCTCGAACATCCTCTATCGTGGGGATACGTTCATAGGTAACATGCTTTGTTCTAACATCCCATGCCCAGGTCTCTCTGTGTCCAGGTTGAAATTGTTAGCCAATATGATATCCGGGTATAGCAGCGCTAACTGGTTGCAATGTTCGCATAAAAAATCGGGGCGACTCACTTATCTGAATATTGCACAATTCTGCCATTCTTGGACCACGCCATCCACTTTGGTCCCGAGGAATACGGTTCAGATCTCTTAAGAGCCCTGATAACCCTAGGGGATTCAGTGCCAGGGGGCTTTGGCACACTCCAGACTCTCAGGTCCCCGTCTGATGTTTGTGAAGCAAGCATATCAGACTTCTGCTTTGACGATGATGCATGCCAAGCTAAGTTGACTATCGGTGACGGACCCCTTGCAGTGGTCAGTGTGTGCAAGATGGTAAACGTGGGATGTAATGTTGCTATTAAGATCGATCCATTCTGGTACCTGAATGACCGTCAGCCAACGTGAAAACTACACATTCGGCTAAATGTCAGCCTACCCAATAGCGTAAGTTCGGCAATCTGAAGCCGGTGCTAACGCCGTGATAGGATCGAATATAGTGCGGGTCGATATGTGCTCTGAAGTTGACGGTTCGAAAAGGATCACCTCCCCTTTTCCATTTCCTAGAACAGCAATGTCAGCAGCCATTGAGACATAAGAACGACTACCAAAAACTCACCAAATGCCACATTTCCGTTTCGCATCCAGGCTGCTACTCGAAGGTGCTCGAACGAAGCAAACCGTGCAATCTCTGCCCCTGTGAACAGATCCCATACAATAGCAGTCTGCCCGACGTCATAACTGAGGACCAGTCGACCAGCTCCCCTTTCACTAACATTATCAACAGATATAAAGTAGATCTTCTCCTGATGAAGCTCGAACCGTCGTTCAAGGGCCAGTGTGTCATGATGGAGACACAAGATCACAGAACCTTGCGCGAAGAGGAATAGAGAGGCTGTAGACGCGCAAGGCTCGAATGGAGATTCTGGAATCTGTGATTGAGGTGTCATGGGCCTGCTCTGTGTGGATCGTGAGTCCGAAGACAGAGGCCTATGCCATGCCTGGTCCGCCATTGTTCCAGCCTCTTTCACCTCCTCGGTGGAGGCGCCTGTCCATTTATCAGCGCTGTTGTCATTGCTATCCTAGAAGCAGCTTCACATAGGGACAGAAGGGGGTGGAGAGAAAGATGATTCCGTGAGAAGCTGGCGCTATCGTGATGTACACTGGTGCTATGAGAGACTCGATGATTTCAGAAACACCAGGCAGTATTCCTACTAACCCTGTGAGTTGGAACTGCGGCAAATCGAACAGGTGACTGTCTATCGGTCTATCGAGAAATGTATCCAGACAGTCGGGCCCCGTGCTGGTAACCGCTTTCGAAGCATGCAGGATACGCGGCTAGTGAAGCGACGAAAAGAAAAACAGAGGTCGGAGCTGGCGCTTGCCAGTAAACCTCAACTTGCCGATGCTAAATTGCAACATGCAAGCTGCGAACGTAGGGAAAAAAAAAACAACGCAAGCAAAACTGTGTGTGAGGCAATGCTGGAGAGCATGGAAGGTGCAGAAGGAAGAGCAGTATCTAGAAACGTCTACCTGGTTCATACATATCGAGGAGGGTACCAAAAAAAGTGTGGCAGGGGGGGGATATTTTACGGGGTACCGTATAGGCTGAAATATAACTCGCTCATGGACAAGGCGACATGAGCGCCAGAAGTCGATCCGGATATCAAGCCACCAGGCAATCGGAACTCGCGCCCAGCAAAAAGTCTACGGCGCTCCATCTCCCGGTGTGCTTTGAAGATGGTCGTCCGCAAGGACGAACGCTATCTAGTCCCACTGACAAGAGAGATACTTGGGCGGGGGTGACAAGCAATGACATTACGCTGGCTTGTGGCTCCGATCGTTCAGGTAAGCGCCAACGAGCGTTGAGGGATGAGGATCCGCTGCACAGCAAGTGACATAGATCCAGAGAAGTCCAGGAAGGATGCCCAGGATGCTTTCAAAGTTTCTCAATCTCGGGTGGGCCCCATAGCAGCTGCAACGGTGCTGCTGGTGATAGATCTCACTGCATCATCCGACAGGAAACTAGTAGCAGTCAGGTAAAGGGACCACGGTCACGGGGTGCAAGTAACCCGGCTGCAACTCGTCAAGTAAGACAATAATAGCAGAGTGGCACAGTACATATAAGAATGTTGGGCAATAATGACTGCAGGAAGCCGTTTGGCGGCATCAAGGATTTCTTTTTCCGTCATCTTCCTTGGCCATAGGTGTCCGACCAGAGGTGAAGAGGGCGGGACGGGATGATAGGATGGAGGAAGCCCGAAGCTCCCTTAGCACGCGGTGAAAGTCCGCTCCCTCAATGAAAAGATCAGAATGACTAGCGGGACAGTGAGGAGGAGCGAGCAGCGAGATGCATGAGACGAGAGGGGATGAAGATTTCAGGAACGGCAGGGCGAGGGCTAGGGCAAGGGCTAGCGGCTAGGGCATCTTCCCTGCAGCACGTCCGCCACGGATGATTGGCCGCTCCACGTGCAGGCCGTTTCTTCACGCTGTAGGCCTCATCACACCGCGGCGCCAATCAAGTGTCGCAGACAATCACTTAGCAGCGAGAGGTCCACCGGGGAGACAAGTGCGGGCGCGTAGAGATTATTATGAGCACCAACGGGGGAAAAGACATGAGAGATCCGATGATGCCATCTCCGCCGCCACGACCGGGGCTGCGAGCTAGGAGTGAATAGCACAGGCCACAGGACACCGGTCCTGGTGGGTTTTGGATGGAAATGCCATCGTCATCGGCCCGTGATGGTCATCATATCTTCGTCCAGCGACTAGTTGACACCCTCGACAGTGAGTAGCGACTGTACCACCTCGCAAAGAAAATCAATTACGGAGTGAAGTCGGTTCCGGGTTGGCAAGTCCTGCGGATGACGAGCCGGCGACCAAGGGCTCGAAATCAACTGCAGGATCATCCTAAATTTAGGCTGCTTTCCGAAATGCCTCCTACCCATGCCCTCATCCGACTTTGCCGTAGGTTGAAAAGCAGAGGTGCATGGCGCATAGGAGTCGACCGGATCCCGCGCCCTGGGTTCTGGAATGCTAAGAGCAGAGGGACCTGCGTGGCCTGAGCGTGCGAACGTTGTACGCAAGTCCTATGGCGTGTCCCATCCTCTGTAAAGATAGGTATCCTGAAGTCTCCGTCTCTGTATCTCTCAGGAGTGCGATATGATGTGATGAACGAGAAGCTATCGAATGCGGCACTGTTAGCGCAATTGGCCATGGCTGGAGGCGTGAGGAGTACAGACAGAGATGGAGGAACTCAATCCCACTTCCCTCGCGAGCACTCCGCTCAAACCCCAGGGAGAGGAGCCGTGGCTGGCATCGAGATCCCATTCCAATGTGGACTGGAAGTCGGGACTCCAGGGATCGACTCAGGTGCGGAGGGACGGTCCCGCCCGTCACCGTCGGGCACTTCTCACATCACACCTCGTCACGCCGGCTGTGCAGTGCTCCGCTACAAGGCTTTGCCCGCGTGCATCTTCTGATCTTTCCAGGTACATCCTGGTACCGGAGGGAACTAGCAGGGATATGGCCGGCATATCAGGCCGATAAACGCTATCTATCCGTGTCTGATACTCTGGGCCAGTCGATTGTCCCGTGCGTTGAAATAATTAGGATTGAAGAATTTCTCTGGGAGCTGCCTATCCTTCACACCGTCTCTTTGGCCCCCATGCACACGACTTTCCCATTGCCGTCATGGTCTCGAGAAGCTATCCTGACCCTTTTGCCATGCGGCCCGAGCTCCATGCTCCAGTCCCCAGCCCGGAACGCCGCCAAATTACTCCGAAAATGCCATTCTGTCCACGTAACTGGATCTCCCATGACTAAAAGGCTGACCCAGTCACGAGTGTCGAAAAAAAATTAATTAAAATTTAATAATCTCTATGCTTGGATCACGGCCACGGTGCAACTTCTGCAGAGGAACGCTCGGCAACGCCTCCCGAAGTGCCTAAGCTTTCAAATACGACCCTGGGGATTAAGATTCCATCAATTGGACTAGCTCGAAGGCTATTTTGCTGCGTTCTCAGAAGTTTCGTGTTTTCTTGCGATATTTCGCACGCCACCGCAATACCTACCACCTACCTAACATGGACAGTATCTGCATTGCATGCCCAGGCATCTCCATACTAGCCGAGCAAGAATCCTTATCCTAACTTGCTCGGGCCACGTTTGAAGCTTCAGTTACTTCTATGAACAAACAAGCCTGTCAAAAAAATTTTTTTCTGCATGGATAGTACACCAATGCCCTACTGCTAAATATCCGCCTGGCTATCCTCCGCCCCGCCCCGCCCCACGCTCCACGAGGAGATAGGTGCAAGGCAAGCTTGTATTGACAGGGATGTCTGCACTCAGTTTCACATCGAAGAGACATTCGGGCCGGGAGATACGACACGACACGGAGTCAGCTGTCAGGGACTAAAACGAACTACCGAACACAGAGAGCTCCCCCAGCCCTATATGTGCGGAGTTATGACACCAACCCGAAGCACGTTCGCTTATCTGCGATGAATGGGCTTATAGATCATGCATGGCAGATCAGGCAGGCAATGACGTCTTCTCCCTTTCCCCCGTATGCATGCGCGACAACAAGGAAAAGGTGATTACGGGCCTCAAGTCCCACTTCTCGTATACTGTACCTATCTAAGTAATCGATGAACCTGTGGGAACCCCTCCTCGGTTCACATTTTACCTAAGATTTCAGTTCAACTGGCGCGTTGGTAACGTTGACGATTGGGTTTCTCAAAGTCTCAATCACGTTTGTGGTCGTGCTCTGTACTGCCCCTCCCTAGCTAATTCTTTGTCTCCGAGGACCTGCCATCACGATTTTCTTCGTCCACGTGCACCTATTCTGCCGGCCCATGGTCCTAAACATCACAAAAAGTTCCCTGTTCATTTTATTAGGCTCGTGCTATATCTGCGGGGATTGGAAGTGCTTCCAATTCCAGTGCCTGATTCATGAGCACTGTCGTTTGGATGACCACTCCGAGTAGTTGTGTTCCTATTCAATTAGGGACGTCGTTATTTGCTGCTTCGAGGAAGGTACTAGGCAAGGGATTACCACGTGCTGTTGGCGGGACATTGCGGAATAATTCTCTCCATCATCTTAGGCACCTAATCTTGGACTATCGAATTACTGACAGTTTAGCTGTTCTGACAAAAATTGGATCTGTATACTTATGTCGAGCATGTCTCGGAAAGCAGCATTTTTAGATTAATTTTCGGTTTTTTTGCTACAAGAGGCTCTGCTCAAAGCTTACAGATTGTGAACATTCTCCACAATTCAATAACTCTTGGAGCCTTCAACCTGGAATTATGGGGAAAAAGCTTTCTAACAATTAAAAATAACACAAATATTCCCCAACTCTAACCGTTCGGGATCAGGAGAGACACAGCGAACCGCTGTAGAGTAGAAACTGATAGCAATATCACCTTTTGAGCTTAAAGCCGATGACAGTTCAATTTTATTTTCCCCTTGAAGATTTATTAACAACTACAAGAATATATCACCATTTCGGTTCATTTTGTATGATTCCAAGAGCAGGTTGCGATAGAAGTAATGCCGCGCCAAAGAATGAGTTCACGGCAATGTTGTCATAACATGGCGTGGACTCGGTAACCCTTCGAGGAGAGGTAAAGCAGCTCGTGTTTCTCACTGTTAGGATATTCTGTATCGATTTCCCCTTAATTTGACTCGACGATGTCATTAACTGTAAGTGTGTTATCCCGCCATCTTTGCAGCCGGCTGCTGAATACGGCCTACCTCTATTCGCACCTTTGAGTTGGAATCCGCCATCTTTCAAAGTTGACAATAATAGGATATGTTCCAACCGCTCATCTTCATGTGCAGAATTGAAAAGCCGTCATCTAAAAGGGATGTGATATCTTTCTGAAAGCTCGGGATACGGGCAGCGCTTCAGTGGCGGAACAGATAAATGAAATTATGGGATTTGCGGATAAAGCAAAGAGATACATTCTATCATCTAGTAAGTAACGTAGTCGACGCAACTATATGGATTATTTGCCCGAGGATCCCAATCCAGGCGTAGAATATAACTTCAGCTTGTTTTACATCTGATATGGCACAGTACATACTTCTCCATCTATATCTAAAGGAGGCAACAAAAAGTCCTAGTCTTTCTTTCCTCGATCAGCTTCACTTGTGTCTGACAGGATGAATACTTAGCAGTTGATTCAAGTCTTTGCCTTCATAAGAGTCCGCTTACCAAATTCTATAAATACAGCGTTGAGTATAATACAGGTGTCTATGCAATTATTCAAGTTGGAAGAATAAATTGCCAGGTATAATGGGTGTCATTTTCAGCATCGGCCCTACCTAACTACCTAGACTATGGCCAGCTGGAGTCAATTAACTGACATGCTCCACGCTTCCCACTGACAAAACCAACACGAAATAAAGCATATGCTATTTACTCCTATTCCAAACGAGGGACTTTCAGAGAATCCGGCGTCATGGCATGGAGATGACAGAACTGGAGCATCTTGTAGGCCAATCATCTGCCTTATCTCTACCGTGACAGTTTAATTAAAGTTCAGTTGAGAAGGCCCCTAAACCTTAACTAAGATTTAGTTAAGGATGCCTCTAAGAACAGTGGCTCTTCCAGGCACCGCTCAATGTCTTTAAGCAACTTCCGAGAATATATAAAAAACTGTGAGCTGTTCACTCCTTGCTCAACAGAACGCCGGTTCTTCAACAGGGTGATCTGGGTGAGTCAGGCGATTTGCCTGTCCAACCTCACTAATTTGTAATGGATTGACATCACTGGATGGTGCCTGATTTTGTGGAACCTGCCAACTTGGCTCCAGGCAAGCTTTCTGGGTACCTGGAGGCGGTGGGCTTGGCGGCGAGGCCCTCTCAGGCGCAGTAGTCACCTGAGATACAATGACACACTCTGGATAACCAATGCTGCTGGACTAACTCCGATTTATTTCAAAATCCAACGTCTAGAGCTGTAGTTGCTAATTCCAGAAGAATATCCTCTTTTTTTATACATGGTGAGACGGATAATGTTGGCGCATGGCAAGGTTAGGTACAGTACCTACGGGTAGCAGTTAAGCTAATTTAAGCTAATCTACACGTGACAGATACTTTCAGCCAAGATCTCGCAACTTAATCGAGAAATAATAAACGACGCGTTTCTATTCTTCGTCATCGCTTCCGCTGCTAGCAAGGATCTGCAAAAGGATGAGTCTGGATGTTGAGCTCAGAACTTCACATGAGTAATCCATGTGCCAATCAGCTATCAAGGGTTTACGATGACGATGCGGTCTTGGCATCTGGCACTGGAATCTGTTTTGATTCCGTTACACGTCCAAGATCGGTGGAAGAAGTGGCGAATAAGATCCATCCTGATTACCAGCAGCTGAAACGCCAAGCCAATTGCTCCCTGACCACCGTGCACTGATGTACAGACTAAGGGGGCGGATGTTTTCAAACGGTAGCTTCGCCGGGGAGCCGCGTAAGCCCATGACGTTTCGGAGCGGAAACCCTAACCGCAGCGGGTGTGTCGCTAACAACGACAAGTCTTGGCAATATCTATCAAGATCAATGTCGCAAACCCGTCCTCAGAAGTAGCGTCTCTCTGATGCCCAAGACAGCCCCCAAAGATGAAGCCAGGAAGAGGGCTCATCCCGTTGCAGCCTTGGCAGCGGGACTGGAAAGGGTCAGGGAACCATTCAGGATCGAAGTTGCACGCTGCAAATCACGCTAAGTACCGTGGATGACCAAGATTCCGTTATTCTTCGTGTTTCTGAGGCAATGAGGGTGGATTGATTCGTTTCGGAGATGGAGAAGAATGTTCCAGAGTGAAGTTGGGAGGTTAGTTGATATTTCAGATCCGGCCCTTGGGGAAGACATATAAGATGTGCAGGCAGTCGCTCTTCGAGCTTTGACTGGGTAGAGATCCAGCGTCTTTTATAAGTATTCCAGTGGACAGAAGTCCGATCAACGCTTTCTATCTATCCTGAACAATGGTCCAGTTTAACCGCACGCTCGTCGCTGGCTTGGTCGGCCTGGCCGGGCTAGCATTAGCACACCCTGGCCACGATGTCAAGGCAGAGGCTGCTGAGCGCGCTGCGTTCATCAAGCGGACTCCTCTTGAGTCCCGCAGCCTGGGACATTGTGCTGAGAACCTCAAGGCTCGTGGTTATGAAGCCAAGAATGTTGCTCGCCGTCAGCAGACCGTTGAGCAACTTCGACGCAAGAGGGGGATCCAGACCAGTATGTCACCTGCCAGAAGTCTGTAAAGTATAATCATAAACTGACGTCTCGGAAGGATCGCCTCACTTGAACGCCCGCGACCTTGATACCGTGCTGAACACGACTCATCATTCAACCCTTGATGTCTCTCCCTCGACGGACCCTCATGTCCTGTTTCAGTCCAATGCGTCCTGCATCCTTGGACCTGATGTCACTCAGGGTCCTTATTGTTAGTGCACCAGCCCGTTTCGAAGTGGTAGTATATACTAACATCTCGCAAGACGTTACTGGAGAACTCATCCGCAAGAACGTCGTTGAGGATCAGCCAGGCGTTCCGCTCTTCTTGGATGTTCAGCTGATTGATACCAACACCTGTGAACCGGTACCCCAAGTCTACATTGACCTGTGGCACTGCAATGCTACTGTAAGTATACGTTATCAGTAGAGAAGGTGACCCAGCTGACTTCCTTAGGGCGTCTACTCTGGTGTCGTCGCCAATGGAAACGGCAACTCCAACGACGCATCAAATATTAATACGACTTTCCTCCGTGGCCTTCAGCAGACGGACGGCTATGGCGTGGCCCAGTTTGAGACCATCTTCCCGGGCCATTACACCAGCCGTACCACTCACATTCACAGTACGTCCCTCTGACGGAGATCGAGCACAGCTGCCCTCAATTGCATTAAACTAACATATACCACCAGTCCTCAGCCACGCCGCCAACGAGACCGTCCGTCTCCAGAACAACACCATCTCTGGACTCTACACGTCGCACGCATCCCACGTTGGCCAGCTCTTTTTCGACCAGGACCTGATCTCCCAGGTTGAGGCGGTGTCTCCCTACAACACCAACACCCAGGAGCTCACCACAAACGCTGAGGACTCCATTCTCGCGGAGGAAGCCGATACGATCGACCCCTTCGTGCAGTATGTGTTCCTGGGTGACGACGTCCAAGACGGGATCTTCGCCTGGATCTCCTTGGGCATTGACGCCACCGAGGATTCGGCCATCACTCCGGCTGCGTACATGACCGAGGACGGTGGCGTCGCGAATGAGAACAGCGGCATTGGTGGTCCTGGAGGTCCTGGCGGTGCTCCAAACGGCACTTTCCCTGGAAACGGCACTCTCCCTGGTATGTAGGCCCTGATCGGGTCCGTAGTGAGTGTGCTAACGATTCATTCATAGCCTAAACCCTCGTCGTCTGGACCACTGCAGAAGTCTCGACCCCATGAGTAGATTTTACAACCTGTCCAATACCAGCTTCTTGTTGACTTTTCGCGAAATTTTTGTTAAAACGTACATCAAGCTTGTGTTTTTTGTACAGAAATATATGAAATATATGTTGAAGTAACATCAATCAAACTTGCATTCTTTTTGCGCAGAAACATATGTGATAACGCTCAATGGAAATACATATAAGACAAGCGCAAGTTTCCTACTCAACAAACAACTAAGCCTGACACTAGTAAGGAGTAGCACTTACCGAAGCAATATCTGAACACGGCTTGCTGTCTAGATAGTCTCCATCTCATAATAACGATCACCAGTCACTCCCAGAAAACCAATCACATACCGGTAAAGATAGAACAAACTCGCGTAGTGAAGCCCCGCTGTGGAATTCGGGATTTGTAAAGAGGAAAAAATAGATTTCAGAAACTGATCTTTGCTTCGCGCATACATAATCAAGACTCAAGATTGATATAACAATAAGAACACTTAATTGCCTCGAAAAAATGCAGGACAGAGGAGGCGGTAGAGCAAGAATATAGAAAAAAAAAGACAGAGAACGACAGAACAGGAAAGGACTCTAAGGAAAGGCAACAGACTTGGTATTGAAAATCTTTCCAAGGTCTTAAGCTTCCGCCTCTCTGTGCAGAGGTACAGGTGAATATCACCTGAGTTGTCCCCAAAGTTTGCGCATATCATCAGCTATAGATGCCTTTGTAGACTCATATGTCCGGTCCAGCCATGAATCCCAATCCCAGTTAATCCAATCCCTAAAGCAAGCCACGCGGCCGTCGCGCTCATTCCAGCGCGGCAGAGGTGATATGTATACTCCAGGGAGGTAAAGCTGAACTTCTCCGGGAGTAAACCAAGGGTACCATGAAGGGACTCGGCGCTGGGAGTGACCAAAGTCGATAATCATCACTTGAAGTCTGGTCGTTTGCTGTTGAAGACTATGCTCCTGCTGCTGCTGCTGCTGGAGGACCAATACATTACGGGGGTGTATGTCCCTATGGTAAGCGTTATGGGTTATATATGAGAGATTATGCCCAGGTGATGGCTTTCATAAGATCCTAGCGGGCTTCCGGCGAGAAGTCAGCAGAATTGAGCTTTCGCATGTCAATACCTGCTACAAGTTCCAAAAGGATAAATCGGACAGAGCGGATAGTAACTCCTCTTCTTCTATTTGGAATTGGAAGTTCAAGCATGAACGAGCCGTAGTACCGGGTGATAATCGTTCCCTGGAGCGGCTTGAGCACTTCATATGCGGCGACCTCATGGGTGTAAGCTCGGTCTATGTAGAGGAAAGGATCTATATTATCCTGCGCATGGTCGAAATAAAGGAAATTATAAAACTTGGCGATAAGGTGCTCGTTCGTCGTTGGAAGCGATGCTGATATGTTTTCTGGGGTACGTAGTATTTGAATAGTCGTTACTTGGGCATTATAATCCTCCCTCGTTCCAATCGATTCAAGAATTCTTGGTTGAATAGGATCAGTCCCTGTCTTCCCGGGAACCGGAGGGCAGAAGACGCAGCGAGCATGATAGGAGACGCCATGTCACCGAAACCCTCATGTCGCATGTCGCTAAGGAAAAGAATGGCTGTCATTTGACATCATGCAGGTTATCAATTTAACCGGCATCTAAACAAACGTGTCTGCACTTCCTAAAAGAAAGGTAGGGCTGCGCCGCAGGGTGTCGTCAGGCAGCCCAGCAAGGTCCTCCACACAGCATCTTCCTTTACAAGCTCTCCATATGGCAACCTATGCAGTGATTTGATCAGAATTTGATTAATGATAGAGAGAAAGGATATAAATGACGGGAAAGTTCAACATAGTCTACACCAGTTATTTTGAGATTTTATTCGATCCCAAACGACAGAGTCCTTTGGGCCAATTTATGCTTGCTCCGTGTTGCGTTCGTTGACCCGTCTCAGACGGCATCACCCACAAAAGGAGATATATATAGAAAACAGAACCAATGGGACCAGAACCAATCCCCACGATTTTCGACTCACTTTAAGACTATCTTCCATACGTTGAAGGTGCGCACCAAGAGGAGTACCATACCATCTCGACGACGGCGCAGTCTACAATCGATGCGGCACCGCTGAAGGTCTTCGAAAGGGAGAACCCCCAGCCAGTCCTTCAAAGAGCCAAACTCCGACTTGATGAGATCAAGAATTTTCTCGGGAACTCCATGCTGGAACATGAAGAGACCCATACCCTGAGGACCGAAGCTGATATTATTCGCCTTTCTGCTCTGCAGCTTCTCCACCCCGTCAACGTTGCTGCTAGCCGGTTGCCGCATGATGGCTGTCGTCTGCTCTGTCTCAGTGAATCGCAGAACAAAACAAGCAGTGCAGATGTTAAATGGATTCACCGGAATCAAGAAAACATAGAAACACCTGTTGCTGTGATGGAATTCAAACCCGCCAACGTCCTTCGATGGAGCGAATTTTCAGCAAGCAGATGCTACGAAGAAAGATGCGAGTCGGGTCATCAGACGAGCTGTGTCAAGCTGATTAGGGCATGTACTGAAGGACAACGCGATCGTTTTGCAAGCATTGAAGTATCGCATGTCGGGGTGTGTGACAAAGCTCGGGCCGGACAATAAGGCCGATGGTTCGGAATAGATATCAAACACATTGCCATTTTCGACTGGCAGACACTGCTCATCTTTGATTTCACCAATATGAATGAAGACTTCCGCCAACCAACTCCAGCAAAAGTCATTTGATTCGTTGAAGAAGGCGGAAGTTGGGAACGCTGCCATACTTTCCGCATGATGCTTCTCGGATTCCTCTTGAGGGCATTGCATAGCTGCGGATCTATTCATGACTCGGATCAACTCCAGTATACATAGGTAGCATGCTGAACGGATATGGATTGTCCGATGTCTCCTCTGAGCAGATACAGCTAGCTCATCAGATCCTCCTACTGACTGACTTATGTTGTGGTGGACTAAGGCCCAGACAGATTGTTGACTACTTGCTTTCTTTTGTTTATTGTTCCTTAACAGTTTGCTGTTAACACGCTCTTTTCTGGTTACTTGTTTGCATGCACAATTTCCTACTGTTGACAGCTCATGAGACCATTGAGATTCTGCTGGGACATTTTTGAACATATTCGAAACCAGAACCTGTTGCGAACCCGTTGCTGCGTGTCATTCGTTTTCAGAAAGAATTGATTTGTATTTCTTGCCTATCCGTTTGAGACGAGTACATGAAATCGTAAGCAGGCCACCAGAAATTTGATCTTGCTGATAATTAAATTAACTCTTTATGTAAAACCAGTCGAGCTCATGACCAAAAATTACGAAACCGGCACGAGACTTGGAGCATTTGACGGACCTCCGTGCCACTTCTGCGGTGTGCAATAATACCAGTACCTAATGGCCAGATCCTGTTTAGCCATGGGGGCCAAGGCTGCTGGTCTAAACCTGAAAGCGGTTTATGCTATTTGCTAGGTGCACTCATATAGGCAACTAACCGACTCGGCTATCACAGCACCATGTAATACCTATGCAGTCCACTGAATAAGCGCATACAGCACAGATGTGTTCCTCTTCAGAGTCATCATTTTGCAGCTACTTACGGAGGATATGTCGGCTGTTAGTTGCCCGGAACACACAACGTTCAGAAGTACGATGCTCTTTCCGCGCGGGAGGAGGGGGTGCTGGTCCCAGGCCCCGGGCCCGGGGGGGGGGGAAGGGGTAACGTTGAACCTCGCGGTTAGCGCTACCACCTAGGGCACAGCCAGGGTCTCCAGACAAAGACGCTGTCTCCTCCAGAACAAGGCACCGTGGCATTGTCTGTCTCCGCAGTTAGATACAGCCATTAAAACACCATGGGTTCTCATTCTTGCTCCGGGAGGATTCCTTGTTCTCCTTCATCTCCCAACAGCTGAATTCATTTTGTTTGGAGGCATATTGGCGGACAGCCCTAGGTCGCTAGCCTACCATCAGTTACTACCTATTGTGACAGAGAGTTCTGACATGGCGGAATCTACTGCGACTTCTGCTCAGAGGGAGGCTCAGCCTCAAGGTGCTCAGTCTCAGGATACCTGTCCTCAGGAGTCTCAGTGAGATATTCATCCTCAAGATACTCAATCCCAAGCCGTCGCTAATCCTCCAAATGCTCAAGCTCAAGTTCTTGAGATTGATGCTGCGGTTTGTATATGATTTGACTTGTCATCCAGAAAACATCAACTCTAACTAACATCTCTGTTATAGGCCACTGACAACGATTCCACTTACGGACAAGAACTGTAAGGCAGGACTTCCTTAATCCTAGCTTATTCTGACAGATATATGCCAGCTTAACCTATACCGGCTAAGGTAAGGACTTAGGAGTGTCCATGTGTCTTCCTCCAGATCCAGGACTGAATCTTGTCCAGGTCATTGGTTCCGACTTAAGTCCTTCTCAGCCCAATATGTAAGTAGGTCACACATTCTTTTCTGAATCATTATTAACAACTGAGATTATGGTTCCACCAAATGTGAAATTCATTGTTGATGATGTTGAGGATGAATGGCTGTATGAGAATGATCCATTTGACTTTATCCACGCTCGGTATCTGGTATTCTCTATCAAAGATTTCCCAAAATTAATCAAACAAGCTTACAAGTTAGGTTATTCATTATGATATGGTTACCATTTTTACTGACTGGGCTTCATAGATGTACAAAACCTGGAGGATGGGTTGAATTTCAGGATTGGGATCCCACTTGTCACTCAGAAGACGGAACAACAAAAGACACAGCAATTGAAGATTACTACAGGCTCATTATTGAGGGATATGAAAGCCAAGGGTACAAGACTTGTCCAGGACCAAAGCTGGAACAGTGGTTACGTGATGCAGGATTTGTAGACATCAAAGCCGAGAAACACAGAGTTCCAATGGGGACCTGGCCTAAGGATAAGAAATTTGTATGTCTTGCTTTAAAGAGCTTGGCCTGTTACCAACCAATGATCTTCTGTGGATTAGAAAACACTTGGGGCCTGGAACTTGATGCAGGCAGAAACTGGGTTTGAGGCGTCTGTGATGGCACTGTTGACAAGGTTCCATGGCTGGTCTGCAGATGAGGTAAAGGTTCTTGCAGCTCAAACTCTCAAGGATGCAAGAGACCGCAACATTCATCCAGTATTTCACTTGTATGTTGATTTTGTTTGTGCTATCTCTCTGGGTGCCTGTGAACTAACTTCTCTTCAGCTGGGTTGTCTACGGTCGGAAGCCTGAGTCAGCCTAATATGAATTGGATACAAAATGTGATTCTCTCTCATATGCACACACGCTCTCTCTGCCATACTCAGTCTCTCTTTCCTTTTCCCTTCATATATCCTAAACGACGACAACCATCCATTATCATATATATACGATGGGAACAGCGCATGATGCATGCTAGTATGCCAGTCATAGCTACAGTCCAATATTGATTGGTCTTATTGCTTTTGCTTTGGTTAGCAGAAAATATAAGAAGCCTGTCTTTCTTCCAAACTTGTTGGATATGACCTGCAGTGTTTGGATATGTGTCATACCGTCTGACAAATTCTCCTGAATAATCATTCGGCAAGACTGCTCTAGGTCTTGCTCTGCGGTTGCAGATAACTATCCAAACAAACACTTATTTCTGGGCAGACCAAACTGGCCAGTCGACGGAGAGTGCTGGAGGTCTCTGCCGGCATTCTTGGCTAGGCAACAGGAACTCCCGGCCAACAGCAGAGGGCACATAGGCGGAGAGTTATACTGTAGTGGAGACATAGATCCCCATAACCATCGTGCGATTATCCAGTTCAACCAAAGAGACGCCTGATGCTTGTTAAAAATCTGCTTCCCTGGCGCACACCCTACTCAAGACCCCTGAGTGACAACGATGGTCAGTCCTCTCGGAATCGACCTGGTCACCCAAGCGACATCACACTTATCCGACCCCCATTCCTCCAACTCGACCAACTCGGCCTTCACCTTCCATTTGGTATCCATGGCCTGCACAATATCTGACCCAAGTGCGTCAAAGCCGAAGTCATCGTGGTATATTCTTGAGAAGCCCAGGCAGCCCTTGCTCTGGTGCTCACCAGCTTTCCCTTGAACCATCTCCAAAATACACCCCGGTATCTTCGTGCCCATGTTGCTAAGCTACATGATTGTCCTTGTGGTTGAAAGCTGATCATGTCAATTAGAACAGACACAGAACGCGGGATATGAAAAGGAAGAATATTGCTTTTGTAGTTGTTTGCCGAAGAGATCTGGGAGTGTCAGCTGAATATTTCATTCAGCTGGAGATCTCCTCAGGGGAACTTTACAATGGGCAGCAATGGAAGAGGATGAGGAAACATAGTTATCTTCTCAACTATTAAAAGATGCAAAAATGGTTGCGCTAGTTTGAAGGCACAATTAAGACTCTTCATAAAGCGTTTCAATATCAAGAATGTGAGACTACTTGCCTACCTCAGCTGAATAGCCAAGGTTGAGTTGGAAATGTGCTACTCATCCTAGTTGCGAGACAGTTGCAGTAACAACCTATCACCGCGCTTTACCTCCAAATCACACATGTCCAGGGCAGCACTGCACACCAACTAGAACAGGAATGGCAGCAAAGAGAATTATGGTAGATTTTTGCCCGGTGGGTACATAGGCACAGTACAATAGATTCATGTCCAAAACATGAGCGTGTTAAGATGGTGAACTTACAGAGCATGTGCGGCAGGTTCAGTAGAAAAGACGGTTTGGTAGTTAGGGCCCTGGGCACGCTTAAGTTCCGCCTTCTACGGGCCGTGCTCTCGCCATCTCGGCTCCCGAATCCGCGGTCTGCCTCGTATGGCGGACCACATCAACCCGCGTTTAAATCTCATCAAGACACCGCGTATCCGCCATCACTAATAACCTAAGAAGCAATAAAATTAGAATGGCGGATAAAGAGACAGTTGTCGTCATCGGGTAATTAATTCATCTCATTCTTTTAACTCTAATTGATCGCGCACGGCTGATTTAACACTGTTCGTCCAGTGCGGGAGTCATCGGGCTCTCAACCGCCCTTTGCATTCAACGGCATCTAAAACCCTCGCAATCCGTCTTGATTGTTGCGCGGGAATTCCCCAACGCTACTTCAGTCAACTATGCGTCCCCGTGGGCTGGGGCCCATTATCGACCCGTTCCGGGTACCTCTCCACAGTTTATCAGAGAAGCCAAACAGGCGAAACGGACCTACGAGGTCATGAAGCAGCTCGCTGCTGAAGAGCCGGCTGCAGGTATCAAATTTATGGAAGGTATTGAGCATCTTGAAGCTCCTCCCCGGGAGTATCTGGAGTGTTTCGACGGCGAGAACAACGTCTACGCCCATCTTGACGGGTTCCGTCAACTGTCCAAGGACGAGTTGCCCCCGGGGGTGAAGTGGGGAGTGCGCTATTGGACATGGTGTCTCAATTCTCCGGTCTACCTTGCGTTTCTGTTGCGCAAGTTTATCCTAAAAGGCGGAGAGACGAAGGAATACACACTTTCCAGCCCTATGGAGGCATTTGAGCTGGCAAAAAATGTTAAGACTGTAGTCAATTGCTCGGGAATGGGGTTTGCAGATCCGAAGTCATTTATTATTCGAGGTATGAAACCCGTAGTTCTCTCGTTCACTATGTGCTTCTCGGTATCCAGCCCACTTACCGGTGCTTTCCAGGCCAAACATGCCTTGTCCGCAATCCCTGTTCGGTGACTATCACTAGGCAAAATGCTGACGGGTCATGGTCTTTCTGCATCCCCCGTCCGCTGGAGGGCGGGACAATCATCGGTGGCACCAAGCAGCCACACAACTGGAACCCCAATCCGTCTCCGGAGATCAGGGCTCAGCTTCTTGAGAACGCATCGAAGTGGTTCCCGTTCACCCCAGAGAGCCAGGGAAAGTTTGACGTCATCCGCGACATTGTGGGACGCCGGCCGGCAAGGGAAGGTGGCGTGAGGATCGAAGCGGAGAAAGTCGGTATGGATGACTATAAGACCATCGTCCATGCCTATGGGGCTGCTGGACGTGGATATGAATTGTCCTGGGGAATTGCGGAGGATGTTATTGACGTGATGCTGAAGAACGGTCTACTGCAGGAAAAGTCGTCGTTGTAGTTCTTAGTTTTGCTCGCGATATGAAGTTTGATGATTCTCCATTATAGCATGAACATACTGCATACCGTGTATGATGTCAACGATGTTTATTTCAGCCTATCTCCACAGTTGGATTTGGATGCTTTCCGAGTCTGTACGCTTGGACCATGTCTTCTTGCTTTGCAGAGAGCCGCTGGAGCACGGCCCTACTTGCAACTCGACTTGACAGGACTGAACATTTCCTAAGGATAGGAGGCACTAATAAAACAACGCGATTTTATAACAGAAACCTTTCTAGTATGAGATTAGAGAACCGTGGGGTACCATGGCACGAGCCATCGCCGTCCTCCGAGCGGTGGTCGTCGGGACCAACTGGCGAAAAGGGGCCGGGACGTTATTCGCACAGCCGTTCCGCTTCCGCCACAGGCGGCGACGCTCGTCTCGTCCACCGCGGAGTGGAGATACTTGAACGCCCGAGACCGTCTTCCGCCAAGTCCACCGGCATCCCACTGTCCTTGCTCCTTGCCTCCCGTGTCTATACCGCACAACCTCCACTTCCAACCGCATCGCGGAGCAGCTACCTCGATCCGAGCCCTCCGCTGAGACTTTGTCCATCCTAACGGATTCAGCCTCCCGTTTGATTCTGGGCTCCCCGGGACCGGGAATCGCCGCTTTCTTCGCCGCGCACCTGTTCTCACACTCCGAGGAAAGACAGAACAAGCCGTCACCATGCCGCCCAAAAAGCAGGAGCAGCCAAAGAAGAAGAAGCCTACGGTCGAGGACAAGGTACGAATTACCCCATCTACATCAGATGAAGATTTTCTGTGCATTGGCTAACTTGTCTAATTCTGACAGACCTTTGGCATGAAAAATGTACGTCTGGACCCCCATGATCCCTCCCTATTCAAGGATATTTAGAATAACTTGTTTGCGTGATATCAGTGTCTAACATGATTCCTGTACAGAAAAAAGGTGGCGTTGCAAGGAAACAGATAGCCCAGCTGCAGGCGCAAGCACAGGCGAACAAGAGTGCCCAAGAGAAGAAAAAAGAGGCAGAGAAGGCCCGTCGTGAGAAGGAGAAGGCGGCGGCGGAGCAGGCGAGGAAGGAGGTCGCGGAGCTGTTCAAGCCTGTGCAGGTCCAGAAGGTTCCTTTCGGCGTCGACCCCAAGACCGTTCTCTGTGTGTTCTACAAGCAGGGCAATTGCGAGAAGGGCAACAAGTGCAAGTTCAGCCATGATCTGAGCGTCGAGAGGAAGTCCGCCAAGAAGGACATTTACTCGGACAGCCGAGACGCTGCAGCAGCGCAGGCAGCAGAGGATGAAAAGAAGAATGACACGATGGATAAGTGGGACGAAGAGAAACTGAGGAAGGTCGTCCTGAGCAAGCACGGAAACCCGAGAACAACTACCGACAAAGTGTGCAAGTACTTTATCGAAGCTGTGGAGAACAAGAAATACGGTTGGTTCTGGGTTTGTCCAAATGGAGGTGACAAGTGCATGTACAGACATGCGTTGCCGCCTGGGTACGTGTCGAATTTATTCCCCTCACTGATGAAATGATGAGGCTAATTATTTAAACAGGTTTGTCCTTAAGACTAAGGAGGAGAAGGCTGCTGAGAAGGCGATGATGGAGAAGTCGCCACTGAAGAACCTCACGCTCGAGGACTGGCTTGAGCACGAGAGACACAAGCTGACCGGCGAGCTCACGCCCGTTACTCCCGAGACATTCGCCAAGTGGAAGCAACAGCGACTGGACAAGAAGGCCGCGGAAGAGGAGGCCCGGAAGGCGAAGGAGGCCACCGGACGAATGCTGTTTGAGAGCGGCAGGTGGAAGGCCGAAGATGAGAGCGATGACGAAGATGACTCGGGAACATGGAACCTGGAGGCCCTGCGTCGAGAAACTGAGCGACTGCGTATGCAGAGAGAGGAGGAACGCCTTGCGAAACTTTTCGGCAACCCTGGCGCTGAAGCTCCTGAAGGCTCCAACGCCTCCGAGACCGCTACGCAGGAAGGCGAAGGATGAAGTGCCAATGCCTTTTACGTTGGAATTGGGTTTTAATAAAAAAAAGCATGTCCACCTTCCACTGGTGCTGGTCGACCGGGCGAAGCTTTGTTCACGAGCTGTGGTGGTATGATGGATGTTACAACAACCTGCTATTATGTGGTTCTTAGGCGGACCATATAATAGCTATATGGATAGGTTCCGGCAACCGGAACTTTGCCTTCTGGCGTTGTTCTGCCGGCCTCTCCGGGTCCCGCAGCGGCTCTTACCTTTGAGCAGGTAAGTGACGAGCTGCTTGCGGGACACAAGGAGAGACAATCAATTTTAGTCCACAAGATAGGAGATAAAACTCTGTATCTGTGTTGACAATGTGATTGGAAACCTCTCGCGCGGTTCACTTACGACTTCAAATGTAAGAGTTTTCTGCTTGGATATCCCGGAAAGCCTCTTGCTGTAGTTATCTAGCATTTGCTTAGCCATGGCAGCGACGCGAGCCGTCCACTCATCCACAAACCTAAGCAATTAGGTGCATGATCAATTAACTTCAAGTTAGTCGCTTAAGCTCAGTGTAGAGAATGCCAGTCTATTTCATTTGTATCGATGTGATTCTGCCGCTGAGATTTATTTTTGCCCTATGGTCCTAGTGGCTTGCCGTAAACGGCAGGCGATAAGGACCAGCGGGCACAAAAATTTTGCTCTACGCAACATTATGGAGATCCTTCTGCTGGAAAGGTAACAGGGATATTATATTCTCAGACAATCTCAATATATCTACAGGACATGTATCGCTGGAATAGTGTAACGACAGGCCTAGGTGACTAGACCAAAAGGGGTCGTTCGGTTTATCTTGAAGACAGAAAACAAGTAGGTGAGCAATATAATAGTAAGAACAAGCCTGTGTTACTAGCAATGCCTATATAACAGGTTGCTATGTGAGTCGACCACGAGGGTCGGAATCTGTCTGAAAGGAGTGTCTTTATATACATGCTGCTTATCCTGGGTTCCTGGGGATCATAGAATGGGATCATGGCCTTGGATCATGGGGTTGGATCGTGGGTTTGGATCGTAGAGTTGGATCGTAGGATTGGATCGTAAACGATCCATCACGTGACCTCCTTCCTAGTTCGTAACAAATAGCTTGTTTCATTCCCTATTATTTACTGACTTACATGCAGAAGACCGGAGCAGGGCAAAGACGATCGGCAGAACATCTACCCTAAAAGATCAAAAATACTAACAAGCATAAAAAAGAATATTTAGTCCTCCTGGAGAAAAAAAATCAATAGACGGGATTGGCCAAGAGGCCACCCGACTATACAGTACAAACCACGGGGTGATGCCGCTTTACACTCACATGACTGGGAGCGACCCTTGGATGAGAGTTGAGCCTCCAGAGTCATAGTGAACTACCCAGTGGCAGACCTCGTCACATAGCTTATATGTTCTATTTAATCGGCTATTTTTACCATATGTGCCCTGGTAAAATCAATAAAGTCTATCTGTAATAACCTTCGACTCTTATCCACCCGCTCAACTTCAATAGATCTACAGAGATTACCCATTTAAGTAACTAGCAACCTCTTTGTATATAAACATCATTCGCCTCCGACGACAGTCATGTCCGCAATACACCCATACTTCGGTCTCCGCACCGCTCCCTTCCCTCCCTCCGAGCCCGTGCTTGCGGGAGAGAGACCCGGATCATCATTCATGGCAGACGCCCTCAACCACGAGGCCAGAACCAGCGTCCTGCGCGGCCTGCCGCCCCGGACCAACGAGTACCCGTTCCAATCCATCGAGCACATGGAACGGGTGATCAGCCGGGAGACCGACCTGTTTCGACAGGACCGGACGGGCACGAGGAGCCAGTTCATCATCTTCTCTCATGTCCCCGAGGAGGTTGTCTCCCCGGAGATAATATCCCCTCCAACGACCCAGGAGAAGGAGGAAGAGGAGGAGATCATCGACGAGAACCGTCATGTTACAAGAAGACAGCCCCGAATCTGCTGCGACAGGTACCTCGAGATGTTGCTGTTCAAGATGCTTACGCCGGCGCATGAGCAGGCTGCGAGGGGGTTTCACGGCCTCTTCGCTATCAAATTGGCTCAGATGAATGTTGCGTCTCAGTTGACATCTATCCGCTGGGGCTCGTCTCCATCAACGTCAGAAGACTCAGCCGTGAAAGAATCCTTCCGCAAAAAGCGCCCCGACCTCTCGTACAAACCGACCATCCTCCCACCAGGCCGATCCCCCAAATGGCCCACCGTCGTCGTCGAAGTCGGCTACTCGGGCTCTCAGCGCAAGCTCGTCGCGGATATGAAATGGTGGCTCGGGAACCCCGCCCCAGATTCCCACTCCGAGCACGAGCGCGAACGGGTCCAACTCGCCATCGCCATCTACATCAAGAAGCACATGCGCGAGGTGATCATCCAGCGCTGGGAGCGCGTCCCACGGCCCACGCTGGCGGAGCCAGAGCGCGTCGCACCCGCGATCGTGCAGCAGACGACGCTCGCCAAGGGGGTAAACCAGACCAACGTCAAGGTGAGCAATGCGCCGCTGGTGCTGCCGTTCCGGAAGGTGTTCCTGCGGAACGAGGCGAACCTGGCGGAGAGCGATTTCGTCTTTACCGGGGATGAGCTGGCGAATGTGGTGGAGACGGTGTGGATTGAGCAGGATCTGGAGTCGTGAGAAGAGAGGGTATTTTTGGTACCTAGGCACTTTTATACTAATACTTGTGCTTCTCGGCATCATTCACTGTAAGCCGGATGTGGGCGTTCATATCAGGGGACATTTTCATCGAGCCCGCTACTGAAACCACACACACCATGTTTAACAAGTTTGGAACCATAGATCGGTCGCAGGCTGGCATCCATTGGCAGAAGCAGATGCGTCAAGACAGATGATGCATCGTTTTATATTGACTACATGCTACAGTGGCTCAGTGTAACGACAGGCCTAGATGACTAGACCAAGAAGGGTCATTGGTTTATCTTGAAAACAGAAAACAAGGGGGTGAGCAATATAACAGTAAGAATAGACCTGTGTTACTAGCAATGCCTATATAACAGGTTGCTATGTGAGTCGACCACGAGGGTCGAACTCTATCTGAAAGGAGCGTCATTATATACATGCCATTTCCCTGGGTCTTGGTGATCATAGTCTGTCACGTGCCGATCAGTTCCTTCCCTCGGTCCTATAATTATCCGGCCTTTGTATGGCAAGGTCCATGTCCATAACATAAACTTCTTCTGGCTCATCTATATATGTTATCTGGCTATGTAGCTGGGATCATGCAGAAACAAGGGATTGGCGCATAGTAGAGTTGCTTATCTTGAGTATCGTCTAACTAGTCTTGAAGCTGTTTGAGGACCACTTGAGGTTCTACATTAGTACATACTGTATAAATACAGCTGTCCATCCTAGTCACGTATGGACTCGAGTTTTGATTGGCTATCAGAGCTTCCACGGTGTAATTGAGGCTTTGAGCCACTTCGGTTTGATTCTTCGCCGTATCTCTTCACACCCTAGGGGATTTTCCCCGAGTTTTGCTCCCGTCATTCATGGAATCCTGCGATATGTTTTCGAGTTCATCTGCAGAACTCATGGCTAGCCCAGTCACATTACCATACTATGCAACGGTCCCGGCCCCTCTCCCCACGGACGCTGAGATCGAGAACGCACCAGACCTATCGTTGGAATATGATAGAACCTGTGTATATAGATGTAGATATAGATAAACAGATGGATCAAGAATCAGAGCTCCCCTACCTATCTATGGATCTCTCATACTAGTTAGTACGGAATTCCGCTTCATCAGTCAGTTTGTAACGTTGAGTATGCTAGCCCAGCTTTTAAGTCCGAACACCGAAGCCTATCAATAAGAAGAACCCTGGAACGCCTCTCAAGGAGCGGCACACTTCGCACCAAAACTGGACAGACGGAGGATAAACTCACCAAGAAGATCTCTACTTTATTCGATTAAGATCCGTCTGACTCCACCGGTTCCATTCTCGATGCATCATACTCCAGGGTCCAGGTGGAAGACTGCCAGCAGATTGGATCCGTTACCGAAACATTGGAACTCAAAAAAAGACCGGCTTCATGTCTCTCTCTATGCTCCTACCATGGCAGGTAAAAGGGGACATGTGAGTCTAGAAGAGCCAGGCCTTTTTATCTCATGTTAAGAGCCCATCTTGACAGGCATATGGGATTCTGATGTTGAGACTGAGATTGGTGCCAGCGGCACGAAGGACAGTACTTAGAGCGGAATCTGTTAGGCATGTATACAGTAAAGAGCCTCCCAAAAGTTGCTCATGTTGACAGTAGAATTTCTTGCGATACACAATTGATCACCCGAAGAACACGTCGAAATTGATTCAGGAGAGTCAACAGACAAATCAGAAGCGCCACTGAGGAAAATGATAATATTGATTTCCTACGCTGACAGAAATGGGCAATAGGATCTTTTTCACCTTTCCTTAAATTTGAAGAAAATTACGTAAAAATAACAAGGGAAACGTTGAAACCATCATGGTCTACCGGCGCGAAAAGCGCCCATTATTTCCCCAAACTAAACCAGAACCTTTGTCTCTCCTACTCCGTTGGTCCTCCTCCCAAACAAAAGACTTGGCTGAGCAGGTGGTTGGCCTGCTAGCCTCGAAAAAGAAAGCACGTTTTCGTTCATGCAGCGACACGTTTCAGGAGAATGGTTTCGGGATTTAAGAAGAAGCGACCTCCTCGATCTTGGGCTTGGAGCTCTTGTCGTCGGCACTGTCCACTTCCATCTTGTCTTCTCCCTCCTTCTTCTCCTCGGTCTTTTCCTCGCCGCTCTCCTCGGCGGGCTGCTCCTCCTTCTCGAGCTTCGGCGTATCGCCCTCAAGCTCAGGCATCTCCTCATCATCCTGGGAAAAGTCAGTTGAGCAAGTCGATCAGATCGAGGGAAATCAAGCACATACCGATGTGTCAGTGTCACCACCTGCGCCAGAGTCAGCACCTGCACCACCACCCAGCTTGGAGAAGTCGATACCTCCCAGGCTATCATCACCAAATCCACCAAAGCTGTTCATATAGTCATCCTCAGGGGCATCATCCTGCTCGTCCTCATCGACCCACTGCGCTCGTCCGTCAGCATCCAAGCCTGGACTCGTGTTGGGTTCCCGACAGCTCATACCTTGTCGAAGTCGGTCTTCAGGAAGTGGGCCCTCTTGCTGTCCTTCAGAAGGCGTGGCCAGTACTCCGCCTTGAGCTCCTTCTTGCGCAGGACGAGCTCGACGCCGCGCGGGGTGTGGTGCACCTTGCTGTTCTCAGGATCAATTTCGGCGTACAGGTCAAGGGAGACATGGTATTTTTGGCCCTTCAAGGTCGTTCCTGTAAACGAGACATTGGACGCGGTGATGTTAAGGTCGGCCTGTTCCTTGGGAACATCGGAAACGTTGATGTTGACGTAGAGGAAGTTGCGAGCAGCGTCAGTGCTGGAGGAGCGCTGCGCCCAAGTAACTGCACGAAATACGTGTCAGTAAGCTCCGAATAGAGACGGACAAGAGCGCATCCGCGTCATCAAAAGAAATCCAGGGGAATCAACTGGATTGAAGTGTTGGAAGCAGCTTCGACACGGAGGAAGCCCCGTGCCTTAACGCTCAGGCCAGTGTGGGGTTGCAGCAGCGCTGAGCTGCGGCTCTTTACGTACCTTCTGGGGTAATGGACATGGTGGGCGATTTCAGAGGATGCGATGCGCAAGACAGGAGAACAACAAAGCCTGGAGATGGGAGAGAAAGGTCTGGGGAAGAAGTCTGATAAGTTCAGTGGAAGAGCAAGCGCAACAAGACTCTAGACCTGAAGCCCGTGGAGTAAAGGTGAGCCTCTCGCGGTGCTAGAAAGTACTGGAAAGCTCAGGCCGCGCCCGCTGTTTGGTCTGTTTGCTGCGTGGTAGCCTGGAAGCCTGAGGCAGCGCCTGCACCGCCCGCCGCACCCCCGTTCTCTGACGACGGTCTCGACGACTCCCGGTCTGGAGAGCCAGGAGATATACCGCATCTTCAACCTTCAAGTTGACTCTGTCGAGTCTCCCGTCGCGTACCTCCGCAGTTCGCGTCTCCCCCTCGTCGTCCTGGGCATCTGCCCCGCTCGTCCAAACAACGATGTACCCCGGGTTCCGCCTCTAGGCCTCTCTTGACAGCGCCCAGCGGGTCTCCGGTCGTCTGGAGGGCCCTTATCACAGTATCCGGTCGATATACGCTTCACTCACCAACTCTACGGACCCTTAGCAGCCTTAGCAACCTCGATCCAGGACAGTCAGAACTGTCCCGCAATCATGGAATCTCTCAAGGCCGTCTTTTTCGGCCCTGATCCACAGGCGCAGGTAGACATCCATCTTCCTCATGTATACGCATCCCCGTCGGCTTTGGATGTTTCTGACTGTCTTGCGATCTGTAGATGAGGAAATGCAATCAGCTCATCCGCCAAAACACTCGCCAGCTAGATCGCGACATTGCGCAGCTTAAAGCCCTCGACGCCAAGACACGACAGTACATCGTGGCGGCCTCGCGCCGCGCCCAGCGGAATCCCTCCCAGGCCAAGCAGGCCACCCAGGAGACCAAGACGTTTGCACGGGAGCTCCTGCGCATCCGGAAGCAAAAGGCGCGCCTGACGACGAGCCGGGCGCAGCTGCAGAGCGTCCAGATGCAGGTCAACGAGGCGTTCGCGGTGCGCAAGATCCAGGGCAGCCTCAAGAAGTCGACGGGCATCATGAAGGACGTGAATACCCTGGTCCGGTTGCCCCAGTTGCAGGGGACCATGCGCCAGCTCTCGATGGAGTTGGTCAAGGCAGGCATTATTGAAGAGATGGTCGGGGATGCCATCCCGGACGACCAGCTCCTGGAGGAAGAGGAGGAAGAGGCAGATGAGGAAGTCGACAAGGTCCTGCAGGAAGTTCTGCACGGGAAGCTCTCCGCAGCGGGCCAGGTCAAGGCGGACAGACCCCTCGAAGAGGAGCCGGCTGTGGAAGAAGACTTCGAGGACCAGGAGGCAGCACTCGAGCAGATGAGAGGACGGCTCGAGGCTCTGAAGAGCTGATCTTCCAGGAGACTTTTTTTCTGTCCAGAATGAGACGGCCACGGGGTACATGTTATGGAATGATTTTCATTTGGGTTTCACGGTTTGCTTTGCGAAAGGTGTTCGGTGGTCTGGATAAGGGTCTGCTTACTGGGTTTGTTTTACGATCTCATTGCGACTTAGTTTATCCGCTGTGCATATGTCCATTGTAAACAGGCGAGTCTTGATTTCTTAGGGTCCGGTGAGGCTTGTGTTTCGAATTACCACGTTTTTTGGGGAAGATCATTCATCTCGTTGCTACCGTCTATGCCCAGAACCGCATTTCTACTGTTGGAGAACGGAACCGTCTTTGGTCCTTTACAAGTTTACTGAATCTCATACTTCCAGCTCACACATCCACACCAACCCACCTCTGTACTCTATCGACTATTTTGCAGCTCAGACTATACTGTTATTTAGACTTCCAGCAGATCTCAGTCAGGAATGGCATCCTTTTCCTCTCTTGATCCGAACATTTCCCAAGGCGTTGAACGTGGACGGATAATGATAGTTGAGAATTGGAACCCACAGCGTCTCTCGGCGAGTTGCAGAGTCGATGAAAGAACGGAGTGAACAGTGATCTTAGATTCATTTCCTATTACAATAGGATTGTGCCTATATTCAGTATCGACATTGAATAGTGCGCTTCTCAGCAGGATGACTGTCCACGGCGTGCATGGAGAGCAAGCGCGGCGGTGTTGCCACGTCGAGCACCCCAACGGGCCTAGCGTGTCTGCGCTGGTCTGCCGCCTTCCGCCGCGCCCTCACCCTCTCTCCTTCACCTTCGCGCCGGCCTCCTTCACCTCCTCCCTTCATCGCCCGCGACGCTTCTGCCATCCTTAAAGAAGCATCCCGATCCACAGTATCTCTTCCTCAGCTACTACTCTCTGTCGGCTGCGGTTTTCATCCATCACCTGTCGACGACCTCGAGAGACAGCCACCTATTGAGCTGCTGCGGCTCCTGGTGACGCAAAGCAACACCAGTCCTCTTCACCCTCCAAAGTCGGCACCACCTTCTGGAATCTCTCAACCGCAGACACAGCCGCGTCATCAAAATGACTTCCAAGCTTGACCAGTCTCTCGATGAGATCCTCAAGAGCCGCCGTCAGGGCGCCCGCCGTGGCACGCGTCGTCGCGGCGCCGCTGCCTCCAAGGCTGCGGCCAGTACTGCTCCGGCCGGAGGAGTGAAAAAGGCCACCAAGGCCGCCAAAGCTGCTGGAAAGGGTGCTGCAACTGGGCCAACCAAGACAACTGGTGAGAGTAAGATCATCGTGAGCGGCCTGGTAAGTCCTCCGCGCAAGCCTCCCTGGCGTAGTCTTCCGTGACAGTCTCGGTCGCTAACCATCTGGGTAGCCTTCCGATGTGAATGAGGCCAATATCAAGGTATGTTGATCGTGAGGCCTTCGCCTTGGGTTTCCGTCGCCACCTCTGTTTGAGTGAGACCTTCGAGGCGCACGCGGCTTCCACTCGCACTCCAAGTCGCCCACGTCGTTCTTGCGGCATTGTGGTGCATGTCTGGTTTCTGGCGCAGGGCAGAAGGCTCCTTCGCGACGCTTTAGCTCGCCCTTCAGTGGCCTGACGCAAAGCGGGAGAAGTTGAGCCCTGCCGTAGTCTTGCGATCGTACCCCGTGTGGTTGGCTCGCTGCCTGCAGCGACGCTGCTACGGTGGCGCTGTAGACTTGTGCCAATAGGCGTGGTTGAAATACACCACCCTAGTCCCTTTGAGCTTTTGGCAACGAGTTTCTATTTCGCATCTTGGCTTTCGAGGGCATCAGCGAGCGCACCAGTGATCCAGCAGCACAGCACAGTCTGGCCAGCAGATACGCAGCCGCCAGCAATAGCTTCTCTTAACGTTGCACGTCGCGAATCCGGGCATTCAGTCACCCTTGGAGAGTCGTCTCCGTTTAGCCTCAATTACCACTGCGAGCTCACTCAACATCGTCTTGGCCCCCTCCCTGCCCGTTGCGACAACGACAGATTCGCGGCCTGGTTGAAGAGCTTTTCCGAGTAAAATCGACGAGGAGTTTCTTTTCGGATCGTTCGAATCTTATCTATACGGCCGGTGTTCTTGGTGGCTTCCCATGTGGTCAGTGCATGTCGTGTTGGATGGAGATAGCGTCGCGATCGGAGGATACTCGACCGGAACTGAGGCGTGCGCGTTAGTCGACAACCTGGGGAACTGCCTACGGGCGTGAACGGAGAGAATGGCTACGATTGGCCCCCCTTGCCCTGGACCTCGGACATCGTGCTTGCTCTTGGAAAGTGCTCTACTGGCTACTACTGCTCACTGTGTGCTCGCTGATGCTCTCTTGTCTTTTCGAGTTGGGGACTGTTCCTCTGCGCGCGCCTTTCGCCCTTTTTCTGTTACGACGGGCCTAATTCGATTGACATTAACGTTTTTTGACGGAAATACTGATTGAATCTCGTGACTCTATAGGAGTATTTTAGCAAGTCTGCTGGTCCAGTCAAGCGGGTCTTGTTGACCTACAATCAGAATGGCACAAGCCGAGGCATTGCCAACATCACCTTCAGCAAACCCGATACAGCTGCCAAGGCTGCCAAGGAACTGAACGGACTGCTTGTCGACGGACGACCGATGAAGGTATGCATCCGATTGATACCTGCGAGCGCTCCTTTGCTCTAACAACGCTGCAGATCGAAGTGGTTGTCGATGCCGCCCAGGCTCCCGAGGTTCCCGCCCCGAAGCCGCTCACTGAGCGCGTAGCGTAAGTTCTCTCTACTCTTGTCCTTCTTGGATTCTTGACTAATAATCCGCAGTCAAGCAAAGGCTCAACCGAAGCCCGCGACTGCCACAAAGGCCGGCGGCCCGGGCGGTCGCCGTGGCCGCGGCCGTGCTCGTCGGGGCCGCAACGCCAACCGTCCTAAGCCCAAGACCGTCGAAGAGCTTGATCAGGAGATGGCAGACTACTTTGCTAGTGAAAACACTGCGAATGCTGAGAACAATGCTCCTGTCAATGGCGGCACTCAACAGGCTACCAATGGCGAGGATCTTGGCATGGCTGAGATTTCTGTAAGTAGTTAGTTCTAAGTGAAGCAGGAAATATTCGCTTCTAACAGAATGCAGTAAATTGTTTTACATCGCATCCGCCTGTTCAATGCCGCTACATGAGTGGCGGATGATCATTTGAATGATCTTGGCCCTCAAACGGCTTCACTTGTATTTTTAAAGCCGCCGCTTTCGATCGGTAAAAATTCAGTCAGTTGACACATATATTCTTTTCGGAGACTTACCACTGAGATTGGCTTACCCGTCGGTCTGAATTGTGTCTCTTTTCTTTTTTTTCCTCTCGCCTCTTCGTTTGCACTGGTTTCTGTAATCGGTTTATGTACTGGGTTATTTCGCGTTTGTTGATGGGATAGGACGGCCAGAGGGAGAACGCATGTATCAAATGGACGGAGGAATCGGAGAGGCTCATTGCGAATGATTCGGAGCCAACCAGGAACAATTCCAGCAGTTTCGTCAGCATCAGAATTATGCAATCGGGATATTGCTTGCTCGGATACCTTTTCTGAACTTTTTCCACGCACGCTTGATGGTTTTGATGAACACCTTCTGTAGACTAATTAAGTATTCCGGCGCCTAATCCAAGTCTCATGTGCCATTTAATATTTCAGAGTCTTTGGCAATCAATAAGCTATCTAAGGAATCTCCATGGTCGGACGAGTTGTTCTCGTATAGAAAATAACTGAAGTTTCCATTCATCACTTGATAAATAAGTAGTAGTCATATGTCGTCAAGCGGACCTTCTGTGACGTCTCCAGAGACAAGTTCTCCCCATCACAGGACTAAGACTGAACGCCAACAGACATAGAAACGGATAGACACAGATAATGGGAGAGGATCCAGCACATATATATATCTCACGTCCACGTCCCATTCGGCGGCCCAAAGTACCCGACCTCGGGCATCGGCTCCCACGGCAGCCCCTGCGCGTCCGCCGTGTTCAGGTAGACGTTGTTCCCCCACCAGTCCGGGAACACCGCGCCCGGGTAGGTGATGCAGAAGAAGATGACGAGCCCCGAGAGGGCGAGGCCCGTGTCCAGCGCGGCGGCCAGGACGTAGTTGTACTTGGTCCACCAGGGTAAGAAGCGGCGCTTGATCCAGTGGTTGAAGACGAAGTTGACGATGGCCCAGGAGGAGTAGTTGATTCCGGTTGCTTTGTTGTTTTCCATCGTCAGTTCGAGTTCCGAATGTACTGCGTACGTCTCTAGACGGGGGAGGAAGAAGGGAAGAGGATACATACCTGGAGGCACGTTATACGTCCCCACGAAGACGAGCGGCCAGTTGATCAGCTTCCAGAAGGAGCGTTTGGTGTAGCGGTACAGCAGCCAAGTGATGACGGGGACGATCGCCCCTATCCAGAAGAAGTGCAGCAGCGAGGAGTAGATCTGGCCGGCGGAGTAGAGACGACGGGGGCCGACGAGGCCCCAGATGACCGAGGCCGAGAAGGTCGTCCGTCCCAGAGGACACGAGAAGCCGTTCGGCTGGTTCTCATCGCAGATGTCGCGCACGTTGCCCAGCATCCACACCGTGACGCCCGCCTGGGTCAGCGCCCCCAGGACCGTGGCGATTCCCTGCGCGAAGAACAGCGTCCGCGGCGGGACCTTGAGGTAGTGGCCCAGCTTCATGTCCATGGCGAAGTAGATGCCCTGGCCCACGACGTCCGTGGACAGGATCTTGAAGACCATGTTCGCGAGCGGTTTTCCCTCGAACATGTATCCGCCGATGAACTCGCTCAGGACGTTGAGCTGGTTCGCGTTCACGTTGGTGATGCCCTCGATGATCCCGCACGGAATCATATAGACGGCCGGGATGACGAGCGCCAGGAACACGCCGTACACGGGCAGCTTGGTCTTGTAGACCTCGACCATGACGATCGCGAGGGCGGTGATGGCGACGATGATCCCCGCGTACCAGTACCAGGGCGTGCGCGGGTATCGACTCATGAGCCGGGCGTGGATGTCCACCTTGTTCCGGCCCTTGAGGGCGTTCCAGATATCCTTTGCGTGCCAGCAGCAGGTGTGCGTCAGGACGGATGTGATGGACGCGAAGGAGAGGCCGTAGACGAAGGCGAATGTCGCAGGAAGGTATGGAGGGGAGTAGTTCCGGTACGCCTCGATGTCCAGCGACTTGGTCGCTTTGTTCACCACTTTCGTGATATTGTACACTTGTCCCATCCGGTCGTAGACGTCGGCCGTCATGAGCGGGAGGTAGGATGTGTACCAAGTATTCGAGTAGAATATAGCGGGGACGACGATCCAGAAGAATATGACGAACCCGACGAAGACGTTGATGGCGGCCCAGGACGGGGACAGGAGAGGATTCGTGTTGTACGCAATCTGGCTCCAGTCGAACGTGATGGGACTGAGCCCGAGGCCCGTCTGCATTCCGAAAAGGTGGTTCACGACCAGATTCTTGGGCGCGATCCAGCAGATCCAAGTGAAGTAGCTCAGCGCCGTGAACATCAGACCCGGCAGGAAGTACCACACGAACGCGCCGGCCATCACGTAGAAGAAGAACCGCTGCCGGGAGATCCTCCACCCATTCGCGACCGCGTTCGCACGGCAGTGCAGCGTCTCCAGCAGCGCGCAGTTTGACAGGACCGCAGGCCAGATGATACTGGCTGGCTCGACCAGCCAGGGGGAAGCCAGTCCCGCGACGCCAAACCCCAGGAGCTGCGCGCAAAGGACGACGAGGACGGAAAACCCAGCCTGCAGGCCGAAGTTGTAGAATTTGGACGAGGAGGCTTGGATGATGTTCGTCGAGTCCGCGCTGCCATAGCCGAAGGAGACGTTACTCATGATCACAATCACGGCGTGTTCTTTGATGTTGAAGTGGTGGTCCGGATTAAGACACCAGCTGCCAAAAGGTCCCAGGTCGATGGTCCATGTCGGGATGGTCTTCGCGAGGAAGACGCCGCAGGGGTAGGCCAGCAGCTCCGCGACCAGCGAGACGATGTGCACGGAGGGGTACCTCAGGGAGAAGAACTGGTTGATTCCAGAACCGAGGATGGTGAAGACGATGCCCAAGATCCACATGCGGAGGGTGTTGACAGGTATGCCGGGGTCGTCGACCTCCGGGACGACAGCGCGGACTAGATACTCGATGTTAGCGAAATTATATTTATTTGACAAGAATTGAAAAGGGAATCAGATATCCGGTACAGTACCTTCAGGATACGGTGACCGATCCGACTCGGGATCGATTTCGCCCTCCTCCTTCAAGACATTGCCCAGATCAATCTCCAGCTCATCCAGGCGGCCTTGCTCTATCTCCGTGTCCCTCGGGACCGTGGTAGGCACGGCCTTTTCCGATTTCTGCTCCATTGAAGCCATAAGAGACGACAGAGAACGTTGTCAGGCCATCCAGAAAGAAGAGAATAAAAATCAACTTTGCTGGACGCTGAACCGACAAGGTAATACAGGCTGGAGGGCAGAAGAGTCGGCATCTTCCGCTTCGCGATGTAACATCCTGACATCGCACCGAGATGCATGTTTTATCTTGCCAGGGGCTCGTTATCTGCGAAAGCATGCGAGAGGACGCGACAGATAAGGAGGGCACACGTCAAGCTGGTGATGGCCATTTCAACTGCCTGTCCTGGAAAAAAATGTGTCTTGTGATTTGACAGCAATCCATGCAAGTCAATCCTCGGCTGGAGTCCGCGTGGTGAAGCTGTTAAGACCAACCGGTCGACGGTCGAGACAATGGCCGTCGGGCATGCGATAAGCCGGAGAGAACGAACGTCAAAACTAAGAGAGATAGCCCACTTTTCGAGGGCGAGTGGGCATGTTTGGCACGACAAGCTTTCGCAGAGGATAGGTAACTTCGATGTCGCGTTTCTTTCAATTAACATTATATGAATGGCAACGGCTCTGCTCCGAGGAATTCATCTTCATCTCTTCTTCCTCCAGTCATATTCCCGCATCAGCAAAGCTGTAGATAGATGCGATCTGTCCAGTCCACCATGTCTGGAGCAAGACAGGAAGCTGAGTGGGGAAAGAGACAGGACGCGTGCGTGTGGGGCAACGAGGCATCAGTAGATTGATAAGAGCGATAAGAGAAGTGACTGCAACAGACCAAGTGCCAGTATCAGCTGCAGAAGTATACCCCTGTCGGCAGTGAAACAACTTGTGGGAAAAAAATGCAATTTAGTATCGCGTGGAATGCTTCTGAAACCATTGACTATTGCTTCTCCCTTAGAATTTTAAAGATAGGCCAAAAGATAGGAGCATCTGTACTTACGCAACCATTATGCTCCCCCCCCCCCCCGCGCTTAAAATGACACTTTACCTTCTAGGAACAGCAGTGACCCTCTCTTAACTTTAACCAAAGCCCTGTTGCTGAATGATACGGGTCAGTAAATGTCAAGATATATAAAAGGTGTATTACAAAGTTCGAGGAGCAAAACACGCACTACTCAGTGATTTCTATCTAAATCATCGAATTAATTCTTCCCTAGCTAATAAAATTGCCTAGGTTATCCGGAAAATTCAGCTGGTAAAAGACGGGTCCAGCTTAAGGATAAGGAAGAGATTCTAGAAGATAAGAGTCAGAAGTTAACAATCGTATAGACAAAGTGATAATTCAATTAATCATATATCTTCTGAGAAACGGTACATGCTCTTGCGTGTTGTAGTTTAAGTAAATACTCTGGTGGTGCTACCACGGATGACTTCGTCGTCAATGTTCCATGCGGTCAGTGGAGCTTGCATCAACAGTCCAGTTTTACTTCCAAATTCCAAATAAGGCTGTGATCAATTCTCCAACATAAACTTCTTATTGCTGAAGATGTATTGATAGGTATTCTGCAGGCTGCTTCTAGTACTGTGCATATGACTGGCATGCCTTCTTGGCGCCATGGAAGGAGAAAGAGGGAAGAAAATGATATTTTCCTTTTCTGAAATATTACTTTTGCAAGATGGCCCTTATTCACCGTGTCCTATCTATAAAAAAAAGGCGATTGATTATCGGATCTCTGCTTCTCGTTTTATCTCCAGCGATAATCTGAGATGATAGTCCTATCAAAAGGCACGCTCAGAGTTAAATGGAGAAGTTTCAGACCTATATGTATGTTGCATCCAATCAGAGAATATAATGATATGCCCCTCCTCCTGGTTGGATTTACATAAGTAGTGGAGCTTATCGTATTTATCTACTATGTATAAGGGTAACTCAGTAGCCTGGATCACGCAATCTTTCTCATCTATTCAATTACCTCGAGAATTCTTGAGTAGGTAAGTATTATTAGTGGACTGCGGAAACATATCAATTGCGCAGGATAGAGATTTTACCATCCATCAGTACTATGATGTAGCTAGGAATGCTAGCAGAATATATGTAACAGTGCTTAGCTACCTTGGTAGGCAGCTAGATTACGACTTGGGAAACTGGAAACTGACTACCAGGCGCGCTCAATGAGTGTCTTATCTGCATTGACTGCAGCAAACTCAAAATTCAGCAAACTGAAATATATCCTTTTGATTTTCTATTGTTCCTCCCAGGAAGCAGATCTAAGATCCCGAGGGCTGGAATTTTCACGTCTCTTTAGGTTTATCTGTTTTTTTCTACATTATCTACCAGTTCAGCAAATCAGCGCGTCAAACAGAAAAAGGCAACCTGAGGAAGTACCTGTCCATAAATGGATATGTTTTGCACATGTACTTATTGATAAAAATGAATGTCACTCCAAGTGCAACTGCAGCTACTGTTCCTTTCATCTCACATGCTAAATAGTGCACAAGTGATAAGAAAGAATAGGCAGAGCTTTCTTCCTATGCGTGCCATACGTAGTACACATATTGTTAATTAAGATGGCTGTTACAATAAAGACACACGCTCCTGAGGGATTTCGCTATTTCCACCGCACTCCTTCGTGGTATTTTGTCCTACGTCAACCTTCAGCTGCAATGTTCGAGGTATTTTTTTCTCTCCTCCACAAACAAGCTACGTCTACGACGGGCTGAAATGCAGGAATTGATTGTTTGTATCCTTGTTTTTACATAATCTGAGGCATTTATGTATATACTGTGTAGGGACGTTTCAGCCACAATCCTCCGCTTTATCTCAGGCCTGTGCCACATCTAGGCGAGAGTCTTGATATTTATAGAAGCTGCACGGCAAATTGTTGCATTTTTCCCCCTCGACAGCCGAAGATAATTCTGGAAGCCTGCACTTTCGAGTTCTGAATTTTGCAGTCGCAGGGATAGACCCTGGTCCTCGATTCAGCTCCGCAATAAACGAGGGGACATGGAGATGCAATTCACATGAAAAATTGACAATGCAATTCTTTCCCTCTTGAGACCCTGCTCAGCTGTCCTGGCTGAGATATTGTCGATTCTGCCGGCTTCTCCCCAGATAGGTCCATTGTCTGGAAGAGGTGGAGTTGTAGTTTGGAGCAGAATACGCGAAGTTCATGTGCATCATACTACGGAATATACGAACCCCGCAGAAGCTATCTTCTCGATACTGCAGCATTCATTTTTTTTTACTTCAACACTACGGAAATCTTCACTATTGGGGTGAATGCAACTGATCGAGTCATCCATCCATCACCGACGAGCTCTGCTGAGGTCCAGATGATCACCCACCCTCCGCGCCTCCTCAGCCAGCAGATAGATGATCACGATATCATTATCTCCCCCGTACAACCTACCAAGATCGGATATCCACACGACCCGTCCCAGGCGAGAATGAGAAGGAGAAGGCAAGTCCAGATGACCCCGCGCCCGTGATTCCTCACCGACGACCGTTCTCGTCGATGGCGCGCAAGTCGGTAGCATATATTGCTTTTTAACTCATCGGGCATACGTAAGTGGTACTGGGGTCGGGGATTGTCGCTCCAAGACGAACAATATTCGGGACAACGCGGAGTCCTCTGCTTGGGCATGTCCGGGGGAACTTCTTTCAACCCCACACCGTATGCGGAGAAGAACGACAACGGACCGGTCCCCGAACCCTCCCGTGCTGCGTATGTCGTAAGCTTTTGAGAGACGGCGAGCAAGAGAATATCCCGGGGCGGAGAGGCACGAAGTTTTCTTTTCCCCGCGTTCGGTTGCTGCTGCGGGATACCTATGGATGTATGCGACATACCTACGGAATTATTGTGTTGGGTCATCACACTCTCTCTCCGCTTTGGAGAAAGCTACGTGTACGGAGTACTTTTTTACCCGGGTAAAGGGGTTTCCGCTTCCGCATTGACAAGCAAACGGCATAAGAATATTCATCTCAGGGGGAGAAATATGAAACGACTTTAACCGCAATTACCTGCTGCTACCCTACAAAGTAGTACTGTGTAGGTAGTAGCAGGAACGCCACAGTCACAGTAACAGTGACGGATAGTTTAGGGGAGGGGCCGCGCGGAGAGATAGAACATGAGGCATCCGGGCCATCATCGGGAATTTCCCAATCGAGTCTGTGTTTGCCGCGCTAGACTTCGACTCTGTTCGAGGCCCCTCGGAGAGCGACCGTAGCTATGTAGGTAGCAGTTACCCTGAATGCTTAAGAAATCAATAATAAATAATGGCACCTTCCTAAAGTCTCATTCAATCGGACCCGAAGAGAACAGAAGAGAAGAGAAGAAAAGACAAATGGCGCAATAATTTCCTCCGAAAACTACCCGATGTTGTTCCTTCCCGACTAGGTAGGTGCTGTACTGTACCTGCCGGGCCTGTATCGCGTAATACCGGAACGAACCTTACACTACAGAACGTACAGACACCGGCTCGGGCAGGCGCCCTCCCTCCCGCTCCCACCCCATTCTTTTTTTCTCCAGCCCCGTGGAGAGTGAGTGGGAGAAAGTTCGGGAGAGCCCCGGGGCCACCTATCGGGAACACTTTTTCGCTGCGCAGTTATTGTCGACTACTACATTGCACACCATTACTCAACAGCAATTCTCTGTATACTCTCTGTAGGCAGCAATTAAAAATTAATAGCGACTGGATTCTTCGAGAACAATCAATGCAGAAGCACAGGGCAACAGTGGTGATGTGGTAGCAGCCCTGTGCGGTGGATGGGGCTTCGGCTAGCCGCCCACAACAAACGGCGCTTGCCCTGCCTCTGTTCAACAACTGCTTCTTCTGGGTTGTGCTCAGTCAAACGCCCGCGGAGTGCAGCGCAGTGTGAGCACTGAGCTCTATTCTCGATGAGAGCTGTCAAAATAATGACTACTGCATGTCCAAGCTTGGAGAAAATGCTAATTCTAGTTGGGTCTGTAAATAGCGTAACTGATTCGATGACATCAATCTGCATACGATAGCGTGCCATGTACGTACTACTGCACACATGATGCCATCATGGAACATTCTTCACTTTCTTCGATCCCAACAAAAAACACGTGATTTCGGCCGATAGAGATGCTGGCACGGCGGGGTGAATATCGTTGCAACACTCGGTACGCAGAGAGTACAGAGGACGGAACACTACAGGATACAACATGGCTCACACAAACAAGAGTCGAAGAAAAAGAAAGATGTTTGTGTGAGTGAGAGGACGAGTCGCACATGCTACTCCCTAGATGCGGAGGATGTCGTGGCAAGGGTCAGCCATAAGGCCTTTCTGCATAGTGTACTTAAGGTACCTGTACATGTACAGAGTACTCCGAATGTACATGTACATGTACATCCAAACTAAACTTGCATGGAAGTCAACAGGACAGCAGTAGTGCTCCAGGCTGCAAGTTTCAAGTTTCAGATGACAGGTCTGGCAGATGCAGAAAAAGTGGACATTCACTAACTCTGTACTCCATAACCTCCATAACACTACTGCAGTCCATAAAAAATTTTCCGAGACGGGCCCATGTGTGTACAAGGTACATGCACTACTGCATGCCAAATGGCCGAGGGATGCGGACATATACCTGCTGATACATACATAGTACTGCTGTCAGGTAGATAAACATCTGTCCGTATGTATATATGTACAGTGACATCGGTGGCTTTCCAGCGCGGTGCAGCAACAGCGCCGGATCAGATATCGATTTCTGCCCAACTTTATCGCGTGCTGTAGAGAGACCCAAGGTACTCTGTAGACGTTTCTGTGACGTGACAGCAACTTGGAGTTGTTAGCATCGTCTACCTGCGGAGTACTCCGCAGGTATGTACTGTATACACTTCGACGTCAAGCGTCCCCAAGAAACCCCCCACGCCAGCAGCAGCAGCAGCAGTAAGCATTCCTTTCTCGTACTGCATAATCAGTGATCTCAAGGAATTATTATCCGTCATCACTAAGAGAGATGACAACAGAAAATAGTAGACAGCATCCAGCGTCCAGCGTCTGGAGCAGAGAAAAAGGGAGGGGAAACAACCCCGCATCACGAGACGCCTGCCACGTCGGCCCTCCAGTGAAGCTGCTACTTGCTACTTCGGCAGAGCAGAAAGCAAAACCCCAACAATAGCAAGATATTGTGGAATATACATGACGCACGAAAAAAGTGCTGCCTAGAGGGAACAAAAAAATTATCGCCTATGGAAATACTCTGTGGGATGCTCTACCACCGTTCAGGCCCTCCTTAAGGCGTCTTGCTATGGCCATAGGTCCAACCAAGGCCACCGACAAGGTCACTTGGACACGGCGACTGGCCGTGTCAGTATCAGATCAGAGTCCTCGAGAGTCCAAACTCGCCATCTCCGTTCGTCGCTCAGCGCTCAGCGCATCACGAAGGCGTGTGTGAGTTTTAAGCGCCCCAGAGTCGCCCTGTCGGGGCGGATTGGGCCGTGGCGCGTGTGCATAGCAGAGCAAGCAGCAAGCGGCCCTAAGGCGCCAGTGGTCGACGACGACTTCCGGGAATTATCGATTATTAGGGGAGGGCGCTGATCCTTTGAAGCCACACGGCGCCGCGCCCCCCTTGCAAGCCACAGTTACCCGACGCGCTGGGCCGCGGAACGGGGAAGCCGGGGAGTGGGGGCGGAGTCATGACGAAAAAGGGATGGAGCGGCGGTGGGAAGAAAGGGCTGAGCCTGTGAGGCGTGGAGATCATCTGTCCCAAAATCCTCAATTGACTGTCAGCTAGTCTAGCCGCTGCCATCTTCTTTATTATTCCATTTTCCCTTTATGATTATTGATTGTTACCAGTCAGGCGCAGCCAGACACACATCACATACCAACATTCCCGTCCAGCAAATAGTCGAGGCAAGTTCCCGCAAACGGCCAGTGCAGCGTGAACCCGACCTCACTCTTGAACAAAGCGCGCTCAGCACCGGGAAAGTCGACCCAATAGTACAGTGCCTATGCTACGGTCAGCACACTGACCAGCTAGCTGGCACCTCACATGTTCATGTCTGAGCGCACTGAGCGCAGCTTGCCTATGGCTGCTCCCCGTAAATCGCATTATCGTTACGAATTTCAGGAGCAAACCAAGTTTGCGGATCCGATCCGCTGAGGTCTATTTTTGAGTGTTGCGCGCACTCGCAGAGTGCCCCGTACGCCGTGCGGAGTAGAGGGGGCGTAAGCTGCTGCTGCTGCGGCTACCCGTGACCTGATGCGGGTGAGCTGAGACACAGCCTGTCAGACTTGTCAGTGAGTGTGGCGGGGAGAACCCCGTGCATACAAGTACGAAGTACTCCGTATCCGGGCGCCTGGTAGCATCACCGCCTTGGTGCTCAGTCGTTGTCTGTGTCGCTTGTCAACTTGACATGTTGACGCAGATGCCACCTCAGATAAGGCATGAATGAGGCGCTGAAAAATCATCGTCAACTATGCCAGATCTTGCTATGTCTACGGAGTACCCCATACTCGTAACTCTACAACAAGTAACCTGACACAAAGACCCAATAATGATCGATCATATCGACCGAGTACCTATGTACTGTACCTATGTACTTACTCCGTGACGAGGAAAAGTAAGTGCCCCGTCCTGGACTCCTATCAGATCAGACATTCCCAACTCACATTATCATATGAACAGAGTAGATATGACAGATCTAACACTTTACATGTACGCGTGCCGTCGGGTATCCCTTCCGGCAGGAATCCTATCTATTATCTACTCCGTCAGTACGGATGGATAGAGACCATGCCAAGGTCCAATGGTCGCCCTGAAAAATCAGACTCAATCTATTGGACCCTTACCCCCCTCCCAGACTCCCCCTTACTGAGCTTCGGGGCACGGCCGACAAGCTCCACCCAACGACCCAATAGCCAACCCAGGAGTCCCAGGGCCCAGGTTCTGGTTCCAACCGTTCCAACTCAGCCCGGGGTGCCGGGTACGGGGAAGTCCGGAGAGGATCCAGTAGTCACCCAGTCGCCCAGACCTAGACCCAGACCTACCGTACTAGGTTGTTCCGTGCCGCCGTGCCGGGCCTTGCATGCATACATACCATCCTTGTAACCGAGATAAGTAAGCTGGTTCGATCCATCCATCCATGGATGGATGGATGGATCTTATTCGTCGCCCTCCCATAATAATGAGATAGGTAGGTAGGTAGGTATGCGATAATAATAATGCGATCTTCAGTCCCGACCTACGCTGGGCTGGGCTGCATACTACTACTACCTATCGTACCGGTACTACTACTGTACCTGCCTAATCTTGCATGAATATCCACCACACCATCCGGGCTGAGCATCAGCCCTGGATCGGTCGGATCGGAGCAGGATTGGATCGATTGGTATTGGCACTTGCAGTGCGAGTCGATCTTGTACATGTCTACATGTAGGTACAGAGTAAGTGGATCTAGGCATTCTGTAGAAAAAATCTATCTATCTAATCTGACTCATTATTATAATAATAAATCATAAATAATAATATTATTGGATACTGCCTCGAAACCTCAAAAGGACCGTCTGTACTTTCACACTCGATTAATATTATAATCGAAAAAAAGGAGTACCTACCTACCCACCTACCTGCTAGCTCTACCCCACTCTACTCTACCCTGTACTGTATGTACATAGTTGCACGGATTCTGATCTGATCTGCCATCCATCCGATCCATCCATCCATCTATCCATCCATCCCCGAAGCCCATGCTTGTACATGTACTTTCTCGTGCCTGTGCCTGCGCTCTCGCGCTCCCGTGTCTCTCTCTGTCTGTCCGACACATCCCGACACAAACACAACACGGATAGATATGCAAGATAATGCCTACATACATATCATATCCATACCTCCCGCATGCGTACACACCCACCTGCGTACTTCGTACTGTATACACTACTGTAGTACAGTAAGGAGCACCGAGCACTCCGACTGGTCCGTCCCTTGACAAATGTGTATAGAGTACAATATCCATGCATATGCATACCTAGGTACAGTACATGTCTGTATGTATGTACATACATGCTAATGTGAGTGAGATAGATCATCCGACAGATCCGGCACAGCGCGGCGACCCCGGACAAAACAAACTTTGAGACCTGATTTGATTTGACGCGCATTATCAATTATGAACGGATCTACTTGGCAGTAGGAAAGAAAGAACGAAAGAAAGAAAGAAAGAAAGAAAGAAAAAGAAAACGAACGATGTGATGTATCTCATGGATGGTTTTGTGTCGATATAGATACCTGATATACATATATATATCCCGATCTATCTTTTTAATCATGCGCTGTGGCGACTGAAAACCATATTATATTATCATTAGGGTACAGGTACACCGGTGTTGCGTCAGATAGCTGGCTGTCCTTCTATGCTACATGCAGGGACAAGAAAAAAGAAAGAAACAAATTCATATTTCTTCAGCGAAGGTGTGTTGCACAATCTCTTCCGTCCATCCATCCTTCAGCTTCAGGTCTGAAGTGCATGCAACTCACTTGGAGGCGTCACACAAGAATTATCCATTTTAGATTGATTTCAGCCCCCGTATGATATGCATTTTGTCACTTAAGTAAGCAAATGCAAGGCATTATTATGTAATCGTTTCTATAACTATTATCCTCTGGCATAGCTGTTATTAATTATTATTCTCAAATGCCAGCTGAAAAGCTCAGGCCTTACAAGTGGGTAGGTGGTGGGTGGGTATGCTGGTGCTGGATACCCACCGCCTCACCCCACGGGGATGAATGGAGGTAAGGCGGCCAGTGGCAGCCAGGGCTGAGCATGTGGATTATGATGATGAAGGTCAGACATGTCCATGCACATCTGAGTCACGGCCACAATGCGTGGCTCTTACATAATTATGCGGAGGCGCTTGTTTACATTGCCAGTCGAGGGTGTATGGCGTGCGTGTGCGTTGACTGGGCTACTTCCTCTCTGCCGGGGAAAGCTTGCCGAGGGAGAGAGTTGAAACGGAGGGGGCCGGAGGGCGCTCGGGTCGGGGTCGGAGGCAGCGGGCTGGGGACCTGGCATTGTTTTTCATCCGCGGAGAACGCGGACCGCCACAATCACATTCACTCGCTGGCACCGGTCGGGATCGCGATTCAACAACATCACAATCCTGGAAAACTCGTCCGGATGGCAATTTTTCGGTGTTGAATTTCGTTCTTTTTCTTTTTCTTTCCTTTTCTTTCTTTTTCGGATGGAAATGGAATTGGTTGGGGTGAGCTGTCAGCCTGTCAAGACTCGATAATGAGACGAAGCCCGCCCCACGTTTGTTTCTTGTATCGTTGTTGTACTGTAACCTGCAGCAGCTAATGCAGAGATGTACTCCGTACATGGTGCTTTTTTCATGCGCAGCCTGTCAACAAGTCATCAAACAGGCGGCTTGCTGTCAATGGTCGCGGGTGGGTGTGTGCGTCCGGGGCGTGCATCGCTGTTTTGTAAGCGTGTTGTACGGTACGGCGCAGGGTCGAGTCTGTCAATGCTGACCCAGCGTCCGGGATGGGGGAAAAAGGAAAGGGAAAAAAAAATAACCCTTTCAAGCCATCAAGCGAGACCGCACAAAAAAAGGGCCTTTAAAATTGGGACAATGGCAAAAAAGGGCAGGTTACAGAGAAAGGGCCGAAAAAGTGGGACAAAACGCTTCCCGCGCCGGGGGGAACGCGGAGCCGCGAAGCGCCCAGCCCAATAATGATACCAAACAACCAGCGGCGCAGCGACCCCCCTGTCAGGCAGCGCAGACTCCAAGAGATGGCAGCCCAAGGCGGTGAATCACCGCCATTTGGGACAGATCGAAAAGCAGGGGCGTCGTTTGGCCATCTTGCATGAAGACAAGTGGGTGTGCGGGAGGGTATGCACGCTGCACGGCCTGGCCTCACCGTGTGCATACATATGCAGGCCGGGCGCTCCGTACGGAGGATTTGCATCGGGCTGGGGTAAGCTTCCCGATCGGCATGTTGGATGGCTGTCAGGCCTGTCATATGCAGAAGACCTGTTTACGTGGCCATGATTTGCCAGCGTGCGCTATCGAGGATATCGTCCGGCGCCGAGGCCTGAAGAGCGCAGGCTCAGGGCTTTGGGTTCCAGCGCAAAGGAGCCGCGAGAGACCAGGATCCCTGTCGAGCAAGCCCCCGTCTCCGCGAGCACTGACGATTTCACGTCTATCGGCTCAGACTGCATGGAAAAGAATAATAAAATAATAATAGGGATGATCTGAGGCACCAGGACGGTGGTAGCACCGTAGCGGGCATGTGCTCGCGAGGGCGGCTGCGGAACCGCATCGCGGCGCCAACGGGGTAGAATCGCCCAAAGGAGTAGGAGGCTGGAACGTGGCTGGCCGGACCATATCCGCGAACCAGCGACGCGGGTTTGCGATCCTCGATAGATCAACACTCGCCCTTCTTGATCGTCGCATCCCGGTTCTAGACTGTCGACAGCGTGCGTCGCCGGAAGACATACTCCGTACACAGGACACGCATCCCAACGATCGCATGCACGGTCGATGAAGCAGAGGATGCACCGTTGACGCGTCCAGAGCCAAGCGGATGCTCGGGATGGCACCGAAGCGATCGGGTTGACGACTCGGTCGAGGCCCGAGAGGCGCACAGAAGAGATTGATAATAGTAAATAACAATATTCAGGAGTTGCTCGGGCATCCAGCGCGACGGGTCGCGGACGAGTTCCCCGGCAAGGCTACGGGCCCGGTTTGGGGTTGTGCGGCCATGTGGGAAGAGGGAGGCCTAGGGCTGGAGAAGATCGTAGCCCGCTCGGGCAACTCTTGCTACGCCGGATCGCAGTCCGCGGTCAGGAGTTTCCCTCTTTTTGGGCCCGCGAACCCGGTCGACTGGCGTCGTCCGTCTTCCGCGCCCTACCCGATGCCTATGCCGTGCTCTCGTCCGAAGAGAAGCCTAGGCGATGCGGGAGTGACCGTCGGGTTGAAAGCTGAGACGCGAGCGTTGCGATGCGGTGCGCGGTCCATGGGCATGGACATCTGTGCTCTGCAGCTCTGGAGAGTACACAGTACAGAGTGCTATACGCAGCACGTCTGCTCGTCCCCAGCGTTGGCCCCGGCGATGTTGCAACAGTAGAGGGGACTGTCGATGTCCGCGCGAACTCCGTCGCTTGGGCGTGAGGGGACGAGTTTTCGCCGGGGAGAGGCCAAGGGAGAACCCGGAGGGCCGGGCCTAGCGCGCTCCACCTCTCCATGGTTCAACGGGGAAGGGGAAAAAAAACAGTCGATTGAGACACGGTGGGTCGCACACTGAGCTTGTAGGAGTTTTTTTTTTTCTCCTGGAAAACCCCGAGGTCCAGCGGAAGTCGTATATAGAGACAGTGGTGCCCACTGCGGATGCAGGTGCCACGCGAAGAAACAAGGGAAAACAACATTCCATCCAGACACCTGCAGCGACACAACAAACAATCCTCACCCGACTCGACCTGCGCTCCACGTTACACTCCGACGTGGTGTCTTCCTCCGCCACGGGAACACTGGTGCCTGACTGCATCCGCTGGGAGCGCGGATGATCACGACGAAGCAGTGAGCTGTGAGACGGCACTTGGTCCGACGCAGCATTAGCACCACCCGCGGGGAAGCGAAGAAGGAACAACACCGTTATCGCATCGATCGCAGGCGCCTGCATCCCGGCCACCGCCGCCTCTCGACTATATAACAGACGGGCGATCGATACGAGACCAGCAACAAAGGACGACCACCGTCTGTGTACTTTTATCCATCTACCACTCCCGAGTCGACTGACGCGGGCCTGTGACTGTGCAGGCAGGGCTGAGAGCATCATCTGCGCCGCGCCTGTCATCTGCCTTACCGCCACGCCCCCCACACCGCCGATATCAGGAACAGAGCTGTCATCTCATTATTAGATTCCTCGCCCTGCACGTCCCCCGCGGGCCGCCCCTTCCGCCTCATCTCCGCGCTTGACCGCTCAGATCCTATATCAGCGCCCCTGGCTCCCGCTTTGTCTGTTTGCTGTCTTATCGCGGGCTTTGTCTCCTGCCTTCCCTCCCTATATATATAAGGCGCTCCCCCTGGCCGTCGCCCTCATCGCCTCCGACACGAGCCTCTCACCAGGGCTACCTCTCCCTTCCACAGCCATCTTCTACACATCCACCATGCGGTTCAGCTTCAGCTTCGGCAGCAGCACGCTGTCCTCCCCCTCGCCGTCCTCGCTGCCGCCCCCACCGCCGCCGCCCTCGCCCAACGACGGGCTCCTCGACATCACCCCGCGCAAGTCCTCCTTCTCGACGTCGCTGGGCATGAGCAACGCGTGCGCCTTCCCCTCGTGGCCCAACCGGCCGTCGCTGTCGCTGTCCGACTCGGACTCGGGCACCGTCAGCTCGTACCTGTCCGACGAGGACCTGTTCCCCGACGGCATCTCGACCCCGTCGTCCGAGGCCGTCATCGACGAGGAGCCTGCGGCCGCCGACCCCGTCTTCGGCGCGCCCGACCTGACCACCGAGGAGCAGATCGCAATGATCCGCGCCGCCGCCGAGGAGGACGAGCGCATGCGGCGATACCTGGCCCACGTGCACGCCCGCGCGCGCGCCCAGCAGGCCCTGCGCGCAGCCCAGATGGCCGCCGCAGAGAACGCCCGGCGCAAGAAGCGACGCGCCGCCGTGCCGGAGAAGAAGCGGCGCTCGACGTCATCGTCGTCCAAGTCGGAGCCGCGCTCGTGACGCCCCGCCTCTTTGCACCCTCGCGATGCCGCAAGGAGCGCGGGCGCCCGCCGCATCGCCTGCCTGTTGACCTGTTTTCCGCATCACCTACCCCCTCCACCCCGCACCTATCCTACGGCGAGATACGACGTCGCATCCGGGCGGCTAGAAAGTGTTGATCGGGCCTACTACGGATGCAGGATTACCAACCCGGCGACCGGCCGGCCTGCCACGTATGCCGTGGAACGTCTCCTTCCCCGGAACCATCCTCCACGGGGTGTGACGAAACAGCCGAGATCCGCGGACCGGAGCCGCATGTGAAGTCGGGCGGGCGGGCGGTCCGGATGCAACGGTGCCGGACCCGTACCGCCGATACCGTACGGGACGGTACGGTAATCGCCCGGGGGCGCTGCTGCCCGACCGTGTGCCTTGCTTGCTTCGGCGCTTCGACGCGCCTTCCACCATCTTCTTTCTTATCTCGCCCTCACCGCACTTCCTCCCCGCCTATCATCGCTCTCTCCTTCCTCACCGCTACCCCTCCATCCCCGCCGTATGACTCATAGCAGCTCTTTTCTGATCCTGCATGCCTCTCTGTTTTGTCATGTCGATCTGTCTGGTCATTGGAGTGCTCTGATTTTTGAGCGTGTGTCATGACGACGGTGTTTCTGTTTTCTTTTTTTCGGGTTTTCTGGTTGTTCGGCTCTGCATGGCTATATACCCCCTGTCGCGTCTGTTTTCCTTGTTTTTTTTTTCTCGGTCTTATGTGTGTGTTTCCAAATACCCAGCATCGGTTCCGGCATAGCATGGCATAGCGCTGCGTCTGTGATTTTCGTTTCATTTTCACGGCGTTTTCGTCTTGGTCTCGATCTCGTTAGCATGGCATCGCACTGCGTCGCATCTCCTAGCATAGCATAGCATCGCTGAGTCTTAATCGGATCGGACTTGAAACGAAACATTGCATTTTCCATTCTCTTTCCGTTCTGAGTAGACAATCATAGGTCGTAGCTTTCGTCGATCCAGATCGGGACAGTCGTTTCTTTGAGATGAAAACAAAGAGCAACACAAAGACAGCGTGCCAAGCCTCAAGACGCATGCAGCTTTTCTTTCACTACGGAATACATATGCATTGATCCTTTGCCCAATTTTCCAGAACGACTTTCCAGAACACCCTCAATCAGGGCTGTTTCCTGTCTGCTAATGCACCTTTCTTTCTTTGTCTCTATCTAAGATTGCAGTAGTACGCCGGTAGTAATAAATAGTAGTGGCGGTGAGTGCGACCAGGGCCAACGAGCGGACTTGGTTCTGGCTGTCTCGACGATAGATAATAAAATGATATGCTAAATTAATCAATTATGCCCCTGCCTGAGCTGGGGATGGGATGGGGATGGGCTGTGCTGTACTGTACTTGTAGTCCATGGACCTTGGTTTGTTGTTGTTGTTGTTGTTGTTGTTGTGTTCATTTGTCCTGTCAGATAGTCAAGATAATTTTAAATCGACTTAGCTGGGTAGATGAAGAGACAACGAGACAAAGAAAGAGAAACACAAAGAGCGTAAGTAAATGGGTATATAGATAGATAGATAGATAATCAAATCGACTAGCTAACTGACTAAAGTGACAAACAAATTAGCACCTGAGCAATTGATTTGATAGTCGGGTAGTCATCATATCTTATTCGTCCATGATTGCCCTTTGTCTCCTAGAAGCATAGGATAGGAGGAGGACAGGATAGCCAGGTCACGGTGGGAGTTGTGGTGTTATACAGCCGCAGTACAAGAGTAGTCCATCAGGATAGGCTTGCTATCATGGCAGTCAACTGGTCTGTCCTTCTTTCTTCATTATTAACTTCACGATTTTACTCCAGGATGGAGGCCGCTCAGTCAGTCAGTCGGGTCGAGTCGAGTCGAGGATTCGTTCACCCCATCATCATCATCATCATCATCATCATATTCACATGGTAATGTTCGCTGTTGGTTGTAAGTCTGTTGGTATGGAGTACTTCATATCCTCATATCTAGTTATCGACCTAGTCAAAGTACCCTCCTTTCCTGCTGCTCTTCCTGCGTTCCTTGCCTTTCTCCCAGCCCCCCC
>ENA-UOWK01000231-UOWK01000231.1-bioreactor-metagenome-genome-assembly--contig:-NODE-231-length-56051-cov-28.191514_pt1 | contig 56051 bp, 46 predicted proteins | sample MGYA00238157_ERZ761612 | MGnify/ENA primary metagenome ERZ761612 (study PRJEB28901, sample SAMN06268035) | bioreactor metagenome | isolation source: Joint BioEnergy Institute, California, USA... | reverse complement strand
AGACTATGCCATTGGAGCATGCCTCAACCAGCTGGATAAAGAAGGCAGGCTACATTCTGTTGCCTACTACTCCAGAAAGATGACACCCCTAGAGCTAAACTATGACATCCATAACAAAGAATTATTGGCCATTGTTGCAGCCCTGAAGGAATGGAGGCATTATCTAGAAGGAGCCAAGCATCAGATCCTAATATATTATGACCACAAGAACTTGGTTCACTTTACTACCACCAAAGAGCTGACCCGGAGGCAAGCTAGATGGGCTGAGGAGTTGGCGCGGTATGACATTCAGATCACCTACAGGAAAGGAAGAGAGAATGCCAGAGCCGATGCCCTTAGCCGGAGACCAGACTATGAGACAGGAAAGCCGGGAATTCAGCCAGCAATCTTCAGAACCAAGGCAGACAGCACACTTGTTCTAGCCAGGCAGCTAGCACCAGTTTTCCAAATCACTGGCTCATGGGAAGAAGAAATCAAGAAAGCCTATAAGAATAACTCTATAGCCCAGGAGTTAATGAAGATCTTAGAAAAATCTGAAACACAGGAGCCTGCAGAAAGGGACCCCAACATAACCATAGGAGAAGAAGGCATTATTTTGTACCAGGGATTGATCTATATGCCTGCCAAACTCTAAGAACAGCTGGTCAAGGACATTCATGAAGCCCCAGCACATGGCCACCAAGGAATGGACAAAACTATTGAACAAATCACCAGGAATTTCTATTTCTCAGGGCTCAGAAAGATAGTACAAAAAGTGGTCTCCCAATGTGATCTCTATATAAGAAGCAAAGCTGCTAGGCACACCCCATATGAATATTTACAACCCCTGAAAGCACCTAAAAGACCTTGGCAATCTATATCCCTGGACTTCATCACAGATCTGCTGGAGTTGCAGGAGCCCCTGACCAAGGTGAAATATAATTCAATCCTGGTTATTGTGGATAGGCTTATCAAATATGCCTACTTCCTACCCTACCAGAAAACAGCTAATACAGATGACTTGGTATATACCTTCCTACAGGTAATTGTGGGAAACCATGGCTTACCAGATAAGATTGTGTCAGACAGGGACAAGCTGATCACATCCAAGTTTTGGCAATCCTTAACACAGCAATTGGGCTCTAAATACAAGCTGTTGACAACAGCACACCTACAGACAGATGGACAGACTGAGCAGACTAATCAGACCCTAGAACAATACCTTTGCTGCTATATTAATTATCAACAGAATAACTGGGTTGAATTGTTGCCTTTAGCCCAGTTTGCATACAATAGTGTGAAGACTGAAGCCACCCAGGAATCACCATTCTATACCAACTATGGGTTTGAGCCTACAGTATATCAAGAGCCTATTTCTGGCAAGATCTTAGCCCAGAAAGGAATCCTCAAGGCAGACCAATTGAAGGAGCTACACCAACAGCTGAGCCTGGATGTTCAATTCATTGCTTACCAAGCAGCCATGTACTATAATCAGCAGCACCAGGAGGCACCTGAATTTAAGAAGGGGGATAAAGTCTACCTCCTCAGAAAGAACATTAAGACACAGAGACCTAGCAACAAACTGGATTTCAAAAAGATTGGACCCTTCGAGATTGAAGAACAGATTGGGAAAGTGAACTATAAACTCAGATTGCCAGAGAATATATAAATACACCTTGTTTTTTATGTCTCTTTGTTGGAACCAGCACCAACCCATGCAACAGTCATTACCAAAACTGAAGAAATACTGCCTGAAAACCTGGAAGCAGATCAAGAGTACAAAGTTGAAAAGATACTGGACAGTGGATATGTGGACAGTCAGTTCAGATACCTGATTAAATAGGCAGGGTATGATGATTCAGAAAACACCTGAGAACCTCCTGAAAACTGTGAAGGCTGCAAAGACCTTATTAAGGAATTCCACCTCTGGAACCCAGATTGCCCAAAACCAGAGGATCCACTGCCTTGGAGGAAAAAAAATCAGCCAAGGAAGAATCCCAGAATGGGAGGTGGGATAAATCTACAGACAAATTAGCCTTACCTGAGGCACTTAATAAACTGATATTGATGACTGAGTTGGAAGCCACTGCCTGAGTATTTGAAGAAGAAGGATCAGCATCAGAACCCTTATAATATAGTCTCTTGGAACAAGAACCCTCAGGACCCTCAGTCTCAGCCTTCAAGCACTCTAACTCTTTCAAATCCTCAACAGCCTGAGCCTTCTTTAATAACATAAGAGCCCCACAACATTCCAACAACTCTGTCTGCTTTTCAGCACGTTCTAGACAGGCCATAGAAGCACAAAAAGCTTGATGGGCAGCTTCACAATTGGCATGGGCCTTATCTAAAGCCCTTTTCAATTGAATGACTAGGGGGGGTCAGAAAGGATAGAAAAAAAAAAGGGGAAAAACAAACAGTCAGAATCCTCCACCTCAGTAGCATTACAGTTGGCATGACCCTGGTGACAGCACTCTCCACAGCAGGAATAATTGGGGAAAACTTTGCATTTCACCTTCTTGCCCTTCTCTTGAAGTAAAAGACAACAGGTACACAAAACAGGCATAGCTTCACCTAGGAGATCAACCTTGGCACCTAAAGAAAAGTGCTTGGAATCCTGTTCTGCATGACAGTGTTTAGGAGGCATGGCAACATTATAGGACTTGCAGAGGAGGACTCACAAAAGCAGGAAAAGCCTAAATATAGGCAGAAGCAAAGGAGAATCTTTGGGCCAAAGATCCTTAAGAGAGGAGGTAGTGTTATAGCCAGAATTGGCATAAAAAAGGGGTATGTCATGTGGAGGTCATATAACAATAGATCAAAATAATCCATCTGACATCTTGATTTAAGGAGCCCTATAATCCAATGAGCCCCATGATCCAACACCCAGAATGATCTAAATGACTCATTGATCCAGGCAGATAGGCATGTATATAACAATGTTTCTTTCAGACAGATTCCAACCCTCATGGTTAACTCACATAGCAACCTGTCATATAGGCATTGCTAGTAACACAGGTCTATTCTTGCTCTTATATTGCTCACCCCCTTGTTTCTTGTCTTCAAGATAAACCAATGACCCCTTTAGGTCTAGTTATCTAGGCCTGTTGTTATATTACTTCACCTGCAGAATATCCTATACTCTTTGTCCCTAAGAAGAATGGGAAGTTATGGCTCTGTGTGAATTATCATCAGCTTAATAACATTATTATCAAGAACTGCTATTCACTGCCACTCATTTCAGAGCTTCAGGATAGACTTAGAAAGGCCAGATACTTCACCAAGCTGGATTTATATGAAGGCTATTACCTAATTCAAATGAAGGAAGGAGAGGAATGAAAAACTGCCTTTAAAACCCACCTAAAACATTTTAAATACACAGTTATGCCATTTGGACTCACCAACATATCTGCTATGTTCCAGAGCCTAGTCAACAACACATTGTGGGACTATCTAGACATCTTTTATATAGCCTACCTCAACAACATCCTCATCTATCTGGAAATTCTGGAAGAGCATAAGGAATATGTGAAGATGGTCCTAAGAGCTCTGCAGAATAGAAAGCTCTCTGTAGCCCCAGAGAAATACAAATAACACACCCAGAAAGTAGAGTTTCTAGGATTTGTTATTACCCCAGAGCATGTGGAGATGGATGAAAGAAAACTGGCCACCATTAGAAAATAGCCTACTTTTACTTCAGTTAAAGAAGTGCAATCCTTTCTTGGATTTGCCAACTTTTACTGAAAATTTATCTGGAACTACTCCAAGGTTGCAGAACCCTTGATACAGCTTACTAGAAAGAAGCAGAGCTTTGAATAAGGGGAAGAACAGCAAGCAGCATTTAAAAAGTTGAAGCAGAAGTTCTGTGAAGAACCTGTTTTGAAGATTTATAACCCTGAGAAACCAGCTATATTAGAAACAAATACTTCAGACTATACCATTAGAGCATGTCTCAGCCAGCCAGATGAGGAAGGCAGGCTACACTCTATTATCTATTACTCCAGGAAAATGATGCCCTCAGAGCTAAACTATAACATCCATGACAAAGAATTACTGGCCATTGTTACAGCCCTGAAGAAATGGAGGCATTACCTAGAAGAAGCCAAGCTTCAGACCCTAATATATTGTGACCACAAGAACTTGGTTCACTTTACTACCACCAAGGAGCTGACTTGAAGACAAGCTAGGTGAGCCAAGGAGTTGGTGTAATATGACATCCAGATCATCTACAGAAAGGGAAGGGAGAATGCCAGAGCCAATACTCTTAGCTAGAGACCAGACTATAAGACAGGAAAACCCAGAATTCAGCCAGCAATCTTCAGAACCAAGGCAGATGGCACACTTGTTCTAGCTAAGCAGCTAGCACCAATTTTTCAAATCACTGGTTCATGGGAGGAGGAAATCAAGAAGGCCTATAAAAATAACTCTATAGCCCAGGAATTAATGAAGATTCTAGAAAGATTTGAAACACAGAAACCTGCAAAGAGGGACCCCAACATAACTATAGAGAAAGAAAGCATTATTCTATACCAAAAACTAGTCTATGTGCCTGTCAAACTCTGAGAACAGCTGGTCAAAGATATCTATAAAGCCCCAGCACATGGCCACCAAGAAATGGACAAAACCATTGAATGAATCATCAGGAATTTCTACTTTCTGGGGCTCAGGAAGACAGTACAAAAAGTGGTCTCCCAATATAATCTTTGTATAAGAAGTAAGGCCACTAGGCACACTCTATATAAACATCTACAACTCTTAAAAGCATCTAAAAGACCTTGGTAGTCTATATTCCTGGACTTTATCACAGATCTGCCAGAATCAGAGGAACCCCTGACCAAGGTAAAATATAATTTAATTCTGGTTATTGTAGATAGACTTATTAAATATGCCTACTTCCTGCCCTACTGAAAAACAGCTAATACAGATAACTTGGTATATACTTTCCTACAGGTAATTGTGGGGAACCATAATCTACCAGATAAAATTGTGTCAGACAGGAATAAGCTGGTCACATCCAAGTTTTGGCAATTCTTGACTCAGCAATTGAGCTCTAAGCACAAGCTGTCCACAACAACACACCTACAGACAGATGGACAGACTGAATAAATTAATCAAACCCTGAAATAATACCTCTGTTGCTACATTAATTATTAACAGAATAACTGGGTTGAATTATTACCTCTAGCCCAGTTTGCATACAATAGTATAAAGACTGAAGCCACCCAGGAATTGCCATTCTATGCCAACTATAGGTTTAAGTCTACAGTGTATTAAGAGCCCATTTCTGGCAAGGTCTTGGCCCAGAAAGAAATCCTCAAGACAAACCAGCTGAAGGAGCTACACTAACAGCTAAGCTTAAACATTCAATTTATTGCTTACTGAGCAGCCATATACTACAACCAACAGCATCAGGAGGTGCCTAAGTTTAGAAAGAGGGATAAGATATACCTCCTCAAAAAGAACATCAAAATATAGAGGCCTAGTGACAAACTGGATTTCAAAAAGATTGGACCCTTCAAAATTGAAGAACAAATTGGAAAAGTGAACTATAAACTCAGATTGCCAGAAAATATGTGAATACACCCTGTTTTTCATGTCTCCCTGTTGGAACCAGCGCCGACCCATGCAACAGTCATTACCAAAGCTGAAGAAATACTGCCTGAAAACCCAGAAGCAGATCAAGAATATAAAGTTGAAAAAATACTGGACAGTGGATATATAGACAGTCAGTTCAGATATCTAATCAAATGGACAAGATATGATGATTTAGAGAATACCTAAGAACCTTCTAAAAACTGTAAAGAATGCAAAGACCTCATCAAGGAGTTTCACCTCTGGAACTCAGATCATCTGAAGCTAGAGAATCCACCACCCCAGAGGAAAAAAAGTTGGCCAAGAAAGAATCCCAGAAAGGGAGATGAAACAAAGCAGACAAATTAACCCTATTCAAAATATTAGACAAACTGACACTGATGGCTGAATTGGAAGATACTGCCTGAGTATTTGAAGAAGAAGAATTGGTATTGAAACCCTTATAATACAGTCTCTTAGAATGAGAATCCTCAGAACCCTCAGCTTCAGCCTCTAGATAATCTAACTCTTCAAGATCTTCAATTGTCTTTGTCTTCTTCTGAAGCATTAAGGAACCCCAACAACAAAGAAAATCTTGCTGCTTTCAAGCTTGATAAAGATGACTCAGGCTTTTTTGCAGCAAATCAAGAGCTATTTGCTCCTCCTTTTCTGCCTTATCAATGGCTTGTTTTAACCAATCAACTAACTATATTAGTGAGAAAAACAAATGGGAGGGCCAGGAACCTCACAATCAGCCCCTAAAAGACTACTACTGTTATAAGCAGTTAGCTCATGCTGGACACACTCCCCACAGTGTGAATACCCAGAATTTATTTTGCAAATAATCTCAGGGTCCCCATCCTTTCAGCAAGCTTGGCAAAGGAGACACAAACTACAAGGAACAAGTATTTTGCTACCTAGCAAATCAATCTTGTCAGCCAGGACCAAACACTTCTGAGACTTAACAGACTGTAGGTTAGAATGCTTGTGTTTAGGAGGCATGGCAGTGGTGAACTCACATAAGAAAGAAAGATCAAGGACAAATAACAGAGAAGGTGTTATAAGACACAGATAGATCTTTGGGCTGAAGATCTCTAGAGAGAGGGGTAGTATTACAGATTAAACAAATTAGGAAGAAGATCACATAATGGATTATATATAATCTATTTCTATAATCCAACTTCATGATTTATTTTCATGATCCAACTTCATGATCTATTTTTATGATCTAACTTCATGATCCATTTCCATGATCTCAGGAAACAGCATGTATATAATGATGTTCTTTTCAGACAGAATCCGACCCTTGTGGTCAACTCACATAGCAATTTGTCATATAGGCATTGCTAGTAACACAGGTCTATTCTTGCTTTTATATTGCTCACCCTCTTGTTTCTTGTCTTCAAGATAAACCAACAACCCTTTTAGGTCTAGTTATCTAGGCCTGTCATTACAATCACCTTAATCACCATGATCACTATGATCACCAAGACTTGGGAAAAAGGTATATATATAATAATGCTTCTTTCAGACAGAATTAAACCCTTGTGGTTAACTCTTATAGCAACCTGTTATATAGGCATTGCTAGTAATATAGGTCTATTCTTGCTTTTATATTGCTCACCCCCTTGTTTCTTGTTTTCAAGATAAACCAACAACCTCTTTAGGTCTAGTTATCTAAGCCTGTTGTTACACTTTAATCACAGTTATCTATTCTCAATTCCCTGATTAAATTGCTCTAGGCTGGCCCCTTATTTCAGAGTTAGTAACAATCTTTGCAGTTGCTATCAATTCTATTAAAAAGCCAGTTTTATTAAAGTTGTAGATATCCTGTTCAGTAATACTATATTGCTATACAATCTTAAGAATATGCTGAAACTACTTTTTGATAATTTTTAGATTCTCACATAAAGCCTGTTGATGATCATATTTGCAGCTGTATTTTGATTTGAGCTTATTGTGACAGTTGACAAATTATTGCACCCATTTCTTGCTAAGAGGGCTTGGGGATTTCAATTGGCTTAATAATAAGAAACTGGCTATATCTTCTACAGTGCTAATTCTTGGTGGTAGGCTCTGTTAGTCCATGGATAAGATCTATTTTATAAGTGTAGATTCTTCAGTTGCAGTAAGCTTTCAACTATTAGGCTCTGCATCAACATGTGCAGAACACTCACATATGCAATAGGTCAATGTAGATCACTTCACATTGTATGCTTTTGCAGCCGCTCAAATACTTTTTATTTGACTTGATTGAATTGCTTTGATGGCAAGCAAGATACAGCCCTCTTGCTGAACTGCTGAATCTGCTTGTTTTGCTTGTTTTGGTGGCATATTTGTAGTTGAAGTTGATGAATATGTTGTGTTGGTTGGTTACATGGCCCGCTTGGTGTCTGATTATATTATATGAACTCATTGTTTGTAGAACAAGGATGGTGCAGGAGTGTCACAGAAAGCATTCCAAACACAACTTGCTGAAAGTGAGTTGGTGTTTTTCATTGATGTTACTTAAGCTCAGTGGCTCAGGTTTGCAAGACACCTGTGCAGTCTTGAAATAATACAGAGAAGCAAGCGCTGATGACAAGAGGCCTGAGCTTGTTTGCAGCACTAATCTTGCACTCCATTATCACCACAAAAGACTACCTTGTATGAAGACTGGGGACCCCTTGAAAGCTCTTGTGCTTTGAACACTTTTCTGTAGAGTATCTTGGGATAATACTTGCACCTTTACAAATCATATCGCCATCATGACTTAGGTTTCATCCAGAATCAGGTGTGATAGAGGTAGTCTCTGGGAATGAGTTACATAGCAGTAAAAGCTCAGAAATCTAGATGCTCTGTGTTTTGAAGGTCTCTGATCCGAGGTCAATTCTGTATCCTAGGGCACTGTTTATGCAAAGAAAGAATCAAGTCCGGAAATTTCATGCTCTGCAGAATATGACTAGCTGAATCCCAAGGTAGAAGTTCAGCGAAAATCCGGCGCTGTCCCTTTTGGTAAGAAGTTTCTTGCTCAGACCACTGCCATACTGCCTAACATTTCAAAAAAAAAGACCAATGTAATTGTATCATATAATACTGGCACGATACTCATTATGAGAACCTTCCTGGAGAAACAAAAGACTGCCGAGGTGTTTCATAATAGTCTCATCTACATGAAGCCACTCTCCCGTCTGCGCCGCATAATTCCTCATCACATGAAGTCATCTAGGAAATTCGGATCTCGGTCTTGATTGCAGCTCTGTTGAATGTTCTCTTCACTCATCAAATCATCATATGCATGTTCTTTTTGCCACTTCAATTGCTCCCTCTCCTTCCTCTCTCTTTTCTCCTGGGCCCGCTTCTCCTCCCTTATTCTCCTCTCCTCTCTTCGCTTTTTCTTCAGGTACTCCTCCTTCTCTGCCATAAGGTCCGGGAATCTCTCGACACGCGTCTTGTTTAGCCTGTTGATGATGGCATTATCGCGTGTAGGAACAAATATCCTGCGCGTCAGCTTGGGGTTATGAAATGACACCTGGCCGATTGCCATTGATCCATTCTTCATGAGATTCGACCACGGCGTATAGATCACGGTTATGTTATCCTTCTTGTTCCCTGGTTTATAAATAAGCCACAGTGGCCCAGATTCAAGGGATCTCGTAGCTACCTTCAATCGAGTTCGCCTTAGTGAGCTGTGCGCAGTCCTCTAGGAGTTTCTTTGGGATATTATCCCAGGTCTCATTGTCGCGAAGACGTAAATAGACATGCGCACTGGAGAGATTATCGACATGGAACTGCAGACTAGTCAGGCAATCGCGGAGACCGGAACCCTGTGCAAAAAGAGTAAAAGACAAACCCTGGTAACATTCAAGCAGAGTGTGTCAGTGCCCGGAGATGAATAGTAAATGAAATTAAGGTGGGATTAGAGTACCAGACATCCTGTTCTAACCCATATTTGATAAGGTCTTCGTCTGTTAACGATCAGACCAGTTGCCTGAGTATCAGAAGGCTACTGTACGCTGCCATACTCTCAAACTTGTCTTTCCCGACGTAGATCAAAGCCGGAGGAGAAACCACATTGGAGGTGAAATAGTAAACCATTTCGAGACAGTTGCCCAAGGCTGTATGCTCAATGAAACCCGGAATCCCTGTTGTTTAACCTCTCGCGCAGAACGGCATGAAGTCTTGATCCTAATAGACGCGATTCCCAGAAGACCGCTCTCTCACTGTCCAGTGGCTACTAAGTACCCTTAGTAGTACTACTGCGTCCGTCCCAACTTTGTGGTGTTGTGGCTGCAGCCGAGCTTAGTAATCATCTGAGTAAGTTACATGTAGTTACTGCCCGCGGTTGAATTCTACCCCAACTTATTCGAGACACACTATTGCTTTTCCAAGGTTGCTTTTAGGGCCCAATATTCTCATTGCCGAAGGTTTCTATTCTAGAACCTTTGTCTAGGATGCAACCGCTGCACCCTCCGAAACTGTGATTTGAGCAGCAATTGATGTAGTGTGCCTTCTTTCTCTTTTGTACTTCTAACGGAGTAGGTTAACTTTGGCAAAGGGCTTACTTGACTGCATTTTTGTCAATCATGTGTGGTGCCGCTTGCATTTGGTTCATCAGTTAACCTCCCAGTTTCAAAGCTTGTTTACATTTCTAAACATAGGTCCTTTGTTAATGCTTTATCCACTGCCTGTCATGCAAACTTCTTTCGGTTGAGATAAGAGCTATCTGCAAGGGGCTATGTTTACTGGCATGTTGAGTAACATTTGCATCGGTAACACGCATTTTAGCACGGTTCGGGCCTTAAGGTATGGAGGATATGAGAATGTTTTATGAAGTCTCCTATAATAGTGTTTGACTGTTTTCTCCTGAATATTGTGCGCTGAGATAGACCGCCCTTTGGCCTCTTCATCTATTAGGATTTTCCTTGATATTCAAGTCGAAGGGAGGGATTAAGGTACTCAAGCCAAGATACTAACCCCACAGAGATGTCAAGCTGCGACAACTCTTTGTACAGAATAGCACTGCTGTATAAAGCTTTGTAATCCAAAAGTAGACGTCATATCTATCAAAGTTGAACAAGTATGAGTACTTTTGCATTAATTTAGCATTTTCCTGCTTACTATGGCACAAAGGAGGATGAGACTATAACACTTAGGCATTATATATGCAGTACATACATATTAAGCTACTGGCCTGTATGGTTTACATGGTACTCTCCAATTCTGATGTAGCCAGGATATGTATAGCCTAGGATATTTTGTAGGACACCAACTGACGGAGCCAAGCTGTGAGTTAGGGAGGCCGGCATTTGCTCATGCATGATGCAGTTTTGAAATTATCTCATGCTAGTGTAGTTGAATAGTGATATTGCCAATCTTCATCTACATGTAAACTTAATTTACCAATGCATAAGTACAGACCTAGGTACTAGACACACTATGAGTCTATAAATTATAGCTGGATTGTGTGATTCCTACAGCAGTTGATGTGACTGGGACTATGGGCTGCGATCGATTTTTTGAGAGCTAGCAAAAAGTGAGTTGTATACTGACCCAAATGGCCTAGTATAAGCTAGTATAAGCTGTACGGAGATGTATTTTAATGGATATCCTCCTACCTCAGGTTGGCATGTATGTGGTAGGCCTCTATTTGTTGTCCCAATGCGTATAACTATCCCGTACAACAAGGACCTGGACAACCTTGGAAGAAGAGCATGATACGCCGGTACTGAATACTGGTCGATAGGTATCTACTTCCTAGGTAGGTATATCAGCAACTACCTCCCAGAAGAGACCTGCCTACACAGTATTGATTGTCGCGGCTCCCGTTACCAGGAAAAGACAAAGAAAAGAGTTGAAACGAAGCACAACTAAGTTACAAGTAGATAGTGCCAAGCACCGCATGGTACTAGTACCAGTCAAACCCACACTGCCTACCTGCCCGCTCCTACCATTCTACTCCATATTCTATTAGTACTCTGCAATTCACACTCATGACTATGAAGGGCCCTTGCCGTCCTAAACAGCCTATAGGAAAATTTACAGATCATGCAGGTGGTAGCATCAAAACCATTGTTTTCAGTAGCTTAATACGCATACTGCGCTAAATGTTAACTGCTTAGGTTGGACAGTGGGCAGCACAGTCTGCAGGTACCCTTAGCCGCTAGGAGACGGAGTAGTCCTCACAGTATGGAGTAGAATAGAACCCCAAGACGTGCAAGCTGTAGCAGCATCCATCCCGGAGACCATCGACAGACTTCCGGACTGTGACAGCGTGGCGGACAAGTAGGCGGTGGGAGATACTGCCGGGACTACTTGGCTATATCAACCACCTCACGATGCCATGATTTCTCTCTTTTTCTTCTCCATGCTTTTGATTCTGTATGACAAGCTACCATAGTTTCAGCTAATAATACTATGACTGGGCGCCGTCACACGGACAGTACATACTTTGATTGAATCCGAACTCGCGCCTTGATGGTTCTGACTCTCTCGACCAACCATCCACACATCGTATCGGTCACTTTCGCCATCAATGTCCACAATCAAATTTGCTTCTGAACCACATATAGATAGTAGGTAAGTTCGTGGCGGTTTCTATCTGTTAGCCTACGCCTCCTCAAATCATAACCACTTGCGGCTCTCCAGATCTCTCCGACTGTCACTCTTGGACCCAGTCGGTCAATCAACAGTCAGACCACCTCTGCGTGACATACATTGCACATGCATTTCCCCAACGGCAGGGCTCTTGCGCTCCTCTTGTTGGTCTTCCCTGGGAGTCTTCTGAAACCTGGACTACGGAGTACACATGTCCACTGGTCCATTCATCAAAGACTTCGCAGTAGTAGTACATTTCAGATTGCCTCCGTAGATGTCGCGAGCTTTCTGCTGCATGATCCGAGGAATGATCATGGCATCCCGGGCCCTCCAACACCTAGTGTTAACGATGGGACTATACATGACCCATTGTTTTAGTGGCTGTGTGGGAACTGCACCGTCTTGGCTGGTGATATGAAAAGCCTAGGAGAGCTGCGAAACTAGCGCCTGACGCTGCGGAATGTATCTCGCACTTGTGCAGTTGATCCAAGTCTTCGCCGCCGATTGGACTCGGAATATCCAAGAACACAGTGTTCGTTTTGCTCTTTCATCCTGCGCCCCTGCGTACGTACTGTGTAGCAGGTAGGCCCTCAGTTGAGTCAACCGGTCACACTTGGCATGACGTGTTTAGGACTGGTGGAAGAAGTGGACGGGAGCAAGATCCAGGGTGGGCCTTCCCGACAGCGGCCGCCATGACCCACAACCGATTCGTTGGCACAAGTTGACAGTTGTTCTTGGAGAGCAGTAACATGTGTGTTTGCTGTTCTCCAAGAGAAACGATCAAGACCAATTTGTTTGCTCTCGGGGGTTTTTGTCTTTATTTCACTAATTCTTTAATGGTTTCCTCCGTGATGCCGAGGGATGCTCTGGTATGGTACCCCGGAAGCGAGTGGACCGGGAGCCTGCAGCTGTCGACCTACATCCGTCCTAGGGACTCCATACGGAGAAAAAAGAACTTGGGGACTGGAGGGGCCAACTCGCCCTGCGGGAAGCTATCGGAACCCCACTTGCTTAATGCACGGAAAGCGTATTATCATCCTCATATCCACCGAGCCACGCTATTATCACCATCATAATCATCATTATTATATTAATATAATATTAAGTATTTGTATTCTGCTCATGGGAAAGTCGGGCTGGGCCGCGCGCAGCCATCGGAATGCCCCTCTGGCTCCGCACCTTCGCCATCGCCATCTCTAGCCGTACTGTGAAATAATGAATCGTTTCTGGCTGGAGCCAAGTCTGCTGCAGCGGGCGCACCCATCGCTCCCGTCCAGCCCCCCACCCGCCACATGGCCGTTACAAAAGGACGCGCCGAAGCGGCCATAGATGGTCTCTGGGAGAACTTCGAGGGGCCCCGGCCAAGACAACGACGGTCGGAAAAAGCGTCCCTGGAGTGAGAGGCCCTGCAAACGGCTAGCAAGGGATCGGCCCTACCGGCAAAGTGGGTTCCTTTTATCAGTAAAAGGTCGTTCGCAGACGCTGCCATTCGCGTAACTTGAGCTCTACGGCCGTCAAGTCCCCCCGGCAGTGTGCGATCTTGAGCAGGGAGATCCCCATGAAATCGGTGGTCAAGGCCCCTTTTCAGTTCCGCCTTCTGCTCCCATATATCTCACCCGTCTATTTGTGTACTGTGCAGTCCGCATTTATCCTGCTCTTCTCCCTTCCAGTCACTCTGCAACAGAAAGCTAAATGCCTCGGACCGGCGACAACTACGTATCGTGATGACAAATACAGTGTCGAGTCCTGATCGAGACACCGTTCGACGAGCGTTGGAGGAGGCTAGGAACAGCGATGACGGTCACATCAATCCCCATACGAGTGCCATTCTCGAGTCCGCCATTCGGGAGCTCTGGCACAAGATACAGGCACAACCCGACAGCTACATCCTCAGCCGTGACGAATTTGCTCTTTTCAACTACTTTCGGGATCGGTTCCGCGGCTCTCCCATTGCGCAACGCGCCGTGGAACGTTTCTGGAACAACTTTCAAGGGAATGTTTCCGATATTGACGGATATACGACCTAAAGCTTGGAGGAAGTGCCCTATTGCAAAAGCAGGCGGTCAGAGGAGAATGCAGCCTTCCACAACGCCTCTGCTTCTCGAGACAGTCAACCGGCGTCCGTGAACTTGACGTCGAAGTGCTGTCCAAGCTACGAGAAAAGGACTTGTGTGAAGGAAAAGAAAGTGGAGGTGGCCCAATCAATCGACGCTCCTTGCAAGATAGATGTTTCTGCTCTTCTACAGACATGAGCTCTACCAAAAGATTTGAGTTCTCTGAGCAAACTAGGTTAGTTCTTTGGTTTTGGTCCCTAAATTGGCGTCTGGTTCTTTTTTTCTCCCCTTCGCAATGTCCAACTTACGTATCGAAAGCTGTGGCCGCAAACAATCTTGAATTTGTTCGTCCAGGTGATCTCGGATAGATGGGTCTTGCAACGCGGCGGAAATGATTCCCCCTTTTTTTCTGCTTTCTCTATGTGCCGATACCAGTTGCTGTTGATTCTGTTGTTCATTTACGACGGAAGCTGATGACTTCGATGATGAACCCATGCTGCGATAAGACGTCACAGCCATGGCTCATTTGTCTGGTCGTCACCCTGTCTTGGCAGCGGCTGCCACACAGTATAGCGATCCATGTCACGGGTTCCTCCTGCCGTCTTCTCTGAAATTGGTCGAGGATGTCTCGTGTTGGAAAGAGGAACGCATTGTTAGTATCGGTCTCTATTTAGTCTCGAAACACGTTTCATCCTCGGAGACATTGCAACACAACTGGCGTTCAGACTCTGGGCGAGACGAAGAGCTTATGTCTTCACTTTGCGATACAATAGCGGTCCTTCATTCAATGTCTATCCTTGTCTTGGTCTCGCGCCACATAATCTGTCAATCTGCGCTTAGGTTTTCTTTGGCTCTCCCACTTCAAGAGACTGTTCGGGCTGGCTTTTTTCCTATTTCCTCTTGCTTGCCTCCACCTCTTTGTTACGCTTTTAATGTGTCGCTACACCCATAGTCTAAGGCGCGACGTGGCATATACCCCTGAGGTCCGTTGCAACTCGTGGTGCATGTATTTTGTGAGTTAATAATATCTGCTTTGAGATATCATAAATTATGGTATGATTGTATTTTCCACGTCTAATTGGACTAGTTGAAAACTTTTGGCTATCGAACGCTACAGCTTATACGCTATACGGTGCATGGGGCGATCACATGCTTCCGCGTCCTTTTTCTGAGACCTGGAACTACTCGCTAAGGTCCCAGGGTGGGCCATTTTAAAACAGCATCTTGTCCTCGAGACGCTGCTCAGGCCTCTGCAATTTTGGGGTAAGAACGTCGACGTAAGGCGGATGGCATGTCAACACGTGACGAGGTTGATATGCCAAAACTAAGTACTGTACATATAATGCACATCTTGGGTCGCTCGCATTCGGCAAAGCAGCTATCAATTATTGGGGTGCTCGGGAGCACAAGAGTAAGATTGATTCTAATCATCCCTAGAACGGTCAAATCAAGTTGCACTTTTGTGGTTCCTACTACCACACATTAGGCATTTTAGTTACTAAGTCTAGGCGCATAGTGACAGATGCCAGAACGGCGCACCCGCGGCAACAACCCAGTTCAGGTTTTCTCTAATAGTTCACTACTTAAGATGTTCTGACCTTTTTCTGAGTTGACAATAGCGATCACACTAGAGTCACTTATCTCCAGCTTCGCTGATTCAAGGGACTATATGTCTGTCCACAGAGAACATAGATAGAGAAATGCACAAGCATAGCTAAAGCGCGTATCAACTTACGAACGAAAAGAGCAATACCGAGGAAAGAAGTGGTTCTATCAGATCAAAGTGCCATAAGGTAAACTCACTCTTAGCATCGTCCATAGAGCGTCCTCGGAAGATCCAATTCCTTGCCTTGAAAACTAACATATCCCATAAGCAGATGGCAACTTTTACCCTTATGTCATAGATGCTGGGTCTTGTTCTCGATCAGCAATGATTAGTAGATTAAGACAGTTGCAAGTCGCGAGTGCGAGAACAGAACCTAAACCCAGGTACTGTGCCTACTTAGGTGTATGTACTGTATAGTACACAGCTCTACATGGGTCCTGCATGTAGACTCGCCTTATGAGAGAACAACCAAGTGACCAGAGACAACGATTCAGCAGACGGCAAGTCGGCGTCGGTGTCGCTGCCCCGACTCCAACTTCCCATGTCGTCCTATTGATAAAGAGCTCGGGCACCAGCCGCCAGCCGCATCAAATGATCATGCATACCGATCTCGGGTGATCGGGGACATCGGTTTAATCTATCTATTACCACTAAGGCAGCTGCCGTCAATGTAATCGACCGGCTCTTTTTGTGAACTATCATGTCAATTGGCGCTACCTATGGCGCACGGACGGGAAGAGAGTGTCTCCCATCTACTGCATATATAAGGCAGGGTATGGCCTGGCGAGCTTATTATTACAAGGCTTTCCAGGTGATCAATATCCTTTGTGCGAGAGAACATATCACTGGCAGGGTGAGTGATGTTGAAGCTGTTACGACGGATAAGGCTGACAATATGCTCCTGGGGTCTTCCTGACCTCAGAACTTTGCAGTGCAGCTTCGACGTTCTTAAGGGCGACTCGGCCTTGCTCGGAAAAGAGTTACGGTTGCCCTTGGCGCCCCATGGGCAAAAAAAAGTTTAATCCACTTAATCCACAAACTACTCCCACTGACCATTCCATGGGTTTTATCACACCACTGTGTTCATCGGATAGAGAGAATGCAGAAAAAGACTGCTCATCCTAGTAACAGTTACCTGCAATGGTCAAAGAGACGTCATAAATCCGTCAACCTCTACGTCAGACGAGGTGAAGGAAATCAGGTCAAAAGCTTGCGTGACCTTGACGTATCAGGCGAACTCCTCCGAAGACCCGAGTTGTCGACGTACGAAAAGCTTCTACCGCTTGTTTTGGAAATTTCTGGATGGACATAATAAAAGAATAAAAGACAACCAGACATTGTTTTTTTCCTATTAGCGAGATTCAAATGCGACTTCAGCTCTCTTGCTTCGAACATGCTATTATGCCCATATGGAAAGCCAGATGCAGCCCCAAGATTGACTTACCAGGACAAGTCCGATGGTGATGCTTGAAACATTGAGGCCTGGCAGTGATGCCTTCTTCCAGTCCCGGAACTAGCGACCTCTGTTCAAACGAAGCCAAAAGATACCGGAGAAACCGAAAGTAAACCAGCTTGCAAATAGCGAGCCTTGCACATATGTTCGTTAGGATACAGGCAAATTATCTATCTCTAATTAGGACGGAACCCTTACCTTGCGCAAGGCCCAAGAGGTCATTAAAAACCGGCACTGCTTCAACTATAACCCAAGAGAGCACCCAAGGATAGAAACGCTCACCACCAGGTCATCGTTTTGTATCTCACGTCGGCACCCTCCTCGTTGCCAAAAGGGTCGAGTTCCTCAGGCCTTGCTTCTAAATCTAACTTCTAAATCTAACGTCCCCTTTCCCTCATGAAGGATGTCCACATTGTTTTCCCGATTGATCTCGTCCCATTGATCTCAGGTAAGCCCAAGACCGGCTTGAAATCGTCGACACGCATTGAAGCAGTCCCCATGTATCCGGAGACAGTCAAAATGGTGCTCAACAGAAAAAAGGCTTCCGCGAGAACGTGTCGGTTAGTTTGGTTGTCAACATGCGAGTGAAGTTACATTCCGGCATGAGATGTCAGATGACCATTAGATCCACATGTCAAGCAAAGAAGGCCCCCAAGGTTGAGCAGCCACGGTGGGCTCCAGATGGACGTTCCAGGGTGATAAGGTGAAAGCACAAGAAATCCGCCGACGACGCAGTCTGGATGCACCGCATAACACGTCTCTCAAGGATAGCTGACGAGGCAACGAAGCAGCCGGATACATCGAGTGCACTACAAATCATAACCAGCCGGACACTTGCAACAGTTCGGAAGTTCATTGAGGGAGACGGATAGAATAGAGATTTTAACTTGTATCTTTTCTCTTTTTTCTCCCTTCATGACCTCCTCGAGATTGAGGACAGAAGGCAGGTAATTTCATATACTATGCAGAGGCTGTCGTCTGCCACGCCTTCGTTAGATAACGGCCCGAGACGACACTGCCTTTCTAGATGGAGCAATACCCGGTCAGCCCCCAAGTTAATAGGAAAACTCCCACAGCATGCACTACACAAGCGCCCAAGCTTCTAGAAAAGATAATATTTATCTGTCATCCAAGAGAAGGAATCAAACGGCTATGGAGACTAGTATTCAAACCAGGCCCGTTGGATTTCGGAGTCTACTTATTTGATGGGGCATCAGGGTGGAGTGTCGGATTCCCACCCGGTGCTCTCAAGTCGCTCTCCAACACATCCGCTGGTTCATCTATCAAGACAGACAGTCAGTCCCGGCAACAAGAAGGTTTGCATGCTGAATTATCACCTACCAGCTCTCAGATAGAGTTTGCGTTCAGCGCTGTCATATTCACCCGACTTTCCACTTTCGACTTCTTTCCTGGTCACGCCAAGAAGACTCTTTGGAAGGCCCATTGAGGCGAGGAATTGGACCGATTCGGCCCACTCGAGATCCTTCCTCTTGCTATCCCATTTAAGCTCCTCCGCCATCATATCGATGACACCGGGAAGAGCCTCGAGTGCTGCCTGGGCGTTCAAGAATGCCAATCGAGTCCTCCGTGCTATGACATCTACCGCGGTCTGGGCATATTCATGCCGGACAGCATAGCGCACCTCGCCGTCAATGAACGGATAGAGCGGCGATATACGCTTACCCCTAACAGGAAAACGAGCATGCGTCGGCGAGGATAAAGCTGCAACTTGCCAGGCTCGGTCTCCATAAGAGTTTGTGAGGTGTTTAGCAACATCCGTTTCAAGGCCAAAGTGCTGAATCAGGTTGATAAAGAGGGTCTTTGAGTATCCGTGGGCACCTATCAGGCGAACCTGGTGGGTCTGACAGCTACCATCGAGAACAGCACCATCGGCGACTAGACCACTACCGCCTACACCGCTGATATCTGGAACTTGCGATACTGGACGTGTCTGAAGACCGAAGGTCTTGATGGCCTCGTCTACAGCTTCTTCTGCCATCTGACGATAGGTGGTCCACTTTCCACCGGCACAGGTCAACAAGCCTGACGGAGAGACTGTTATGAGATGGTTACGGACCAAGGCCTCGGTATTCTTGGTCTTGGGATCCCGCACTAGAGGTCGAATTCCGGACCATGCGGCAAGGACATCGCCGCGTCTGACATTGATATCAGGAGCCAGATAGCCTCGAATTTCAGAAAGAATCCAGTTGATGTCCTTTTCAGAAGGCAGTGGGTGAGGAGTGATCTCCGTAGGTTGGTCCGTCGTTCCAGCGATCGTATTTCCCTGCCAAGGGAGGAAGAAGATTACACGACCGTCGGATGTGGAAGGATCGATAAGACCCATGTTAGAAGGGCTGTAGTACCCAGGTAGGATCACGTGAACACCAGAGCTTGGGGCCACAATCTCTTGCACGGTGGGATCATCCATTTTTCTGATCGAGTCAGTAAAAGGACCAGTGGCGTTTATGATACCCTTTGCTCGGACGGTGAACTCTTCCGGCCTCTCGCCGTTCTTCTCGGCGATGAGATCCTTCACTCGGGCTCCATTAAGCTTGCCCGAAGCATCCTTTGTCAACCCTGTCACCTCCATATGGTTCACGACAGTACACCCGTATAACGCGGCGGTCATGGCCAGAGAAACGTTCATTCGAGAATCATTGTGTGCTCCATCTACACGGTGTTAGTCACCCGTCTGAACGCCGTATGCGGAATTGTAGACAGAGTCACGACAATTCTTACATACCATAGTAAACCAAAGCTCCGAATAGATTGTCCTTCTTCAGCATTGGAAAGGCTTCCAACGCTTTACTCTTCGTAAGGAAATATGAACTTTCTATGCCCTCTGAACCTGCGAGGAAGTCGTAAAACTTGGTACCAGCCCAGAAATATGGAGCCTGCCACCATTTTTGCACGGGAACCATGATTGGCAGCCACATCGAAAGATGGGGAGCAGTTTTTAAAAAGTACTTCCGTTCGCGCAGAGCCTCCTTGACAAGAGAATACCTGAGAGCGGAGTGTTAATAGAAGGACTTGATGGCCAACAAGATTTGTTGCACGCAAGCATACTGATTATAGTCTAGCTCCCACACAGCCTTCTCGAGATACCGAACACCACCGTGTACTAGTTTCGTGCTCTTGCTGCTTGTGCCAGCACTGAAGTCATCTCTTTCAACTAGAGCAACCTTCAAGCCTCGAGTGGCCGCATCAAGCGCAATTCCTGAGCCTGTAGCGCCACCGCCAATGACCAGGAGATCATACACCTCCCCCTTCTGATCATCCTGATCTGAACTAGACTCCGCCGAGCTGCGCTTGAGATCTTGGATCTGCTCATCGCGGGACTTGACGGGCGGGAAGTTCGGAGGCACTAGCTTGCCAGCACTGTATCCCGGAGGAGGAACAGCAGGAGCCTCGGAGCCCGGGATATTGCGGGGGCGATACGAGATGTAAAGGACTCCTGCTCCAGCAGCCGCGACTGCGGAGGTGTAGAGGAGTGGTCGCAGGAATCGACGAGAGTGTCGGGCAGCCATTTCCGGGACGCTGACAGTCGTTCGAAGCTTGGGTTGGAGTAGAAGGTTTGGGGGGAACGGATTATCTCCGGGTGACTGCCAAGGCGGAGCGTCCGGGCAGAGACAAGGAAATCACAATGCAATTCTATGAGACGTATTGATCTAGCGTCTGAATCTCTATCGCGGAGGGCAGACAATTGGCCAGCGGTGCAATGGTATGAATTAGGAGGCAAGGATAATTGTCAAGATGAAATACAACCAAGGCGCGAGATGGAATAATGATACGAGGAGAGGAAGGAAAGACAGGGCAGGGCTACGGTAGGAGAGACGAGCTGAGAGATAACACAAGGAACCGGAGCGTCGAGAAGGGAACACGAAGGAAGTCGTACAGCACAGGCTGGGGACCGGAGGGAGGTGGGGAGGGGGTAGGTGGATGTGCGGTGTTCCCATTTGGGGAGAACTGCGCGGATGTCATCTAATAGTAGTGAATTCCACAACCCCAAGCAAGCTGGGGACCTGGGTACCTGGGACACAGGCGGGCCGCCGCTATGATTGGAGGTACCTGGGGCCCACGGCCCGGCGGCTAGGCGCGCCAGACTGGCGACGATGACGGCGTCTCTGCGCAAGCCGGGGCAGGGCACTATTCTCCCACCAATCGCTTGCTCGGCCCGGGAGCGTGGATGGGACGCCATGGGTCCGCAGGCGGACGTGCGCTCCGATCCTCAGGGAACAACGATCTTCCGTGCGAGCCGCATGTGACTCTCAAAAGCCGACGGGAAAAAAAAGGCCCGAGATGACTCAGATGAGATGCTGAGAACTTCTGCCGTGATTGGCGTGGCAAGACCGGTAACATTGTATTCAATCCCACTATCAGAGACTGTGACCTATCGCCATTATCCTAATACCCAGTGGGGAGCGCCAGTCTTGAGGGTCTATCAATTTCTGAGAACTCGCTTGTCGCCTGTCTGGAACATCTACCGCTCTCTGCGCTGTATGAGAAGCCGGTCTATTGAGATTTCATGCAGCGACCACAGCTACCTATTGGTTCGGCCCATTTTGTGCTTGGGAATAGACGAACAAACTGGGAAGGATTCAGTACTCCACAGACTGCGAAAATGCGGTTTTCTGACCCAGCCTAAGATGTTCCAACACCCCAGATGATGCGACTATTTTTGGCGTATCCATCTGCACAATACTTTGTATATACTTCATCTAGCACACATTACCCATGCAAATCCGAAACTCCTTTGGCTTCCAGCTTCCTCGGAGTGGCTATTTCAGCTGCTGTTAAGCGGAATGACAAGCAGGGACAGCTTAGTTTCCCACGTGCGTGACGCGAAAAGGGATCTTGCGAAGATTGATGGGGTAAAGCAGATCAGTTGGAGCAGTAAGAATACCCCAAAGCAACACAATGAGGACATTATATATAAAGGGTCGCAGATGCTGGCGTCTGGGCAAAGACTGGCCGTCCACAATACCTACCTTTAATATCCGGACACCTTGGCTAGTAGTTCCACAACTTCACAACTCTTACAGTGTAATTTGCAAACCATCCTACAGTATAACTTTTCTTGCCCTGGGCCCCCTGTGCAAGACATCTAATTTTCCTTTTGGTGATTCTAGACTTTGCTTAGGGTCTGTTACCTATCACGTTTCAATAGCTTCAAAATCACATGAGTATAAAATAGAAAGGTGCTACGCACGAATGTAAGGCTAATGAAAGCTTCGCAACACGCTGTACGGATCATGACGTTGTTTGGTCCTTCTGCGGAAACATTCCGAAAGCGGAATCTGCTCGGCAGCTGGGATGTCCAGCAGTAGTAGTACGGAATACTATGTAGTAGTATTCACGCCCCTTCAGGCTTCAGCATGCCAAACTACTGGCTGCTATTCTGGGCGAGCCGGCCTCCAGCACCGTTCACACCCGGTGGGATTTGTAGGAAGTAGGTTATGCTAGAAGAGGGTGAACTCAGATGAATTTGACTAAGCAATCCTAGTCCTGTAGGACAATATGATGATGCACAGTAACTAGAACTTCACAACAGACATAGGCTGGTTTATATACAATTTAAGTGGTAAATTACTTAATTTTCACTAGAACTTCCAAATCATTCTGCGCTTTCTAAATAAATCTAAAGGATTAAACTCAAAAATCCTTACATATGCCGTATTGGGCAATTTCTAATTAAAGATACTGTGGATGCAACATTGAAGTTGCTCAGTGGCTCTATAGCTGAGATCCCAAGGTTCCTCAAAGTCACCAATTATGAGCAAAAATCGCCGAATCCAACAGGATTCCCTGTGCGCCCATGAATACAGACTCCGGAAGAGGTCAGATTTTTGACTGTTCAGCTATTGGCTACACCCTCACCGTTTACCTTTATGGTTACAGAGACAAAAGCACTCTAAAGTAGCTCCGAAGTCATCTTCGTAATATCTATATGCTATATAGAACTCAATAGTTTCCTATGTAGATCTATGGGCTGTTAAGAAGTCCTAAGGGCTGCTTAAAGATTCCTAGTTCAACTTTCTGCCTGTAAAAAAATTTAGGCTGAAAGAATGACCAGCAAGAAACTGGGACTAGTCAGGCTCAGCTAGCTGTCTGTGGGGTGCACCAGGATGCCATGGCCTCAAGCCTTCGCAATGAACAGCCTTTGTCCTCCGTGTTGTGCAGAGGACCCCTGCCGCTCATTCCTCTACAGTATCTTCCACACGGCCCCTTGGCAGAGATCTCCGCCCATTAAGACAGGGGCGGGAATGCTTCATTGCTCTCTTGCTCTGCGAGCGTCAACAGCTCCCGTTAAATAAAGTGTGGTCGTACTGTCCTCAGGATCCTCATGACAGGCTTTCGTCTGTATTGATTGATCTGACTAATTTCTATCATAGCGTTGACTGTGGTAATAACCGTCTTGGAGTTCGGTGCTTTCGAACGTCCTTGGAGCAGCTCGCTATAGCTGCATTCGTCATTCCAACGCTGTACGTGATAATCCATGAATTCATCCGTTACTAGGCTCCTGTTCCTGGGCTTAATGGCTCGCCTGGTCTGCCGCTTATCTGCAATCTCGCACAGATAGATGTGAACGCAGCGGAGCAATACCGTCAACGTCCAAGGAATATAACGCTGTTTATCAAATCCAAATCGGCAATTTTCCATATATGGACCTCAGTATGCACCGGTATTGGCTGCAACTAGGTGTCTTGGCATCTTTTATGGTCAGGCGGTATTTTTTTGGTCAATGCCATCATTCTTGTGAACTTTACAGCTTCAGCTAAAAGCCTTTTGGACAGAACTCTCAGGCCGTTGGCTCAAGACCCGAATTCTACACCTTTCGCAAGGCAAGCTAGCTCCTTCATCTTTCCCTCAACCACTAGCCTACCCTATAAGCAAGATTCCCTCCGATACCGCTGGGATAACCATCGAGACGTCTCCATATGGTGACTCCCTGAAAAGGCGAAGGAAAGGCGCAACATCTGCCAACCTGGACCTCGAATCAAAGGATTTTGTGGCAAAGTTGCTAAAATATGGTAATTATTATGAAAACGCCAGTGGATCCGATGCATATTATCCAACGCACCAGCTTGAGTTTGGGGTTGATTCTCAATTGTGAATTCGCACGGCGTCTCACGAGGAAGAACTGTTTTGAGAAAATCACCCATGTCGAGGAGATCAGCTGATTCAGAATCACCACTGGCAATCTGCAGGACTACGTTCCTCTTCTGCTACTTAATCCATTTAATGCACGTTTGTAAAAGGCTAGGGAGATTTCTGTTTTATTCCTCGTCACAGGAATGTACCTCATCCGATCTCCCCCAGGGAAGCAGATTGTTTTCGTATACAGTACACCGAAAGAGAAACCGCGCGGTAACAGAAATGGGTATACGACATCAACAAGAAAGTGGGAAAAATGTTAATGCATCTTGGTACGAGAAGCTACAAGAACACGTCAGAGAAAGTATAGAAAAGCGTCATCTAGGAACGAAGGCCCTCTGAACAGGAGATGAAGAAGGATCCAAGATGTCATATGAGGCACAAATCTCGCATGAATTAGATCCCATAACCGTCCCTAAGGACACTAGGAGGCAGCATAATAATGGTAGATTTCAATGCAAATTGCGTAGCTGAAAACATAAAGGAGAAGAAAACTAAAGGAGAGGTACGCGTTACGAGGCTGTCAATCGTCTCTTCCAGTAACGGACTCGGTCGAAACAACTAGCATAACCTTGTAATTCGTCCCCCACCCGATCCGACAATGCCGGTGATTGCGATGATGAAGCGCTCTGCAGAGATGAAAGGGATATCTGAGATGAGGAGGGACATAACGCTCGCGACGAGGACTGGGGAATATCCGAGGGAGGGTTGCTCTGCCCGCGTAAGAACAGTGTAGTCATCGGCTGGCTAAGTCCAGCTGTCGAACATTTGTAGGTGGTAAGATCGATGGTGGAAGTTAAAGACGATCCTATCGTATTTTCTGCCAGCATCTTGCGTGCATTGGAAGTAGGAGAGGACGGCCCAAAGCCAAATGAGAGCCGATCTAGCTCCGCCAGTCTACGAGCCTGGGAACAGTAGGCTCCGCGGAACGTCTGCTGGTCGCAGACCAGGCAGAAGTCCAGAGACCACTCCATTACCATGCCGTTCAATGTGACGATAAGACAGTGGAAGGAGCGTGATAAAGCAAAGTGAAAACAGATCGACCAGCGGAGGTGTCGAGTTTGAAACGGTGCCCAAGGACACTCAGAAAAGTTAAGAACGAAGGATATTGGGGGCGAATTTATCTAGTACTGGCAAAGAAGAGGCAGGTGGAGTCAAATGACAGGCGTGATCAGGCCGAAGTCGAAGGGCAAAACGCGAGTGGACGAGGTAGTAATGATGGCAGGAAAGCTCAGCTGAAACAAAATGATCACCTCATAGCCGCCACTTCATTTCCAGTTTCCGCACGTCATGCAGATGGCAAAAGCATGTGCGTATTGGGTCAGGTATTGGCAGAGGCTGTAGTGTTGCTGATGACAAAAAGATAAATGGTGTGATAGACGAGGAAGATCGAGTCATGGGAAGGCCATCGAACAGGGAAAGGAAGCCATATAACTTAGGATATCAAGCTGACGGGCAAGGAAAGGAGAGGACTAGAGAGCGCAGCGGATCCCGGCTCTGAAAGTCCTTGTGAGGAACCAGCGAGGACAACCATGGAGTATGAAGTAGCGTGGGAGGCGCTGAGAGGGCAAAACAAAAACACGGCGCCAGGCTTTCAAATGAGTCGATGGGCGTGCATGCAGACAGTGCCAGACTCCTGCCTGTGGAGAGAGGTATGATGGACAGTTGGGGAGGTGTGCGCCCGAGTGTTGCGCTCATTGGATCCATATTCTCACCACCATTGATGCTCTGTTCAGCGTCGATGAGCAAGTGGATCATCTGCTCTGTACGAGCCTCCGAGGCCTACACAAGTGTGGCGACGGTGGTGGGTTTCTGTGCAGCGAACTGACGCAGCGAGCCCAAACCGGGAAGACAGCAGGAGACCAGACAGTGTAAGTCGTATCTGTGTAGGGGCCTAGCTTAGGAGGCAAGCAGGCCGACACAGCGAGCTGGACTTCGGAGAAGCATCGCGGATCATGGGTTTGAGCCTTGACACTACTGTACTGTGGAGGAGTGCAAAAAGAAAAGAGCCAATGACTACTCCGCAACCTGACGGTCGCATAACCTTGGTCGGGCGCTTAAAGAGGGAAAGAGAGGTGCTCGAGCACTTGTATGCCCACACCATGACGATCAAGGGCTGGAGAGACTCGGAAAGGACACACGGAGATACCCATATCATGATTCATCTTCTGCTGCCGTCATCCATCTTGAGGTTTGGGAGTCGCTGAGAGGGTTGACAGGGGGCGCGTCGGGCGGCAGCTCGAAGGCTTCCATCCCCCTTCCCTACGCCGTACAGTACCTCTTCAAAAGTTTCCGCCTGACCCTACGAAAATATATATATCCGCGCAACACCCATCAATTATTATTTGCCACCACACAACCATCTTAAGTACAATACATCAAAAATTAGGTTTGTTACATAGAAATGGATGTACTACAACATATTAAAGTTTGAGCTAAATACAATTAGATTAGCACTTAGTATACCTCCCTTCAGCCTTAATCACTGTGTTATGGACTAGGAAGGAGGTCACGTGATGGATCGTCTACGATCCATTTCCATGATCCAACACTACGATCCAATTCCACGATCCGATTCCACGATCCAACCCCATGATCCAAGACTATGATCCCATTCTATGATACAGGAACCCAGGAAGACAGCATGTATATAAAGACACCCCTTTCAGACAGATTCCGACCCTTGTGGTCAACTCACATAGCAACTTGTCATATAGGCATTGCTAGTAACACAGGTCTATTCTTGCTTTTATATTGCTCACCCCCTTGTTTCTTGTCTTCAAGATAAACCAACGACCCCTTTAGGTCTAGTTATCTAGGCCTGTTGTTACACACTGCTTTCACCTGCTTTTTCATACTCTTGATTAAATTCTGAATATAGTCATCCTCTAGGGCTTCTCATATCTTGCAAAGAGCATTATATAATGCTTCTTTGACCTCTTCATCAGATTTAGGCAGTTCTAGGATCTCTGGGTGATGAAGATATACCCATTCCTTGATGTGTTTCCAACAGTGTTCAATAGAATTCAGATTTGGACTATAGGGTGGCTATTCCATCACCTTTATACTCAATAGAATCAAGCCAATCCTTGATAATCTTTGCTGTGTGAATTGGTGTGTTGTCTTCCATAAAAAATGAGGCCTGGTTCCTATATAGAGAGTAGGCTTTCATTCAATATAGTAAGATAGAAAGTGTGACGGCGCTCAGGCATAGTAAATTATGTATCAACTATAGTAGCTAGCCTAGACAAGATACAGAGCATAAGAAAGGAGAATTATAGGCATGGTAGGAGTTCAAGATATGGGCAAATTAGTGTGGCAGAACTCTGCCGCCTACTTCACTGCCTTCTGCCTGTTAGTCCACGCCGCGCTGTCACAGGAAGCAGATGAAGCCCCTCCCTACTTGCTCTGTTCATCAAATAGTACTTTATTGATCCCAGAACAGCTGAATCCGCAGGAAGCTGCCCATATCATTAAGCTAATATTCTTGCTCTTAGGATATGGCTGTATCATGTTGGCATCCCATTTTTGTGTAGGGGTTCAGAACACCCATTTCGCTACTTCCTGAAGCTGCGTTTCACAGAACATTCATCTGACCATATGACTGTCTTTCATTGCTTATAACCCCAATTTTCATATTTCTTTGCCCATTTATATCAAATTCTGGCATGTCTGATGTTAATAAAGATTGCTTTTTTGCAATCCAATTGGTTATGCCATGATTTTGAAGTATTCAGTAGTAGATTGACCATGAAATAGATATTTGAAGATCTTCAGCCAATTGTGCATAGGTAATCTTTGGATTTAGGTGAAAGATGCAAAGGATATGTTGCTCATCTCTTATAAAAAGAGACTTTGGACAGCCAGACTGTGGTAGGGTCTTGAATTTATCACAAATGGTGTCTTTGTAAAGGGTGTCGCGTACTGTTTCACACAGGATTCTGAGATTCTTGGCAATTTGAGGGTGTTTTTAGCCTGTCTGCGCCCTGCCAACAATAATTGACCAAAGATAGGGGCTCAGCTCCTTTTTGTGAACCCTATTTGAAGATATAGGGGTTACCAAAGCTTGTTGTGGCATTGAAATTGATGTTTGAATGTTGGTGGGTTGAAGTTGGTGACGCGTTGGGACGCGATTTTGGTGGCAGGCGGAAACTTTTGACCTAGTACTATACACTCGTTGCATCAACAGCCTTTGCTGCATACACGTTACTACTACTGCACAACTATTCTGTACCACCTAAGTGTCAACCCCTCTCGATTTCTATCCGTACCCGTCGCGACTCGCCAAAGGTCAGTCCCGACGACGGCGGGGGCGCTCGCCTGCAGTAGCGTATGCACAGTACTAGGCTACTAGCACCCCGTTAGAACTCAATTCTCGAGAGTCAACTGAAGGGGTGGGGGGTTAAAAAGAATTTGCCATTGCTCAGAAATACCCCTTTCTAACCACATCCTTCCATCCTGTCCAGCTCTACGGGGAACAGACGAGTTTGTGAGAGCAAGAATATATATATACACACTAGACAAGATCCTGTGCCTCATTACAGGTCTTGCCCTCGGTACTCCATACGGTGCTAACTAGATCTGGGTCGGTCTTCTCTCGAGGTAGAGCTGCTATTACCGAAGCAAGGATCTCTGGCGATACAAACGCCCTCAAAGTTCCTTGGATCTAGGAATATCTATCATCGACGACATGAATCAGCCTCCTAGTTTGTACTGTACCTACGCTAGACATTGTACTTGTCTGTTTCAATTTTGATGTATGGGCTATTAATATTCGTTATAAACCATATCAGATATGAAGAGTGTGTGGAACATTTCCTGCAGCTTGTTCAAGGCAAGCTAAGCACTTTTATCTGCTAAGATTTGATAATCCTTGCCAGGAGACTTTGAAGGCCCGGCAGAAAAGTGTACAGTACTTGAGGAGTTAGCATCTAGAACTCTGTGTTATTCCTAGAGAATAATGACACTGTGTGTTTGAGGAATCCGCTTATTGTGCGACATTTTCTTAAGCCACAGTAGTCAAGATGGAATACCTATAGGAATTAACTGCCAACTCTCCCAGAGCTAGAGCAGGCAACTCATATGATTATTAGCTGCAGTGAGCAATCATGTATGTGAGGCCAAAAAACAGCAAGATATCTTTAGTATCAGAACAACTGTTTGTGTGAAAAATACCAGTCTAACACATACTGTTCTGCCACCACTGAAGATATATCATGAGAGATAAAGGCTTAAGGGAAGCACATGACCACAGGTTTAATAAGGTCATTTCACAAATTGTTTGCTTGACTGCTATTGCTATGGCTTCTCCATCAATACACTGTCTGCTTAATATGTCAATTTGGCCATTCAGCGTGCATGTAAGCCTGAGCGGTGGGCATTCTGCCGCCTGAACACCAAATTATTCACTTTGACACCTAGATCAAGGTGCCTGCAGCACCAGGAGCTCCCTGGATCTAGGTGATTGCAACTCCCGGAAGCTTCTAGAACTGACCCCTATACTGTTAAAGACTGAAGCCTATAGCGCCTACAACAGTCTCTCGAGAACTATATATTATGTATATTAGCAAGCAAGCATGGGCGCGCCCCGCGCTCATGCTTGTAATTCATATATAGTGAGGGTGATCGGTAGCAATTTCAAAGGCAGCTGCTGGTATCGACCAGGACCCTGTCTGTGAGGCGCACCAGGGTCTTAACGCAGTACACTATAGCTCTCAGATCTGCCGCTGTAAATGTGGTCGACCCGAGTTCTTTGACAGCGGCAATCCAGGACGTCTTCCATTTAATCATCGATCAGATACTACACCTATCCAATGCACGAGGGGGCTGGCGTTACACATAAAATCAACCGAGTTTAAGTAGCAGGTGTGTATATATCCTTAGGAGTCATTGTTGCATCCATGAAAAAGATATCAGCTATCCAATAGCTGAACAGAGCTGTATGGAGATCACATGTTAAGAGAGCAGGGCAGCACTCAGGCCATCTTTTTAATCTGCTTGAAAGCGGTACAAACTGGTGCTGGCATGTTTTGTCACTATCATCCACATGCTCTTTCTGGTGGTTCTGCAGGAATCCGGACAAGGGTCGCAGGAAGAGGAGCATCTGCTTGCGCATCATCTTTCCTTGCACTCAAAATCTCATCTGTTGTGCCCTTCAACTGAATGACTTTTTCTAATTTAAGAAAAAGCAAAAAGAGTCAGCAGCAGGGAGTTAAAATTCAGGAAATGTAATAACAACAATGTCACATCAATATAAAGGCAAAATGAGAGCAAGCAGACTCACTTGATGCCATGCTAATGGCCTGTAGAACATTGTCCCAGTTTGCAAGAACACAAGCAACAGCTGAAAGCAAGTTAACATGATGTTCCCAAAATAGACATGGTGTACAGAGCAAGGAACAAACCTTCAGTCCCATTATTTAGTGTGCTTAATTTGTCTTCTAATACCTGCATTTGTGCTGCAAGAGCACCACTGAGATCACGGAGTTGCCTGAGATTATCCAGCTCAGCCTTCTTTGATGCAATCCGTGCAACGAGACCAGATGACTGTGTTTGGGAAGCAGCTGGATAATTCTTTTGCTGGCGAATGGACGCCCCTGCAGAAGCCCCAGGCTGGAAAATGGTTGTCGGTCGAGATGCGTGAGCCATAGAAAAGGGTGTAACCTGAATATAGCACGCCTAGCTGCAGTACTGTGTAAGGCAAGAAGGTCATTTTAGATAGGTGTTTGCTTGTTGATTCAGGAGCCTCAGGAGCTTCTTACTAACTTTAGGAAGAATCAGCAATGTACGTCAGGTGTCTATCAGTTCTCGAGACTTAGATTTAGCGAACAGGCTCGAATCCGAAGGAGCTTTGTTGGGAGGAAAGATCGAAAGGATTCTGCCAATGGAGTATTTAGGTATGCTTGTGCATTTATTTAATCAGTTGTCTTCATGCAACGTTGAAATTGCTGATTCTTTATTTTCCACATCTTAAGAATGCGGACCACTGTCCATGAGATTCCAGTTATGCATGAAGGATGCAGGGCGAAGGCGGTGGGCGGGTAAGTTCAGTCGCGCAGGGAGCTAGTCTTTATTTGGTAAAATGTCAACAATTCCATCCGTTCACGTATCCGGACCACGATCCCGGCCTGCTTATTCTTCATCTGGCCCCTACTGACTACTCGTTACTGTGAAGACGGAGAGCGCATCATCGTCCTATTTACACAAGAGACTTGGGCAGAGATTTGTGTTTTTTAAAAAAATTAATTAGTCCAACATTGCCTCGCCATCATCACAGTGAAACAAACAATCAGATTCTGCTTGTCTAGGCCGAACCATGGCCCGATTAAATGATCTTCCTGCTTCAACCGAATCTGTTGAAGCTCGTAAGTCTAATTTGACTGTTGAATTCGTTGAGAAAAGTTTATATGCTAACATCTTTGATTGTTCATGCTATAGTCAAACGACGTTTCGTGCGGCAAAATCGCGAGATTGCTCGAGCAAATTCCATCCAGTCGCTTCGCATCCAGAGCCTGGAATCAGAAGTCGCTCGACTCCTTTCTGAAAATGTCTCACTTCGTGAGCGAGTTATATCCCTTAGTCAGGAGGTGGCGAGATTTGAGTCAGCCAGGATGCTCAATGATGGTGTTTACGACCTAAAAGCAAAATTGGATGCCAAACTTGCGGAGCTGGGAAGTTTAGTCGTTGAGTTAGGAATGCTGCCTCGCAAAGTTGGCAGAATGTATGACTCTAAGAGAGACAATATTAATCGCGAGCAAGAGAAGTCCCCTGGTTTTAATCACAGACATCCAGCTATTGAATCAGAGGCTGGAGTGAACTTTGATGATGGAAGGCTTCCCGTCATATTGGAAGACAAATATTACCCGAGGAGAACATTGGAGTAAGAATCATATTCCTTCTTTGCGCAAATGGGCTGCTAATTCTTCAATAGACCGCACGAATTTCAGGACATATCAGAAGAGACCTCAGATGTTCCAGATTCACCCGAGGTTGGACCACCGTCTGTTGCTCGTGATGCAGAGAAAGATCTCAGTCCGGATCCGTTGCCAGAGCCGCTTGAATTTGAGAAGTCAGTAGAGACGGATGTTGAACAAAACGACAGTCCGATGTCTCCGAATTTGGAAACGGGAAAGAAAAGAAAGAACAACTCAATGTCTTCGGACACATGCTCTGCTGGCGTGACTGAAGAACTTTCACGCTCGGCGAGCGAGTCCAAACATACATTGAAACCGGGATCTAAGCGTAAATTTGTTTCCAGGGATGAGGATGACGAGTTCTTGTCAGATCGAAATGGCGCTGATGATGATTTTCGATTCATCCGCCCTAATCATACACCGCAAAAGCTCCTCAGAGAATGTGTACCGACCAGTGAAGATCCGCCGCCTAATGTCGGACAAGCGGATCTAAAGCGAGAATTCAAGAATCAGGCCCCTGCCAGGCGCAAAGTGCTTGAGCCGAGTACGTGAAATTTACTGATCGTCCCAAAATAGTTAATATCTGGCTAATTAATTTTTGACAGAAAGCAGTAATATAAACCCGGTCTCTCCAAAAAAGCACGTTGCCACAGAAAATGAGAAAGTTCCACGAGAAGATGGGCTCAATGGCACATCAGCAGACGCTGTAACGAAGTCTCCGCAATATATCGACAGGATTCGTGATGCCAAGGTTACAAAGAACAAATTGAACCAGAGAGAGAACGGTGATAGAAATTCTGAGAGCAGCGCTGTTGACGCTATCAGTGCCCCCGCATCCACAGGGGAATCGGCACTCTCAACCGAATCGAAGAATACTTCCCACCAGCAGTCTCAGGACACTTCTACGACAGAGTCAAATACATTGGCTGTTGCATCTCGACATACGAGACGTCCGCGGAGCGTAATAAGCTACGCCGAACCAAACTTAAAGGACAAGATGCGACGATCTACCAATGAGTTTGTCGATGCTGTTGGAGAAGATCGTTTTCGAAGGGCTCAAAATTCGCGGTTATTTGAGCGAACAGATGCTCGTGTTGAATTACAAGCGACCGATACTGGCAAGACGAAAATGAAAGCTGGAGCTGTGAAAGCAGGAGATACTACGGTTCCTACATCAAGAACCCTGCCTGCCACGGATTCGACGGATAAGGATAGCACCTCTCTCAAAAGGGATTCGTTCAATTGCTTTTCTGAACTACCGAATAGCGTAATTACCGAACGAAAGCGGAGAACACTATCAGCAAACAAGGATGACCTATTATTACAGTCACAAGGCTCTGGCGGGCCAGCGTACGAAGACACTTCGTCCACATTGACGCGAGAAGGTAGAAGATCTTCAGATCCGAAACGTCGCGAAGGGAAAGAAGACTCTTCTATCGATATCGGACCTGAGAAAAGCGATGATAGCGCTGGATATGCCTCGCAGAATGAATGTGACAGCCATTCTCTGGTAAGATCGTCTAAAAGTTTGAACAAAGACGTTTCAACAGCTAGACCATCGCGGCGACATTCTTCAAATCCAAATGAAAATCAAACCTCTCCTAGATGGAGTGCTGACTCACTTCAGCCCCGCCGTTTCCAAACATCTTCTGACATGAATCAGAAACAAGCGGAGAGGACCGATGAAATATCCAAAAATAGCTCCAAGTCGAGTCATGGGGTTAACCAAACCGAGGTACATGGTAACACTATGGACGGAGAAGGGAAATCTTCAAGCTCACGCCAGAAGATTGCCAAGGAGATTGCGGAAATCCCGGCTGCGGCAGCCACGGATGCCGGACAACTCAAACGCGGTCAGCGAGCTGCATCGAGGAGGCGAAGCATGATGCTTTGAACTGATCACTTCTAAATAGACCAAAATTCATCATTGTCGGCTGCTGGACGGTCCTGCCCTCGTGTGAGAGACAGTTTTGTATCTATTTCGTTTGTGGGTTGGATGTTTATGGATGGCCAGGCTATGGGACAGATACCCGTAATTGGGAAATTAATATTAGGGTCTTATATCGATTGCAAAATCATCATAACCTGATCGTGACTAGTCCATGCTGCCTGAGATCACACACCAGTGTATCAAAACAAGCCAAGATATATTCCTTACCCTATGTGATGGGTGTCATTCGATATATTGCCATTGCGAGCTCAAAGTTAACAGGTTTGAACGGGGGCATAGTCTACCGGAGGGTCAGCTTGCGACTGGTAGAAATTGGTGACATGAAGGAAGAGACACCAAGAGGCGATAGCCAGAGAGTACCTTTTCCAAGGTATTGTTGTTGACAGCTGACTAGCCATTTCTAGATTGTCTCACGGGGCCTGCTAGTGGGCATCACCGACTGCCAAATTTTTGAAAGATTATCTCCATGTAGAAAAGACCTTGGCCCCGGTCTGTTGCCTTCTTTCCAAGTGAGGGCTTATTTCACAGTAAACCGAGAATCAAAGCGGCGACTGGCTCGAATCCTCAAATTATCGAATCTCCAATTTAGACCACAATCATGTCCCAGAATGTCTCTTTGCGGTCTTCGGTATTCTCTCATATGCGTTAGGGCTTGGCTTTCTTCTCTTTGTTTTCTCTTTCCGCTGTCGTGAAGAACGGGGAAAGCTATGTTCTTTCATAACATGCTCACACACGTCTTGATCGCAATGTTCTCTTCCCTCGACTTGTTGACGTGATCTACTCATCCTGGCTTCGCCATGATCGATGTCACTGTCACTATCTGTCTCGGAGGAGCTAGAGTCCGAGGATTCAGACTCTGAACTGCTTTCCCCCACGGGGCGAGATTTATGGTAGATGCAGCAGACTTGACATTTCTCTTAGCAGATTGTTCAATTGTGATGCCGTAATCTCAAAGCAGCCGGTGAATCAGGTAATAGCGTCCCAGGATAAGATGCAAACGGTGGACGGCAAAGGGTAGCACAGACAGTTAAAGTTCATAACAGCCTTACCTTTTGAACTTTTCTTCCCCATCCCTTCATTGTCGACAACGTCTTCGCTCCATCTTATGCGTCTGGTGGACCCTGTCCTCTCCTCAACCTGCGCCGCGTCCGAAAATGGTTCACCCCTCAATCTCAAAGTTCCTGAGACTCGGATACTCGAAGAACCTTGGGGAGATTCGGATGCGGTTTCAACTTGGGTGCTGGATGTCAAGTTCGGAGTTGCTTGCCGGGCCGTTGACATAGCTGCAGACTTGAATAAATGTGGTCCTGATGGTCACGAAGTAATACCGGAGATCTTAAGTTGAAAGAAGATTATTTTTGTTGAATGAGGTAGTTTCGAATGCGGACGTCGCAAAGCTCTGTGAGGCGAAAGGACCCGTGACGGACACAACTTAGTAAGCTTTCCAAGGAGGGTCCAGTAGGCAGCGGGGGCCCGGCGCGTCCACTCCAGTGGACCGTGACCGCGGCCAGAAGTGCAGGTCAGGTTCTGAGGTCACGAGCAGAGGCCCCAAGATCAGCTCCAGTCCAGGATGTAGAGCCACCATGGAGCAGGGACTCACTGGATGGATAGACAGGCCCAAGAGTCCTGAGGCTTTGTTTGTCAAAGTGGAAAGGCTAGAGCCTCACCTGGAGTATTCCGTGACCCGTCGTGACATGCATCGGGTGTCCACACAACTGTGTACATTCATGCACCGAGTCTCTTAATACCTAGCTAGGCAAGTGGTCAAACAGGAATGCGGGACATGGTTGTTAATAAATGACATGCTGATGCTACTACGGAGTACTTTACATACAATCTTTCCTCAATTCTACTCCATTTCTCGAACGACAATGGTGTTTTCGATCCGGGTGGGGGTCAAAATACTGACGTCCCTACGGCCCGCGGGCAGTCGCACATTATTACGGAGTACTCCTATCAGATGTCTTGCTGTATCATAAAAAAATCACACTAGCAAATTCTCAGAATGGAGGCTGCGAAAAGAATATTACATGATAAGCCAACAGAGATATTCGCTACCTGGGGAATACTCTTGTTGAACCACCCCGATAAGCTACCGCACCGCCATCCATCTCAAAGTAGACTGACCCGGGATTGCGAAGGAATTGAAAACTAAATACCGATCATACGATCCACTCAAAAATATGGCACTCCCTGCCAGATTTGTCCAGGAAGCTAGTAAAAGAGGCTTTTACCCAAGTTCAAAGCCCGTAAACAGTCCAGCCATCCATCCAATCTCTACTCGAAAATGGGTTAGAGATGCGAGGACAGTCAGCAGCCTCAGGCGACGTGGAAGCTATAAATTCAGTGCGTAACTCCTCTTCAAGTCATAACTCATCGTCTTGATCCATTTCAGAGGGCTTTAGCAAGCCTCCAACTCTCATTGCACGATCCCTTTCAGCAGCTCTGGCCTCGCGCAGAGCCTGCTCTCGTTCCTCCGCATAGAGATCTGCATTGTCACCTGCAAATTCCTTCAGTGATATCAAGAAGTCCCGTAGATGAGTCTTGAATTTGTTAAAGTCATCGTTGAAAGCGAAGAGCCCCAACACGAATTGCTTGATTTGTATTCTGAATTGAACGTTAGTGATAATTCATGCCACTGAATAGGAATAACGATGCACTTACTCTTGGAGATTTTTGAATGCACTCCGGAGAAGACTGGCAACATATTCTTGAAGGAATTCTTTATTGGATGTTCCGGGAGGCGCCTGTTCTGGGGAGTAGATGGGATCCTGAATCTTGCCCGATTCAACGAAGTAGAACATGCGCGACAGGAGCATTGCCTGACATTTGAATCCTGGACAGAGAACGTGAGTTACTGCTGATTTGCTGTTTTTGTGTGAAGTTTCACGTACCAGCTTTGTGGTCGGTATCGGTGAGCACGAAGAATACATCCTGCAGGATGGGAAGATAGAACTGGCGGAAAAAGATGCTCGAGGTTTGGGGGTCAGTTTCCGCCATATTGTTCATAAGCTCAAGGCACATCGTGAGACCGGTATTCTCTACTTCACGATTGTCGTGCTTGCTAGCCCACATGCAGGAGTCGATAACGAATTTGAACTGACTAGCATCCAGCTTGAGCAGCGCTGGGAAACAGTATAGGTTGATCGCTTGAAGAAGTTTAAAAAACTGGACACGATGTTCCGGATACTCATGGAAGTCCTTGTTAATCATTTCCAGAGTGCATTCGAAGACGCTATCCATGATAGCCGGTACTTTGTCCTCCATCAAATTCTAATATGAAGTCAGATTAGAACTAGCTCCAAAATGCCAGGCTCCCTGACTGGAGAGCTTAAAGTTCGTGGGGTGCAACGTACATGGAGTTTGTGGATGATGGTTGTCATGACATTCAAGACTTCTGCTTCCCGAGCATCTGGGACATTTTGCTTATAGTCCAAAAGAACCGCCTCGAGTAGTGGCGGGACCATACTCGTGTTCACCATGTCCAGGTCATCTGCTTTCTGCACATAGGTGTCGATGAGCTTTAGAATCTCTTTTTTAATGGTCCTAAGCCCTCTGACTTTAGGTGTTTTGGTCGCAATGCTCCCTACTGCAAGTTAGTGACAACAGAGGTATTCTAGGCCATGGGATGCTCTTACCGTCACGAGCGACGGCATCAGATATGAGTTGGCTTGAAGCGCGATACATGTTAAGCATGTCATGATAGATACGCCCAAGTTGAGAATAGAAGTAAGTGCCAATTGAAGAACATGCTGCAACATTAGTTTTCATGATGTTACCGATAATTTTGATTGTCTCCCCGTCCTGGAGGATCGATGGATCTTGGTTTGCTTGGGCTATGATCGCATCCCATGCAGAATTTGGGAGGGACATCAGGTTTTCAATTAGTCGCTCCTGAAGACCCTTCTGACCCTGTGCTGAGATCATGTAACCACATGCTTCATAAAATGTATGGACTTGCTGTGGAGAGAGATCGCATGTTATTTTCCTCAGGTTGCGAATTATTTCCTCGATAAAAGGTTCGCTTTCCCCAGGCTGGAGAACGACAAAATGCCGCTTACACTTGCTGGCGATCTTAATGAACGTATCGCAAGCCATGTCCTGCACACCTGATATGGATTAGCTAGTCATAACACACGCTTCAAATGACAAACAGACCTTCGTGCGTTTCGTGCATGAACTCGAATAGTTTGTTGACCACCGTCTTTAAAAACTTCCAGTGAGCCTTGAGGAAGCGAGGATATTGCCCCACAATATACATGATATTACTTGCCACGACTGCTTTATTGTCCTTTCCGCGCTTCATCTCCGTGAGACCAAGGAGATCCTTGATAACGGTGACAAGGAAACGCTTTTCAGTTTCCTCGTTCATAGCTCCGGATATCGATCCAATCGCCCAGCATAAAGTGTTACAATTTGCCCAGGACCATTCGCTTCCATCGACCTGCTTAGCCAACTTCTCTGTCATGATGTTTTCTGTATCAACAACATCGAGGTGCGTGAGGTACACCAAGCATTCCCTGGTAGTCTTGTACAGTTGAATCGTGTCACTTTCCTTGACGAACTCACGAACTATTTCACCTTCGTCATTTTCGACGATTAGGACCTCTTCAGGCCGCACCATTTTCTCGATCATCACCGTCCGTAAACTCGACAACACCTCCTGGTACTTGTGCTTACGCAGAGGATAGTTGGCTAACGTACTCGGATGGGGAGCACCACCGTTCGAAAGACCGCTGACTCCCATGCTGACCAATGGATTGATGTCTGTTATCGGAAGCTGCTGCATTTCCTCATAGAGTTCCTGGACAAGCTTCGTCCAGTATTCTAGGCAGATCTTGAAAATTTCCCTATCATCAATCTGACTTATACGGATGAGATAGAAGTGTGCATGGGTAAGATAGTCGCGATTTGGGAGTCTCTCGATTAGCTGCGGACTCATGTTAGTGTCATGTAGTAGAAGGAGGTCTCCCGGGTGGAAAAGGATCCATCAGTGAAAAGGCCTACATTGAGATGAGCACTGAAAAAATTGCAGAGAAAAAGGGCCAAGTTGAGGACAAACTCCTGATCCCTTGAGTTGCTATTGGCATATGTTTGTTTCAAGTCCATCGATAACGGAATGATCTTTGAAACCGTTGTCAGGGTTTCTGTAAACATTTGAACCAGCTTCTCATCGTAGGAGTATTGGGGCCCAATCTGCAAGCCACCAATCTCAGTGAGACACTTCAGAGTCACGTTGCGGAACTCTGGAACTTCAAGGAATCTAGTCAGAAGAGTATTGATGATTGGAGTCTCAAAGATATATCCCAGTGGAATCCAGTTCAGGAAACGGAGGAGAGTCTCCAATGTGGCTTTGATCAGACTGGGTTGGTTCGCGGTGTTCAAGACCTCTGAGCAAAGCTGAAAGATAGAGGAAAATTCCTGGGTCATTGTGGTCTTGAGATTCTTTGCCTTAACAGAGGTCATCTGATCCTGTGAATAATCAAAAACTTCCTCGGACAGCAGCCGAAGGATAGCCATGTTGTTTTCACAGATCGAGAGGCTGGTATGGCAGGATGAGATTATCTCGTTGATGAACGTCGGCCAGTTATGCGGCCACTCCTGCTTTAGAATCGAAACCAGGACCAAATTAAGTTTGTTCAGGAATGCGCGCTCACTTCTGAGCTTCTCTTCGGATTTGGAGTTCTCGAGTATGAAGTTGACGACAAAGTTTCGAATACCTGATATAGTCAGATTCCGAGAGAACCGTCATTGACTGAAGAACAGGGGGAAAATACCTAGGCATTGTTCTCGTGGTAGGATCTTCCATCGTGTCATAATTACATCGTCCAGAACTTGGAGAGCAAGGTCTGCACTTTGTTAGCGTGCAATTTCTGGCATTCTAGAATGTACAAATCTGAAACGTAGACAACTTACACTTTGTTTGTGAGTACGACGACTCTTGAAGTATATTTCCCACAAGTAGCCAAGCATCGGGGTTTTGTTTGAACTACCACACCCAGGATAAGTTAACAGTTATTCTTGAGGCAATAGTAGCGTGATCACCGAGCTCACCTCAGTCAAGGTTTGCTGAGCTTGTTTTTGCTGTAGATTGGGATAAATGTGAGCGTACTGGCAATTACGGATAATGTACTCTTTGATTCACGTAACTCACCACATCGCCTTTGCCCTCATAGAAGGCTCGGACGGTGTTGTCCAATTCCTGGATCTGGACAGACATTCCGCACCAGAGGCTGGCGACGTCGCCTTTGAAGCGGGGCGACCTTCAACTCAAATTGCTGTATGTAAGAGTACTATATAGGATATGGTAGCCTGCAGATATTGGAAGATGTGAGCAAGTAGGGTCGGCAGGCTGGTGGCGGGGCAGATGCTCTCTTAGGAGGGGTCTTCGGCAGGGCTAGACACGGTCCTTGGAAAAGACTAAGAGGATAAGGCACGTGGGGGGGAAAAATCGAGGAGGTTAGCAACTCCTCTTTGAGGCGACAGTGAAAATTTTGAAGCACTATGATTGAACGCTGGCGGTGAAAGAAGAACGCGTTTCCTAAGTTGAAGGCCCAAGTGTCTAGGCACATACGGTGGGCGTGATGTATCCCGTCTTCGGGCTCCGCTGGTATTGATTAGTCAGCTACAATTTGTGCAGAGCCTTACCTACCTAGGTATCTAGACGGTATAGTGCAACCTACCACCAAGGAGATAGGTGCCTACCTACCTAGATTTTCTGTGATCTGGCAATTTGTAAATCTGTTGCTTATGGAGTCCTTACTATTCAGTTTGACGTACTCTGTATTCCCAAGCCTTTCATACTAACCTCTCTCTGGTCTCACCACGACAGCCAATCAGTCACGATCTGGCTCGATGTCTCTTCATCTAGGACATATTAGAATTGCTCCCAAATGTCGAACTATTTTTTAGACTAGATATGTAAGATACAGTAACATCGGTATCTACCAGGAAAGATACAAGTTTCTAGCTTTCAAATTTTCGATTCGTGGGGATATACTATGTCTTTGGATCATATGTCATATCGGAGAAGTTCAGCTGGTGAAATTTACGTTCAGTCTTGGACTAAGAATAGTCCCAGGGCCACCTGAAAGGTTTGATATACAATATACTTGCATTATGTGTCTGGTCGAAAGTTTCGATCCTGCAATTTGGAGAGATGGCCCTTTTTAATTAAAAAGGCCATTTAACATATGGGATCCCTACCGAACGTCCTGCCAGACGCAGAATAATAATGCAAAAGTCCAAAGTACGATCAGAAGGTTTCCTGAAATCTTCCGGTAGTTCCCGGGAACTGGCCATCCATGTAGGTTTTCCATGCTCGATAAGCCTCAACGTGTGCATCATATTCAAACAAAAAAGGCTGGAAAACAGGGTCCGCCCATCTATTCGGAGACCCTTCGAATGGCTCTTGCTCCAAAAGCTCCCGGTCACGTTCCTGCTGCCGTGGTCCATCATGCATGTAAAGGATATCGCGCAAGGCAGTACTACCCTTAACTACCCTAGTCGTGCGGGATTTGCGGATTACTTCATAGATTATGAAAAGATCTGGAAGCTGGGGCCTTTTCTTTAGCTTTTCCAAAAAAAAAGCCCCTGGGACAGCACCATCTTCGACAGCCTGGGCTGCATCGTGAGCACTAAAATAGAAATAAGCACCAATATCTTGCCGTCGCAGTAAGACCGAAGAATGAAATCCTTCGGACGAACTGAAACAACCTCTTATCAAGTAAACCCCATCGCCTGAGGATGCGAGACGAATTCGGTGGGATTTGAATCCCGGCTCCGACCTGAGTTGAAGATTAGGATCGAGAACAGAGACAGTAGCCGCATCGCAACTTACCTCCCGAATGCTGTGGTCTGCTCCAGTTTGGTCACTTTATGACCCTCTCGAGCAATACCAGTAACTGTTCATGGCAACAAATCTTGGTAGTCGAGCTGTAACCAATACATTGGCCCTTTCTGGAATCTTTACTCTGAAGTGAACCACCAGAAAGAGCATGTGGATGATAGTGACAAAACATGCCAGCACCAGTTTGTACCGCTTTCAAGCAGATTAAAAAGATGGCCTGAGTGCTGCCCTGCTCTCTTAACATGTGATCTCCATACAGCTCTGTTCAGCTATTTGATAGCTGATATCCTTTTCATGGATGCAACAATGACTCCTAAGGATAAACTGTATTATTATTTTTACTAGCTCAACCTTATACGTCCTGCATAGTTATAATCAGAGTGCGAAATTGAGTATATCGTCTCAAATGTTTCTTCTTTGTTTGATGGATAATGTAGATCCATCTTCAAGAACCTATTAAGCCACATCTCTATTTTAAGTATTGGGGCAGAATATCCTGAGTACTTCCCTGGATGGTACCATTTTTATTATTTCCCTGCAAACAGACCTGGTCGAGAGCACTTCACTGTTCAGCGCAACGATTAGGTATTTGTTTAATGGATGAACAACAAGGTGAATACACAATTCCTCCCCCATAGTCTAAGGTAGATATCATTTCCGCATAGTGCATATAGTATGATGGTTTAATTCTAACTGGGCGCTTAGAAATAAGCAACATTTACCCTCTCAGCTATTTTTTATTTTATAAAAAAGTCAGCCCTCAGCACCATGTATATTGTGAAACAAGAAGAAAATGCGACTCTCATCCACGGGTACGCAGTCGCAGAATGCTCTCCCCAGGAGGCGGCAGTATTACTCCGTAGAGAGGTTTCCAAAAACGGTCTCGGCGACAGCAGCCAACAAGCGCCAGCCAGAAGTGCGCGAAGAGGCTGAAGCCCTAGAATGCTATTATTATTATAAAGCCATATCAACATTGACCAGGAAGTTGGGAACCGCGACACTGTGATTCGACAAAAAAAAGGGATGACGCAGAGGTGAGACTTAGCGATTGTATGTATCTCGTAGAGTCGAGGATTGATGACGGCCACGGAATGTAAAAATGTGCGACTTCTAGTAGAAACGGCGGGACGCCCTGTCTCATAAAGTACAGTACATACACAAAGAGCAGAGTCCCATTGTGAAAAATCGGGGAAAAGGTAGGTTGTTATCAGGCCATCACGCCCGGAAGGCTGGAGAAGAAATACATTGACATACCAGTACGGAAGACACGGTACTGTAGTGCGTGCATGTCCGTACTGTATGTATGTACATGCTCAGGCTGATTCGGCGGGGCGGCACAGAGCAGGCCACTCCTCAGGGCGGCGCGGTTTGACACCCTGCCTTGTCAATCCTAATGGCTAGGCACTCGAGGAAGACCCCCTGTTCAGGCTGATAGGGCTTTGACTTTCAAGGGTGTCACGCGGCCGATGCAACCGCAGACTATGCGAAACTCGATGGGTGGTCTTGTTGTAGGTGGCGCTTTACCCGAACTGATTGGCCATAGGGACGATGAGCTGCGGAGTAGAAAAGGTTCCTACTATGGTGGTTGCATGGTTTAAAACGTCGGAACTGCGGTTTACGGCATGGAGCGCAATCTCAAGAGTCAATGTCTATCGTTGGGGAGGCGCCGGCTTTTCGAGTTCCAGTGCAGGGACTCCGCAACACTCATCAGCTAGCAAGGCGGCAGCGCTACTCCATACTCGAACATGCAGCATGTCATTATTATTCTGTGATAAGTCCGATTTGTACTCCGTATCGATCAATAATCAGTTTCAAGCATCCCTTCATCCACCAATCGTGCTGCCAAGCGGCCTGGGCGATAAGCTAGGGCCTCCCAAGGACCAACCTTGAAAGTTGAAGGGAAACATGATAACCCTTTGAAAGTTGAGGGCGGCCAACCGATCTGTAAGCGACACACACGGTCTGAGCGGTAGTGGTCGGCCGCAAGGCACACTACTACATACACTGTACACTCTACGCAACTGACATAAATAAACAAACCGTGATGGTCGAACTCTTACGTAGACGGTAGAGCGAAGTTCGGCTTTAAAGGGTCGGCGGAGTGCGTAAGTTGGATCGCGTCCAACAATTACAAAGATTTGCAAAGGCACGCCGCAATAGCAGGTAGATTTTGAGCCGCCAGAGGTACAATATCTCCACAAGAAGCAGTACGAAGTATGGAAACACCACCCGCCAGCAGCCTGAGCCTGTGTTGTGGTCAGACTCTTGTTTGATTTTGTGAGGTAATGCAGAGGTACACACTGTACGGCCATTGTGGTTCCTGGAGACAGTGTTCCCTAACTTTCAACAACTCGAACTGCCGGTCCTGCATATTTTGTACGCAGTGCTACGTTGATCATTACATGACACCATAAACTCGTCTATGTACGGCTCCATTCTCTATTACCATACATACCTACGGAGTAGATACCTTAAGGTACCGCCCCGTTTCCCCTTCCCCCGGACCCCCGCCCTCCCCCCTGTCTTTACGGAGTACGCAGTACAACGCGAGATGCCTCTTAAATAACTACAGCGGTTACCAAGTACCATGGTTCTCCGCGTTATTGTGAAGACAATGCCCCATCTCCTCTGGCCAAGCCCTCAGAGGCCACTGGCCAGAATCGGCTCCAGCAACGGTTGTCAAGGCGCAAGAGGCGACTTGGAATGCTATACAGATCCAGGAAGGGGTCGCAAGCATAGTGCAACGGGCAAACGGGACAGGACAGAGAGCCGTACGTCCTTGAGTCCACTGCTTCTGTGCTTGTGCAGCGTTTGCAGCGGCCAGACCGCCACGGGCGGCACCCTAGAATTTCTAACCGCGCTCTGCTCCGGTCCGGCGCCAACGGCGAATAATTTAACGGGAAGGTTGGCCGCTAGCCCCGCTGGGCGTTTCCCCAGAGGGGTGAGCGCTGAGCGGAGTAAGCGACCAAGATCAAGCAGTACACAGTACCTATTGTAGTATCTCCCCAGGATGAGTAGATAATAATAAAACACAGGCACGGAGAACTGCGACTGTGCTCCGTACACACCACCGTTCGTAGCCCGCTACATATGGAATAGTCGTGCAGAGAAGAAAAGTTGAAGCATACAGCACTCTTGTTGGCTGCTGCCCTGTCACCCCTCGGCTGTCCACCAGGTCAAATCCTTGCTTCGCCTTGCTCGCTCCGTCGGAACCGCTCTGCCGCGCTCAGCTCGCTGTCAAGACAGGCACGTTTCCCTTCTTTCCGCTCCCCGTCATGGCGTGTCGCCTGCGCTCTCTGCGCAAGGTGTCTCAGACTCGCGCCCGGCCAACCAGGCTTGCCGCAGGGCCGTGCGGGCACAGCCAACCAGCGCCGGGGTTGTTCGCTCTGCCGCTGCCGATCGCGCGCCAACTCGAGGCCAGCTGGCACCCGCAGCGCCCCTCACGCTCGCCTTCCGCAGTACCCGACCCTCTCGCGCGCTTGCCCAGCGCACTTCCCCTCCTGCCCACGCCGCTCCTCTTGCCCGGCTGGCCGTGCGCTTGCCGCTGATTCCCCCATCCATGCCGCCTGCTTCGTCCCTAACCGCGAGGTCCCAAGCTGCGGAACCTATCACCTCAGGCACAACCACCACCACTTACTTAGTCCTTCCCTGCACTACTACCGTTACTACCCAAGCAGCCTTTCCCCTACCCTCACCGTCTTGAAGTAACTAATATCTAGGCCGGTCCCGCCCGGCCTTTTTGTCCTCCCCTTTTTTTTTTCTTTCTTTTTATTGTTTTTCCTTCTCTTGTCTACCTTTTTGCCTGTTCCCTTGCTTGTGACCGCCTGAGCCTCCGGAAGGAACATCTTGAGCAGAGCTCACAGCAGCTACCCGTTATACATTATTGGATTCATCACCATCATCTCCCCTGTCTAACTCTCAGCCTCCCCCCCCCTTCCCCCACAACACAGAGACCAGTGTTGCACACAAATCAAATCTAGATTACAAGTGCTTTGCCTTCTTCATAAAAAAGCTTCCACTTTGCAACCGTCCCTTCTCCTAGCAACCCTCACCTTCGGTGACTCTGTTCTCGCACCGGGCGAATGGCTTTTGAATCGCCTAACAGCCTTGCTGATTGACAATTTGGTCCTCCTAAAACCGGACACAGATTTGTCCTGGGCACCTTTATCACTTAGTTCTATCTCGCCCCACAGAATATCAGTTCTGTGAAGATTGGCTCGGCAGTGTAATTGATTGGCCAGATTCACTGTCTCTGGCCTCAGACTGGGAGTGTCATCTGGACCCTGCACCATTTCCCCGGCTTGTCGGTTGCACCTAGTCGACGTTTCAGCTAGCGCTCAGGCAGACGAGCCTCCTGTATTCTGGAGCGACCCTTCAACTGAGAAGGTCGTCCATTATTATTTTTGAAGTCCACTATTGCGACCTCGGTCTTTCCTACATCATTGCCTACCAGCTCCACAGACATAAAGTGCTACTTCACTCTCTGTTGTGCCTGTTTTACTTCTCTTCCAGTCTTGTTTCGCTCATTGAATTTATTACAATGGCTGCTGTCGCATCAGCGCCGGTTATTAATGGTAGTCACGACTCCGATAAGGAGCACAATACAGACCACAGTCCTTCCCGCTTCACCGCAGTCAATGGAAGAGATGTCTCAGTCTGCGGAGCGAGTGCGCCCACCCCTTCTTCCAGCATTCCCTCCAATATCAATGATGAGCGTCGTGAAGGCGTTGAGACTGGTTGGGGAACCAGTGGGTACAACACTCCATCACGACAGGATGAACGTCCCCAAGACGGTGGGAGCATTGGGCACGATCAAGAGGACAGAAGGTCCCAGTGTTCATCATCTCAAGGAGGCTCAGCAGGTGCGAACAGGAACAAGCGCAAGAGGTCGGAATCTGCTGAACGACAGGCATCTCCTCAGGCTCGCAGCCATCCGAGAAGCCCAGTGCCTCGGTCAGATGAAAACGTTGACCCGCAAATACATCCCACCAGTTCCAACGGAGCTGCTGCGTCTCACCCGGGCCATGAACCGCAAAACCCTTCTCCAACGAGTTATCCACGAGTAGAGGGGAACGAGGATTCCGGGGCACAGTCGGTCAGCAGCCCTTGGCATGATTATGATTCACAATTAATCAGCCAAGCACAGCGAGCGCAGCATCTTGATACCTCGGATGCACAACTTGCAGAGGCTTTGCAACGCGAAGCACAGGGTCAGGACCCTTCACAAAAGAACTGGGGCGCCGTCAACCGCCAAGTAGAAGTGTCTGCAGAGGTTGATCAGCGTTCGATTCCTCAGGCATATACGCAGGAGCGGCCGCAGGCCGCAGTTCAAGTTGCTCCTAAAAGAAAGCGCGTCTTCAGCAACCGGACAAAGACTGGGTGTTTGACCTGCCGAAGGAGGAAGAAGAAATGTGACGAACAACATCCTGCATGTAAGTTATATCTCTGTGTCCTTTTCCCCTCTTGTATACTTTCACGCTGCCACCTTGTGTAAAAATTCTAAACCGTGCTATAGGCAATAACTGTCTCCGTGGCGGTTTCCTCTGTGAAGGCTACTCATCAAGGAGCACATGGCAAAAGCCATCCAATGCAAAAGGACCAGTCCCTTTGCAGTCGAAAGAAGGCTACCCTGATGTCAGTGGTACTTATGTACACGAGATGAGTCCGCAACGGCATGAACCACAGTCTACTTCAGCACAGCTTGAGGCGTCAAAGATGAGACCTCTCGCTGCAGATGACAACGACCGCACTGTTACTCAGTACGTGACGAGTCCAACAGGCGTTGGGCCCGACCGTTGCTCGTGGTCGAAACGGGGTTGGACAGGGGCCGGACATTCGGCATACATGTCGGAAAATGCAGCAAAATCTGAATACCGAGAGGTGCCCCCAATACATGAGCTATCGCGAGAAGGGCACCCGAAAACTGACTATCACGTCGTTCCCCCAATTCGTGAATTGTCACATGGTGCTCATCCAAAGCCGGGGGTGCCCATTTTCCCAAACGGTGCCGACCAGCGATCAGCTCACGTGACCAACATGGATGTGAGCAGTCCGCAAGCGCAGGCTAGAATGGCTCTGAGTATTGAGCACCAGTTATCCACCCGCCCAGTATCCAGCGAAGAGACGGAGAAGGAGAAAATGATCCGTGGAGAACTCTATCGACCCTTTGATATCCAATTAATTGGGGAAAGAGAACGCTGTAAGGCGGCGCTATGGAAATTTAACAATGCCTGCAATCCCCTGTCAGGTATCAGTGCTAAAGAGCAGCATCGCTTACTCAAAGAAATTTTAATACCACCAAACTCAATCGCCAACTCGCCATCTGGTGCCCCTTTAAATCGGCCAGTTGGGTCGATCGGTCAAGGTGCTGTTGTTGAGGCGCCTTTTCACTGCCATTATGGGTACAACATCCACATTGGCGAAGAAGTGATGATCTCAATGAACTGCTTCCTCGTGGATGACTGTACTATCAGCATTGGTGCGCATACATGGATAGGTCCCAATGTCACCATCCTGAGTTCTATGGCTCATGCCAATATGCAAGAACGGAAAGGCTCTCAGAGTCGGCACCAGGGGCGTCCTGTTACCATCGAAGAAGATTGTTATATTGGTGCTGGTGCCACGATTTATCCGGGTGTCCGACTTCGCCGGGGTGCCTACGTGGCTCCGGGCGAGATAGTTAAGTCCGACATTGCAGCATACGGATTTCAAGGGCTCAAACCAAGGTATATGTGATTTCGGGATATGGCATACACAAAGGGGATATTTCTATTGAGTTTACACCTCAGTTGTTTCTATTCTTACATGTCCAAAACTTCATATATCTACATTGCCTTTTTTTTTCATTATATACAGCAAGCCTCGAGTCTCAGTTGCCTCCAAGCCGTTATTTCAAGGCTCCATATGCTGTAACTGATCTCATTGATACTCCCTTCAACTCGTGCCGTTGGCTATCTTGTGCATCAACTACGTACCGAATCAACTCTGACTGGCTCAGAGGATCGTTGTTGTGTTTCATCCTGACTTTCTTGCTGCGGTTCAAAGCCGACCAGAACTGTCTATTCTACCTCACAGGAGTTCTTGATGATATGTGATGACTGTTCTCCATGTCATATACATAACCCCCGTGTTGATGCGGGCCTGCTGCCTGCCGCCTGTAGATAGACCCATGAGATAGGCACTTCTTGATTCCAGTGACCCGTAAAACTATAGCTCGATGTTTACGAAATTTAGTGCAAAATCATCTATGGCTCGCTGCTTAGTCTCCATGAGCATGTCCTCCCATTCCAATAGACGGGAGATATACTGGGCAGCAGGCGGTCAACCAGAGTGCAGCTGAAGTCAAAGATCCTCCCGGAGATCAAGCAGGAGAACCAAAGACCCACCGAGTAGTCCAAAGATAGTATGAGAAGATAAAGAACACCCGGATTCAATTACTTAACGCAACATAGAATACACCGGTAACAGGACAACTGTTATTGTAATACTCATACTGGACCAGTTGCAAAAACAAAAAAGCCAGCACACATATATTAACTGGATGAAATAAACCTGGCAATCAATAACAGTAATTGTGAAGGAATTGCTCCTCATGACAATCCAGTAACCCATCCCTACAAAGACTCCCATAGAATGAAGACTATGATGCTAGCTCTTGCCCTTCAAAGTCATGTATTCCTGGTTTCCAGGGGATGTGAAACTCGGCTGACACCATGGATACCTAATCGGAAAGAGCCAACCATAGAATAACACATACGGAAACACTGCATCTCACCAACTCCAGCATTCAGGAACGGAGCCAGTCCAGAAATTCTGGGACAAAGTAGCTCACCACAATCCCAGCACCAGCCCTCACAATACCTTCTGTACTCTCAATAGCCATACTTTTCAAATCAAACACACCAGCCTTAGCCCCAGCGTGAATCATGGCATATTCCCCGCTCACTTGATAGGCTGCAATCGGCATATCCCTTGCCAACTCTTTTGCATCGCGAATGATGTCCAAATAGCTGTTCGCTGGCTTCACCATGATAATATCCGCACCTTCCGCTATATCTCGCTGAATGGCGCGTCGAGCAAGTCCACGACCACCCGGGGGGAGTTGGTAGCACTTGCGATCTCCAAAAGAAGGGGAGGAGCCGGCAGCATCACGGAAAGGTCCATATAGGCAACCACTGAACTTTGCGCTGTATGACATCAAGAGGACTCGATGTGCAATACCAGCTTCAATCAACTTAAGCTTGATCGCGCGCACTCTACCGTCATTCATGTCCGACGGTGCTACGCAGTGTGCACCAGCCATAGCATAGGCCAATGCGACGTCAGAGATCCGATCGACTGATTGAGCATTGTTGAGAGTCCCATCCTCTCGTAAAATCCCACAATGGCCATGGGAGGTATACTCGCAAAGGCATACATCTGCCACGACGTAGAGTTGGGGAAATCGGGACCGAATGAGACGGATGGCCTGGATAACCGGACCAGCAGGATCATCAGCTGCTGTTCCAAGGGCATCCTTTGCGGAGGGGTCTAGCAGCACGCCAAAAAGTATCACTGAGCGTAGGCCCTTTTGGACAAGTGGCGCGAGGAAAGGGACCAAGCGATTTAACCCCCGACGGTGCTGATTCGGGAGAGACGGAATTGGGGTCTCTTCATCCGGATTATCAGAAATAAAAAGTGGATAGATGAGCATATCCTAAACCTAGGTCAGAAATCGATGGACTAGTCAGTGGCTTCTTCAATGAATACTCCAAACCTTTGTCAGCTGCCTTTCGGCTTGCCATGATCTGGGCAATGGATGACTGTAACCAGCGTGTAACTGACTCGAGATATCTCCGGATATGCTCACACTTGTCGCTGCAGTACTGGTATAAGACCGAGCAGTAGTCTGTGACTGGGCATGGGAAATTTGTGAACTGCGGTCGTCAGGATGGGCATCTCTACAGGCAATGTCAGAGACTAGAGTTGAGAATGACATGATGTTGACGGAAGATGGCGAATATCAGCGACAGACACCACAGGGATCTCCTGCAGAGAGACGGCAAGAGGAAATAATTGCCCACTTGTCTTCGGGCCAAATTCAGACGTTTAGCACAAGTTTTCCTGAAGGAAGTTGGAAGCGTCGACTTTGTACATGCAATCCAGTCTGGACGGCGACGCTCCGATAATGAAGGAAACGAACGAAGGTAGGCAAAGAGGTACAACAAGAGCTGAGCACACAATACGAAAGGGGCCTGGATGATAGAGCGTAGTAGGCTACAAAATAGGTGAATAGATCCGGGAGACGGAAAGCAAAACGAAAAGGGGCAGAAGGAAACACTATTTGGGGACAAATGAGGAGATCTGAGGCTGAAACTATGCTCAGATGAGGAAGAAACCTAGCAGTTGAAAAGTGTGCTGCCGAACGCAGTCGGCGAATTATTAGTTTCCAAGGTTACTGCATAAGCAGGGCGGACTGAGCGGTTGCCGTAGCCCAGCCCGGCTGACATCGGCTGCCACTCCATTGGTGGTTTCAAGAATCAAGGGAGCTAGTCGCTGGGAGAGCTATGTACGGAGGAGTATTGAGTATTGCTCTTAAGATATAGAAATCTATTTCTATCCTCACCGGACCTTTTTTTTCTTGTCATTAAATCCAAATTAAACGTCAAACAGAAGGTATGACGTCTTGGCAAACACAGTGTGAAGGTACTTAGAGCCGTAAACTCTAGCTTTAAGGCAGACAAGTCTCAAGTAAGTGAGCCTAGCAGACTAGGGAATGCACAGTTCGACTGTCCAACCACACGATGCTATTGCACTTGCTGGAAAGCGGTGCACCAATATCCATGATCTCACGCTCCCAAGACATGACTATGGACTTGCAGAGCTTCTTTTACTTGAAAGCTCGTCAAGCATCAAGGGCGCGGCCCACTGATAGCCTGACATTAAAATGTTTGACTCAAAGTTGAATATCATTATTCAACAGTCTAACTTCCTCGCCCGGTTTAAATGCTGGGAGGCCAATGTATGGACACCCGTCGCAACGGAAGGCGTCTCCCAGCGCGCAATTTCCACAGCTTCCAATCTTGCCCTTGACAGTGAAATCAACTTCTGCCAGATCATCACGATGCAGCTTCATAGCATCAAGTGCTTTGTCTGCATTTGCACGCTTGGCTGCATCGTCTGCTTCGAGTCTCTGTGCCAAACCACAGGTGCAGTCTTTGCAAGCCCGTCGTCGTTTTCCTGCCTTTGGACGGCATTCAGGGGCTGCAACCAATCGTTAGCCAATAGTGGTGCTATAATAATATAGGAGGATACACCAGGGCAGCGAAAATTGGGGAATAAGGAACATGGCGCTTCCCGTGAAGTTAGAATACGGGAGGACATGGACTCACGCTGTATAATAGGTCGATTCATGTCTTCTTCACCAAGCAGGGTATCCTCGTCAATTAATTCACCATCAGAACATTCATCGCTATTGGCAGTCCCTGAAGCTCCAAAATCGTCGGTAAAGTCAACAAACCCGACACCAGTCGAGAGAGCTTTGGCTTCGACCACGCCACCTGGTTTGGAGCTCAGGGCGGACGTAGTCTGTGCCATAGGGTCTCTCGCATTTCCATTTGCAATTCCCTCGTCATTGCCGTTTGTCTTCTTTTTCCCCAACCGCAAGGGAACCAAATGCTGTTCTCCATAGTCCGGTTTTACCAACCCATTCTTGCCGTCATTTACCAAGCCCGCAAGAATCGCCTCAGTCTGTTCCGGACCTTCGCAAGTCCCAAAGAGTCCATCTTCGCTTCGCAGCCGCCCACCTGGTTTGAGAGCTCTAACGATATTTGTGAGGGTTTGACGGTTGAAAAGCCGCATACTCTCCGAACGAGAGCCATCGGCATCCGTTAGTATGACAATAACGTCGTACACCGAGGTCGGTAGAGACACAATGCCAAGCGCCAGACGATCGAGCATCTGCAGATCTGTTGTGCTGCGATCATAGGACCGGATAATGGCATTAAGCTTTTCTGGATGAGATGACAGTGAGGGAGGAGAGAGTAGCAGTGTCCGGGTAGGGGGTTGGGCAGAAGAATTAGCTGAAGAAATCGAATCGGATGTAATGGCGGACGGAGACATAGCGTTGGTCCGAACTCGCCTTTCCAGATAATTATAGCAGAGGAAGGAGGGACCCTGTACGAGACGCCACGAGTCTATGTGTGAAAAATCGGCAGATCTGTTAGAAACGGAGAACTGTAGGCAAGACACTGAAGTCAGCCAGAGTATCTCATTTGCCACCAGTCGATATGTGTGCTAGATCTTTTGCAGAATAATGACTTGGCGGAATGGAAGAAGAGGGGGAAACAGGGCAAATTGATGGATAGCGATGAGGAGGCAAAATGGTGGAGTGTCAGCCAGGCATTATCGGAGGGTTGATAAGCGAACTCAAGAGGCAAGGCCAGATTAGATGCGAACGCGGAAGTGGCGGCCCAGTTGGAGGATAGCACCCTAGCTGTCTAAACTCCAATTTTATGCGCCTGATGACTGAATAATATTGAAATGTAGAAATTATTGCTACAACTGCCTCTCTTCCCAGCATGCCCTCCGCATTGCCTGCAATTTTTGATGTCCCACAATTACAGCTCCCCAAACTGGCGGATTCTAAACTTGCGACCTCTTTTGTTGCTGATTAATAATGAGGAGATTTGGCGCCCAGGGCAGCGTGCCAATGACATTCTGCCGGCGTTTTCTGAATACGCCTAATTGCACCGATGGACCCCTGTGGGTTTTAAGTGGTTTCTTGGGTCCTCATCTGTTTTGTATGCATGGTAAGTTGAACCCTCTGTGGAAGAATGTGTCAAGCTCTACCTGAATGAGTAGGCTGTGTGCATTATATATGAAATTTAGTTCTATAATGAGATATTTGAATAGTTAAGCAACTTATTATTTAAAGTATAAAAACTGTTAATCTAATGCATATATATCAAAGTCTTAATATTTATATAAAATATTTAAGCTGTTCTTATCTTTAGTATTTTAAGCATAATTATTATATATTTAGGATTATTCTTCACTTTATATAATTTTTAGATTAAGCTATTTAGTTAAGTAATTATAATAGACAACTTATATATTTTTACACTAAGAAATATTATAAATATTTTAATACCATTCTCGCTAATCTTAAAAAATAGAACATAATCAACCACAGAGTAAACCACATCACTGAGCAGGCCATCTAACATGCGATATCAGCATCACAAAGTGATCAAAATAGCTTTAAAGAAGACAGAATTCTTCTAGCAATTAGAGCTTATTAAATGATCAATTTTCTAGCATTAGAGCTGCTGCTAAAATATATATTGTGTTAAATCTATCTTGATAACATGTCTTCACAACTACACTTCATATGCAGATTCAGCATCAAATTGTCAAAAACTTATATTTATTAAAGAATCTATTCTTGTTAAATAAATATTATTTATAAATTAATTTATTAATCATCTTGAACTGCTATTATACAGAAAATGATGAGTCTACTATTAACTGAGTAATTAACATCTATATCAATCACTATTAACAGGAACTAGATACAGTAATTTATTAAATATTATAAAAAACTTCAATCCAAATATAACTGCAAATATAATTATTAATAAACTCAATGTAAAGATCTAGGAATTATTTATAAATAATTTCAATATATGCAAGATATTATTCAATAATATAATGTGATCAATCAAGATATCTACAACTTTAATAAGACAGACTTTTAAATAAATATGATATTGCTAAAGTAATTACTGACTCAGATTAATCAGCTAGCTATAATAGATTTATACAGCCAGAAAATCATGAATAAGTGACTGTGATTAAATTAATCAACTTATCTGAATAACATAACCCACAAGTGAGCCACTCACCTAACCGAACCGCTCACCTGCCCACCTGCATGAATACTATACAGAAATCGATCAAATTCAACACACCACCATGCCACCAAAATTTGAAAAATTTAGCTCATCAGGAGGGGCAAATCCTATTGGCTATATCTGCCATAAAAAATCATGAGAATTCACTGAGTATTTGTAAAGCAGCACATCTTTATGATGTTCCTTTCTCTACTCTAAAGGACCAACTCCATAGCACTGTTGCCAGGACCAATATACATGCCAATAGGCATAAATTAACTGATACTAAAGAGGATACACTTCTACAATAAATATTATCTCTGGATCAGTATAGAGCAGCTCCTCAGCCAGTCTCTATATAGAATATAGTCAATATTCTTCTTTTTGAGTGCAGTCTATCCAATATTCAATATTATGTTGGCAAGAATTGGGTCTACAACTTTATCAAGCACCATAAAAACCTAAAAACATAATATTCACAAAGATATAACTATGAGTGTGCTAAGTGCAAGGATCTAAAGATTATCTATAAATAATTTAAGTGTATACAAACTGCTATTCAACAATACAGAATCCTTGATGATAATATCTATAATTTTAATGAGACAGGCTTTGCAATGGACTTGATTACCACTGCAAAGATAGTCACTAAAGCAGAGACATCTGGTTGTCTATCTCTTTTACAGCCTGGGAATTGGGAATGGGTAACAGTTATTAAATTAGTTAATTTAGCAGGATGGGCACTACCACCTTATATTATTTTTAAAGAGAAGGCTCAACTTCAGGCCTGATATAAAAATAACATCTTGCTGTATAACTGGAGGATTGAGATCAGTCCTAATAAATAGACTACAGATAAGATTGGCATATTATAGCTTCAAAATCTATTTATTCCATATACAAATAATTGGACAAAGGAAAAATATCAGATGCTGGTTTTTAATAAGTATAAAAGCCATTTAACATCTTAATTTAATTGTGCCTGCACCCAAAATTATATTATATTAATTTGTATACTATCTCATTCATCTCATCTCCTGCAGCCTCTTGATGTTGGCTGTTTTGCTGTTCTAAA